>Ga0164315_10002841_pt1 | contig 13336 bp, 14 predicted proteins | sample GuaBasSedimGuay6_FD_113737 | JGI IMG/M metagenome (GOLD analysis project Ga0164315, IMG submission 113737) | Subseafloor sediment microbial communities from Guaymas Basin, Gulf of California, Mexico - Guay6, Core 4569-2, 0-3 cm | ecosystem: Environmental > Aquatic > Marine > Hydrothermal vents... | reverse complement strand
TTGGCTCGAAGGTAATAAAGTGCGTAACCGCGTTTCTTCTGTTTCAGACAAAACACCTTCAATATCAACGATATAGAGATATTGCGCTGTTAGATTGATGAGAGTGGGTTCAAGCGTCTTTGCCGTCTCAAGTAATTTCTCAAGACGGAAGTGTGAAAAAGCGGGGCCGCCTGTGTAGTACATAATTTAAGGCCTCTGTGTAGTACAACTTCTTTCCGGTATAAACGGATAAGTATAACAGATTCAGTTCATTCCCCTCTTTCCTCAATACTACCAATAAACAAATCCGTTCAATCCCCATATCCGCTGTACTGTTTTTTCAGTTTGAAAAGGCAGGGCCGCCTGTGTAGTACATAGTTTAAGGCCTCTGTATAGTAGAATGGATTGAGTACAACGGATGAGTACAACTTCTTAACGAAATGAACTTCTTTCCTCAATGCTACCAATAAACTAATCCGTTCAATCCCCAGATCCGCTGTACTGTTTTTTCAGTTTGAAAAGGCAGGGCCACCTGTGTAGTACATAGTTTAAGGCCTCTGTGTAGTACAACTTCTTTCCGGTATAAACCGATTGAGTTTACAACAGATTAACGGAATTCCCTTCTTTCCTCAATGCTACCAATTTTGGACGCAACTTCCCTGTATTCTCAAAACACTCGTATTTAATATGGTTAATATTGAAAAGTGATTGCAAGAAGATGATTATCGAGGGGAACGTTTTAAAGAGTGGAATTGCGATTATAAACGGCAGAACTTTTATCACTAACCCAGCCACAGATTATTCGGGATATTCATACCCAATATCTTGAGGCGGGCGCCTCACTGATTGAAACGAATAGCTTTAATGCTAATCGAATCTCCTTGGTTGATTATTAATCAGGCTGATTTGGCTTATGAAATCAATGTTGCGGCGGCTCAATTGGCACGGGAAGATGCTGATGTAAATAGGGACATTGAAGTGGTTTTTTGAATCTTATCGGAGGGTGTTGTGGCACGGCTGATTATATTCGTGCTATCAAACGTTGAAAAATATCCACAGCGCCAATTGCCTGATATTCCTATTGCTTGCCGTCTTTCCTGTTTGGAACCTTGTACGATTGAAGACGGTTCTTGTTAATATCGGTGAACAGGCGAATGTTACAGGTTCAGCGCGTTTTAAGCGATTCATTAAGGAGGCAAAATTTTATAAAGCCTAGAAGAATCAAGGGTTCAGAGTCATTGATTTTGATTCCTAGTGGCTATAGACTGGTTTACAGCTTATTTTAACGGTCTCATGGTGGAGACAGAAAATCAGAAAAATGCAAATAATCAATTACTCTGGATTGCCGAGCCTCATTATCCTACCTAATGCTTAGATTAAATTGAGCCTGGCCCCTTTTATTATGATCATAATTTATAGGGAACTACACTGACTTTTTCATTGATACCTATTCTTTTAAGTCCCTTATCATACGTTAACCCCATTTTGATTTCATCTATTAAATACGCGAGTCGATTAAATAATTGAATCAGGTTGTCAGGATTTTTATCTCCGCCTATCCTGGGACAAGCGACATTAATTCTAACCCCTAATTTATTAGTACCAATCGTGGTAAAATCGACGGTATCAATCCCTGCTGATACAAGCAGAAAGTCAGCCAATTGCCAGTTATCCTGAATACCCGCTTTTTCAAGTAATTCGTCACAAAACCGCATACCACGAAATGGGCCATATTTAGGCTTGCCATGTGATATCAGTATTTCTTCTTCAAATTTTTCATTAATTATGGCTATTAATTTGTCAGTAAATTGTTGCCTACTAATCATATCTTTTTGATTTTTTAAGATATACTCTTCAGTCGTATTGGCAGTCGCCGCATAGATTAAATGCGTGGTTTCACGTTGAAAAGTCACAGCCGTTGACTGTTCTCTTGTCTCTGCTAACCACGACGTGTTGCCAGAAATAGCAGCACCCATTTTCCATGGACCTGTTGCATTAAAGGCTTTAGAATTACCAGATACGATCAGGGTTCTATTATGTATCAGATGGCGATGTCCTTGCTCGTCAATTATTTGTATATTCGAGAAAGGAATATATTCTCCCTTTGGCACCATTTTATCAAAAAGCATATCTATAAAGATATCAATATTGTGTTTTATGACTATTCTTGCAATCTGTTCTAGTTGCACTTTGGAATGTTGCGCTATGAGTGGATTACCAGGCATAGTCAACCATAATACGGCTAATTCTGGTCGATAATAGGCGAGATATTCATCCAATCTTTCTGGGATAATGCATCCATCATTCTCAAAATTAACCGGAAAAGTTCTTATCCTTAATCCAGCACTGGCGGCTAGTTCAGCGTTGCCTTTATAAAAGCCTTCAGGACATAAGGCGATGTCGCGGTCCTTTTTTGGTCTTCGCAACAATGCATTTATTGTTAATTGGGTACTGCTATACGGTACCACCACAATATCTTTATGAGGGATATTGAGACCACGAATCCCTTCTACTTCAGGATTTTTGAGACGATCAAATAAATGAGATTTTGCCACTAATTGTAAATCTTCCGGTTGCTTTTTATTGTGACGAATATATTTCTCTTGGCCTTCAGAAATAATATCTGTCCATGCTTCGTTAAGAGCGGTCACGGCATGAAGATCCGGGCCATAATGCATTTCACCATGAAATGCGTCTATCACAACATGACTCAATGCATTTTTGTGTCCAAACCGATAACCTGATTCTGCAATAGCTCGCTTGATCTTTTTTTTACGTTGCGCGATGGCTTTAGTCACTTCTAACCACGAAAGTTCAAATATATTATGCATTGGTATTTATTACAACGGAAAAATTGAAAAAACGTTTTTTCACACACACTTCAGGTTATTCCTTGATATTATGTGGTGTAAAACAAAGTTTTCCTTGATGTGTCACAATAGTCTTGCTCAATAGAGGATCAGTGCCAATATCATAATTGGATTCTGTCTGAGTGTGTGTGATAACATGTTTCAACAGATGCCAAAGACATTGTGCATAAGATTCACTGGCTTTGCTTGGTTGTTGACTCGGATAATTTGACTTATGACAGATGAGGACATTTTTAACTTTTATTTCTTTATCAGCCTGAGTAAACGGCGTATTTCCCCCCACACTGGCGGTTAAATCTTCTATCACCGTACTAGGCTTCATCGTATCAATTGCAGCCTCAGTAATCAATTGAGGTGACTTTTGTCCGTACCGACGAGCGGTTGTTATAATTATATCGGGTTTGTACTTGAAAATAAGTGCTTGTACTCTCTCTTGTTGCTTAACCAAATCGTTGGTTAATAACCCAAACACACCAGATAATTTTTCTTCAATAAAATATTGATATCTTGCGTTGGTTGAAACAACGATGACCCTATTACCCTCTTGGTGTGCCTTTTTAGCCGCTGCTATTCCAGAATTACCTGAACCAATAATAAGAACAGTCAATTGTCTTATCTGTGCCTGCAAAGTAAGCGTTGTCAGCGCATTTTGATAAGCGATTTCACCCGCCAACTTTCCCATGGCTGCCAAAGCATCCATTGGTTCTGTTTCTTTATGATAAGGTAGCAATTCCCAAGCAATTGTGGTGACCGTTTTTTGAACAAAAGGCTGGAGGTGTTTGCCTGATTTGAAGGGATCAAAAAAGCCCACTATCAAGGCATTGGATGGAATATGCAATAATTCTTCAGTCTCTTTTTCTGGGCGTTTGAGCCATGAAACGATATTTGCATCTTGATATAAATGGGTTTTATCGTAAGCAATGGTGGCTCCATTGGTACGATAAGCCTCGTCACTAAAACCAGCACATTCACCGGCACCCGTTTCAACAACAACCTTTGTTCCCAGTGCAATGAGACGTTTGGCGACTTCAGGCACGATAGAAACCCTTTTTTCATGATGGCGGGTTTCTTTTGTCACGGCAATTTTCATCAATAAGCGACCTCGTCAAAAGTTTGTATTGCAGTTAAACTAAGCCCGAACTGTTTCCAACCCTGACTCGTCTTCAAAACCGTACATGAAACTGATCCCGAATACGGCTCCTCTCTATATAATGTCGTTTTACTGACCTTGCAATGTTTACACCTTGCAAGTGCTATGCTTCTTTGTAACCGGTCAACGTTCCCGTTGTTGCTCATCAACTTGGGAAAGGCTTTTACACCTTCCTTTTTCATTGGAATTTCCTTTTACAAATTAACATTACTTATTATATACAGTGAATAAGTGGGCATATATCAACCATTACAGCTAACCGTTTGCTTTTTACTCAATCCTCTACCATAATAATTGGGGTCAGAGTAAAATTGTTTAAATAATGACCATTTATTACCAATGGTTAAGTACCCGTCCATATATTAATCAAAAATAAAGTGAATAAAAACAATCGTTTTCGTACTCAAAATACCCCAAAACTTGTGGATGGGTACTTATCATTTTATTAATAATATTTTTGGTGATTTCTATAAATTATTAATTTTACTCTGATCCCAATTAATTAATTATTTAATTGCTAGATCAACATTAACAATATCAAGAGGGTATTTACCCAAAAGATGAGCGCGAACACTACTAAGCGAGGTAATCCCAAGCTTTGTCAACAATTTGTGCTTTCACTGGGTTTGTTTAATTCAACACGCGGAGCGAAATAACCCATTTTCATCCATTCTCCATGAAGCAAAACGCCCCTGCCACAAATATCCACTTCTCTCGAAAATTAATCATTCGAGTATAAAGCATAAGCGTTTCTGCTTTACTGAAGATTGGATATCTTGTTTGGTTTGACACACGGTGAACATGATTGTTCCTCAAACAGTATGCCCATATTTCTACTTTTTCCTGTTTACACAACTTTTTTAAATTCAAGATAATATTGGTAATCATTTTCACAAAACTTAACCGAGAGATTACCAGGCTGGGTAATATGATGAGGGTATCCGGGTAAAATAACTGTTGCTAATCTTGCCATGTTGTTGGTATATCATTAATTAAGTATTGTGTCCCCAGAATTTTCCAGAATTTTAAAATCAATCAGTTATGAATTAAAATCCGCTGCGCGCTGGCAAGCAAAAATAGCGTCGTCTAGGCGCATGGCTGTGCATCTCGTTTGAGATAATAACCACATAAAAATTAATGTAATTTGGCGAAGGTATTGACTATAAGCAGCAAGTAAAATTCCAGCTTCTATCAACATAAGAATAATTTAAAAATTGAGGGAGAAGTCATTTAGTTCAGCCAAGGCGAACAGTCTGGTTGTTTAAGCATACGTCTTCTAAGCGTTTCCGCCTCATAGCATATACTTTCGTAATTTTCACCAAATAGCTCAAAATACGCCAAGCAAGCACCACTGGTTCTTGTTTGAAAAACCCAATCATTTTCCTCAATCAATAGCGTGATTTTTAAATCAGCTCGTGAATGGATAAATTCAAAATCAAAAAGTTCTGTAGCCAGTCCTTCAGCATATGTGATCAGATGGAATTGACCACCCACGCATAACGCATCAGAACGAAGAGAATAAGGTGATTCTAGATATAATTCATTTAGGTAACCACAACTTAAATGCAACATTGCTTGGTAAAGCGATTTTCCATAAACACCCAGATACAGATTTTGCCATACAGAACTCGAACGTCCATTGACTTCTGTGGTTTTGCACTTTCCTTCCTGCCACCACAATTCTACATTCCAAAATCCACCTGTCACACCATGCCGATGCACTATTTCCAAAGCATGCCGTATCATCTCCTGCTGAGCATGTGTAGGCATGCGCGATGGTGTGGAATAATTGTCAATTGAAAGCGCAGAACCAAGATAATAGTTAGAATCCGAAACCGCCCATACATGTAATGTTCCATCTGGAGTTGCCCAACCTTCCACGACATGTTGAGAAGCATTGATGACCAATTCTTCCACAACCATCATGTCTTTTACTGCCAATGGATATTTGCGCGTATCTACATATTGATTGAAAAAATCGTAGTATGTATTAAACCAAGATGGTAACTCAAGCTTTATCGTACCCAAAGCCATCTCTAGTTCACTAAATGAATGTATTCGATATTGTAGAAGAGTCCAAATCAGAAATGCTGGTTTGATGTAGCAAGGATAGTGTATCAATTTTTGTTGCCAATCTTCACTCCGAAAGTCAATGTAATCAAACCAAATAGGCTCAATTTCTAAGTGACGTGAGTAGTATTTATGCAGACATAAAAACATTGATTCGACATTTGGTCCGATAAAACCATGTTTTTCACAAAGACATGCCGCAACTAAACTCGCTAAGTCATGGGAATATAACACAGCCTGAATATTGTGGTAGCGAATATAGTCAGAGCATTTTTCAACATATTTCACCAAATCAAATTTGGGGCATATTGTAGGACAACGAAAGCCGGGTTCTTCCAACCAGTGAAATCTGTATTTGTCTTGGTACTTCCTAAGCCATTGCCAATCACGAGAAAAGGGAAGCACCACAAAAACGTCTGGCTTCTGAAATTTCATAGCCTTTTTTCCTATAAAAGTAAGCAAGAATTATTTTAATGATATTTTTCCTGAAATAGCATCATATTCAGCACGATTGAACTCACTGTCGATTTTAGGAGCGTGAGCCCAGTTAGAACCTATTGTTAATATCAATTATTTAAAAATATTCAAATGACCACAAAATGGGGAAAAACAATTAAAAATTTAACACCGAAAATTTTTAATTCATTATTTTTAAATAAATTAATAAAAATCTTAATCTGTCAATGCGTAAGTCCTATCTTTTATTACAGGTCGACCATATCCATGAAATTACAATCCAAAAAATGCCTAACAGTATCATTCCGCCTCCCATTAAAAAGAGAGTAGAGAAATATTTTGAAAATATTAAAATTGAAGGAATGACTTGATTATCAAATAGCATTACGCCGGTTCTTAATCCTTCGTAGATGAGATTGAGCCATAAAATTAACAAACCGATATTGAAAATTGCTATTGGTAACCCTGTTTGTGAAAGGCTTGGTTGAGGAATGTTCAGCATTTTACGGTGTTGTTGCACAAGTAAAGCTATCCCTGCTAAAACGGCCATAGTATCAATACCAATAGTTGTACCCATTGAGTGAGCAAGGACAATCAAAGTGCCATGTACGAAAGAATTAAGAGGTGGTACCGAAATCAAGAGGCTCAGAATAAGTTGCAATGCTGTCCATATTGTGGTTAATAGCAGCAATAACGTCGTTTGCGGAAACCGCTCTTTCAATTGCCACATTTTTTTGAGTCCAAACATATCCAGCAATACTTTAAAAAGAATAATGATTTCCAACATGCTGATACTAAAAGCAATCCATTTTACCCAGAGACTTTGAGGAATATGATAAGTATGATGGGCAAAGTTGGTAAATGAATTTAAGGTACCAATAAAAAATAAGAAAAAAGCCGTATTGGAATAGGCATAGTCCATTTCTTTGGTAAGTCGTGAAGCAACATAAATCAAACTGCCATAAACAATCAGGTTAAACGAACCCACTAAAGCCCCGTAAGATTTCCACTGCACGGCAATATCTCGCAGGGGATACGTCTCAAAATAGGACAGCAGGTAGGCGTGAGCTTCCACAAATGAATAAATGAATAGGAAAATGCTAGTCATCCACATCCAAATATAAACGGGTTGTTTTTTTAAATTGAACCCCACAACTTGAAAAAAGCTTCGAGCATATAAAATCCATCCCCAAAGGATTAAAATTGAAATAATGGGATGAAAAACAATGTATTCCCTGCCAGTATAAAACTGAAAAATTAACGAGCCAAAAGCCAATATTCCAGCCAATAACCAAATTTTCAATTGAAGTTTGGTACGACGAAAAATGGCATTTTGTTTCAAATGATCTTGCTTACTTTGGGAAAACAAAAAACTAAATACCACAGCAAGTCCACCCATATATATCCAAGTTACCGCTGCTACGGTATGAAAAGGACGCAATGTTTGAAATGGTATGCCCAAACTTGATAAAATCGGAAAATATTTACTGTAGTAAATACTTCCCAAAAGTCCAGAACCAACGGTTAATAATAGCAATACTAATGCAGAAATAATAAAAGTGCTAACAATTTTGGTTGTCTCGGCTTCAAATGAGGTTATTTTATTGGCCATTAATTTTTCCGGTTGGATAAATATACCAAGGTAGTTCGCCACCTTCTACTGGTTTTACTGTTCCTTGTCCCGTTTGGTTGATGATTTTGAGGTATTCAATTACGGCAAGCCGTTCAGGTTGCGGCAAGTGAAATGCCGGCATAAGATAGCCTCTCTGATCCAAACGATAATGTAGACTGTTTTCTGAGAGACGTTGGGTCACGTTGGTTAGATCAGGACCTAAAAAACCGCCAAACCCATGAATTTTATGACAGGCTTGGCAGTTTTCCCTACGCCAAATATTCAACCCTTGATATGCTAATTCATTCAATTGGGCTTTTGTACCCATTTCAGGAGTAGGAAAATCACTATAAACCAAAAATCCTTGGGTAAAAAAACATAAGACGTTAAAAGAAAATATCCACACCACCCATTGTGGTACAGTCTGTTTATGATTGTTCATTATTTGTCTTTCAGGATAATGTTTTAGCAACGCTTAACACATTGGCAAAAAAAGTATCAATATCAGTTTTAGACAACTCAAAATTTACAATCACGAGCCGAATAACAACATTTCCTTTGATAATCGCATAATTGACGAGGGTTTTACCGCTTCTTCTTAATTGCTCCCGTAGTGCAAGGTTGAAAGTATTTATATCTGTTTGGGAATTTGGGCGATATCTAAAACAGATATTAAGTGATTGAGTCGGTGTCATTAATTCTAAATTGGGATGTTCAGCAACCTGTTGGTTGGCATATTTGGCTAACTCAAAAACATGATCAATACAGGCTTCATAACCACGATCTCCATAGTGTTTCCATAAAAGCCAGAGTTTGAGTACATCAACTCTTCGACCACATTGCAAAGAAATTTGACCCAAATCATAACATTCATCTTCATCATGGTATAAATATTCAGTTCCACCTACTGCACAGGTTTGTTTTAAGAAATTGGGTTCCTTGATAAGAAATGCGGAACACATTAATGTTGCACCCATCATTTTGTGAGCATCCCAAGTCAATGAATCAGCCAATTCACTGCCATCTAGCAAATATTTGTGTTGACGACTCAGCAATACTGAGGCACCAAATGCACCATCAATATGAAACCACATATCATACTGTTTAGCTAATTGTGCTATTTCGTCGATAGGGTCAAATGCACCAAGCACTGTGGTTCCGGCTGTGGCAGCTACAAAAAACGGTTTTTTACCCTGTTCTAAATGCCTGACGATTTCTTTATTGAGTTCATCAACCATCATCTGACCATTATTATCCGTTTTTATTTTGACTAGGTTATTACTACCAATACCAAGTAAGTCTGCTGCTCTTTCAAACGAATAATGTGCTTGATCAGAAACAAATAAGACTAGAGCACTGTTGGCAAAACCGCGTTTTTTAATCGTCGGATCAGTTTTATTTCTCGCACAAAGTAACGCCATATAATTAGCGTTACTGCCCCCTGTTACAAAAGTGCCATCTCCATGCTTAAATCCAACTAGGGATAACATTTTATTAAGTACTTCTTTTTCAAGAAGTGCTGCAACTGGTGCCACCTCGTAGGTATACATTGAGGTGTTGGTTAAACTTGTCACAACATCACCTAAGAAACCAACAGAAGAAAACCCTCCAAACAGTTGGTTAAAAAACTGACGATGCCCAGTTCTGACACTATATTTTAGATATTGATTTTCTATGAACATCAGCAGTTCATCAACGGAAACACCCTCTTCACCAATAGCAAGATTGAGCTGACTTTTTAAAACATCATGTGTTTCAAAATGAACAACGGGGGTATCTTGTTGGATGTTCTCTTCAATATATTTGAAAATGATTGGAAATAGTTTTTTAAAAAATGGGGTCATAATAAATGTGGGCTGAGAAAAAATAAATCATAATTGTTTATTACCTATATGCTTGTTATGGGGTGTAATGCAAAATTAAAGGGACCAGGTTCGGATTATTTTGCCGACATCAAACATAACATCATAACATTAAATTTATACCTCTAGTAAAGATCGGCCAGGAACGATCCTTCATGAGCTGGATTCTGAATCACTTTTTGAATTTTGGGAGCAATGATGAAGTCCAGTGCTTCTAAGAGTAAGTAACCGACAATAGCTGGTGTCTCATCATCATTTTCCCTGATATCCATTACAAAAGATCGCTCGTTTAGTTCGATATTAGCCCCTCTAAATATCCGACGACTTGTTTTTCCAATTGCCGTTCCTATAGAGACGCTTTTATGAAAATTCAAACCCAATATCTCAATATCTTTTCGACTGAGACAAACGAACGTTGCGCCGGTATCAATAATAGCATCGACTTCGACAGCGCGATACTTCGTTGCGCGAAGCTAATCTCAGATTCTGGAATAATCTCTTCTGAGGCTTTTGCAACATCGACATAATTTTGCACTTTAATATGTTCAACAATTCTTCCCACAATTTTGTGTGTTATTACGATTTATACACCCTACAAAATACGGCTTACGAGTTAGGCACCCTTCAATTTTATCCAATAAATAATTAACAGTTGCTAAATAATACAGCCATACAAATAATGCAAATTGCTAATTATGGGTTTTATCAAAAATATCAAGTACTTTTTATTTTTGATGTTTCGGGAATTTGTCCATCAGATACAACCAACAATATTTCGCACACAAACTACTTTTGAAGAATGCTAAATAAATTACCAAACCGTTTTAAGTCAAGCATTTTTTTTCACCTTTATTATAACCGCATCGTAATTGAGGCGTGAGGCTACTTTGATTATCTGAAACTCGTGCAAAGGCTGAAACGATCAAGGATAAAGGCGCGGTGACGGATTGATTATCCCATTGTGTGTGCAGCGAATCTTTGCCGACGGGGATGTTGATACCGAGTGCTGGGCAAAATGTCATGCCCACTGCTTTAACCGTTTCAAACAAAGCCGCATCTTTACCCGGTTGCCCAGCAGCAGCCATCCAATTCGCTGAGAGTATAATATCGCTGAGATCATCTATAGCGGCGGCCGCAATATTCGTGATCGCTTCACCAATCGCCATGCGGCCAGAGGCCGGCGCATTCAGTAAGGCCAATGGGGTACGTTCACCGATTGCCATCGCTTCACCAGTGCGGCTACCAAAAGTGGTAGCCGTGACAGCACAATCGGCTACAGGCACTTGCCAAGGGCCTACCATTTGTGAGCGTACCACTAAACCGCCAACAGTGCGATCACCAATAGTGATTAAAAAACTTTTGTTCGCAACAGTGGGTAAATGTAAAACCCGTAAAGCCGCCTCTTCCAATATTGAAATCCCTTTTGCAAAAGGAGAACTCAAAGAGATATCACCCTTTTCTGATAACTGATTTCCACGCAAAAGTTTTTTGCGCGCAAAAAACTTTTGCGTGGAACTGGTAACTGATAACTGAGCACTGATTTCACGGCGCATCGATGGCGGATTGCCAAATAAAACGGACAATGGCATATCAATCAAAGACTTATCAGCATCAGACAAAGACAAGTGTTGTTCTGCCAAAGCGTCTCCCACTACCGCTTCAGGGCAACGTTCCCGTTCACACAAAGCTTGAAATAAGGGCAAATTGTCTTGAGCAATCGCCAAAACATAACGTTCTTGGGATTCATTACACCACATTTCCAGCTTCGATAAACTGGGATCGGCTGCCGGAATGGCTCCGATATGAAATCGCCCACCCCTATCGCTACCCTCTACCAATTCTGGTAAGGCATTCGATAATCCACCGGCCCCCACATCATGGACAGAATAAATCGGATTATCTGCCCCCATCCGCCAACACGCATCAATCACTTCTTGACAGCGTCGCTGCATTTCAGGATTACCGCGTTGCACAGAGGCAAAATCTCTAAAGCTTCATGGCTCTGGCCCGCAGCCATTGAAGAAGCCGCCCCACCGCCTAAACCGATCAACATCGCAGGGCCCCCTAATACAATTAATAAGCTGCCCGCTGGGATCGGGTTTTTATCAATATGCTGGCTTTGAATATTACCGATACCGCCCGCCAACATAATCGGTTTATGGTAGCCACGCCGTCGTCCATCCACCTCCATCTCAAATGTGCGAAAATAGCCACATACCGCAGGGCGACCAAATTCATTATTAAACGCACTGGCCCCAATCGGCCCTTCTAGCATGATTTGCTTTGCTGTTGCCATCCAGGATGGCGTATCGTAAGGCGTTTCCCAAGGCTGAGGCAAATCTGGCAAACGTAAGTGAGAAACAGAAAACCCAGTTAACCCCGCTTTTGGTTTAGCCCCACGGCCTGTCGCGCCTTCCAGAACGAATTTCTCCCCCCGAACCTGTCGCCGCGCCCGGAAAGGGTGAAATCGCCGTCGGATGATTATGCGTTTCGACTTTCATCTTTCATCGCCATCTCTTCTTCCACATAAGCATATTCATGGGTTTGCGTATCAGGCATAAAAATCCGGCCAATTTTCTCCTTTTTTGAAAGAGCGTTAGAAAGAATTTGGCCTTTCATCACCGCAGCATTATCGTGATAAGCGGAAAGCACTTTTCAGGGATGTTGTTCATAAGTATGGCGTATCATCTGATACAACGACAAGGGCTGCATCTGCCCATCAGCCACCCATTCGGCATTAAAAATCTTATGGCGACAATGTTCAGAATTAGCCTGAGCAAACATCATCAGCTCAACATCCGTAGGATTGCGCTGCAAGCTATTGAAACTCTTAAATAAATACGCAATTTCTTCATCAGATAAGGCCAGGCCTTGTTCTTGATTAGTTTGAATCAGTGCTTGCTTGCCCCCTTCGTTAATATTAATGATGCGTAAAGGCGCGCTTCGCGCCCTGGCTAAACAGGGCATCGGCCTCTTTGATATCCGACAACACCGTTTCCGTCATGCGATCATGAATCAACTCACTGAATCGTGTGAGCTGGTTTTGTTCAAGAGGCGTTTCAGCGGTAAAACGCCACAATACGCCACGTTCTATCCGTTTCACTGCGGACAAACCACAAACATGAGCAATATCAGTAGCCTTACTATACCAAGGTGAAATAGTCCAGGGTGCGGGATGACAAGCAATTCGCCATTTTGGATTAGCGGGTTTTGAGGGGATTGGCTCGAAGGTAATAAAGTGCGTAACCGCGTTTCTTCTGTTTCAGACAAAACACCTTCAATATCAACGATATAGAGATATTGCGCTGTTAGATTGATGAGAGTGGGTTCAAGCGTC
>Ga0164315_10002840_pt1 | contig 13340 bp, 11 predicted proteins | sample GuaBasSedimGuay6_FD_113737 | JGI IMG/M metagenome (GOLD analysis project Ga0164315, IMG submission 113737) | Subseafloor sediment microbial communities from Guaymas Basin, Gulf of California, Mexico - Guay6, Core 4569-2, 0-3 cm | ecosystem: Environmental > Aquatic > Marine > Hydrothermal vents... | reverse complement strand
GCGCCACCGATAGAGCTGCCATGAAAGAGTGCCTGGTCCAGTTCCGTTGTGAGTGGCACACCTTTTTCGACCCGCTCCGAGGACTTTAGAAGGTTCTCCATTGGTACCTGGGCGGATAGACGCGGTACATACTCTGTTGCAGATTGTTGAAAATCGAGCGCGCCAATACGGTCCGAGCCGGAATCGAGCATATAGCTTAACTCGCCAACCCGGGCAGTATCTATATCTCTGCCTTTTGCGCCAAACATTTTATTAATGATCACGCGCCGTCCCCAGGCATCTGGCGCACCATCTCTGATACAGCCAGGTACCGCAAGATCGTTTAGTAATGGAAGCACGCCTTTTTTTAGTGGTAACTCTTTCTCATAAATCGAGATGGCCGGGTTGTGTGTGTCATTGCGTCGTTCTAAATAGCTCTTACCGTAGTTAAACAGAAGCTTATTAGCATCGGCTTCCAGTTTTCCGGCAACAATGGGTTCGGTCTGATTGGGCAGCCAAATCCAGACATAGGCTTCCTGGTACTTTTTGTTAGAAGTCATCATTCGCTACTCGCGTTTTCTTGCGAATTGATTTTGGCATTAAGGTCAACATATCTTCGTTGTGGCGAATATGTTTCGAAAGTGTTGTTTCGTCTGCGTCAAAGAGTTTCACACCGAGAATTGCGGCGACCTCGAAGACGGCGCCGATAGAGCATTTCATGCTGCCTTTCTCTATACGTTGTAATAGCCCTCTGGATATTCCGGCACGTTCCGACACATCCTGCACCGTCAGGCCGCGTGCTTTACGGGCCACCTTGATAAGGCCACCAATAAGCCGTACAGCATCTGCACTGTAGCGAGAATAGGGTTGAATGGTTGTCTTTGACATGTAGATCACCTTTGCACTCTATATAAACCAAAGTATCATTTGTAGAGAGTTTGTTCAAGAGGTGGTGATCTATATATGGATCATATGATATTTATATGGTTTATATATGACTCATTTCTTGAGATTGGAAGAGGCAGTAGATGAATTGTTGATATCAACGGCTCGACTACGCAAACGTCTTTACAGGGCACAGACATCATATAAGAATATCGTACTGGAAACCCGTATGGGCCTGGGCCGTTTAGCCGGGCTTTCAAAAAGTATTACGGTTTTCCGCCACGAAATGTCAGAATCTCTGAGCAGACATATTCAAGCGTACACTGACATCAATATTTACTCGCTTTTCCGTACAGTGTTCGCCTTACACACGCGGAGGCGCCGAAATGAAATCAACACCAAATTCTTCACCAGACAAGGAAATCGTTAAAGTATTTGAAGCAGCGGGGGTCGTGGATTACCTGGAGTACCTGCAATCGGGCAAGAGAATCATGTGGGTCAATTTTAAAGCGGGGATAGCAAAAGGGTTTGGGATCACCGTTGGCATGACCGTGGTTGTGGCCGTTTTTATCTGGGTATTGACGATGCTTGTCGATCTTCCTGTGATCGGGGAGCATTTTGCAGAGGCGAAACAATCCATTGATGAATACAAGGAGAGCACGAACTACTCGGATGAGTTCAAGGAAATGAACCAGTTGCTTAGAGACATCAACGAAAACCTGAAGAATTAGCCTGGGCACCTCAGTCGCAGGCGCCCAGGTGGTTTTTGCTAACTTGACCTGTAATGAAGGCCGCACGACCAGCCGTACAGCTCTGCTGGCCATACCAATCAGATGTTGATAAATCGCACTATATAAAGTATGTTTAATAGCACTATTAATAGTGCTATTAGTTGAAGAGGTAAACGCATGAGTGCCGTAACAGCCAATGAACTTAAAACCCGGGGCATTTCTGCCGTTGAAGGCCTGCTGGAGACCGAAGAAGAAGTCATTATTTCAGTTCGGGGAGTAGACAAATATGTGGTCATGGGGCTGGAGAAGTACGCCAGGTTTCGTGAAACAGAGCTGCACATGGCCGTGAAGGAAGCCAGGGCCGATTATGAAGCAGGGCGCATTACCACGGAAAGTGTTGACGACCATATGAAACGGGTAGTTGATGAAATATAAACTGGTTTTTCCGCAAAGCTATATCAGGCGAGCCAGAAAGTTTCTGAAAAAACACCCCGAGATTCACGGCCAATACCGCAAGGCTCTGGAGTTACTCGAACTGGACCCTTATCACCCGTCGTTGAGGCTTCATAGTCTCCAGGGGCATCTTAGCGGCCTGTCATCTGCCTCTATCAACATCAGCTATCGTATCGTGCTCGAACTCATTATTGACGGCAATGAGATTCTGTTGATCAACATCGGAAAATGTGATCAGGTTTACTGACTCCAAGAAAAATTGAGCGGAGGTCTGCAAAAACATCGATGTTTGCGCCAGACCCAGGTAAACATTAGGGTGTGTCATTTCTGTGACATATGTTCATAATATACATATCGACAGACACATTCGGCCCGGTCATATGACGGGCCTTATTATTTGCAGGCAGTGAAAACCCCATGAATGACAAGATGAAACAAAACGCACTTGATTATCACCGCTATCCGACTCCTGGCAAGCTCAGGATTGCAGCGACCAAGGCACTGACAACGCAGGAAGAACTCGGACTGGCGTATTCGCCGGGCGTGGCCTACCCCTGTGAACTGATCCATGCTGATCCATCGGAAGCTGCGAATATGACTGCACGCGGCAACCTGGTTGCCGTGATCACCAATGGCACCGCCGTTTTGGGTCTCGGTGATATAGGGCCGCTGGCGGGCAAGCCCGTGATGGAAGGCAAGGCAGTTTTGTTCAAGAAGTTTGCCGATGTCGATGTGTTCGATATCGAGATCGATGAAAAAGATCCTGACCGTCTCGTTGATATTATTGCTTCGCTGGAGCCGACCTTTGGCGGCATCAACCTTGAAGACATCAAGGCCCCGGAATGTTTTGAAGTGGAAGCCAGGCTTAAAGAGCGTCTCTCTATCCCGGTATTTCATGATGATCAACATGGCACGGCTATCATCACGGCAGCAGCGACGATCAATGCATTGTTTATTGTCGGAAAAGACATCAAGGACGTGAAACTGGTGGCTTCAGGTGCCGGCGCCGCCGGTATGGCCTGCCTGGATTTGCTGGTCAACCTGGGTCTGAATAAGGAAAACGTTCTTGTCATTGACCGCAGCGGAGTTATTTATAAGGGGCGTGACAACCTGTCCGGAAGAAAACTGGATTACGCGCGTGACACCGACAAGCGCACGCTTGAGGAAGCGATGTCCGGTGCCGATATTTTCCTGGGTGTATCAACCGGCGGTGTGTTGAGTGCTGATATGGTTAAAACCATGGCGGATCAGCCCATCATCATGGCGCTGGCCAACCCTACACCGGAAATCATGCCTGAAGTTGCCATCGCTGCACGATCGGATGCCATCATCGCGACCGGGCGTTCGGACTATCCCAACCAGGTCAATAATGTGCTGTGTTTTCCGTACATCTTTCGCGGTGCGCTGGATGTGGGCGCCACCACGGTCAATGATGAAATGCAGATGGCGTGTGTGCACGCGTTGGCAGCCTTGACACGGCTTGAAGCCAGTGATGTCAGCAATGCAGCCTATGGCGGAAAGACGCTGAGTTTCGGGCGTGATTACCTGATTCCAAAGCCCTTCGATCCGCGTTTATTGATCCACCTGGCACCGGCAACCGCTAAAGCCGCGATGGATAGCGGCGTGGCCACCCGGCCAATAGAGGATATGGAAGCCTACGAGGAAAAACTGGCATCATTCCTGTGGCGCACCGGCCTGGTGATGAAACCGGTTTTCGATGCAGCCAAGAGTGATCCCAGGCGTGTCATATACGCAGAAGGTGAAAACGAGGTCATTTTGCGCGCAGTCCAGTCGGTGGTGGATTGGGGTATCGCAAGGCCGATATTGATCGGTCGTCCGAAAGTGATTGAAAAGCGCATTAAAGACCTTGGGTTACGGTTGCTTAGCGGGCAGGATTTTGAGCTTATTAATCCGGAGCAGGACCCACGCTTCTGGGATTACTGGACTACCTATCATGCACTGATGGAACGCAAGGGGGTTTCTCCCAGTGCCGCAAAAGGCATCTTGCGCACACGCACGACGGCAATAGCTGCCGTGGCAGTCTTTCGTGGAGATGCTGATGCCATGATCACGGGCCTTGTCGGGCGTTATGAGACCAAATTGGATTTTTTACGGGATGTGCTGGGACCGCAGGAAGGTAGCAAGACGGCAGCTTCACTCGCCGCCATTAATACCGATAATGGTATATATTTTATTTGTGACACCCATGTTAATTCTGATCCCAGTGCAGAAGAGATTGCTGAAATCACATTAATGGCAGTAAAAAGAGTACGTATGTTCGGTATTACACCACGTGTAGCGCTGCTTTCGCATTCGGCCTTTGGTAGTCGTGATGATGCCAGCGCAAGTAAAATGAAACGTGCCACAGAGCTGATAAGCCAGGCTTCGCCCGAGATTGAGGTCGAAGGTGAAATGCCGGCAGATATGGCTATTTCTGCTGAATACCAGAAACAACGGTTTCCAAATACAAGGTTGGGAGGGCCAGCAAACCTACTGGTTATGCCGAACCTTGATGCAGCGCACATCACCTTCAATTTTGCACGGATTGTCAGTGATGCCGTGACCATAGGGCCGATATTGATGGGTCTGAATTATCCGGCCCACGTATTAACCCCGGCAGCATCTGTTCGGCGGGTGATCAATATGACCGCATTTTCAGTGGTTGAAGCACAGATCGTCGCAAGGCAGAAACTCTCAGAGAAAGAGGCATCCTGAATGAACGTCAAGTTGTCTTTGCAAGCCCGGGATACCGATCCCACAGAAACCAGTGAATGGCTGGAGTCGATGCAGGCCGTTATAGATCATGAAGGGCTCGAGCGAGCACACTACCTGTTGGAAATGATGGTGGATTATACCCGCCGCTCAGGTGGCCATCTCCCCTATGACGCCACAACCGCCTATGTCAATACCATTCCGCCTGAGCAAAGCGCGAAAATGCCGGGCGATTATGAAATTGAACGGCGTATCCGTGCGCTTACCCGCTGGAACGCCCTGGCAATGGTTTTGCGTGCCGGCAAACGGGGCGGAGAGTTGGGCGGGCATATTGCCAGTTACGCGTCTGCCGCCTCCCTTTACGATGTCGGTTTTAATCATTTCTTTCGTGGCCCGGATCACGCGAGTGGCGGTGACCTGATATACATCCAGGGACACTCATCGCCGGGAATTTACGCACGGGCCTTTCTTGAGGGTCGTATCAGCAAGGATCAAATGGATCGTTTCCGCCAGGAAGTCGATGGTGATGGCTTAAGTTCTTACCCCCATCCGTGGTTGATGCCGGATTTCTGGCAATTGCCCACGGTTTCGATGGGTCTCGGGCCTATCCAGGCGATTTACCAGGCGCGTTTTCTCAAGTATCTGCACAACCGGGGTATCGAAGACACGTCAGAACGTATGGTCTGGTGTTTCCTGGGTGATGGCGAAACCGATGAACCGGAGTCGCTGGGTGCCATTTCGCTGGCGGGCCGTGACGGCCTGGATAACCTGGTTTTTGTGGTCAATTGCAATTTGCAGCGTCTTGACGGCCCGGTGAGAGGTAATGGAAAAGTCATCCAGGAGCTTGAAGGCGTGTTCCGGGGTGCCGGCTGGAATGTGCTCAAGGTTATCTGGGGTTCGCGTTGGGATGCATTGCTGGCTAAAGATAAGGATGGCCTGTTGCGCAAACGCATGGAGGATGTGATTGATGGCGACTACCAGAACTACAAGGCCAAGGGTGGCGCCTATACGCGCGAGCACTTTTTTGGTGCTAGCCCGGAACTGTTGGAAATGGTCTCTAATTTGACTGATGACGATGTATGGCGCCTGAACCGTGGCGGTCATGATTCACACAAGATTTATGCGGCTTATCACGCAGCCACACAGCACACCGGACAGCCCAGCGTGGTGTTGGCCAAGACGGTTAAAGGTTATGGCATGGGGGAATCAGGTGAAGCACTGAATATTTCCCACCAGCAAAAGAAAATGGATGAGGGATCTATTCGGGCCTTCCGGAACCGGTTTAAAGTACCGGTCTCCAATGAAGACATTGCTGATATGCCGTACTACCACCCGGGTGAAGACAGTGTGGAAGTCAGGTATATGCAGGAGCGCCGCAAAGCACTGGGTGGTTACCTGCCGCAGCGCCGGGTTCAGTCGAACCCCTTGGAAGCGCCATCTCTGCAGGCGTTTGAGCCCCTGCTCAAGGATACCGGTGAGCGCAAAATGAGCACGACAATGGCCTTTGTGCGGTCCCTGGCCATCATGCTCAGAGATAAGAATATCGCAAAGCGCATTGTGCCGATCGTGGCGGACGAAGCTCGCACATTCGGCATGGAGGGTATGTTCCGGCAGTTGGGTATTTTTTCCTCCAAAGGCCAGCTTTACACGCCGGTGGATTCTGATCAGTTGATGTTCTACAAGGAAGATACCAAGGGTCAGATTTTGCAGGAGGGAATCTCCGAAGCCGGTGCGATGTCATCGTGGATTGCGGCTGCCACCAGCTATGCCAACAGTGGCTCACCCATGATTCCATTCTTTATTTTTTACTCAATGTTCGGTTTTCAGCGTATCGGTGATCTTGCCTGGGCGGCCGGCGATATGCGCGCCCGCGGTTTCCTGCTGGGCGGGACTTCGGGCCGCACCACCCTGAATGGTGAGGGCTTGCAGCATGAAGATGGCAACAGCCAGGTCCTGTCCAGCCTGGTACCAAACTGCATTTCCTATGATCCGACATTTGCCTATGAGCTGGCGGTCATTTTGCAGGATGGTATGCGGCGTATGTACCAGGATCAGGAGGATGTGTATTTCTACATCACCATGATGAATGAGAATTACACGCATCCGGGCATGCCAGCCGGGGCAGAAGAGGGTATTCGCAAGGGCTTGTACCGGTTTCGGGCCGGTCGGGCCGGTCAGCATAGTGTCCAGCTGATGGGTTCAGGGGCAATATTGCGTGAAGTTATTGCGGCAGCCGAGATTCTTGAGCGTGATTATTCAGTCAGTGCCACTGTCTGGAGCGCCACCAGCTTTACCGAGTTGCAGCGCGATGGCCTCGCTGCAGCGCGTTATAACCGCCTGAATCCGGAAGCAGATCAACGCACCCCATGGGTGGAGCAATGTTTAGACGGGTATGAAGGGCCGGTAATTGCAGCGACAGATTACGTCCGGGCCTTTGCCGAGCAAATACACCCCTACCTGCCGCAGTCGGATTACACCGTGCTCGGTACAGATGGCTATGGTCGCTCGGATACACGCGAGAATTTGCGGCGTTTCTTTGAAGTTGACCGTAATAATGTGGTTTATTCTGCCTTGCACGCGTTGTACGAGCAGGGTTCCTTGTCAGTGGATGATTTGTTGAAGGCCCGCAAGAAGCTGGACCTTGATCCTGGCAAGCCGAATCCATCGAAAGCGTAAAAAAATGAAAAATACACAAACACGGGTTGGTAGCAAACAGTGACTCAACTGATTGAAATTAAAGTTCCGGATATTGGTGATTTCAGTGATATACCAGTGGTCGAAGTGCTGGTCGCGGTCGGCGATTCAGTCGAGGCTGAGCAATCACTGCTGACACTGGAAAGCGACAAGGCGATGATGGAAGTACCGGCACCTGTTGCCGGTGTGATCATTGAGCTGCGAGTGGCCGTGGATGACACGGTATCTGAAGCGGATGTTGTTGCCGTTATTGAAGCGGAAGAAGTTGCAGAATCGGTAGAGCTCGAAACAGATTCTCAAGCAGCACTGATTGAGGCTCCGCCGAAGGATGCCGAAACATTTACTCCGCAAAAGGTAGCCGCCAGTCAGCCAGCTCCTGAAACGAACAGGCCCGCGCCACCATCCACTGGTAGCAGGCAGTCGCCGCCGGTACCCATGGATGCGAATGCGACCCTGCCGGCTAAAACACCTTATGCCAGCCCGGCCATTCGTCGTTTTGCGCGTGAGCTTGGCGTAGACCTGTTGCGGGTTACCGGTAGTAACCGTGGTGGGCGTATTGTTCGTGAGGACGTTACCGCATTTGTTAAATCAGTGATGACGATGCCCGCAGCACCCGCCTCCGGTGGCCTGGGCTTTGATCTGCCGCCACCGCCAAAGGTTAATTTCAGCCGTTATGGCGAAATCGAGTTGCAAGCTTTATCAAAAATCCAAAAGGTTTCCGGGGCGTACCTGCACCGCAATTGGGTCAGTATCCCGCATGTCACCCAGAATGACCTTGCCGACACCACGGATATGGAGATATACCGCAAGGCCAATGCTGCCAAAGCCCAGGAGCAGGGTTTTAAATTGACACCGCTGGTTTTTCTGATCAAGGCCAGTGTTGCTGCACTCATGAAATTTCCCACCTTTAATGCTTCGCTGGATGAGTCGCGTGAAAACCTGGTGTTGAAAAAGTTTTTCCACATTGGTATTGCGGTGGACACGCCTGATGGCCTGGTCGTGCCGGTGATACGCGATTGTGATCAGAAGGACATTTTCCAGCTGGCAGGTGAGCTGGGAGACCTCAGTCAGCGGGCACGCGAAGGGAAACTTAAACCCATCGAAATGCAGGGTGGTTGCTTTTCCATTTCCAGCCTTGGTGGCATTGGTGGTACATCGTTCACGCCGATTATCAATGCGCCGGAGGTGGCGATACTGGGTGTTTCACGATCCAGTATGCGACCAAAGTGGGACGGTGAAACATTCCATCCACGCCTGATGCTGCCTCTGAGCCTGTCCTATGACCACCGGGTGATTGATGGTGCAACTGGCGCACGTTTCATCCGTTATCTTGCTGGCTGCCTGGAAGATTTCGAGAATATGGATTTGTAGCGGCAGTATGAACGACTACGAACACAATCCCGAATCGCAACTTGGCAGACGCATGATCTGGCTTGCCGCCCTGGGTTTGTTGGGGGGCTTTTATGCCTTGTTTTCCGTGCTGCTGAAAGATGGGGGCGCAGTTATTTCGGTGGATGCGGGCGGTGCCGCGATGATCGTGCTGGAGCAGGACCGAAGTGGCCATTACCAGGTGGAAGGGCTGATCAACAATCTACCGGTCAAGTTTCTGGTTGATACCGGTGCAACCGATGTTGCAATACCCGAATCAACGGCCCGGGCCATGGGTCTGCAATTCGGCCCCCGGGTAACCGTGATGACAGCCGCAGGGCCATCGAAAGCCTGGATGACAAGACTGAACATGGTATCGATCGGCGGGATTAGCCGCCGGGATGTCCGCGCAACCATTACCAGCGGGGAGTTTGACGGTGTATTGCTGGGTATGAGCTTTCTCAAGCACTACAGTTTGCGGCAACAGGACGGCAAACTGGTGATCTCCGAAGGGCTCGCGCAAGAACAATTGAGTATTGATTAATGAGCCACAATAAATGAGCCAGGTAATTGAAATCCGCGTTCCGGATATCGGTGATTTTACCGACATACCGGTGGTTGAAGTGTTGGTAAAAGCCGGTGAACGTGTGGATGCTGAACAATCCGTGGTCACGCTGGAAAGTGATAAAGCTGTCATGGAAATCCCGTCACCGGGCGCGGGTGTTATCCGTTCCGTGGGTGTTGCCGAAGGAGATCTGGTTTCGGAAGGTTCTCTGATAGTCGTTTTGGATGCGGATGAGGAAATTGTCGCAGTTGACAGTGACTCACAGGCATCTGCAGTCACGGAAAATGCACCAGTTGCTGAGCCCTCACAACCGACCGCGGTGGTCCATGAAGATATTGATCCAACGGTTGATTATGATTTTGACGTCCTGGTGCTGGGGGCTGGCCCCGGTGGATATACGGCCGCTTTCAGGGCTGCCGATCTGGGTCTGAAAGTTGCCCTGGTAGAGCGTTATTCGACGCTGGGCGGGGTTTGCCTGAATGTGGGTTGCATACCCTCCAAGGCATTGCTTCACGCTGCTGCCGTGATAGACGAGGCAGCCGCGATGGCGGATCACGGTGTGGTTTTTGGCCAACCTGAAATTGAGTTGGACAAATTGCGTGGCTGGAAAGAAAAAGTTGTCGGGCAGCTAACCGGTGGTCTGGCCAACATGTCGAAGCAACGCGGGGTAACCGTCATACAGGGTCGCGGGGTTTTTACTGATACCCATGAAATGGCCATTGAGACGGAAGATGGCAGGCAAACGATCAGTTTTGCGCGTGCCATCATTGCGGCCGGTTCGCAGGCATTCAAATTGCCCGGCTTGCCGTGGGACGATCCACGTGTCATGGATTCCACTGATGCACTGGAGATGAAAGATGTTCCCGGGCGCCTGCTGGTCATTGGTGGCGGTATTATTGGCCTGGAAATGGCCAGTGTTTACCAGGGGCTGGGCTCCGAGGTTACCGTGGTCGAGTTGACCGGCCAGCTGATGCCCGGTACCGACAAGGACCTGGTCAGGCCGTTGCAAAAAAGAATCACCGCTCGCTACGCCGGCATTTATGTGAACACCAAAGTGACTTCCGTTGAACCTGCTGATGATGGTCTTCATGTGGTCTTTGAAGGTGCAAAAATACCGGACAACGCCGTATTTGACCGGGTGCTGGTCTCAACGGGCCGTACACCGAACGGGAATCTTATCGGCGCTGAAGCCGCAGGTGTTGAAATTACCGATCGTGGCTTCATTCCCGTGGATAAACAAATGCGCACCAACGTGCCACATATTTTCGCCATTGGCGATATCGTTGGTCAGCCCATGCTGGCGCACAAAGCCACGCATGAGGCCAGGGTTGCAGCGGAGGTTTGTGCGGGTATGAAAAGTGCTTTTGAGGCGCGAGTCATCCCGTCTGTCGCCTATACCGATCCTGAAATCGCCTGGGCCGGACTGACAGAGACAGAGGCCAAAGAGCAGGGCATCGATTACAAGCTGGGCAAGTTCCCATGGGCTGCCAGCGGCAGGGCCATGGGCCTGGGACGCACCGAGGGATCTACCAAGTTATTGTTTGACCCTGAAACCCACAGGGTCATCGGTGCCGGAATTGTCGGCCCGCATGCCGGCGACTTAATTGCAGAATGTGTACTGGCGATTGAAATGGGTTGCGAAGCCGGCGATATCGGTCTCTCGATTCACCCGCACCCGACACTTTCAGAGACCATTGCGATGTCAGCCGAGGTGTTCGAAGGAACAATTACCGATCTTTATATTCCAAAACGGAAATAATGCCCAGTAAAGAGCGGTTTATCTTATCTCTGACTTGTACAGTCAGACTATACATATTAACTGTTTTTTAAACTTGGCATTAGTTCGAGAATGCGCTATTTTGTACAGTATGACTGTGCAAAGTGGAAAGAAATTAAACTGGCTTGATCGTGAGTTACCCGAAGGGCTCCTCGTCGATGCTGCCTGGCTTGAAGCACATGGCTATTCCCGTTCGCTTCGCAGCCAGTACGTTGCCGCCGGTTGGCTGGAGCAACCAACCCGTGGCGTATTCCGTCGATCTCGCGGAAGCTTAAGCTGGGAGCAAGTCCTTATATCGCTTCAAACCATCCTTCACTTTCCCGTGTCCGTAGGAGGGCGCACCGCCCTCGATCTTCAGGGCTACGCCCACTATTTGTCCCAGTCTTCGCAGCCTATCCAGGTTTATGGCGACAAGAAGCTCCCTGGCTGGGTCACCAAGCTACCGGCAGGACTGAATTTTGAATTTCACAACCGCACCCGATTCCTTCCCAAGATAGAACAGCAAGCAGACAAACGGTCTATTTCTGCATCAGTTACCAGTGAATCCGAAAGCATACAACCCGGTGCGCTACGCATCATGCGATGGGGCCAATGGGATTGGCCACTGCTTATCTCAACCCCGGAACGTGCGATTCTGGAATTGATCGATGAACTCCCTAATAAGGAAACCTTTCATCTTGTAGATATGACGATGGAAGGATTGGTCAATATTAGTCCTCGTCGGATGCAACAACTCCTGGAGGTCGCTACGAGCATAAAGGTGAAACGCCTTTTCTTCTTCTTCGCTGACCGTCATCGTCACCGCTGGCTGGATCATATGGTGCGCGACAACATCGATCTTGGAAAAGGAAAACGCATGCTTGTCAAAGGCGGTAAGTTCGACCCTAAATATCAGATCACCGTACCGGGAGACCTCAATGCCGTTCAATGATGTCTACCGCCGGCAAGTTGAGCTACTTGTACGAATACTTCCCTATGTGGCCGAAGATGTTCTTTGGCAATGAAATTGAATAGTCAATCTGTTATACGTTGGATACTGGGAATCTGAAAGAGGCGATAGATCGTGCATGAATTGGCAGTTTGCCAGGGTTTGATCAATGAGGTCGAGCGACTTGCGCGGGAGCACAATGCGGAACGGATAGACAGCATTGTGCTCTCAATAGGTCCTCTTTCAGGTATCGAACCACACCTTCTAAGACGGGCTTTCGACATTGCCCGCCTGGACTCGGTGGCGAAACATGCTGAACTTGAGATAGAAACCGGGCCGGTGGTCGTTGAGTGCCGGAGTTGCGGTGCCCGGGGTGAGGTTCAGGCTAACTGCCTGTTATGTCCTTCTTGTGGCGACTGGCAGGTTAATATGGTGCAGGGTGCTGAGATGTTGTTGCTGCGCCTTGAGGTCAGTGATAGTGCGGAATCCGGTGTCATTTCTGATAGCGTATAGCGATTTAATTGACTTAGATCATGTTAAATTTCGTCTTTTAGAAAGATAATCTCATTCGTAAAGAAAGCAATAAAAAACGGAACTAAACGGTCATGAAATGGACGATTGGCGTTTCGGATAGCCTGGAGGAAGTCCTCACATTTCTTGCAAGTGATCGGGAAATGTATGCCCTGGAAAGTGTGGGAAACGGTAACTATCGTTTCTCAAAGGCGACAGCCTGGCAAACCGGGCAACACACACTGGGTGACTACCGCCCGATTGAACCCCTCAAAACACTGTTCTTCCCCGCACGTGAGTTTATAGGCAGATGGAAAGATCCGCCCATCCGCGAACCCATGCCGGAACGCATCGTTTTCGGCGTTAAGAACTGCGACCTGTCCTCACTCAGTATTTTTGATCATGTTTTCCTCAATGGTGTGTGCCCGGATCCGTATTACGCGGAGGCACGTGAAAAGACCATCCTGGTTTCTACCGATTGCAACTCACAGCTCGATGTCTGTTTCTGCCCGGCCGTGGGTGAACAACCTTATGCGAAGGCCGGTTATGACATTAACATCGCAACCACAGCCGAAGGTCCTGTTTTTGAAGTCGGCTCGGAGCGGGGCGAGGAGTTGTTGCGGTCTGCAGGGAAGTTTTTTGAACCGGCCAGTCCGGAGTTGCTCGAAACACTCGAAAAACAAAGGGCAAGCCGCTACGGGGAACTGGTCGAACAATGCCAGGCACACGGCTTGATGC
>Ga0164315_10002839_pt1 | contig 13340 bp, 11 predicted proteins | sample GuaBasSedimGuay6_FD_113737 | JGI IMG/M metagenome (GOLD analysis project Ga0164315, IMG submission 113737) | Subseafloor sediment microbial communities from Guaymas Basin, Gulf of California, Mexico - Guay6, Core 4569-2, 0-3 cm | ecosystem: Environmental > Aquatic > Marine > Hydrothermal vents... | reverse complement strand
TGATAAACTGCCTCCTTGTCAATATTTTTCAGATATATCATTTAAAATAGATTCAATCAATTCTTCAAAATTCAACATTGCCTTTTTCTCCTGAATAAGCAATCGGCCAAACGAGCGGCCGGTCATAACTTTAAAAAACTTTGCACACACATTTCTCTGGCTTGTGGTAAACCCTGTGGAATATCCTTTTTTTTTATCTGCTGTTTTCCAGGGCTGGTCTGATAAATCTCTCCGACCGTGGGGTCTGTTAATGATATGGGAATAGTAAATCAGGGCTCTGTCCATCAGGATATAAAGAAATTGCGGATTTTTATTGGGCCCCAGTTGAAGTTTATCCCCACCGAGCCGAATGCCTGCTGTTTTCTTTTTGGTCATCTTTTTCCCGCCGAACAAAGCGGAACCAGCCCCTAAAACCCCTCCCAGGGCAGTAAAGACACCGAATGTGATTCCTGCGGCAGCCACATCAATCACAGCCCCCATGGTACCGCCTATGACGGCACCTGCTGCTGCCAGCTGTTCCTTTGTCAGGCCTAAAAGTTCCCAGGTCTGTTTTGAAAACAGATCATGCCTGAGAATAGAATAATCCGGTAACCGGTACTCAAAAAGATGATGTTTGAATAGAGTTCTGATTTTTTTAAACATCTGTTTTTCAGTTTTTTTGATATGTCCCTGATATCTTTTATTGAGCCTTTCTTTGATCTCTTCCTGATCAGAAGATGGGGTGATTGCCTCAGACACGGAGAATAAAAGGCTTTCCTCAATGGTTTGGATCATTAAGACCGCCACCAGCCGATTTCGTTTCTGCCAGTCTCTTTTAAATGCCTGGATTACACGGGAAAGAACAGATTCCCATTCCTGGTCAATGGCTTTAAGGCTTTCAAGCATCTTAATGCGTTCTATAAAATTGGCCGTATTTGAATTAAACAGACGAATAGAATTAAAATGCTTTCTAAACTCAAGTTGCCAGTCTGAAGTATAATCTTTCTTATCTGTTTTGGAATTGATAATGGCCATTCTCGCACGGCTTGTAAGCCTTAAAATTTCCATTTCAGCCAGATCGTCATCCCGCACAGGCCTTGAACCGTCCACCACATAAATAATACCCGCTCCCCTAGCAACAGGGCTTAAAAGTTCACACTCATCAGCAAAAAAAGGATCATTTTTATGGGTGTTAATAAACCGGTCAACAATTCTGGCAGGATCTCCATTATATGCTTCAAACCAGGCAAGGGTCTGCCTGGGCACCTGAAACCCCGGTGTATCCACAAACCGGATGATTTCTTTCCCGTCGATTGTGACCGTATATCTCTTTGAAACTATGGTTTCCCCAGGGACACGGCTGACACCTATCCGATCATCTTCGGTCAGGGTAGAGACGACAGAAGACTTACCTTCATTGGGATGGCCGAGTACGGCAAATTCCGGTATCATAACTCAATAAACCTTTTTACCACTATGCCGGGATTTCCAAGTTTAAATATCGCTTTTTTCCAAACATCATAATTAATATCATTGTTGTCCACTGCAAGGTTTTCCTGTCCGGCATCCCGGGTAAGCAGGATACACAGGGGCTTGCCTTCAGACATGGCTGCCTTTGTCTGGGTAATATAGTGGAGCAACCCTCTTATGGGCGGCTGCCAGACTTCATGGACCAGGATTACCTGATCCGCATCACTGACATTTATCTGACGGACAGCATCTGTATCATCTTCATAATCAAAACTGATTCTTATTGTTTCTTTCACATCAACAAACAGGTGCTTCTCAATACTTTGGATAACCTTTTGGATTGTTTTTTCAGAAAAGACATTTTTTGATGCAAGGAGCACCGCCTTTTGACCTGAAATATCAGGCCCGGGCTTAAAAACCGGCTTTTCTTTCATCTCACTATTATGATTACGGATCGGGTTCTTTCCCATAATAGGATTCACTGAGGTCTGCTTCACCGGTGTATGATTATCTGGGGCCCGGCTCTCCGGAATTTCATTGGCATCAATATCTAAAATAGGAGACTGCATCCTGACAATTACCTGTCTGAACCTGGGCCTGTCAAAGCTAAAATTTCTTAACGCCCGTCTCTGGGCAAACACCCCGGCAATGATAAGGACTCCCCGTGGAATAACAGCATAAAACAAAATTCCCAGGCAGAGGAACGGCCACCACGACACCAGGTCCTGTGTTGCCAGAACAGAAATACCGTCTTTTAAAATGATCCGGCTGCCTTCTACTTGCTCAAGGCTCGGAAGGGCAAGGGAATCCGGAATAAACCAGGACCATGGCAGCGCCATAATTGAAACGAGATCATGGACCCTGGCGCTTGTCGCCATAAGCGTTGACTGCCATCCAAAGGCCATGTCACTGACAACGATCCTGAAAAATATTCCACCAAGGGCACCTGCTGAAAAACTAAAGGCAAACACAGATGTCAGAATGAAAAAAGGCCAAAAAAAAAGATTTTTATATTCTCTGTTTTTCACCCGGATGAGGGATGAGGTGTATTCCAGGGTATCAAATTTTTTTTTCAAAATTTTCGACAACACATCAAAAAATAAAAAAGATACAAGTGTATGAATAATTGAGTTACGAAATCGATTTTTCCTGTTTTTTGATCCCGCAGCCCTCCGCACTATCAGTATCAGGCTGAATAATATCAATATCACCTGAAAAACAACAAACAAGGCAATAAAAACCGCCACATTAATCGGGCGGGTTCCATGATAGGCAAGAAATGAATATACCAGAGATATCCCTGCAATACCCCCTGAGAAAATCATGGTATAGATCATCCAGGTAAAAAGAGATGAAAAAATCCGGCCCGGCAGCAGAGTTTGTCCTTTTTTATCAGTATCCTGGAAGAATTCCTCTTTTCTGAAAGCCAGCCATGAAAACAAAAGGATTTTCAGGGTTTGAGACCTGCTGTTGCATTGATGGTAAATCTTGCGATCCTTGATCGCCCGGGATTGAATATCCTCCCCGGAATCAAGAGCATCATCCATACTGATAAGATAATCCAGATCTATAATATCTTTTAATCTTATTTTCATAATGTATTCTTACAAATCAGGATTTAATATCCGGATGCCTGATCTTCTTGTAATAGGATCTGGACTGATAAATAGCTGCCATGGGATTATGGCCTGTGACCCGATCTTTTACAGCCAGAACAGTGGTGGGAATATCCGTAAATTGTAAAAACAGGGAATCATGTCCCACGCACAATCCCAGCAGGATATTAAAATCAACCTGTTCATGGGTCAGGGTCTTTGCCTGAAATATGGGGTTGCACATCGCCTCATCCGTGCCTCTGTATATCTTTTCTTCATCTGAAATACCAATAATATCTTTTGAGCTGTTGCCGGCTTTACAGCAGACGGAAACTACCTCAAACCCATATTCTTTAAAAATTTCTTCAACAATTTTCACCTCCATGGTCAATCCCAGGCAAAAAGCAAGACCAATGCGTTTATATCCCATTTTCATCGCAAATTCACAAGTTTCAACAATCCGTGTTTTGGTCGGCTGCATAATATACGGCTGCTGATCCCGGTTGGCATAACACTCTGCTTCCTGCAAAGACGCCATATGAGCAAAATGATTAATTTCTTTGTCTTCATATTCTTTATTAGCCTCTGCTAAAAGCTCTTTTCGTGTCAATGAAGGACAGCCCTTATGACCCTTGCCTTTATCTGAAAAACAAATTCTTTCGGGAATCTCCACCTCACAGGATGCGCAGGCAGGAGAAATCTTCTTTTTTTTATCATTCATTTTTATCTCCCATTATATGTTATCATACAATATCAAGATGTATGCGAATATCTCGTTGCCGTCAAGAAAGGATTCCTTATCAAATATGCTTTATATCATATTTTATAATTAATCTTTCAAGGGCTTCATAGGACTGTGCGCCGACAAGCCGGTCAAGCCCGATGAAAAAGCTTGGAACTGCTGTGACACCCTTTGCTTTTGAAAATTCCCAGTCAGAATCCACAGCATCTGAAAATTCCCGTTTTTCAATAACCTTTTGACCTTCCTCGCAGTCGAGTCCGGAACGTTCTATCAAATTTAGCAGAACATCTTTTTGGGCAATATTCTTTCCGTCCACAAAATAAGCCTTAAAAGCTTCCATGTGAAATTGATGCCCATGACCCTTTACTTGAGCCCACAGACCTACTTCCTGGGCAAGGCGGCTGTTATAGGTCATCTTTCTGTCACCCAGGGCGAGCCCAAATTTTGCTGCTGTGGCTTTCAGGTGCGACATCATTTTGTCCACATCAACCGGTATCCCTTTATGTTTAAACAATTCTTCCAGAGTACGACCCTGTTCGGGTGTATCCGGATGTAGTGGAAAGGCTCGCCATTTGATATGAATATCATAGTTTTTTTCAAGTTTCTCAATACTCCCGGTAATGAAATAACACCAGGGTCAAACATAGTCTGAAAATATTTCAAGCTCCAAAGATGAAGACATCATGCTCTCCTTTGATTTGATTATTCTTGTGAATATAAGCACAATTAAACAACCTACAAGAAAACAAAGTAAATTTCGTCCTGGAATACTCACTGGCAGATTTTATCACATATTATAAGCAATACTGATAATTAATAAAAATAATTGATTTTACTTTATATATTGATTCGCCTATTTTATCCCTGTTGTTTTGTTACTTTAAAAAAAGGAAGACATGCTGTTAATATTTTTAAAAGGATTTGGCGTCGGAAGCGGATTGATAATTGCCATTGGCGCCCAGAATGCATTTGTTTTAGGCCATGGAGTCAGAAAAAACCATTACATTATTATCCCTTTGATCTGTGCCATTTGTGATGCTCTGCTCATAGCTTTGGGGGTAACCGGTATGGGAACCATTATCGCCTCAAACAAAACCCTTTCATTGATTGCCGGCATTGGCGGGGCTGGTTTTCTTTTTATTTACGGGATCGGTTCCTTCAGATCCGCCATCAAAGGCGGCAGTCTTTCTGCAAATCAAAAGGCTGAATCGTCTTTAAAAGCGACTATTCTCACAACCCTTGCCGTAACATTGCTCAATCCCCATGTATATCTTGACACCGTTATTCTGCTGGGCAGCATATCCAGTCAGTTTAAACAGCCCGGTCACATCTTTTTTGGTGCGGGCGCTGTCACAGCATCATTTATCTGGTTTTTTTCCTTGAGCCTTGGCGGGAAAATGCTTGCACCTCTTTTTACAAAAGAATCTTCCTGGAGAATTCTGGATATTCTTGTGGGAATTATCATGTGGGCGATTGCCCTGTCTGTGTTAAAAGGCTTATTCGCTTTTTAAATACTCTCCCATGAGCAGCCTGTTTTTGGGTGTAATACTTTCAGGAATTTTCTGGGTCACAATCCTGTATCCCGCAGCTTCCAGCTTTACCGCTCTTATCGTATCCACGGCAAGAGTTTTATCCATCCAGCCTTCAAGACCGGTGGTGGGAAAAACTTTTACATTATGGCAGCAGGGTAGAACCGCTATCCTGGCATGCTGTTCAATGGCCTTATCAATAATCAGATCTGTCAAGGAACCGCAGGCATGGGCAGATACCACGATATCATCCGGAAGGACGAAAATTTCCCGGACATCCATTTCTTTGTAAATAATCCTGCTTTTCAGTCTCGGCCAGGATGTGATCAATGCATTGGATAATCTTTTTGCATTTAAAGGAACTTTTTGGTCAACGGCCATGGCTGTACTTGAAGTGTCATCGAGGATGAGCATGATATGTGCCAAAAGGCCATGACCACAGGCAAGGTCCAACACTCTGCCGCCCCTGTACCTTCGACGGATTCTTTTTGCCATTTCCCATGCTTCATGAAGCTCTTTTCTTGGAAGCGTTCCGGCACGGCAGACGGCCCTTGCAATTTTATCAAAAAGGCTGACACCTGGAAAGAGTGATGCCTGTTGCGGGGTCAGCCTGTTCTTTGAAGACTTTTTCATGATTCCGGAGAATATATAATTCTCAGGTTTTTCTCAAGACTTGTCAGACAAAAATAATTTTCCGAAATGATTGAACATTTTTTCGATTCGTGTAATGAATAGGCATCGTCAATCCAAATGAGGTAGCATATGAGTTTTAAATCAGACAATCGAACTCTTTCATTTTCCGACCTGGAATTGTCCCAGAAAAAAATTAGAAACAATACGCTCATACACTTAAAAAATCTTGATCAAAGCATTGCCTGGAACCAAATTGAATCCACCCTGCTGGAAAACTATCCCACTGGGAAAAACAAAAAAGGGCCCCAGGCCTATTCTCCCTTAATGCTGTTCAAATGCCAGCTGCTCAGGAACTGGTTTCAAATTAAATCTGATGTTGAGCTGGAAAGCCTGATCAATGATCGATTCTCATTTAAAAAGTTTATCGGTTTGCCAATGGGAAAGCCGGCTCCTGACAGTTCGACCTTTTCAAGATTCAGGAAAAGGCTTACCCTTGAAAAATACAACATGGTTCTGTCCAATATTTCAGACCAGTTATCCCATAAAAATATCATAATTAATATGGGCAGTACTACGGATATTCAAATCATCAAATCCAACAGACCCGCTGAAAATCTGACCTAACTGATATCGGCATTATACAGCCGCAAACTGTTCGTCACTACTGATATGCTGCTGACGGCCATGGCCAGGGCCGCTAGAATAGGATGAAGCTGTCTTAAAAATTCCGGAAACATTTCAAAAGGTGCCAGGATTCCAGCGGCAACCGGAATCAGGATAATATTATAAACAAATGCCAGAAACAGATTCTGTTTTATGGTGGCAATGGTTTTCCGGCTGATTTTTATGGCCTTGGGAATACCGGTTAGCTTCCCGCTTGAAAGAATCACATCCCCGGTTTCAATGGCCACATCAGTTCCCGTGCCAATGGCAAATCCAATATCAGCCTGGGCAAGCGCCGGTGCATCATTGATTCCATCTCCCACCATCCCCACCAGGACATTATTATGTTGAAATACTTTCACTTTTCCGGATTTTTCTTCAGGCCTCACTTCTGCCTGCACATCATCCACGCCCACTTCTTCACCAATAGCTATGGCTGTCTGCAAATTATCTCCGGTCAGCATAACAACCTTAAGACCTTCAACATGAAGCTCTTTAATGGCCTGTTTGGACTCAGGTTTCACTACATCTGAAACAGATATAATTCCCAGCACATCCTTATCCTTTGATAGCACCATGACAGTCCTGCCTTTATTCTGCAATTTGTGGATCAACTCCTGGATATCATCCGGCAGGCCTGAATCCCGTTCAAACCATTTGGGTTTGCCAAACCTGAAAATTTGATCATCAAACTGTGCCTCTACACCGAAACCGCTATAGGCTTTAAAATTGATTGGGTCAGTCAATACCAGATCTTTTTTTTGTGCAAAGGTGACAATGGCTTTTCCAATGGGATGCTCAGATCCTTTTTCAATGGACGCAACAAGAGTCAGAAGTTCATCAGAAGACAAACCAGACATTCTGGCAGAAATCTGGTCGACCACAGTAGGTTTGCCCATGGTTATCGTACCGGTTTTATCCAGCACAATGGTTTCAAGTTTGGCTGCATTTTCAAGGGCTTCACTTCTTTTAAACAAAATTCCATTTTCAGCACCTTTCCCCGTACCCGCCATAATGGCTGTAGGGGTTGCAAGCCCTAAAGCGCAGGGACATGCAATTACGAGAACAGCCACCATTCTGATCATTGAAGGAACAAACTCCCCGGTTATTCCCCACCAGATACCAAAAGTAATCAAAGCAATACCGATGACGGCAGGCACAAATACAGCGGCCACTTTATCGGCAAGAGCCTGGATCGGTGCTTTGCTGCCCTGGGCTTCCTGGACAAGTCGTATGATCTGGGACAGGGCAGTATCTTTGCCCACACGGGTGGCACGAAATTTTAAAAGCCCCTGGCCGTTAACCGTACCTCCCGTTACCATATCATCTTTTTTCTTATCAATTGGAATGGGTTCTCCACTGAGCATGGATTCGTCGACGGCTGACCTGCCTTCAATAATAACTCCGTCAACCGGAATCCGCTCTCCGGGTCTGATCACAACAATATCGTCCAGTTTAACCATGGATATGGGAATTTCTTTTTCCTCCCCATTCTCCATGACAAAGGCTGTCTTTGGTTGAAGTCCAATCAATTTTTTTATGGCACCGCCTGTTTTTCCTTTGGTTCTGGCTTCAAGTAGCTTACCGAATTTAATCAATGTAATAATCACGGCAGACGTCTCAAAATAGACATGCCCGCCAAGCCCGGGCAGCACAAGGATAGCCAGCGAATAAAAATAAGCCACAGAAGACCCTAACGCAATCAACACATCCATATTAGCGCTTTTATTTCGTAAATTCTTATAGGCACCTACATAATAGTCGATACCTGTATAAAACTGGACCGGGGTCGCAAGAAATAGAAAAAACCAATTCACCCAGGGTGCATGACTCCATAAGCCGATCAGGCCGAAATCCCTTGACATGCTTATGATGAATAATGGCAGGGCAAAAACAACACCTATATAAAATTTTTGTGTCTGATCTTTAATTTCGTCATGTCTTGCAATCTCTTCCACATCTTCTTCATCCCGGCCCTCCTCCACAACAATCAGATCAAATCCAATTTTTTTAATCTCCGACACAATTGTGTCTATGGAAACAATTGAAGGAATATAATCAATCAGCAGTCTTTCGGATGCAAAGTTTACCGATGCCGACACAACACCTTCCACTTTTTTATTTAACGTTCGCTCTATATTTGCCGCACAATTAGCACAACTCATACCGGTAACAGGCAAATTCAAAGTCTTTTCACTGTCACTCATACAACTCTCCCCCAAAATATAATTTGATATCAGGCAATGCCTCTTTTCCCTGTTTTTTAAAGATAATCATAAATAATTGGTTTGCAAAAACTATAAAACTTTCATATTTTAAGGCAATGATCATCCTGAATGCCATATTCCCGATATTTACACTGCTTTTTCTTGGCAGCCTTCTCAAACACTTTAACATCACCAATGAAACTTTTCTGAAAACCTCTGATAAACTGGTATACTTCATTTTTTTCCCTGTCATGTTATTCTGGAAAATCGGAAGTTCAACCCCGGACAAGGGGACCAGTCTTAATTTATGTCTTGCTTCCATTCTGGCAGTTCTCATTGTTTATCTCTTAAGTCTTTTTGCCATCCGGTTGTTTCATATCTCAAGTTTCCAGGCAGGGTCCTTTTCCCAGGCCTGTTACCGATTTAACACCTATATTGGCATGGCCATTGTCATGAATGTCCTTGGAGAATCCGGCATCAGATACTTTGGCATCCTTATTGGATTTGTCATCCCTATTATTAACATACTGGCAGTTTCCACATTGATCTGGCATTCCGGGGAAAAGAGAAGTTTTGGACAAAACCTCAGGGTTCTTTTAAAGGCATTGATTTCAAATCCCTTAATCCTGGGATGTGCCGCAGGAATTCTTTTTTCCAGGTCACAAGCGTCTTTTCCAATTTTTATTGACAACACTTTTAGCCTTATGACTGCTGTCACCATGCCGTTAGCCCTGATCTCCATCGGTGGTTCATTGACGCTTACAGGACTTAGACATAATACAAAATTTTCCTTGATTGCATCTATGCTAAAAATACTGATCCTGCCGATCATTGGCTTTTTCCTTTTAAAATTATTTTGTGTCACCGGTATCCCGTTTAAAGCCGGTATGATTTTTTTCACCCTGCCGACATCAACAGCTATATATGTTCTTTCAGCCCAGTTAAACAGTGACACTCAACTTGCTTCTGCCGCTATCATGTTATCCACCCTGCTCTCTTTTATTTCCCTGTCTGTTGCACTTTTAATCTGAATTTATTATCTCTTATTTTGGCAATTTTTAAAAATTTATGTATACTTGCTACATTATTATTTAAAACCATCGGATAAACTTTAATAAATAAGGATGCGGCAATTATGAAAACTAGCACCATTTTGATCCTTTTTTTATTCATTGTTACATCGTTTGCTTTTCTCCCGGCTGGTGCCGATTCCGCTGAATCTTTAAACAACCGAATTCTCACGTTTGGCATTCAAGTCAGTGCCATGGGAAAGCTGGACCCGCATTTTGCTGCAGGCTCACAGGACAGAGCATTTGCCGATATGGTTTTCAACGGGCTTTTACGATATGTGCCTGGCAATGCCCCCAGTATAGAACCGGATCTTGCTAGGGAGATACCGGAATTTAAACTGATTGGCGGCAAGCAGGTCTGGACTGTTCTCCTTCGTAAAGGTGTAATGTTTCATGCGGGGCCAAAGACCGATGCATATGAATTAACAGCCGATGATGTGGTATTTTCCTTAAATAAATCCAAAGATAAAAAATTTTGTGCCTATGCCGGCGGCTATGCAGATATGACCGTTAAAAAAATTGATCCGTACAGGATTCAGATTATCCTGGACAACCCTATCTCACCGATTCTTTTCTTCCCAAAGATTACCGATTACGGCGGGGGATTCATTGTGAGTAAAAAAGCCATTGAAAGTATGGGATATGATGCTTTCACACAGCACCCCATTGGAACCGGCCCTTTTGCCTTTGCGCAGTACGAGAAGGGAAAACACCTGTCATTAAAAGCCCATAGCAATTATTTCAGGGGACATCCTTTGCTTGACGGTGTGCAGATACATTTTTTCCCTGATTTTAATGATCGTGAAAAAGCCTTTAAAAAAGGTAAGCTTGATGTCATCACAGGGTCTGCCAAAAAAGGATGGCTTTCATCCATTAAAAATGAAAAAAATATTATTATTGATGCCCATGGTATGGGTGAAATTGCAACTATCCATTTTAATACCCGGATAAAACCATTGGATGATATCAGGGTGAGGCAGGCCATTGCATTCTGCTTAAGCAGGCAGGCTTTTCTTAACACAACAATTCCCCAAATTTCAGGAAGTGTCTATTCCCCTGTTCCGAAACAATTTTTACCCGGGGGATTATCCCGGCAGGATGTCAGAACTTTAAATCTTGAATATCCCCAGAATATGGATAAAGCCCGCCAATTGTTAAAGCAGGCAGGTTATCCAAACGGTTTCACACTGGATCTTGTCTCTTCGGAAAAACGGGTGTATCGAAATTATTACGAGGAACTCAAAAACCAGCTCGCAAAAATTAACATTATCTGCAATGTTAAGATAGTAACGCATTCTTCCATGCACAAACAGATCCGGCAAAATCCTATGCCAATTGTTATCTACCCGGCATGGCGCCCCAATGCAGATGCCTATCTGACCCGGTTTTTTCATTCGGATTCCATTGTTGTGACCGGCAAAAGGCCGGATACCAATTTTTCCCATTATGACAAAATTGACAAATTAATTGAAGTTGCCCGGCTGGAAGTCAATCCTGAAAAACAGATCAATCTGTGGGAACAGGCTCAAATCAGAATCTTACATGATATGGTCGCCTATCCTGTAATATTTACAAAGCAATTATATATCAGAAAAAAATATGTGGATTACGGGCATACTCTTATTTTAACCATGGCTCTTTATCCTCAATTTACAGAAAAAACAAATTTAAATAAGAATAAATAATTATATAACCATGAAAATCTATACAAAAATCCTTATTACAATGCTGCCCCTGATCTCAGTGTTTTTTATTGCAACAGGTAGCATGACCTACTATTTTTCGCGTACCGCATTAACAGATCTTGCCGAAGAATGGCTGTCAACAAGATCAGAAGAAGCCATGGAGATTGTAAAAAAACAGGAAAATATTCTTCACAGATACGGTCTGGAAAACATTCCAGCCAGTATTATGAAAGCCAAGCTTGATGCGATAAAGGAAATATCCACTATTAAGATTGGGGAAAAAGGATATATTCTGGGAATAGATACCCTTGGTGTCATCCTTTTTCATCCGAGCAAACATTATATTGGTACGGATGTCAGCGCCGAAGGCTGGTTTAAAGGCCTGGCCGGAAAAAAGGGTCGTATATTCCTATCTATTCAAAATCAAAAAAATATTGCTATCTATGACTTTTTCCCAGAATGGAACTGGTTCATACTTGCCGTGGATCCGGAAAAAGAAGTGTATGGAGTTGCAGACCGAATGAAACCATATCTTTTGGCCCTTGGTGTCAGTGCAGCCATCATTATTTCTTTAGCTCTAATGCTGCTGATACAATGTCTTTTACAACCTTTACACTCTCTGGTTAAGGGTGCGGAAAAAATTGGAAAAGGAAACCTTGACACAAAGATCTCAATAAAAACCCATGATGAGTTTGCCGACCTTGCCAAAGAATTCAATTGGATGACCTCCAGGTTGAAAAAATTCCATGAAGAGCTTGAGCACCGGGTTGCCGTAAGAACCAGAGAACTTCTATTATTAAATAAAACCCTTAACAAAGAAATTCAGACACGAAAAATTAAGGAAACAGGACTGGAAAAGGCCAACCAGATAAAGAGTGAATTTCTTGCCAATATCAGCCATGAAATCCGAACACCTTTAAATTCTGTCATCGGTTTTAGTGAGCTTTTATCAACCATGGTAACAAAAAAGCAGGAAAAAGGCTATTTAGATGCCATCAAAATTGCAGGGAAGAACCTGTTATCCCTTATTAACGATATTCTCGACCTGTCAAAAATGGAGGCTGAAAAACTTGAACTTAATCTGGTCTCTATAAATATCAATATTTTGTTTGATGATATTTACCAGCTGTTCAAAGCTAAAATTGAAGAAAAATCCTTACACTTTATTAAAGTCCTCGATGACCAAGTTCCTTCCTCTCTTCTTATGGATGATATCCGCCTTCAACAGATTATAGTAAACCTGATGGATAATGCCGTTAAATTTACAGATAAAGGCTATATTAAAATTACCACAAAAATAATAGGAACAAATAAAAACGCCAAAGACCTGAAGGTCACACGCAACCTAAAGGGTACACGTAACATTGATCTTGCTATTTCCATCGAAGATACAGGTATTGGAATCCCGGAAGATAAGCTGGATAGTATTTTTGATTCGTTTGCGCAAGTCTCCTCACAAATCAACAGAGAATATGGTGGGACAGGCCTTGGACTCTCCATATGCAAACATCTTGTTGCGTTAATGGGAGGCCGGATTCAAGTTGAAAGCAAGGTGGGGAAAGGGACTGTTTTTTACCTGTTTCTACCAGAAATTGAAATCAGCCAAAATCCCGCTGACAATCAAAATCTTTCTCGTAAACTTCATGGCTCACTGTTGAATACAGTGGACACTAACCTGGAACCGGAAAGCCCAAAAATCAGTTTATCGATTGAAACTTTAAAAGAACACTGCTCTGCAAATAATGCCTTAAAAGACCAGATTAATTC
>Ga0164315_10002838_pt1 | contig 13351 bp, 17 predicted proteins | sample GuaBasSedimGuay6_FD_113737 | JGI IMG/M metagenome (GOLD analysis project Ga0164315, IMG submission 113737) | Subseafloor sediment microbial communities from Guaymas Basin, Gulf of California, Mexico - Guay6, Core 4569-2, 0-3 cm | ecosystem: Environmental > Aquatic > Marine > Hydrothermal vents... | reverse complement strand
TAGGGATAGCATTGGGTGAGGTTATCATCGCCGATAACACCATTACCGGCGCGGGCGTGGTGCTGGCACAGCGCCTGGAACAAAAGGCGGATGCGGGAGGGTTATGTATAACCCCGGCGATTCGTGAAGCGCTGCCGAGACGCCTGCCATTCGAACTGCAGAACCTGGGTGAACAGGATCTGAAAGGTTTCGACGAAGCCATTGGTGTTTACCGCGTTGTACTGCAACCTGGTGCAATGATACCGCCGCCGGAGGGGTATCGGGATGGCGGTCGAGCTGGAAGTTGGCGCAACAATATGGCTGTCATCGTGGCGGCGGTAGTTACGCTTTTCGGTGTCACCGCCTATGGGTTCCTATCCTGGTCTCCACAGGAGGCTGAGGTGCCTGAAGCCGCCGCAGAGATTTTGCAGGAAAGGCCATCCATCGCGGTGCTGCCGTTTGATAATATGAGCGATGACCCGGAGCAGGAATATTTTGCCGACGGGATTACCGATGATCTGACTACTGATTTGTCGCGTATTTCGGGCTTGTTCGTGGTCGCACGCAACTCGGCATTTGCCTATAAAGGCAGATCGGTGGATTTGCGCACCGTCGCTGCCGATGATCGACGGCGAAAATGGGGGCCATATGTGGGCTGAACGTTTCGATGGCACCATGGCCGATGTGTTCAATCTTCAGGATCATGTAAATCGCAAAATCGTCGCGGCATTGAAGGTTAATCTCACCGCTGCTGACGAGAAAAGGTTTGACCAGGTCGAAACGACCGTTGCGGGCGCATATGATCTGGTATTGCGTGGCGTCGAACGATATAACGCATTCAATAGAGAAGCGATGGTGGACGCGCGTGATCTGTTCAAGCAAGCTGCCGCGCTCGACCCGAACTATGCTCGGGCTTACGCTAATATTGCCCTGTCCTATGCGACCGAGGTTAATTTTTTCTGGTCCGGAAATCGCGAGGAATCGATCAGATTGGGACTCGAGTTTGCCGACAAGGCGTTGGCGCTGGATGAAAGTATCCCCCAGATATACCTGACCCGTAGTATCCTGTACCTACCGCAGCGGCAACACCAGGCTGCGCTCGAAGCGGGCAGGCGAACCATCGAAGTGCATCCGAATTATGCCGACGGCCAGGCCACCCTGGCTTTTATCCAGAGTTACTCCGGGGAACTTGAGCCCGCCCTGGACTCCCTGGCTCGCGCCAGGCTGATCAACCCTCAGGGTACCGGCGTTTACCTTGGCATCGAGGGTAGAATATTGTTTCTTCTGGGAAGGTATGAGGAGGCATTAGGTATTCTCGAACAAGCACTGGATAGAAATCCAGCCTTTGATCGTATTCACCTGGATATGGCCGCCGTCAATGCCGAACTGGGGCGTCTCGATGAGGCGGCCTGGTCGGTAGATGAAGCGCTAGCGATCAGCCCTGATATCTCGCTGACAAAAGAACGCCGCGAGACGCTCTACCTGCGTGAAAGCGATATCGATCACTATATTGAGGCTTTGACTAAAGCAGGGGTTCCCGAGTAACGCGATAACAAGTTGAAACGACGAGATTCACGAACATGCCCTGAGCTCGGTCGAGTATAGGAAGCATAGGCATTTATTCTACCGGCGCGACAACGACGAAGTGTTTTACATTCGAATGGGTAATACCACGCATCAGCTCAAGCCGAGCGAAGTTATCGCCTACATTAATCAACGCATGGCTGGATCAACATAAACTCAAACGAATAATAATCGGGGCCCCAGGTTGACATGGTCATCCATGGTAATGCCTATAATCCGCTAAGCTATCCGATCAGGCGCTCAATCGTCGCTACTAGCTCATCGGTCTTAACCGGTTTGGCGAGAAATTCGTTGCCACCAATAAGGGTCCCGGTTAAATCTGTCTCATCTTTAGTCACGATAGCGGTCATAAAAACAAATTTTATTTTTGACAATTCTTCATCTTCTTTAAATAATATAGCAATTTCAGTGCCATCCATATCCGGCATCATTACGTCCAGAAATACAAGATCCGGCTTGAAACATGCCGGAATGACGTTCTATCTTAATTACATGATTTTCATGCAGAGCCAGTTAATTTAAACATTATCGATATCAAATGCGGTGAAAATTTCCTTGTAAAGATCGACTTTAAATTTCGTTGTACGCTCCATTAACCATGCCGGTTCGGCCCAGTTAAAGCGGGTGAATTCTTTATCCAGGGTTTGTGTGGCATCGGGTAGTGGACCATCGTATGCGAGCAGGAACCATTTTTGCCGTTGTCCGATATAAACCCGGCCTTCTTTTTCGAGCGGCTGGCGAAACCGGTAACTCAGCCATTCATCGTGTTCCCTGATAAAGCGAGTATCGTCAAATACGATGCTGGTTTCTTCCACCAGCTCGCGTTGCATAGCCTGAAAGGGAGATTCTTCAGCATCGATCCCGCCCTGCGGCATCATCCACTCCCCAGGGTAATGGAAAGCTTCACCGGCCAATACCTGGCGACCCTGGTTGATTATCATGATGCCTACATTAGGGCGATAATTTGGGTCATTGACGATGTTGTGTGGTTTTGGCATATGGGAAGTTTTATGTTTGACATCGGGGGCAAAAATAGGTGGATCTTTGTCCCTGGGTGATTCGTTTAATCGGCCTGACACAGGCTGAACAAGGACCCTTTATACCGTAAACATTGAGCTGTTGGCGGAAGTAGCCCGGATTGCCGTCGACCTGGGTAAAATCCCTTAAGGTGGTACCACCCTGCAGGATAGCGGCTTGCAGGGTTTCCTTAATGGCCTGGACCAGGCCTTCAAGGCGTTTTTTGCTGATACTGCCCGCGGCGCGGGCAGGGTTGATGCCGGCGTAAAATAACGCTTCGCAGGCATAGATATTGCCGACGCCGACGACTCGATGACTGTCCATGATCACGGATTTAATCGGCGCGGTACGCTTACGGCAGGCGGCAAAAAGATAGTCGGCGTCGAATTCGGCAGACAGGGGTTCGGGACCGAGCTTTGCCAGCAGCGGATGTGCGAGCGGATCAGACTCGGTGTAAAGCAGGGCGCCAAACCGCCTGGGATCGCGATACCTGAGCGCCTGACCCGAACCAAATTCTATCTCGATGTGTTCATGTTTCTCGATCGAACTGCCCACAGGCCGAATTTTCATACTGCCCGACATGCCCAGGTGCCAGATAAGCGTTCCACTGCCGAGTCGCATCAATATATATTTACCGCGCCGGCACAGGTTTTCCACGCGCTGTCCCTGCAAATCGGCGGTTTCTTTGGCAACAGGCCAGCGTAATTGATTGTTACGAACGATGAAACGGTTTATCACCTGGCCGTGAACATAGGGCTCAATGCCGCGCATTGTTGTTTCGACTTCGGGTAACTCAGGCATCGTCTGGTTACATCAGTCAGCGATCTTCGCGGCGGCAGTCATAGCAGAGGTTAAGATTTCGGCTTGGTGAATGAGAGCAATTCCTGCTGCTGTCTTTCGTGAAAATGATACTCGACTCCGAGATCGGGACGCGCGATAACTAATTCGGGATAGATAGACATTAACAGAAACTCGATTTCAGAACCGTCATCCAGTCCCGCGACTATTTTTTCTAATGGCGAACCGGATTGCTTAAATATCTTAACCGCGGGGGCTTCCAGGGTTTGCCAGTAATCAATGAGTTGATCCAGGCGATCTGCTGGGATATCGGTGGGCGCGTCGGATTGCCAGCTAGTGGTACCGTCCCTGATCAGCTTTGGCCCACCATCTAGCTGGAACGATTGTAGGGGTATAGATGGCGGTAACAGGCGTTTGTCGATTAAGCCGACGATACCCTGTGTTAAAAACGGCTGATGTATATCAGCGAGTAGATATATAGTTGTCCCAATCATCAAATACCGGCGATTATCGATATTATTAGTGGTGCCGAAAAAAATTCGGGTGTCGTTAAGTGATAATGTAACCTTCGGATCCTGTAGACCCAGGGCCGACAGGTCGATGCCCGTGGCTGCTATTGAGGCTTCTGATTCGCTCACAGTAATTCCAAGGATTCGTTCGATGGTGATACTGCGGGCAGGCCACTGTACGGGTGATTCGATTAGCCACTGGTCTGCCGACCTGCGTAATACGATGTGCTCATCCCCGAGTTGAATGGTTACACTCATTACATCAGCCGGCTTTAAGCTCGTAATCGGGTTTCTGGCCTCGCTGCCGGACTGATCCCTGTAGCCGAGCAGCAGGGATACGCCGATCACGAGGGCCAGTAAACCGTTAATAAGCCAACGTTTGCTTAGCATTGACCACATTCTTAGTTACCGTTTGCGCCGCTTTAACCAGATTGTCAGCCCGGTACCGAATAACAGGACTGGTAAAATTAGCAGGAAACTGAGACCGATGATAACTTGTTGGGTTTGGGTTAAATCGAGTTTCGTATCGGGTGCCGCGCGCGGGCTGATCGCAATCAGATTGTCATCGTGGCTTAACCAGTTGATCAGGTTGACGCCAATTTCGAGGTTACCGCCGTTGCCCAGGTAGCGATTGGAAAGGAAATCGGCATCGCCTACCACGGCGATCCGTTGTTTAGATACTACATTATCGTCATCTTCATAATCGGCTGCCAAGGTGAGACCAATCGTGAGCGGCCCGCCAAGCTCATCATCGTTATCGCCATTGAATATCTCGCCGGCCATTTTTCCGGTTTCACTCCAACTGGAATCGCCGCTGCGTAAAAAATTGAGACGTTCCCAGATACCGGCTTCACCATGAAATTCAAGTGCCTGTGCCTGTGGAAATATTGTCAGGCTGTCGAGACCCCGGGTTATCGGGTGTCGCGGATAACTGTTGACGATGGCAAAATCGACCCGATTCAATCCGAGCAACTGGCTATTGGGGTCAACGATCACACCCGGCAGAAATTCGATTGCAAGCATATCGGCAATCGGTTCGAGGCCATCGATCGCCTGCTCAGGATCGGCGAGCCATAACAGATTACCGCCACGTCCCAGGTAATCCTCGATTAAATCTACCTCGCCCGGCAAAAGCGGTACGCGTGGACTGGCAATTACGAGCACGTCGGTATTAGCGGGAATGCTGTTGGTCTGGGTTAGCGCTATATTTTCTATGGAAAAGCCTTTGCTCGCCATTTGCGCGGCAAATAAACTGAGGTCGTGATTGGCCTCGCTATAAGGGTTGCGCTCACCGTGGCCCTGCAAAAAAACCAGCCAGCGCTCGCCTTCGCGCATTAATCGCTGAATCGAATTGGTAACATTTGTTTCGGTCACGGGGCTGATATTTTCGCTGCGTCCCTGATATTCGATCACGGTTTCACCATCACGGCGGATGTCGTATTTACGTAGTAGATCTGGGTATAAATCGGGGTTTTTAATGTCTAACTCGATCTTAGGTTGTTCGCGTTGATAGCGTTCAAACAGTTGTTCCAGTAGTTCACGTTTTTCATTAAGCGGTGAAACGAAGACGGTTATCTTGAGTCGATGCTGGAGTGAACCGATCAGGCGAATACTTTCCTGGGACAGGCTATTGCGCTGATTGGAGGTGAGATCGATGACCAGTGGATTGAGCTGACTAAACCATGCGAGCAAACCCAGCGCGGCCAGAAGCAAGAGCATAAACAATCCCGACTGGAAGCGTAGCTGGTTGCGAATACGTGCATTGATCATCACAGCATGCGCTCCCGGTCCAGCTGACGGATAGTCAATACTAAAAATGCGCTAATCAATATCAGGTAATAGGCGATATCACTGGAGTCAAAAACACCTCGCAGCATGCTCTTGTGATGCTGGAGTATTGATAAATAGCTTACCACGCTGTCACTATCCGCGATTGATTCACCGATCCAGTCGATTATCCATAACATTAACAGGGCGCCAAAAGTGCTGGTAGCCGCGATCGTCTGATTGTCAGTCAGGCTCGACAGGTAAAGCCCAATAGCGGCGAAAGAGCCGAGCAACAATAGCATTGCCAGGTAAATCGAAAATAGCTTGCCGGCGTCAAGCTCGGTGCCCATGTAGAGGGACAGGGGCATTAACATTAACAGGCTGACGAGAACAACCACAAACAGGAACAGGCCGAGAAATTTACCCAGCACGATCTCGGTCATACTGATCGGAGACGATATCAATAGACTAAGCGTTTTATTGCGTTTTTCTTCGGCGATAGTACGCATCGTGATCAGCGGCATCATCATCAGCAGAATGACTGCGGCTAACTGGAACAGGGAGGCAATTACGATGTCGGTAACGCCGGGCGCATTTTTGAGATTAAGCAGCTGGGGCTGGAGGGTAAAGTAATTGTCTAGTTGAGCGAGGAACATATAGCCGAGAATAGTCTGCATTATGCCCAGAATCACCCATGCCAGGGGCGACAGGAACATGGTCGTGAATTCGCGCCTGGCGATTGTCAAAATCATGAGCCGGGCTCCCCGGTTTCATCGACAGCCCTGTCATCCTGGGTTAGTTCGATAAACAGGTCCTCCAGGGACCTGTGGTCGGGAATGAGCTCGAACAGGCCCCATTGCTGTGCTACTGATTCCTGGATCAGGGATTCGACCGGAGAAGCGGTATTGAAATACAGGCGAAACCGGTTGCTGTCGATGGTTTCAACCTGTTCAACCGATTCCAGTTGCGCTAATCGTTCAGGTCCTGGCGGTTGTTTCAGGGCGACGACGATACTGTGCTCGCTACTCTGGTCCTCAAGCATTTCAATAGAAGCCTTATAAATTAGTTTTCCCTCACGAATTATTTGCACGCGGTCGCAGGTGGCCTGTACCTCGGACAATATATGGGTCGAGAGTATTACGCTGCGCTCGGAGCCCAGGGTCTTGATCAGGCTGCGTATTTCGCGTATCTGGATGGGATCGAGTCCAACAGTTGGTTCGTCGAGGATTACCACTGGGGGATTGTGAATGATAGCCTGGGCAATTCCAACACGCTGCTGGTAACCCTTCGACAGGTTACCGATCAGTCGATGGCCGACTTCGTTGAGACCGCAATCTGATTTAACCTGTTCCATTGCCGGGGCGATTGCGGGGCGCTTCAGGCGGTGTAATTTTGCACAATACTTCAAAAATTCGTCAACCGTTGCCTCTCGATAGACCGGCGGATGCTCAGGCAGGTAGCCGATTAGTTGTTTAGCCTGCCTGGGCGACTCGATAATATCGAAACCGCCGATAAGCACCTGGCCTTCACTGGGCGCGAGGTTGCCGGTGATAATCTGCATCGTGGTCGACTTGCCGGCACCATTGGGACCCAGGAAGCCCAGTACCTCCCCGGGTTCGAGGGAGAAACTTAGCTGGCTAATGGCACAATGCTTTTGGTAAAAACGAGACAGGTTTTCAACTTTGATTAAAGCTGTCGAATCCATAATTGAGTCTTAGTAAATCGGCCGCTTCATGATACCGATATATCTGCGATATTAAAGCAGACTGTCTCTAAAAGCCGACTTTTTCGATGATCGCTATTTGAGCCGGGCACAAAAAAACCGGCGTTGGCCGGTTTCTTTTAATCTATTGGCCGTAGCCGGCTACTTGATCTTGGCTTCTTTGTACTCAACGTGCTTACGTATCACTGGATCGTATTTTTTAAACACCAGTTTATCCGGTGTATTCTTCTTGTTTTTATCAGTCGTGTAGTAGTGACCGGTGCCGGCGCTGGAAACCAGTTTGATTAAATCTCTCATCATAAATCTCCTAAAACTTTTCGCCGCGTTTGCGCATGTCGGCAATGACGGTATCAATACCATTTTTGTCGATGATGCGCATTCCCTTGGTAGATACACGCAGTTTGACCCAGCGATTTTCTGATTCTACCCAGAATTTATGGTTGTGCAGGTTAGGCAAGAAACGGCGACGCGTCCTGTTATTAGCGTGCGATACGTTGTTTCCGCTAACAGGTTTTTTACCTGTAACTTGACATACCCGGGACATGGTTAACTCCGTGAATGAAGCGTGATTGCTTTCGAGGGCGCGAACTCTACCAGAAGCAATACCAGTATTCAAGCATATGGGGGCCGAATAACACGGGATAGTGGGCTATTTGCAGATTCCCTTTATGCAACATGCGGGCTAAGATGCGGGATGGTATTTCAGGCTCAGGTAAAGCATTAATGGATATAGTTTTTATTCGCGATTTACAGATCGAAACCGTCATTGGCATCTATGACTGGGAAAGAAAAGTGAAGCAAATTATCAGTCTCGATATCGACATGGCGGCCGATATTCAAAAAGCCGCCTCTAGCGATAATATCGACGATACGCTGAGCTATAAAACAGTCGCCAAGCGGCTGATTGCCTTCGTCGAACAAAGTGAGTTCGAACTGGTCGAAGCCCTGGCCGAGAAAATATGTGAAATTATTCGTGAAGAATTCAACGTACCCTGGGTACGCTTAACCCTTAACAAACCCGGCGCAGTGCGCGGGTCTAAATCGGTAGGTGTCATGATCGAGCGCGGACAGAAACCAGAATGACCGCAACGGTTTATGTCAGTCTGGGCAGTAATGTCGACCGCGAGAGCAATATTCGACTCGCTATCAGGGACATGCGGCGGATTTTTGGTGAACTCAGGCTTTCACCGATTTATGAATCAGAGGCGGTAGGTTTCGATGGCGATGATTTTTTAAACCTGGTGGCCGGTTTCGAGTGCGATATTGATGTTCGTGAGGTGGTCCTCGCATTAGGCGCAATTGAAGACGAGCTCGGTCGGGACAGGACCCTGCCTCGATTTTCGCAGCGGCCGATTGATCTGGATATCCTGACTTACGATGATCTTGAAATAGATGAAGAAGGGCTTCAGATACCGCGTCATGAAATACTGGTAAATGCCTTTGTGCTTAGACCCCTGCAAGACCTGGCGCCGCATACCTTGCATCCGCTCGCGAAAAAAAGTTACCGGGAATTGTGGCAGGTGATGCTGCCGACCGCGATTCACACCGAAATCTACGACCTGCCGCTGGATTGATCGACGGTTTTTAAATTTGAGCAGGCTCCTAATGCAACCCCTTCAAAGCCTCGATCAGGGCCGAGCATTCGTCATCGGTGCCGATTGATATACGAATAAAATTCTCTATACGTGAAGTTTCGAAATGGCGTACCAGAATGCCTGCTTTTTTAAGCTCCGCGTAGAGCTGCGAGGCAGGGTACGAAGAATGCCGGGTGAAAATGAAATTACTTTTCGAAGGTAATACTTCAAACCCCAAATCCGTCAGTGCCTCGGTCAGCCAGTTTCGGGATTCGATGATTTTATCTTTGCATTGCTGGAAATAATCATCATCGCCTAGTGATGCAATTGCCGCCGCGCTGCCGAGTCGATCGACAGGATAAGAATTGAAAGAATTCTTGACCCGGTTCAAACCCTCGATTAATTCGACATGTCCCAGCGCGTAGCCGAGGCGTAATCCAGCCAGACTGCGCGACTTGGAAAAGGTTTGTACCACCAGCAAATTAGGGTATTCGTTTACTAATGCCTGGCATGATTCGGCACCAAAGTCGACGTATGCCTCGTCGATGACGACCACTGAATCCGTGTATTCGAGCAATTCCCTGATTGCCGCCAGGGTTAGAGTGATGCCGGTAGGGGCATTCGGATTGGCGATGATGATGCCGCCGTTCGCTTGTCGATAGTCGCTTACATCGATAGCGAAATTAGAATCAAGTGCAATGGCCCGATAGTTGACCCGGTACAACGAACAGTAAACCGGATAAAAACTATAACCGATGTCGGGGAAAAGAATGTCGTCCCGACCCTGGAAAAACGTCTTGAAACTATGCGCCAAAACCTCGTCAGAACCGTTGCCGACAAAAATCTGTTCGCATTCGAGGCCCGTGTAGGCCGCCAGGGCCTGCCTCAGTTGCCTGGATTCCGGGTCGGGGTATCGCCGCAGGTTTTCAACCGCGTAACCGTTAATGGCCTTTGTCACAGCAGGCGAGGGCGGGTAGGGATTCTCATTAGTGTTTAGCTTGATATATTGCTGATCCTGCGGCTGCTCTCCCGGCACGTAGGGATTTAGCTGCTGCACGATATCGGTCCAATATTTGCTCATAACTTTGTCGATCTCAATTGGTCAGCAAGCGTCCGCCATCGACGCGGATAACTTCGCCGGTAACGTAGCTGTTGGTCACCAGGAACATAATCGTCTGGGTGATTGATTCCGGGCTTCCTGTTTTTTGCAGGGGAATTTTTTTCAAAATAGCATCCTGTTGCTCAGGCTGCGAAGTTTTGCCGCTTTCCGGCCAGAGGATAGCGCCGGGAGCGATACCGTTGACGCGTACCTGCGGCGCCATTTCGAGCGCGAGTGATTTCACCAGCATTGCGTTTGCAGCCTTGGCACAACAGTACAGGCTATGGTTTCTTAAGGGTAAGCTGGCATAGATATCGAGCATATTGACGATGATTCCGCTGGTATCGCGTAAAGCGGGGTAACAAGCCTGTGATAAAAACAGGGGCGCCTTGAAGTTACTGCCGAGTATCTGGTCCCAGTCATGCTCGCTGATCTCGCCGAGCGGGGTTGGGTAGAAACTGGATGCGTTGTTGATCAGGATATCGAGACCATCGAAGGTTCCGGAGGCCTCATGCGCCAGGTCTGTAACATCTTCGAGATTTGATAACTCGGCTTTTAGCGAGCAGGCAGAGCCTGAACGCAGCGCGTTGAATTGCTGTTCGAGCAATTGCGCGTTGGTAACCGAATCATGGTAATGGATGATGAGATTTGCGCCGTTTTGATGTAGAGTGCGAGCGATTTGTGCGCCTATTCGATTGGCGGCGCCAGTGACCAGGGCGGTTTTTCCAGCAAGCAACATGGCTATTGAGGGCAACAAAAAAAGAATGTCATCATATCATTCTGAGGAGCAGACGCTAGCTCATTTGCCTGTGCCGAGCGCTGCCGAGATTGCACACAGTAAGCATTTAGTAGATTTTTTAATTGCCGAAATCGAACAACAGGCAGGTGTTATTTCATTCCGCGATTATATGAATCACGTGCTCTACCGACCAGAACTTGGTTATTACAGCGCCGGCTTGACGAAGTTTGGTATCGATGGCGATTTCGTTACCGCATCTGAAATTTCGGTCCTGTTTGGACGGACCCTGGCCAGGCAATGTGAGTCGATCTTCGAACAGGGCTGCGTACGTCAGATACTGGAGTTTGGCGCCGGTAGCGGTCGAATGTGCGAACAGATTTTACTGGCGCTGGCCGAACCCTGTTTATATCGCATTCTTGAACTCAGTGCGGATCTGCGCAGCCGACAACAGGATTACCTGCAGGCAAGGCTGCCCGTCGAATTGTTTGATCGGATCGACTGGCTTGAGGGATTACCGACAGATTTCAATGGAATTGTACTCGGTAACGAGGTGCTGGACGCCATGCCGGTGAATCTGGTGTGCAAAGATGGGGACTGGTTCGAACTGGGAGTTGGCTTCGATGGTCAGCGTTTTTGCTGGCGTCGCTATACGGATGACAGCGAGGCCGTATCGGCGATCCAGTTGATTGAGTCCAGTCACCTGGTATTGCCCGAGGGTTATACCAGTGAAATCAACCTGAACTACCGTCCCTGGCTTGCTGGATTGCAAGGCTCTTGCAACCAGGTTGTTGTGCTGCTGATCGACTATGGCTACCTGCAGGAACAGTATTATCATCCCGAAAGGGCAGGCGGGACACTGGTTTGTCATTACCATCACCGGGTTCATTATGATCCGCTAATTTATCCGGGCTTACAGGATGTGACGGCTTCGGTGGATTTCGATGCGCTTGCGGACGCGGCCCTGTTATGCGGTTTTGATATTTGCGGGCTATCGACCCAGGCCCAGTTTCTACTCGCCAATGGATTGCTTGAAGAGGCAGGATGTGCTGAACTGGAAATGAATACGAAGTCGCAATTAGAACTTGCCCAACAAATTAAAACACTAAGCTTACCGGATGAGATGGGAGATAGATTTAAAGTGATCGGCCTGCAAAAAAACCTGGACATTGAAATTAGCGCCTTTAATAACAGGCGATAATTATGGATATTGCTCAAATCGTAATCCTCGCAATCGTGCAGGGACTCACCGAGTTTCTGCCGATTTCCAGCTCAGCGCATTTAATCCTGGTTCCGCTAGTCCTGCAATGGCCGGATCAGGGGCTGGTATTCGATGTGGCCGTGCATCTTGGATCATTGCTGGCTGTGTTGATTTACTTTCGCCGTGAGGTGATAGCAATGGCGATTGCCTGGGGCAAAAATCTTACTGGTGGGGCTTCCAGCAATGATAGCCGACTCGCCTGGTGGTTAATACTGGGCACTATCCCGGCGGTAATTGCCGGATTAATCTTCAAGGACACTATCGAAATTGAATTGCGCTCCCCCTGGGTGATCGCGATAGCAACGATCTTTTTTGCCCTGTTGTTATGGGTTGCCGATTTAAAAAAACCGAAAATACGAAATGAAAACCAGCTCAAATGGCGGGATGTATTGACTATCGGGTGTTTTCAGGCACTTGCCCTGATACCTGGCACATCGCGCTCTGGGATAACCATGACTGCCGGATTGCTGCTGGGTTTAACTCGCCAGGCAGCAGCCAGGTTTTCTTTTTTGCTGTCGATACCAATTATATTTGCCAGCGCTAGTTTGCAAACCTATGAATTATTGCAGACGTCGCAGTCAATAGACTGGTTAGCGCTGCTGCTGTCGGTGGCGCTGTCGGCGTTGAGTGCTGGAATCTGTATCCATCTGTTTCTGGGATTGATTGAAAAAATTGGTATGTTGCCATTTGTAATATACCGTATGCTGCTTGGGTTTGTTTTGATTGCTCTTCTTGTTCAGGGATAGTCAGAATTTTTCACTTCTAAGCTTTATGCAGATCATCTTTTAAAAAATCATGCTGGAACCGCAATCGATCGAAACTGAATTACAGTTGCCAAAACTCTGGTTTGCACTGGCTTATAGCTTAACCCTGGCGGTAGGTGTGCTGTCACTGATACCTGGCCCCGATATTGGCGCTAGTGACAAGCTCGCGCATTTTCTTACTTATGCAATATTATCTGCCTGTTTCAGCCTGATTGTCGAACAGCGAAGATCGCTCTGGCTCATATTATTTGGTTTGATAGCCTACGGACTACTGCTAGAGTTCCTGCAGGGCTTAACAGGCTATCGGTTCGAGGACATGGCAGACGCGCTGGCGAATAGCCTTGGTGTAATCACGGGCCTGGGTTTTTATTTTTCGCCGCTGCGCGGAATATTAAGACGGCTCGATCGATGGTTACTGTCCCGCCGGTAACGCATGTTTGTCACTGCTATCCCGTTAACCCGGCACCGTCATACCGGACTTGATCCGGTATCCAGTAAGTCGTTGAAACCACTGGATTCCGGCCTGCGCCGGAATGACGG
>Ga0164315_10002837_pt1 | contig 13353 bp, 28 predicted proteins | sample GuaBasSedimGuay6_FD_113737 | JGI IMG/M metagenome (GOLD analysis project Ga0164315, IMG submission 113737) | Subseafloor sediment microbial communities from Guaymas Basin, Gulf of California, Mexico - Guay6, Core 4569-2, 0-3 cm | ecosystem: Environmental > Aquatic > Marine > Hydrothermal vents... | reverse complement strand
TCTTCCATCCTGGTTTAATATATGCACTTTCCATATTACTATCTCCTTTTTATTGTTTAGATATTATCCTATTTGTTATTATTCTATGTTGGGCGGAGTCAAACCATATAGATATAGACACCAAGTAGACCTTAGTCTATGCTATATGTATTACTATGTATCCATGACAATTCTAGTAGGTAATCATAGAACATTGTTTGTTGAATGTTACTACTAATTGTTTTGGTAAATGTATTAGAATATTAGTTAGCAATTACTTTTGGATGCTTAATGAGTATTGGTATATGATTGTATGTGGGCGTAGCGCTTTGTAAAATCTTACTTTGTCCCAGGTCACTGGTTTGGTGCAATCTAACTTCTTTTTTTATCAAGGGATACACTATCCTGGATCAATAGCGGAGGTGCCTTTTACAATAATATACAAGCGTAAACGAGCGACAGCAACCCCTGTGCATATATATTTCTCATTTTTACCCCATAGGAGAAAGGCGATTCGTAATTACTTATAGAGATTATATATGTAATGGTATATAAATAAAGTGCCCAAAAAAATATTTTACTAATATTCTCACACATAATCAAACTAACAATCCTTACAAGTTACGCCAAAAAAATAATTTTCACTTTTCCCCTTATTGCCTCATAACTAACAGCTCAGGATGATATCCAAGACTCTTATATAAACTAATTGCTTCTTTATTTCCATATAAAGAAGTCACCCATTTATTTCTAGTATTTTTTGAATCTAACCATTTGTCTATTTTAATACAAAGATTACTAGCAATACCTTGTCTTCTATATTTATTAGATACAACCAATTGCATTATATTTCCAGATAAGATATTAGGTGGGTTATCATCATTTATAGATCCCATTACAAATCCTACTGGTATAGTTTTATTATAAGCTACATATATTACACCATATTTACATTTCTTTAATTGTTTTATTTTAAGGTCTATAGTTTTATCTAAGTATGTATGTTTGGTTTTCTTTGCTGTGTCCTTTACAAACTCTTTATATAACGGTCTTAATATACTATACTCATTAATAGGTATTTCTTTAATTTCAATATTAGATTTATCTTTACTTTCAAATAAGATATTAAGTTTGAATTTGTCCATTACATACTCCTATTAATTTTACCAAAAGAAAATAACAATTAAAGTAAATATAATCAATGTACAAAAGAATGCTTCCATGTTATTATCCTTTATTGTATTAACTAGTAATAATATTAGTCCATATATAAACCAAAATATTTCATATACTATTAACCATAAAACTTGTGTGCACATTATTATAACTATTAATGTTATTACTATGATTACTAGATTTATTGATGACATGTTTTCCTTTTACATTATGCTACATATATCATTTTTTATAACTACTCGATCGGAGGGGTTTGTTTTTCATCCAATATATTATTTCTTTTTAATGCATATCAGGATTACCATATATTTTTTTCTTAATTGTTCTTTGATCTGAATTAGACAAATTAGAACCAGATTTTCTTTGTTGTGTGTGGGCATGATCAATATTTGCTTGACTTGATTTTTGCTTGTTTTTATTGGAATATCTTCTACTCCAATTAAGATTTATATCACTTTTTATTTTATCATGTTGTCTAGGTTTATTTAATCCAGCTTGTTTCTTTTTTTCTGGAACTTTATGTTTAGGTGGTGTTGTTTCACTTGCTGGTGCTGGACGTCTTTTTGGTATACCATAATCAGTTTTTAGTTTTCTCATAGTAGATCTTCTACCCTTTTCTTTATCTAAACTTGTTTTTCTATTACCTAACTCCCATCCTTTTTTATTTACTTCTTTATGTTTTTGATAAGCATCTTTGACAGCTTGAGTTTTATAAGTATAATCACGTTTATTATTAAAATCATTTGCTTCTTTATTATGATCTTCTTTACTTTTACCAAACCAACCCTCAATCACATAATTTAATTGTTCTTTAAAATATGAAACTTTATGTTTTTTCATATAAGCTTCCGTTTCCATTACATAGTTTAATGCTTCTACTATTTTCTTCTTTGGTATTCCTAAAGGACCTTTACCCTGACCAAATTGAAGTCCTTTACCCTGCTTCTTATCATCTGTCTTGACACATTTTTTAGCTATAGGACAAAAATGATATCCTTTTTTACAATCTTTTTTCATGTTAATACTCCTCTTAATCATTTAAACAATAAATTTAATAGGAAGATTACACCTACTTGATTGGACTTTTATTTATCTTTCTTTCCAAAATCACTCCAATGTTTCATACCTGGATATCCACTTATAGATATAGCATGTTTTTTTTGTTTGGCTCGTGCAGCAGCTAAACCAGGATCATTAGGATTATTTTTCTTCATATCACGATATTCTTTTGATGCATCACCAAATTTTTTCATAAGTTCATATTTATCTTTTCTACGTGATTTATCAGCTTTTTCTGCTGCAGATGGAAAAAACCAACTTCCTTCCATTACATAATTTAGTCTATCACATATTTGTTGTCTGTCCATAACATACTCCTTATATATTTATTAATATTATTCTTATTGTCTTTATTATATGTTCCAATATATGTTAGGTATCTATATATATTACTAGGTAATATGTTTTAAGGATTTATTATATTAATTTTATACAAGGAGGATTAAAATGAGAGAAACTATTAACAAAAAGAAATATGATTTAGCTGCTGTATTTTTAACATTGAGTGGAGTTCTTACTTTTTGTATAATAGCGGGTTCATGGATTTTAGATATTCTAATTGGATAGTTTATCTTTATTACACAATACATAAGGAGGTGTAATTGTGAGAAACAGAATTACAAATCGACATGAGTACTTTTTGGTTTGGGAACTGAGGAATTTTTGTGTGCAATATAAAATCAAAAATCAAATTCTCAGTATTGAGAATAACCTTCTTAAGGAACAAACAAAACTTAGTCCAAGCACTTTTAATATCATGGAGTTGAAAGTTAAGCTTAGAAAAGAAAAAAATAAGCTTAATACTATGATAGTTGTTCATGATATGGATTATTTGGATATCCCATTTGACAGGAAGACGTCTGAAAGAAGGCGGCAATGGGTTTGTAAGCTTGGTTCTGAGATTGAAGTAGAAGCAAATTAAGAAAATTTATGGATTAAAGAATGGTCTTTATTCCAATTATTTAATTGCAATATCATATATAGGGTATTGTAATAAATTTAAGTTAAAGGAGATTTAAAATGAAAGAAAAAATCGTTATGAAGATGGTATTGGAAATAATGATCACTTCAGAAAAAGAATCTTTTATTACAAAGGATATTAGAGATTCTATTAAATTGAACTTTGGATATGAATTGACTACCGCAAACATCGGTTCTGTTCTTAAGAAACTGAAAGAAACTACTGATTTGATTGAAATTTTTTCTTTTCATGGAAAAGGATTTCAATACAAATTGGTTAATACTGATCATGCAATTCTTTATTATGAGGAATTGAAAGATAGTGAAGATGTTAAGAATTCTCTTTTGAACTTGATTAGTATAGATGAATTTAATACATCATCAGAAATTTTGGGAATGTATTGCAGTGGAAGAGGATCAAAATCCGAAAGAATGAATTTTACTTTGACTGGTATTATTCGTTTTGTTATTAAAAAGAAATCATATTTCTTTAATTCTGCTCATATCATTTCAATGTTTCCAGGTGCTTCTTCTTTCTCAGGTGCTATAGTTAGTAACATTAACTATATGAGAAAGTTGGGGATGATTATTGATGATCGCTCAGGTTTTCTTGGATTGAGTATTAAACTTAAAAATGAAATTCTTAAAAGAATACCTGAAAGAATACCTGAGAAAGAACCTGTTGTTGAATCTGAAGTGGTTGAACCTGTTGTTGAACCTGTTGATGAAGTGGTTTCTGAGGAACCATCTAATGTTTTTCTTGATTCTAATTCTGTTGGGCGTGAAATTACTGAGTATATACTTGCATGTCAAGAGGAAATTAAAAGACTTTCTCTTGGGAATAATACAAGAGTTGAAGAACTTCAACAGAAGTATCAAGACCAACAACTGGTGATTCATAAACTTCGACAGGAAAATATTAATCTTTCTAACGAAGTTAGTCATATGAAAAATCATTTTATTCCTATGTCTGATTTTAATAAAAAGATTGAGAGGCTTAAAACTAATCACTCTATTGAGATCAAAGATATGGTTGAAAAATTTGATGACCTGTCTGAGAAAGCTAAAACTTTGTTTGATGATAATAAAAAGCTGATTGAAAAGAAAGCTAATATTACTCTTACAAGGGTTGAAGACTTGAAGAAGTCTGTTGGTTAATACCAGAGAAAAAGGGAGAGTGTTTGTAAGGCACTCTCCCTTTTATTAAAGGAGGATTAATGGTATTTAAATGTTCATGTAATAATTGGTTAGAAGTAGTTGTTGACCATAATGACAAAACTTATATATGTCCTATTTGTAATGCATTGTGGACATATAAATCTGCGACAACTGAAATAACCCATTGTTGGGGTCTTAAATGTAATAGCTGTGATGTTATTCGTCTTGGTGTTGAAGATGGAGATTATAGTCATTATTGCGGTAACTGTGGATTATCATTAAGACAACATCCTTTCTTTGGAGAGGAAATGGAATATGATAAAGGTAATATTGAAACTTGGAGTAATTGGAATGCTCTTAGTAAAAAACAAAAATTTGCTGTTTATAAGAGATACGGATTTTCCGGATTAAGGTACTAGTAAGAGAGTGTTAATAAGATACTCTCTTTAATATTTATATTATATAAAGGAGAAATGTTATGAGTGGAACTTGGAAATGGTGTCCAGAGTGTAAAGCATTACATTATGTTAAAGTTGTTCCTCCAGATTGGAGAAGTATCCATTTTGGTAGTGTAAGAAGAAACTTTAATTATTCCAATTGTGGTGATCCTATTCATTTTTTTAAACGGAAGATGAAATGCATGGATTGTGGAACAAAGTGGTATTCTGCTGAGTTTAAGCTGACTGATTTGAAAGATCTTATTGAAACCAATGAAGGTCTTAGAGCTGATGTTGAACTTATGCAGGAAGATCTTGATTCTCAGAGAAAAGAAATTGGTTCTTTGAAAACTTCTTTGTCCATTGCGGTTGACGGAAATAAATCCAGGGATGGAATTATTGAAACTTTGAAGTCAAGAATTGAGTCTTATTCAAAAACAATTGAATTGTTTAAGGATTCTCAAATCGAATTGACTCTTGAGTATGAAGAGAAAAGAGGTGAATTGAGAGAGTTGAAGGATGCTTTGAAAGTGATTATGAAACATGTTGAAACAGAGGAGGTATAATATGACTGATATTAAAGTTGGTTTAAATAATATTGGTATTGTTCTTATTGCATTAGCTATTTTGTTTTATGGATTTAGCTATTGGACAACTAAAACAGAAACCATTAAATGGCAAAAAGCTGCTGTCGCTCAACATAACAGAACAGTTGTAAGTCATGAGAATGATCAGCTTCGTAATGCAATTATTGGAGGTGTAGTAGGTGTTGCTGCTGGTTTAGTTATTTTTAGTTTTACTGGTGGGTTTGGAATAGTTCCATTATTGGGAGGTATATCTGTAAAAGGTGGAACCTTCGCAACTGTATTTGGAGGTATTGGTGGACTGTCAGGAGCTGCATTACCAAAAACATCATATTATTTACAACAGTTTAATTTTGAAATATCATCTTGGGTGGTAAATACTTGTGCCTGGATGATGTTATGCGGATTAATTACTATTTTGATTTCTGAATTTATAAAAATTAAACCAGAATTAAAGGAGGAAAAATGATAGAATTTTTCAAGATTCTTGGAAAAACGTTAGAAACTCATTTAATAAAAATACTTGGTTTGGTTATTGGGTTAAGTTTATTTTGGTGGATTAATATTTATGAACCACCTACAAACCCAATTTGGTATTGGATGGTTATGGCAATTACTGGTGTATTGACAGCATCCTTAGGTTGGTTCTTTGCTCCATTAATAGCAGCAACTTTGGGTTTATGGGGATTACTAGGAACTGCTAGTACTGGTATAGCCATTGTTACCTTAAAAGGAATTGCTTTGGTAAATGCGGCATTAGCTTCCATCGGAGGAACTGTTTTTATAGGTAAATGTATTATAACAGGATTATCATTTGTTTTTGGTACCGCAATTGGTGGGATAATTGATCTATTTTTCTAAGGAGAATCCATGGAAAGAAAATTTACAATTAGAGCGATGTTGGTAACAGCATCAATTTGCGGAATTCTTATCGGATTGGTTTATCTCTTCAGTTAAGATTTCAAAGGAGATGTTATGTACGATTATACAATTGTAGAAGGGAATCGAAAGGATCTCTTTGAACAAGCAGTTAAAACACTTTTAAATAAAGGTTGGAACCCTTTTGGTGTTTTGAATGTAATTTCTACTGGTTCATCTATATTTTATGCCAGAGAACTAATTAAGAAAATAAAACCTGTTGAGAAATAAAAAAAATAAAAAAGAGTGTTTGGGGAACACTTTTTTTTTGTTATTATTTTATACTTTTTTTATTCCCAATCTTCTTTATCATATTTAATATTTTCAAAATGTTCATAAACCATTCCAGATAAGAAACCTAATGCTCCAACAATTATTATAATTCCAATATAAATTATCATAGGAAGTTTTTCCATATTTATTCCTTATTTTCATTTGGTTCTTTATATTTTTTAATCACTTTTTTCTTATCGTGTAAGTTTTCTATACCCACAATACCAGCTGCAGCTGAAGCCATTTCAAACACTTTATTTAACTGAGATTTTATTTTATTTTTATTCATAACAATACCTTTTTAAAACTTATAGATGTTACAAAAATATATTACTATTTCATAACCAACCCAAAATATAATTCCTGATATAATCCATACTAATACTAAACATAAAAAATCTTTCATTAACTATACCTCATTTATTTTATGGTTTGTTCTAAAAAATTAAGTTCCATTATATGTTAAATAACTATATATATTATTGACTAATATGTTTAAGATTTATTACTTTAATTTTATAAAGGAGAAACAAAATGGCTGATGAAAAATTAAAAGAAAACCCGTTAGTATTATTTGCATTAAAAATGTTGCCAGTTATAGTGCCGGTGGTTGTTTTGGTTGGTTTATATTGTGCTGTTCAAATAACTAATCGTGATGGGATGCTTTATAAGTTTGTAAATTCACCTGATAGAGTTGCAACAAAACATTACAAAGCTGATCTTAAAGAATATGAAAATCAGGTGAAACAACAAAACTTTAGAAAAAAATACTACCCTGAATGGTTAAATGTTTTACAGAATGAATCTACTGAGATAGAACCAATACATCCAGAAAAAGATTCTAATTCTCAGATGTTAAATATTTTACATTTAATAGATGAAGCTTCCACTTTAATAAAACCAATAATAAAGGTGAAAGAAAAAGAATCTCATTCTCAACAGCTGGTTGTTCAGAAGGTGAAATTAATAAAACCAATGAAACCAATAACTATAAAATCAGAAGAAAAAGAATCTTACATTTTGTTATATCTATCAATTCCTGTAATTGTATTTTTAATTTATCATCTTATTAAACATTTTAAATTTATATTTAAAAGAAGAGAGAAAGTTATAAAATTAGATTTTAGTGAGGTGCTAAAACACTGGATAAAATAATTAAAAGAGAGTAGTTAGAGTGTTCTTTTTTAATCTATTTATAAAATCTGGTACTATATATATTAATTATTGAGATAGATAGATTTAAATTATTAACTTTTTTAAAGGAGTTTAATATGACTAAATTTTTTGAGTCAGACTCATGGTGTTGTGTATCAGTGTCTATTTCTGTTCTTGAGATATCTTTAATTCTAATCGTTTTAAAAGGAGGAGTTATATGAATAACTTTTTTAACAGTCTTTATAAATTTCGTGGTATTACTACACGAAAACAATATTGGAGATTTATGTTTAAACTATTTATAATCCTTTTTGGAGTTGGATTAATAATAGGTTATTATGAAATTCCGATTAATGGATTATGGATGGATGGTTTAATCTTTAGTTTAAATTTGATTTTTCTGCCTGCCATGTTGGTTAGAAGATTGAATGATTGTATGTTGAGTCCATGGTTAGCTATTATTGGATTCATACCTTTAATTTCATTACCAGCAATAATTTTACTTGGATGTATTAAATCAGGTAAAATTATTTATGTTTCTGCTGAAAGTATTTAATGAAACAAAAAAAAATAATTGAGACTATACATCTTAATTATTTTTTTTGTTAACTTTTAATTTCTCTGAATATAATGAATCTTCTTTTCCGTTTAAGAACACATAAAGAATCTCCATCTTTCTGGTATGCTTTTGTTTTTTATCAATACCAACACTATTAACAATAACTATATTATCTGCTTCATTTTGAGATATTAATTTAGCTATTTTAAAAGCATCTACATCTTCAACAAACATTGATTTAGTTGGTATTGAATTATCGTGGGTATCTATAACGTGTAAATATAACATTGGGTTCTCCTTTAAGTGAACAATAAAAAAGCAAACATAACACAACACAATTGTTAAATAATATATATAGAATTTGGTTATTAAATGGATTGATTTTTAACGACTAATTTATAATATGTTCGGTAAAATTTAATTCAATATAGTCAATACTTCTATATATATTATTTGGTAAGATAGATAGATTTGTAAAAATTTTAATTTTTAAAAGGAGAGTATTATGAAACTAATTATTTCATTGATGGTTTGTTTATTTGGTTATGGGATTGTTTTTGGTATTCAAAAAAATGAATATATTATAATCACTATATTGTTTATATTATGTTTAGCTTTCATTAGAAAGTTATTCTTTAATACCAAACATTTTTGGTGGTCACGAAAGGAGGATTAAATGATTGATATATTTACTCTTGAAAAATTAAAAGGTGAAACGAAAGAAGATTTCATTCGAAGAGTTATTATTATAGTTGATGATAATTGGATGGAGGTTAAATCAATAAAGGTCGGAGAAACTCCTTTACAACATTTCTATAGATTTCAAGAATATGAAAAAACTCCTGAATTTATTAGTTATATTGTTGGGGAAAGACCTGGTGATACTCCTGCAACTAGAACAGCAAGGAGTATGGAAGTTCGAGCTACACAGGATCTTTTAAAATGTAATCATACTGATTATGTTTTTGAAAATCTATCAGTTAAACGTTCTGAAGAATCTTTTTTGGAACATTATAATCGGTTTATTGAAATAGAAGAAACTGATATTATAACTGATATTGTTGAAAGAAGACCTAATGAATCTAAAGCTACTTTCAATATGAGATTTAATCTTTATGCTGATACAAAAAATAAAATAATTAAACTCGCTGAGGATGAGCTTTTAAATGAGTTAACACGAATAAAGAAAGATGACAAGAAAGAAACTCTTGAAAAGTGGAAAGAAAGAGTTGATGACCACATAAAATCAAATGTTAACTTCATCTCTAATTCAAGAAGAATCACCAAAGAAAATATGAGAAAAGAAACTCATTTAGAAACAGGTGAGAGAGTTAAGTTTTATCAACAACATGTCATAGATATTGAAAGATTAATTATGACTGAAGATGTTGAGAAACAGAAGAATGATGTGGCATGGAAAGAATCTCAAAAACTAAAAGCTCGGAAGGAAGCTGAAGAAGAAGCTGCAGAAGAAGCTGATAAAAAATATAAAGATAAGAAAAAAGAAATAGTAAATAAAGCAAAAAATAATTTACTAATCGGTTCTTTCTTTGGATCTTCTTTTATTGGGTTTTTCTTGATAGTTGAGAATTATGGATGGAATGAAGCTTTTGCACTATTTACAATTATTATCACAACTTTATTTATGTGCTATAAGTTTAAAAAAGAAGATACAATAAAGGTTTTCAAAGTTGTAGCTAATGTTGTGTTTTGGTTTTTTAGAATTTTAAATGAGATTTTAAATGCGGTTGGTATGTCCGTAACTAATAACAGGAGGTTTTAATATGAAAAAATTTAATAAACTGGGTAAGCTTGTTATTTTCATAGTGTTAATTGGGTTTGGTTTTCAGGTAATGTTTACTGATTCTGAAGTTATTAAAGAAATGCTGTCTACTGTTTTGTTTTATAGTGCATCAGTATTATTTCTTTTGTTTGTATTAAAAGCATTTAAGGAAGCTTTTACTGGAAACGGAAAAGGTCTTTAAAAATTAGGGGGTTGCTTATTTAGAACCCCCAGTTTTTTTTTGTTTTTATCTTCTAGCTTGAGAACGAGTTCTACCAGCATATTTTTTATGTACTTTAGTTCTATAGCTTTTACACATATCACAATATTTCTTCATCATTTTGTACAAAGGATCTCCTTTTTTTCTAGCCATAGAAGTTGATAATTGTCCTTGAGCTCTTTTGATCTTTGTTTTTCTAGTAATAGTAGAACGTGATCTAGCTTTTCTAGCTTCCTGGACATATTCTAAATAATCGTTTAACATTGTCATTTTAATATCCTTTATATAAATACATACGACATTTTATTTTATTATTATGATCTTGATATCTAGCTGATCTACTACAATTTAATTTTACATCAATTATATTATTATCTTTAAAATTACAATTAATACATTTAACTTGAGATAATAAATTAGAATAAATAGTTACTACACTATTAGAAATACTACTTAATAATATTTCCATAGTTATACCTCTATAAAATTAAATTTTTTATTTTCATCAAATTCTAAACAAACTTTATTTCTGATTATATCACCGCAATTAATATAACTAAAGTTAAGTCCATCAACTCTCTTAGGTGTATGTGTATGTCCCATTATAAGATATCTACATTTATCTTTATATTTTTCAACAGCTTCTTTTTCTATATCACCAACAAGTTTAGTATAATATGGTTTACTTTTTTTATTTGCTATAGAATAAAATAACTCTCTAAACCAAGCTTTTATATTTATATGAAATAATCTTTCTGAAATCCAATTTGGAATAAATAGTAATTTAGCAAACCAAGAGTATTTAGTAACTAGATCATCAAACTCATGACCATGTAATATTAATATATCATCAATCTTTATTTCATTTACAACTATTGTGTCTGGAAATAATTTTTCAATTTCTAACATATAAGGATCATGGTTTCCCATTACATAATATACGGTTTTTTCTTTTGATAATTTATGTAATAGTTTAACAAAATCTAAATTAGCTAATAAAATTTTATTAAATGAATCTTCCCAAATATCAAATATATCGCCATTTAAAACTATAGTATCATATTTATTCGATTTCATTAAATTCATTATTTCGAGTTTTTTATCAACTAAAGGACTTCCTAAATGGATATCTGAAATCACTAAAGTTTTCATATTAAACTCCTCATAATATTATGTTTCTATTTTTTTTAGATAGATGAATATGCCAATGATCATCAGAATCTGTTATAGTATTATCAAAGTATAACCTTGGATATTTTTCATCACAGATTTTTAAAAGCTCAACAACTTCTTTACTTGTAATTTTAGTTCGGTGTTCTCTCAAAATAATTATTGGTACAAAATGTTTATTACATTTAACTCCAAAAAAATTTTCTGATTCCCATAGTTTCTTTTTAACTTTACACATTTTACACTTTAATCTAGCCATTTTCTCCCTGCTTATTTATTTGTTGATTAGCCATATTCATATATTGATCATAAGGATTAGTTTGACCTATTCCTAATAATTTTTTTAATGTTTCAGATATTGCTTTATCTCCATCACCGCCTAATTCTATTGCTTTATCCATCATAATCTTTTGCATTTTTGAACTTTTCATTCCAACTGATTCCATTAATACTACTGGATCATCTTGATCAATTGTTATATTATATTCAACATTAGCTTGAGCTGATTGTCTAACGGTATTACTTTTTTTCCCACTTTTTAATTCTTGTACTTTATCCATTATATCACTAAGTTCTGTTCCAGTCGTATGTTTTTGTTGTGGTTGTGCTTGTTGAACTTCTTGAACAGGTTTAATAGTTTGTTGATTTCTAATAACCTTTTTTCCTTCGGTTAAAGTTTTAACACTCTTTATAAGATTATTAACATTATTGAATTTACTTTTAATTTTTTGTTGTACTAATTCTTCTCTGGTTAGTTGTGTTTTAGTAGTTTGTTTAGGTGCCGTATATACTTGTTTTTCTTGCAATATTTTTGGTTCTTTATAACCGTCAGTTTTAAATCCTTTTTCTTCTAATTTTTCAAACAACATTTCAAGTATTGCTTTTTTATCTAATGTGTTTTGTTTTTCTTCTTTTAATTCAACAACAACTTTTTTCTCGGGTTGTGTATTATCTATATTAAATTGTTTAGCTTCCATTTTAACTGGCGTAGCTAATTCAAATTGACCACCCCAAGGATTAATATAAAACCCATTACCAAAGATGTCTAATTTACATTCTACAACATCTCCATTTTTCATACCTTTAGCGACAATCTCTTGCAGCGGAGGAACTTCAACTGATACTAAATCTCTTTGAATTTTAACAGGGATACCATATTCAACATCTTCAATTATAAACTTTAATGAACCATGTAATTCATCATAATTTATCCCTTGTATAGAAACCTCAAACTGAAGATTTCTTATCTCATCTGTATTTAGTTTAAGCATTTTTTAATCCTTTTGTTCTGCTATAATTTTAAGAGATTTAACTTTAAATGTTTCTTCTGTAATCGGTTCTTTATTCTCACCTTCTATAGTAACATCGGTAACTTTAATAAATGGTTTAGATAATTCTTCATCGCGTTTAACTAATCCTGCTCCACCACTACCACTACCAAAAGGTTGATCTGGATGAATAAATCCTTTAGTTACTAATGATATTCCAGACATTATAATTTCTCCATTTTATAAGATGACATTGTAATTCCAGTATATGTTGATGTCATAAGATATGTTTCTAATACATTATTATCAGTGCCAACTGAATTACTATTACTATATATTCTAACTCTTGATGATGTTAAATTATTATTACTATCATATATAGTCATATCAACTGAGAAGTTTTCTTGTACCAAACCAAGAACTTTTTGTAACATTAAAGCAATGCTATCAAAGTCATTTGCAAATACTTGTATTGTATTAGATTTACCCCAAGGAAAATGAGTTCCATGATAAGCGATCATCATCCAATTTCCAACTTGATTTGGAATAAAAGAAACTCTATAATGCCCATGTCCAAGTTCTGTAAAGTTAACAGATGTTGAGTCGTATACCTCGTTATTAGAAGGATCAAATAAATGAGCACTAAACTCATTT
>Ga0164315_10002835_pt1 | contig 13358 bp, 12 predicted proteins | sample GuaBasSedimGuay6_FD_113737 | JGI IMG/M metagenome (GOLD analysis project Ga0164315, IMG submission 113737) | Subseafloor sediment microbial communities from Guaymas Basin, Gulf of California, Mexico - Guay6, Core 4569-2, 0-3 cm | ecosystem: Environmental > Aquatic > Marine > Hydrothermal vents... | reverse complement strand
CACTGATGGCGGAAGATATACATTCAAAAGAGGCAAACAGCATTTCTTGGCTGAATTGTAGTGAGCGAGTGGTTTCCTTAAAGATAGTGACCACGTTTTCAACAGCGATGGTTTCTCCACTGCTTAAACTTTTCAGCATAGCGCGCGCAGATGCCACACCAACGACACCAGCAAGTGATGATTCTGCGTAATCTAGCATTTTAGGACTTACCCTAACTAACTCGGGACGTTGTTCGTTTTTTAATAATCGCTTGGTGGCAGATTCGCCAAGGAATTGTGTCAGCATGATAGTTAAATCGTCTTTATTGATGTGCAGGTCATGCGTATCTTGTTTGTTGCGTTCTTTGTTAACAAAAGCGAATGCCTGAAGACGATCGGAGAGTCGTGTGTGGTTTAATTTGGACACGTAATAGAAAGCCAGGCTGTTAGCGGCAAGGCTGAGTATTACACCGCGGGTGTAACTATCGCTGAAGGTGAAGCCAAATAGCTGATCAGGTCGTAGGAATTGGTATGCAAAAAAACCCTGAGTCAGTACGTCTGGCTCAATAAGACCTGCATGACTCAGTAGTGGAACCATCAGGCTAATAAACCAGATTAATGTGCCACAGGCTAGACCAGCAAATACTCCCATGGCGTTGCCTTGCTGCCAATAGAGGCCAAATAAGAGTGCTGGTGCAAGCTGCACAGCCAGGGCAAATGCGATTAGGCCAATTTCGGTCAGCGCCATGTTTCCAGCTAGATAGTATTGGTAAGCCCATGACATTAAAATAATAGCAACAACTGTCAAACGCCGTGTTAGAAGTAGAGTTTTTGAATAATCCGGGATAGCGTGTTCTGATTTGCGTCGCCTGATTAGTAACGGCAGAATTACATCGTTGCTTAGCATCTGACTCAAGGTAAGCGAGGCCACGATAATCATTGCAGTGGCCGCTGAAAAGCCGCCGATATAACCCAATAGAGCAAGCCATTCGTGACCTTGACTCAGAGGTAGAGCAAGAACGTAGGTGTCACTGGTAACGTCAGTTCCGGCTAAATATTGATTACCTACCCATGCAATACAAAATATGGCGATGATGACAATCAATAGGTACAGGCTAAATCCACGGCGTGCAAAAATCAGATGTTTCTCGCTTAAACATTCGACAAAGGTAATTTGAAACATTCGGGGTAAGCAGAAGATTGTTGCTGCAGAAACGAATGTCAGCACTATAAAAGAAGGTGATAATGTTGGATTAGTAAATACGGTATTGACGTTAGTGCCCAATTGACTGGGGTCAAAACTTTCACTCAGGTTGAGTGCGAAGATTGCTATGGCGACGAGTGCTATTATTTTGATTAAAGATTCGAATGCTATTGCAGTCATTATTCCGGAATGATAACTGGCGATATCAAGTCGGTTAGCACCAAAAATTAACGTAAACAGTATCATTACACATGACACAACTAATGTTAGATCCTGGCCTGCAATAGCGATGGTCTCGACACTGTAAAGTAATGTGTCGGTGACTGCCTTTAGCTGCAGTGAGATATATGGCACAGTCGTTGCTAGCATAATAAGGGTGACGATGGCAGCGATGGCCTGGCGTTTGCCATAGCGGGAAGTAATGAAATCGGCAATGGAGTGGATGTTTTGCTGTTTGCTAACGTTGGCAATACGCTGCAGTAACGGAAAACCAAGAGTGAAAAGTAAAATGGGGCCTAGTAGTATGGGTAGATAGGCCCAGCCTTTAGATGCTGCCGTTCCTACCAGACCGTAAAAAGTCCACGATGTGCAGTAAACGCCAAGTGCCAAAGTGTAGACTAAAGGGTGGCGTGTCCAGCTTGATTTTTTAAAGCGTTGGCGATCAGCAATACGCGCAATCCAAAACAAAAGAGCCATATAGCCAATGAGTGAGGGTACGAGTATAACTGGTGACAAATAGAGCTCCGCTTAAATATTAGTGATAGCTGAAGATTAGGCAGTTAGTTTATGTTTTACTGCTGTAAATATAACAGCTTTAGGTCAATTGAATAAATTTATCTGCGGACTAGTTTTGACAGTGATATATGAATAATCTATACAGTACCGGGTGTGAATGAGCACTATGTCTGCTATGTTGCAATGGCGTTTCATAATATTTAATGATTAGTTCACTGTTGACAATGATTGGTATATGGTTAACTTTGGTGTTGGTCGTATCCGTGAATTTTAATTACGTTTTGATTCGTGGAGCCTTTGATGAATGATATCAAAGGGATTTAGCCTCAAAAGCAAGACGATTCGGAGCGCTGAATGGCATGCATATCTTTTTTCGGTTTTAAATAATGATAGAAAACGATACTATTTTGGTGTGCATGATCGTATCACCCTAATATTAAATATGTTCTAAAGGTACAGAAGGTTCTTGAAGAACGGAAACGATAATGCTCGCAACAATTAAATTGCCTAAACTTTAATCTTGTTAGAACGCCGCTTACTGATTGGAGCTGTTGAAAAAGTAAAAAATTGATATGGTAAATTTAAATAAACTTAGAATGTTTATCACAACATTTACTCATCTTGTTGATGAGTTTGGCGATGATGAATCACACATATTTAGTGATGGAAAAAAATGCTTTCAGGACTAATCAGTCACGATGACTGGTTGCCACATGCTTTTGCGCAATCACATCCTGACCACTACCAGCAATATCTATTACATTGTGATCCACAGCAACGTTTTTCAGTGGTCAGTTTTGTTTGGGCGGCTGGGCACGAAACACCAATACATGATCACACTGTTTGGGGAATGGTTGGTGTCTTACGCGGCATAGAAACGTGCAAAGAATATTCATTAACCGCTGAGAATGAACAATTAATACCTGGTCGCCAACATGATTTGCATGTTGGTGATGTTCATCAAGTGTTAAATGCTCAAAAAGAAGGAGTTTCCGTTAGCATTCATGTGTATGGTGCAAATATTGGTATGCTGAAACGTCATATTTATGATTTGGCAACAGGAGAAAAACACGATTTCATATCCGGTTATTCGAATACTCAAATACCAAATGTCTGGGGCAATAGTGAATAAAGTAATGTTGGCTGAAATGGCTGCCACATGACACAAAAATTTAAAGATTATTTTTCAGGTGCGTCGAGTGATTACTCTTTATACCGGCCGCATTATCCGCCAGCTTTATTCACGTATTTGGCATCGCTAACTGAGTTTCATGATGTAGCATGGGATTGTGCAACGGGTACGGGTCAAACGGCACGAAATATTTCAGCATCATATCAAACGGTTATCGCTACTGATGCCAGTCAGACTCAGATCGATCAAGCAAAAGACTCACTAACAGATATAGAAAATATTTTTTTTAAATTAACATGCGCAGAAAAAACGGATATTGTTTCTGGCTCTATTGATTTACTGACGGTCTCTCAAGCTTTGCACTGGTTTGACCTTGAGAAATTTTCTGTTGAGGTAAACAGAGTGTTGAAACCTGGCGGTGTATTGGCGGTGTGGGCATACGATTTGATGTTGATTACACCGGAGATTGATGATGTCGTCTCTTATCTTTATCACACGGTTCTTGATGGTTATTGGCCTATCGAGCGTAAAATGATTGAGAATGGATATAGGGAAGTTGATTTCCCGTTACAAGAAATTAAGTCACCTATTTTCGAAATGACGCAACAATGGGATTTGGCGCAATTAATTGGCTATTTACATACCTGGTCGTCAATAAGGAAGCAACTCTCAACAACGGGTGGTGATTTGGTGGAGGCTGAATTGGATGAGATGGCTGGGCTTTGGGGTTCGGCGGAACAACGTCGAACGATTACTTGGCCGCTAATATTAAGAATTTGGTCGAAGGCATAAGTTTTATACGCCGTGCACGGTTTTTAAAAGCGATAATTAATCAGCGCTACTCTGAATACCCCGAAGGCAATACGGAATAAAAAACCCGCGACTTCAACTTATGAAGCCTCGGGTTTCGTTTTTTAAGCCGTTAAAAAATAACGGCTAACACTTGAGTGTTGCTGAAATAAGTGACAATAAGCCAATGATTAGAATTGGTTCATCGTGTTCTCTTCACCTGCAGCTTTTAGTGCCGCGTCACCAGAGAAATACCCTTTGTGATCGTCACCAATGTCAGACCCGGACATATTTTGGTGTTTCACACAGGCGATACCTTGACGAATTTCTTTGCGCTGAACGCCAGCAACATAACCTAGCATACCTAGCTCTCCGAAGTAATCTTTAGTCAGGTTGTCGGTAGACAATGACGCGGTATGGTAGGTAGGCAGTGTAATCAAGTGATGGAAAATACCGGCTTCGCGTGAGCCATCAGCCTGGAATGTGCGGATTTTTTCATCAGCAGCATGCGCTAGATCTGTTTCATCGTATTCAGCACTCATCAAACCGTCACGGTCATATGCTGAAACATCTTTACCTTCTTCAACCATGATGTCATATACCTGTTGACGGAAGTTTAGTGTCCAGTTGAATGACGGACTGTTGTTGTAAACCAGTTTGGCATTTGGAACCACTTCACGAACAGCATTCACCATGCCACCTATTTGAGAGATATGAGGCTTTTCAGTTTCGATCCAGATAAGATCAGCGCCGTTTTGTAGTGACGTTATGCAATCGAGTACGCAACGCGCTTCGCCTGTGCCTTGTTTGAATTGGAACAAGTTGCTTGGTAAACGCTTAGGACGAACCAACTTTCCATTTTGTTTGATAACAACATCACCATTGCACATGTTCTCAGCGGTTACTTCTTCACAATCCAGAAATGCGTTGTACTGGTCGCCTAAATCACCTTTTTTATGAGTAACAGCGATTTGTTTTGTAAGGCCAGCACCTAAGGAATCAGTACGTGCAACGATGACACCGTTGTCTACGCCTAGTTCTAAAAAGGCATATCGTACTGCACGAATTTTAGCTAAGAAATCTTCATGAGGAACGGTTACTTTTCCGTCCTGGTGACCACATTGTTTTTCGTCAGACACCTGGTTTTCAATCTGTATACAGCAAGCACCCGCTTCGATCATCTGCTTCGCCATTAAGTAAGTTGCTTCAGCATTACCGAAGCCAGCATCTATATCTGCAATGATTGGCACAACATGTGTTACATGATTGTCAATTTGATTTTGAATGTCAGCTTCTTTAGTAGCATCGTTAGCATCACGTGCTGCATCTAATTCGCGGAACAAACCACCCAGTTCACGTGCATCTGCTTGACGTAAGAAGGTATAAAGTTCTTTAATTAACATAGCAACAGATGTTTTTTCGTGCATTGATTGGTCAGGTAAAGGGCCAAATTCTGAACGTAAAGCGGCAACCATCCAACCAGATAGATATAGGTAGCGACGATCAGTATTGTTTTCGAAATGTTTCTTGATAGAAATCATTTTCTGTTGACCAATAAAACCATGCCAGCAACCTAATGATTGTGTGTATTTTGATGAATCAGCATCGTAATTATCCATGTCAGTACGCATGATATCAGCGGTATATTTTGCAATATCGATGCCGTGTTTGAATTTGTTTTGAGCGCGCATACGTGCAACATATTCTGCACCAATTGCATCCCATGATGAGCCGTTGGCTTCTTTCAATGCTGAAATAGCATCAATATCATTATTGTAAGATGACATTGTAAATCTCCTGCGGTTGGTTAACGTTAAATAATATTTTTTATACAGTCATATTCGCCACGGCCAGAACTTCCGGCCTAATCAGCTGTCAGCATATCTAGTTGTTGTTTTGTTGCATTTTTAGCTTGCGTCGGTAGTTGTGCAGTATAGGTTCGGTATAACCACTGGGTTGCTTCCTGCCTTGTAGAACGAGATCCTGTGCAGCCCTGAAAGACAAGCTGTCATATCTTGGTGCCATGGGCTGGTAGAGCGGATCATTGGCATTCTGTTTATCCACGACTTCTGCCATTCTTTTAAAAGCATCAGTTATATCCTGTTCGTTACAAATGCCATGGTGTAACCAGTTAGCTAATAGCTGACTGGCAATTCGTAGCGTTGCACGATCTTCCATTAGTCCAATATCGTGTATATCAGGAACCTTTGAACAACCGATACCTTGATCAATCCAGCGAACAACATAGCCCAGTATGCTTTGTGCGTTGTTATTTAATTCCTGTTCTATTTCTATCTTCGATAATTTTTTCCTATTAGCAAGTAATGGGATAGTTAAAATATCGTCAAGGCTGGCGCAAATTCGGGTTTTAGCCAATGCCTGGATCGTGCTCACATTCACTTTGTGATAATGCGTCGCATGCAGTGTCGCTGCCGTGGGTGAGGGTACCCAGGCGCAGTTCGCACCGGCAAGCGGGTGACTGATTTTTTCATCAATCATCTGAGCCATGCGGTCGGGCATTGCCCACATGCCTTTACCAATTTGTGCTTGTTCTTTAAAACCACAGGCAAGTCCAATATCGACGTTCCAGTCTTCGTAAGCATTAATCCACGGTTGGGTTTTAATCTCTGCCTTTGGTAGAAATGGACCGGCTTCCATACTGGTATGTATCTCGTCACCGGTGCGATCAAGAAAACCTGTGTTGATGAAAATAACCCGTTTTTTGGCTGCATAGATACAATTTTTTAGATTTACAGTGGTACGGCGTTCTTCATCCATAATGCCGATTTTTAGCGTGTTTTCTGCTAAACCAAGCGCTGATTCAACACGCGAAAATAATTTGGCCGCGAATGCGACTTCTTCTGAGCCATGCATTTTAGGCTTAACAATGTATACGCTGTTATTAGCACTGTTCTTGTGTTTTCCTAGATTTCTTAGGTCGTATAAAGCGAATAGACCCGTCATCATCGCATCTAAAATTCCTTCAGGTATTTCAGAACCATCTGCCATCAACACCGAAGGCGTGGTCATCAGATGGCCAACGTTTCTGACCAGTAACAAACTGCGACCGGATAGCGTCAATGTGTTACCAGTGGTGGTCGTATATATACGGTCACTAGCCAGTTCACGTGTAATAGTGTTACCATTTTTGCTGAACTGCGCTTTAAGATCGCCACGCATTAGCTCTAGCCAGTTTTTATATACAACGGTTTTATCATCACCATCAACAGCTGACACAGAGTCTTCAAAATCGCAGATGGTCGTGATGGCGGATTCGATGACAATATCTTTTAGTCCCGCATTCCCCAGTTGTGCTATTGGGTGCTCTGAGTCTTTGTGCAGCTCGAGATGAAGATCGTTATTTTTGAAAAGAATGATGTCGTTATTGTCGTGACCGATGTATTGTTCGGCTTTTACTAATGAAGTTTCTTCGCCTGTATTAAGTGTAATGGTGAGTTGATTATTGTCTATATCATATGACTGTACGTCACCGTGTGTGCCATTGGTGAGTGGTATGGCAGTATCGAGAAATGTGTTTGCCCATTTTATTGCACGCAGTGAGCGTTTGGAATTTAACGTATCACCACGGGCTAAGTCACCGCTTTCTTCAATAACATCAGTTCCATAGATCGCATCATATAAACTTCCCCAGCGAGCGTTTGCAGCATTGAGAGTGAATCGTGCATTGCTCATGGGTACCACCAGTTGTGGTCCGGCAATGTGAGCTATTTCTTCATCAACATTATTAACATCTATATCAAAATCATTAATCTCTGTTTCTAAGTAGCCAATTTCAATGAGAAATTTTTTGTAATGTTTGTGCTTTAACTTATTACCAGGGTGGGTCCGATGATAGCCATCGATCTGTTTTTGAAAGGCATCACGCTTTACCAGCAGTGCCTGATTTTGAGAAATTAATTCATCGGCAATATTGAATAACTTTTGCCATACTTCGTCTGCATCTAATGCCAGACGAGGTGCTGCCTTGCTAATCAGTTCGTATAACGGATTAGCTATCTGTAGTTTGTTTGATTGAATATATGTGTCCATTTTATCGATTGTTCAATCGGTTATTTGGTTTGTCATAAAAAAATATTGCATTGCACCAATGTAAGGATATAAGGGCTATTTAGCAAGGAGGTGGTGGAAAATAAGTATTGTATTTATTAATAGTTACAATAATGCCGGAGAGTCTTTAACATTGAGCGGTACTATCTGATCTGTTGGGAAGTGGTGTAATTCTTTATTAATAATTGAATTAGTTTTTTTATGATTGCTTGTTCGGCATGGATTTCTTCGTATTTTTCTTTCTGGTTAATGTTTCTTGGGTGGGGGAATCGAATAGATTGTATTAAAAAAAGGAATGTTTTTAGCTTGCAACAGCTGTTATTGTTGTTTTATTGTGTAGTGCAACAAAATAATGGTTACCCATGTGATGAAAGTAGAAAAAAGAAAAAAAGAAGTAACTCAAAGTACTGAAAAAAGCCATGTTGAAGACCACCATATTGAAAAAAGTAGTCAGCAATCAAACAACAAACCAGAAGAGTTTGGTGGGCGTCAGGGTTTGGAGCCTACGCGTTATGGTGATTGGGAAAAAAACGGTCGTTGTATAGATTTTTAAAGATTTATTATTGTAGTTCGGGAGTCACTTGATGAATGGTAACAATCGCCCATTATCGCCACATTTACAAATTTATCGCTTACCATTAGCGGCACTACTTTCAATATTGCACCGGGCTACAGGGGTGTTTTTAAGTTTAGGTACTTTGTTATTAGTCTGGTGGTTAGTGTCCGTAGCGCAAGGTGAATCTGGTTTTAATAATGCTAATGCCATAATCGGTTCCTGGTTTGGTCAACTGATTTTATTCGGCTGGAGTTTCGCATTGTTTTTTCATTTATCAAATGGTATCAGGCATTTATTTTGGGATGCTGGATATGGCTTTGAAATTAATACAGTGGCCAGGTCATCCGTTGCTGTTCTCGCTGTATCTGTCACTTTAACGGTATCAGTATGGCTCATTGTCTACCTATAGTGAGAGTAATAATAGTATGAGTTTACAAACACCACTAGCTAGAGCAAGGGGACTGGGTTCTGCAAAAGAAGGCCTGCACCATTGGTGGATGCAGCGTGTTACTGCTGTTGCTCTCATTCCATTGACGCTTTGGTTGGTGTACGCCATCGCCTGTATTGCAGATGCAGATTATAAAACGGTTATTGATGAATTAAGCTCGCCATTAAACAGCAGTTTACTTATATCGCTGATAATTGCGGCTTTTTATCATGCGGCTTTAGGTATGCAGGTTGTATTCGAAGATTACATCAGTACAAAATCAACGCGTATAGTCTGTATCGTTGTAACTAATTTATTATTATTCTTTCTTGCTATAACGGCCGTTTTGTCCGTTGTTCGTATTGCCCTCGGAGGCCATTAATTCATGAGTCAGGAATATAAAATAACCGAACATGAATATGATGTCGTTGTGGTGGGTGCTGGCGGTGCTGGTTTACGCGCTACTTTTGGTATGGCGCAGAAAGGCTTAAAAACAGCTTGTATTACTAAGGTTTTTCCAACGCGCAGCCACACTGTTGCCGCTCAGGGTGGTATTAGTGCTGCGTTAGGTAACATGGGGAAAGATGATTGGCGTTGGCATATGTACGACACCATCAAAGGTTCTGACTGGTTAGGTGATCAGGACGCAATTGAATATATGTGTCGCGAAGCGATTCCAGCAATTATCGAACTGGAACATTATGGCGTTCCTTTTTCGCGCACAGATAAGGGTGAAATTTATCAACGTCCTTTCGGCGGTATGACAACAAATTACGGGGAAGGTGTTGCACAACGTACCTGTGCAGCCGCTGATAGGACAGGTCATGCAATATTGCATACCTTATACCAGCAAGCACTAAAACATGATGCAGAATTTTTTATTGAATATTTTGCACTTGATCTTATTATGGATGACGATGGTGTGTGTCGAGGTGTACTGGCATTAAAAATGGATGACGGTACTTTGCATTTGTTTCGCTCACACATGGCGGTGATGGCAACCGGCGGATACGGCCGTTCGTACTTTTCCTGTACCTCAGCACATACCTGTACCGGTGACGGTAATGCCATGGTTTTACGCGCGGGGCTACCACTACAAGATATGGAATTTGTTCAATTTCATCCTACAGGTATTTATGGTTCAGGTTGTTTGATTACTGAAGGCGTGCGTGGTGAAGGTGGCTATTTAAGTAATTCAAGGGGGGAGCGCTTTATGGAGCGTTACGCGCCCAGTGCAAAAGATCTGGCATCACGCGATGTGGTGAGCCGCGCGATGACCATGGAGATAAATGCAGGTAATGGCGTGGGTGATGAAGCTGATCATCTTTATTTGCATCTGGAACATTTGGGTACCGATGTTATTGAAGAACGTTTACCGGGCATTGCCGAAAGCGCGAAAATATTTGCTGGTGTCGATGTAACTGTTGAACCCATACCCGTTATTCCTACGGTGCACTACAACATGGGTGGTATTCCAACAAACTATCGTGGCGAAGTGGTCACTTTAAAAGATGGTGACCCTGATACTATCGTACCGGGCTTGATGGCAATAGGTGAGGCGGCATGTGTATCAGTGCATGGTGCTAATCGTTTAGGTTCGAATTCACTGCTGGACCTGGTTGTCTTTGGCCGTTCTGCAGCTATACGCGCTGCTGAGTTAGTTAAAGCTGGTAGTAATCATAAATCGCTGAACGAAAATATTTGTGATACGGCTATTGCCCGCTTAGATAAATTTCGAAATGCAAAGGGAGCACATAAAACCGCAGATATTCGCCTTGCCATGCAAAAAATCATGCAGATTCACGCGGCTGTATTTCGTACCGGTGAAACCATGACGGCTGGTATAGAAAAATTACAAGAGGTACAGGAGTCGCTGGCTGATGTTGGCATTTCTGATCGCTCGTTAATCTGGAATACTGACCTGATGGAAGCCATGGAACTGGATAACTTGTTGATGCAGGCTGCTGCTACTATACATGGTGCAAATAATCGAGAAGAAAGTCGAGGTGGTCATGCACGAGAAGATTTTCCGGATAGAGACGATGATAACTGGCATAAACATTCATTGATGTGGGTTGACGAAAAAGCGGGTGTTAAATTTGATTATCGACCTGTTCACATGTATACGCTGACCGATGAAGTTGACATGGTGCCACCTAAAAAACGCGTCTATTAAAGTGTTTATTAACATGTCTATTAAAGCGTGCAGTAAAAGATTTATGGAGGGTTTAGATTAATGGCTGAATTTACACTACCTAAAAATTCTGTTGTTCAAAGTGGTAAACACTTTCCGCTGGACGGCAGTGGAACAAATATTCGACAGGTCGAAATCTATCGCTGGGATCCAGATACCGGTGATAACCCTCGCGTTGATACGTACGAAATAGATCTTGATGATTGTGGCCCTATGGTTCTGGACGCATTGATTAAAGTTAAAGACAAGATCGATTCTTCAGTAACGTTTCGTCGTTCGTGTCGTGAAGGTATTTGTGGTTCTTGTGCGATGAATATCAATGGAACGAATACCTTGGCCTGCACAAAAGATATCAGTGATATCAAAGGTGCCATTAAAATTTATCCATTGCCGCATATGCCTGTGGTAAAAGATTTGGTTGCGGATTTAACGCATTTTTATGCACAGTACGCGTCGATAAAACCCTGGTTGCAAACGCAAACACCGCCGCCGCCAGATAAAGAACGTTTGCAGTCAAAAACCGAGCGTAAAAAAATCGATGGCCTGTATGAATGCATCATGTGCGCTTGTTGCTCGACGAGCTGCCCTAGTTACTGGTGGAACAGTGATCGTTATTTAGGACCTGCCGTTTTATTGCAGGCGTATCGCTGGTTAGTTGATAGTCGAGATGAGAATAAAGGCGAACGCCTGGATCAGCTTGAGGATCCGTTTAAATTATATCGCTGCCATACGATAATGAACTGTGCGCAAACATGCCCCAAAGGATTGAATCCGGCCAAAGCGATTGCCGGTATCAAAAATATGTTAATGCAGCGAAAATAATGGCATGAGCCATAAATCAAAATTAATGTGGCGCTGTCGCCGAGGGGTGAAAGAACTTGATGTTGTTTTAACAAAATATCTGGAGTCTTCCTATGACACTGCAAACGCAACGGACAAACAGGCTTTCGAAAGTTTATTAGAATATCAGGATCCAGATATTCTCCGTTATTTGCTTCGACAGGAAGAGCCTGTCGACAAGAAAATAGTGCGTATCATAGAAATAATTCGGGCTTGATAATTGTTGCTGTGTTAGATTCATCGCTGTGCAGTGATGGTTTATCACTTGTAACACTGTCGAGCTCAGTTTGGTGAAATTTATTTAATATGCATCTTACCTTTTTTTACATATAAACAAACTGATGTGATTGAGGTTATTTTTATTTGGCTATTTGGCGGATAACGAAACCATGTTCCGGTTGTATATTTTATTCCATCAGCGGTTACTGCTCCATCGCATACAAGTATCTCAATACTGTGCGTATACTGTCTAAATGTTGCCCAACACTGCGGACGAATTTTGTACAAACTAACCGTTTCGTCGAGAAACTGATGCAGTTGTGCGCGGGAAACGCCCGGTTCGTGTGTGCTCTCCCATAAATTTTCATGGTCAGCGACATGTACTACGACGCGTTTATTATCCAGTTTCTGAAATTGACCTGTTTTAAACAGTAGAGTGCAACCGTTTTTCGTCGCAGAAGTGAATTTTGTGTGGGGTGGGTTGCGAACATATGTTCCGGGTTCGTAGGTTTTTCCGTTATTAGAAAAATCGCCGGTAAGCACCAAAAATTCTTCACCTCTATCATGTGTGCATTTTGCAAACGCACAGCCAGGTGGAAACTGAACCAGACTGGTCAGTCTAGGTCCGTCTGCGCTGATGTATTCCAGACGTTTTCTATTGATGTTTGTTTTGTTATTGCCGTGCCAATCATGTAGGTTGGTCTTGACTATAATGGGTGCAGAGTAGTTTCCGTTTATTTCATTAAGGTAAGCATTATTCTGACTTTTCATTGTGTTGTCTGACTATAGTGTCAGCTAGAAACCTTGTGATTTAATGTAATCAATATTTGTCGTATAGTAATGTAGTGATGAGCAGCATTAAGTAATGCTTACTTTGATTCCATCAGCAACATCTTGATACTCTGGCAGCAAGTTGAAATTTAAGTATTGGTAAATTTCATCTGACATCACTTCGATATCCTTAACCCCTGCCATGTATTCTTCAAGCGTTGGAATATGTCCCAGCGTTGCAACCACGGCACTCAGTTCGGCAGAAGCGAGATACACATCTGCACCATTACCTAAACGGTTGGGGAAATTACGGGTTGAGGTAGATACCACTGTTGCATTGTCGGCGACACGCGCCTGATTACCCATGCAGAGTGAACACCCCGGTATTTCTGTGCGTGCTCCCACGCGACCAAATATATTGTATAGCCCTTCTTGCATTAATTG
>Ga0164315_10002833_pt1 | contig 13360 bp, 11 predicted proteins | sample GuaBasSedimGuay6_FD_113737 | JGI IMG/M metagenome (GOLD analysis project Ga0164315, IMG submission 113737) | Subseafloor sediment microbial communities from Guaymas Basin, Gulf of California, Mexico - Guay6, Core 4569-2, 0-3 cm | ecosystem: Environmental > Aquatic > Marine > Hydrothermal vents... | reverse complement strand
GGAAACTTGCGCCCATTGGGTACGACTACGGGGGGTTGGTCAGTCATGATTTTTCCTCATATACGCGCTGTCATCACGCGGCGGCACGACGGCCGGATTTATGGCGCTGGTTAGCGCCTTTTGGCGCGCCCTGTGGCGATTGGCCCCTGGGTTTACGCGAGAATCGTTGCTGCGACTTGTTCCTGTTCTGATTGTTCCTGTTCTGGGGACGTCCACGCTCTATAGGCTCGGCCTTGATCGAGGCGTCGGGCTCGTAGCCTTCGATCACGCGCTTTGGAATCTCGCGCTTGATCACGCGTTCGATATCGCGCAGCAGTTTCAACTCGTCGACACAAACCAGCGAGATAGCTTCGCCTTCGCGTCCGGCGCGGCCGGTGCGACCGATGCGATGCACGTAATCTTCGGGCACATTGGGCAGATCGAAATTGACCACGTGCGGCAGTTGATCGATATCGAGTCCACGCGCGGCAATGTCGGTCGCGACCAGTACCTGCACCTTGCCTGCTTTGAAATCGGCGAGTGCACGGGTACGCGCGCCCTGGCTCTTGTTGCCGTGGATCGCCGCGGCATTGATGCCATCGCTGATCAATTGTGTGGCGAGACGGTTAGCGCCGTGCTTGGTGCGACTGAAAACCAGCACCTGTTGCCAGCGTTGCGAACCGATGAGGAAGGACAGCAGTTCACGCTTGCGGCTCTTGTCGACGGGATGAATCACCTGCTCGATCGCCTCGACCGTGGTATTGCGGCGGGCGACTTCGACCAGTGCGGGCGACTTCAGAAGGCCGTTGGCTAGCTTCTTTATATCGTCGGAAAAAGTAGCCGAGAACAGCAAAGTCTGCTTTTGCTTCGGCAGCAGGGCGAGCAGCTTGCGAATATCGTGTATGAATCCCATGTCGAGCATGCGGTCGGCTTCGTCGAGTACCAGCAATTCTACACGAGAAAGGTCGACAGATCGCTGACTAACGTGATCGAGCAATCGGCCGGGGGTTGCTACCAGGATATCGACGCCGCGGATCAGCTTCTGTTTTTGCGGATTGATGCTGACACCGCCGAAAATCACGGCCGATCTCAGCGACAGTAAGCGGCCATAGTCGCTAACGCTTTGGGCGACCTGCGCGGCAAGCTCGCGCGTCGGCGTTACTATCAGCGCGCGCACTGGCCGGCGGCCATTTTTCGGCGGATCGACCTCAGCCAGGCGTTGTAACATGGGCAGGGTAAAGCCGGCCGTTTTACCGGTTCCGGTTTGCGCGCTGCCCATCAGGTCGCGGCCCTCGAGGACCAGCGGGATGGCCTGGGTTTGTATGGGGGTTGGCGTATCGTAACCTTTTTCGGATACGGCACGGACTAGCTCGGCGCGCAGGCCAAGATTTTGGAATGACATGTTGTTATTTTCTCCAGCGATCAACCCGCCAGGACACACTGCTGTGGCTGGAACGGTCGGGGAAGATTTAAGTGCTAAATGAGCGGGAAATCGATATCGATTACCGTTTAAAGACAGGTGCAGACCGATCAGCACCAGAAAGATTTCGCGCAGCATACACGAAAACGGGATAAAAGGGGAATTTATCTTCAATTCGAGGAAACGAGGGCAACATGTTGATTTTCTGCAATAAACTGGATTTCACGTCATTCCGGCGAAAGCCGGAATCCAGTTCGGGCATTGAGGGTATAGCTTCTGCTCTGGATCCCGGCCAAGTGGGCCGCATGCGGTCCGGGATGACAGCTGGAGGGCCGCACACGGTCCGGGATGACAGCTGGGGCCGCATGTAGTCCGGAATGACAGGGAATCGCTGCGGCGGGGGCTAGTCGTTGTCGGTGAGGCCGGCGCCGGCGCCGGCGCGGGATGCTTCGGTGGCCGGGGCATAGGTCTGGAAGGCGAGTTGATCGATGACCTTAAACAGGTCGTAGTCGATCGCGTAGGACAGGGTCGACGGAAGCTGTTGCGGTTCGGACAGCCCGTCTTGCTGACAGGTGACGCTATCGACCCGTTCGAGCAACAGATCATCACGATTGCCTTCGATGCTGAGACCATTTTCGAAACAGCTCACGCGCACTCCGGCCCAGGCGGTGGTGAACACCGTGCGGTGACAACGCGCAGCCTGACCCACCGTGGCCGCCAGCAGCAGCGGCCAGGCGGTCGCCGCCAGCCGGAAACAATGACCATCGAGCATTTGCGCCGAGCGATCGGCGAGCGCGGCGCCGGTGATCACCGGGCATAACAGCCCGCCGGGCGCCTGCCAGGGCTCGCCCGAACAGTCCGGAATAAATTGCCGATATTCCCCTGCCGGGAGTTGCTGTAAATGCGCCAGCATGGTTTCGGGCCCGGGCAGGTCGAAGGCCGCAAGCCAGCGCGCCGCCTTTCCCGCCTCTTCGGCGATACCCCAGTCCAGCCCGCAGGCGCGCGCCGCCTTGCGCAAACAGGATTCGGCTTCAACCAGCGTGAGACGATAACTCATAGTTCCACCTGCAACCATTCATGTGGAAAAGGCGCATCCTGGTACATGCAGATACGGACCCAGCGATCCGAGCGTGGATCGAATTTGGTGGCGCCGAAGAAGGACAGTTTGCAACGCAGGATATCGATCGGCAGCATATCCGCGGCGATGAGATTATCCTGAATTTCCGCGTAGGGATGCGTGACCAGGTTTTGCACGCGGCGCAGCGTGTGGCGGTGCTCGGGATGCGTCAGCAGGAACTCAGCAATCGACGCACCCTGCTCCGAATCGAGCAGGGCAGCGTGCAAACGCTTGATATCGTAACCGACGGCGAGCGGCAATTCGTAGTCGGCACCAGGTTCCTCGAAGCGTTCGCCGACGCGGGGCTCGAGTTTTTCGGCCGAGGTGTACCAGAAGCGCGCACGGTTGGACGCGTCGTCATAGTCGACCGCCAACGCCCACTTACAGCGCGATTCGATAATTTCGCGCAGCCGCGCAAGCGGCATCGCGCCGTCGATGAAAAAACTCTGGTGTTCGTCGGCGTCCATGCACTGCGTCAAATCGTCGACCAGCGCAGCGTAGGGTTCGAGCATCAGCGACAGCAGTTGCTCCTGGCCTTCGAGCGTCAGATGTTCTTCCGCCCAACGATAGAATCGGTCCCAGGGGTGATCGTCGGCCAGCGTATGCGCCGCGATGTAGCCATCCATCTGCTCGAAATCGGCGCGCAGATCCGCAAGTTTCTCGATCTGGATGGGATGCTGTGAATGCCAGTGCGTAACATTGTCACGTGCGCGTTCGAACTCGCGTTTGAATTCCTCGATCGCCTGCGACTCCGCGCCTGGCAACGAGCGCACGCGCGCGAACGCTTCTTCGCGCGCCATCATCCAGTTATTCAGCAAGGCGGGGTGGTTGATCAGAAAGGGCGCCATGCCGAGCCCGGTCGAGTTACCGACGCCGATATGGCGGCGCAAATCGGGATCGATGACCACGGCCTCGTCACCACCGAGCGCGGCGGCAATGTGCTCGACGAGGTCGATGGAAAAGGAGCGCGTCAGCCACACCGACAACATCTCCGCCTGAAAGGGTCCGCTGACCTCGGGCCGGTCGGCAATCGCCAGGCGATCGGCGGCGCCGAACTTGCCGGAACCGTAGACCGCGGTCGTGCGCACCAGGTAACCCACGGATTCGAGCTGCTCGCGATCGGGCTGACGGCCGGCCGCAAGGCTCTCGACAACGTGCTGCCACAGGCGCACAGAGCGGTTGGCGCGCGACAGCGAGAGCTCGGAGTCGGAAATCCGTCCTGCTTCCTGTTTCGGCACATTCGCCTCGAGCCGGTCGAGATCGGCCGCGTCGGGAACGCCGTCGTAAAGGGCGAAGGTCGTATCCCATGCGGTGGCGATGACGCGGTCCGAACGCATGTGGTCGGGCAGCTCGTGAGAAAAGGCCACCAGCGAGTAAGCCCGCTCGGGACCGTAGACGGTATAAACTGCGCGCCCGAATCCCTGTTTGTCGATCGCCCACAGGTTACGTTTGAAGCGCCATTTCTCTTTTTTCAGGCGGCGCAACAGCGAGCGCATGAATGACAGGCGTGTCTGGTGAAAGCTACCCATGCGCGCGAGGCGCATCACCACTTCGGGTGGCCGGCGGAATTCGTCGGCCGCGGCCAAAATGTTGTTATCTTCGCGACTCATCTGCTAGTCCCTTAGTAGTCCCGACCGAAATTTTCATCGAAGAACCGCAGCCAGTTGTTACCCATGACCCCGGCAGTATCGGCTTCACTGAAGCCAACTTCGAGCAATCCCTTTTCGATGTTGCCAAAATCGCGGTTGTCCTCGAACCACCCCGGCATGGGCGGGAACCCGGCGTTGCTGGCGGAGCCCTCGCCGTAGTCGACCTTTTTGGTCCAGCGGCCAACGCGCATCCACTCCACTACCGAGTCCGGCTGATCCTGGCACAGGTCCGAACCGAGACCGATGTGATCGACACCCATGATTTCGGCGCAATCGGCGATCATCTGGCAGAAACTCTGCAGGCTACAGTCGCCACCGTCGCGCAGGTGATGCGGGTACATGCTGAAACCGAGCATGCCGCCGGTTTCACCGAGACCCTTGAGGATGGCGTCGGACTTGTTACGCAGCGCCGGGTGCCAGAAGGCCGGGTTGGCGTGCGTCACCACGATCGGGCGATCGCTGATCTCGATAGCCTCGAGCGTCGAACGCTCGGCCGAGTGGCTCATATCGACGACCAGCCCAACCCGATTCATTTCCGCGATCACTTCACGACCCATGCGCGTGACGCCGCTGTCTTCGGTCTCGTAACAGCCGGTCGCGAGCAGCGACTGGTTGTTGTAAGTCAACTGCATGAAGCGCACGCCGAGCGTGTGCAGGATTTCGATCAAGCGGATATCGTCCTCCATCGGCGACGGATTCTGAAAACCGAAAAATATAGCGGTGCGACTGGTATCGCGCGCGAGACGCACGTCATCGCCGCTGAAGCCCTGGAAGATCAGGTGGGGAAAGCGCTCGAAGTAACTGTTCCACTGCTCCATGTTGGCCACGGTTTCGCGGAAGTTTTCATGATAGGCAATGGTGACGTGGACCGCGTCGACGCCGCCGGCGCGCATCTGCTCGAAGATTTTCTCCGACCAGTTGGCGTACTGCAGAGCATCGATGCGACAGGCAGGCTGGCTATCGCTCATGCCGGGTTACCACTGGCGATATAGGCGGTTTTCACCGTGGTGTAAAACTCCTTCGCATACTGTCCCTGTTCACGCGGTCCATAGGACGACTCACCACGACCGCCGAAAGGCACGTGATAATCGGTACCGGCGGTCGGCAGGTTGATCATGACGCAGCCGGTGCGGGCATTGCGGCGGAAATGGGTGGCGCGCGCGAGGCTGCTGGTGATGATTCCCGCGGTGAGGCCGAAACGGGTGTCGTTCACGGTTGCGATTGCTTCGTCGTAAGAATCGACCTTGATCACGCAGGCCATCGGCGCAAACAATTCCTCGCGATTGACCTGCCAGTCGTTGCGCGTGCCGACGAATACCGCCGGTGTCATGAAATAGCCCTCGGTCGGGCGCTCAACATGTTCGCCACCACAGAGCAGTTCGCCGCCTTCCTGTTTGGCGAGTTCGACATTGGCCAGGTTTTGCTGTAGCTGCGAATCGCTGGAAACCGGTCCGATCTGGCTGCCGGCCTCGAGCGCGTGACCAACGACCATGCTGTTAGCGCCTGCGACCAGGCGTTCGACAAACTCGTCGTGTATGTCCTTGTGCACCACGAGGCGCGACGACGCGGTGCATTTCTGCCCGGTGCTACCGAAAGCACCGCCGAGGGCGCAGGCCAACGCGGTGTCGAGGTCGGCGTCATCCATGACCGCGAGCGCGTTCTTGGAACCCATTTCGAGCTGCACGCGGGTGAAATTGGTGACAGCGGCCTGCGCAATGCCTCGCCCGACCGGGACCGAGCCGGTAAAACTGATGGCTTGAACTTGCGGGCTTTCGACCAACTGCTGGCCAACATCACGACCGGAGCCCATGACCAGGTTGAACAGGCCCGCCGGGATGTCCTGGCGCGAGATGATCTCCGCGAGCGCTACTGCGCTGGCCGGAACCAGGTTGGCCGGTTTCCACAGCACCGCGTTGCCAAAGGCGATCGCCGGCGCAATTTTCCAGACCGCGGTCGCGGTCGGGAAATTCCACGGCGAAATGATTGCCACGGTACCGACCGGTTCACGGCGTACGTCGACTTCGATGCCGTCACGTACCGAATCGGCGTTATCGCCGATCTGGCGCAGGACTTCGGCGGCGTAATAGGTAAAGAACTGCCCCGAACGATAGATCTCACCCTTGCCTTCGGGCTGGGTCTTGCCTTCCTCGCGCGCGAGCAGGGTGCCGAGTTCTTCGCAGCGTGCGATGAGTTCGTTACCGATCGCCATCAGCACGTTGTAACGCCGTTCCAGCCCGGTCTTCGCCCACTCGCGTTGCGCTGCTTCGGCGGCATCGAGCGCACGTTGCAGTTGCGCACTGTCCGCCTGGGCGTAATGGCCGATGGTATCGGACAGGTCAGAGGGGTTGATATTAGCGATTTCGCTGGCCCCGGCGAGCCATTCGCCAGCGATGAAATTTTGATTCAGGTTGGACATTTGGGTACCGCGAGCAGCTTTTGAAGAAGACGTACACCTTAATTCCAGCCCTTAACAGCGTCAATGATAAAACATGGGTGTTGGGAGAATATCTTCGATTCTGGGTCCCGGCGGTCCGACGCATCGGTAACTCCTGCCAGGTTTCTGGCGGTCCGACGTTTCGGATGACGCCTTACGGCGTCACTTTGATTTGGGGTTGAAGGCGGGGGGGCGCGGGAAGCGCGAGACGATATCGAAGCGGGTCAGGTCCATGTGGCTGCGCGTGTACTCTTCGGAGGCGTCGCGCGCCGGGTTGAAATCCCAGCCCTGGTAGCGCCCGATACGCAGCGCCGCATGGACCGCGCGGCGGCGTTTCTGATCGGCAATCACGGTTTCGCGCAGCGCTTCGCTGTCCCAATAGTCGGCGGCCTCGCGACGAAAACCTTCGAGCAGTTCATGGCCGTCCAGATTATGCAGTTCCTGTGGATCGTTTTCGAGGTCGAACAGCTGCTCCGGGTCGGTGCTGCAGCAGATGTACTTGTACTTCCCGCGACGTATCATCAGCATCGGCGCCGCCGTGCCCTCGCCGAGATATTCGCTGACACAGGCATCGGGATCGTTGCTGGCATCGCCGTCGCACAGCGGCAACAGCGAACGGCCGTGCAAGGGGTCGATCGGCGCGGGCGGCTGACCCACACCGGCATCGGCGGCGATATCCACCAGCGTCGGCAGCACGTCGACCTGCGCCACCGGCGCGGCCACGCGGCGCGGTTCGAAGCGGCGCGGCTGGTGCACGATCAGGGGAATACGATTCGACCACTCGCGAAAGCTCATTTTGTACCAGAGCCCGAATTCACCGAGCATGTCGCCGTGGTCGGCGGTGAACAGGATCGTGGTATTGTCGGCCATGCCGCATTCATCGAGCGTGGCGCGCAGGCGTCCGACCCATTCATCGATATAACTGACGTTGCCGTAATAGGCGCGGCGCGCATTGATGATCTCCTGGTCGTCGATGTCGACCGCATCGAGCGCGATGACTTTCTCCAGGCGCGCATTGTGCGGATCCTGGTTTGCCGGACGCGGCACGGACGGCGGGGCGATATCGACATCCTCATACAGGTCCCAGTACTTCTGCCGGGTCGCGTAAGGATCGTGCGGATGAATGAAACTAGCGACCAGACACAGCGGACGCTCATCCTCGCTACGTGCGTGATCATAGAGCACACGCGTCGCCTGCGCGCCGACCTCGTCGTCGTAGGCGAACTGGTTGGTAATTGCCGCGACGCCGGCCTGCTTCACGCTCGACATGTTGTGATACCACAGGTCGATGCGCTCATCGGCATTTTCCCAGTCCGGAATCCAGCCGAAGTCGGCCGGGTAAATGTCGGTCGTTACGCGATCCTCAAAACCGTGCAGCTGATCCGGCCCAACGAAATGCATCTTCCCCGAGAGGCAACTGCGATACCCCATCAGGCGCAGGTAATGGGCAAAGGTGGGCATGGTCGCGGGCATGCAGGCCGCGTTGTCGTAACCACCGCAGGCGGAAATATTCTGCCCGGTCATAAAGGCGTAGCGCGCCGGTGTGCACAGCGGACTGGAACTGTAGGCAGCGTCGAAGACCACGCCCTCGGCGGCGAGCCGATCGATGTGCGGGCTTTTGACGTCGGCATTGTGATAACAGCCCAGCGCGAGCGCGGTGAGCTGGTCGGCCATTATGATGAGGATGTTCTGCATGGGGGCTAAATCGGGGTTAGAGGAGGTTTTTGCCGTCGAAGACGGTTACTTCGAAGGCGCTGGTATCGAGGTCCTCGATACAGCCCAGGTTGACCCGGCAATGGCCCGGCTTGCGCAGCATTTCATTGTGTGTGTAAATGCCGCAGCGACGGCAGAAATAGTGTTTGGCGATGCCGCTGTCGAACTGGTACAGACCGAGATCTTCCGGGCTGGCCTCTATCCTGAGCGCTTCCAGCGGAATGGCCTCGGGGCTCATCATCGTGCCCTTGCGCGAGCAGATCGAGCAGGTGCAACGCAAGCCCGCGTTGATTTCCTCGCCTTCGTAGGAAAAGCGGATGGCGCCGCAATGACAACTGCCACTATATTGGTTGCTCATGGATTCTCCCGGCCGAGTCTGGCCCTATTTTACTGCGGTGAACAGGAAACGGTTTACGCAAAAGAAGTACTCGCCGCTCCCGGCAAGCTCTTCGATACCCGCCAGCCAGGCGGCTGACTGTTCCTCGGTAATCATATTCTGACGAACCGCGATGCGCGCGAAGTGCTCCAGCATGCCGGCGGAAAAGCTGTTCTCGTTATAGCCCGGGTTCAATACCGGAATCGCTTCGACGCGCGGCGTTACGAAGCCGGCCTTGCGCAGCAGCGGAGCCAGGCGCCGCGGCAGGTTCGGATTGACCAGCGCATCGTCCCAGGCGTTAAAAACCGTTTGCGTCTGGACCGGGTCGTGGCTGTTGAGAATGGCACCGCCCCAGTCGGTTTCGATAATGGCGACCCGTCCACCTGGCTTTAAAACGCGATGATACTCCTGTAACGCTGCCTCCAGTTTCGGCACATATAACAGCGTCTGCGTACAACTCAAGGCGTCGAAGCTGGCGTCATCGAAGGGCAGGGTCTCGACGTTGCCCTCCTGCAAATTAACCTGGGGGAGATCATCACAGCGTGCGTGCGCACGCGCCAGCATGTCGGGGCTGAAGTCGATGCCCTCGGCGCGCCCATCGACGCCGACAGCGACGGCCTCCTGCTCGAGCAACAGACCGGTGCCGCAACCCGCGTCGAGAACGCTTTCGCCCTGCGTCAGCGCAAGTCCAGCGAGCGTACGCAGGCGTTGATTGACGATTTCGGGCGTCTGGTAACTGCGGTCGATGCTGGCGGCAGCCTTCTTGTCGTACTTTTCCATCCTGGCGAAATCGCTCAGGTCTTTTGTTCAAGGCAGAGTTTGAGCCCCTGCTGGTAATACTCGACGGCCTTTTCGGGTTGCTGTAACTGCTGCTCGAACAAATCGGCAAGTTCCATGCAGGCGGCAGCGGTCGCGCGCGCGCCGATACTCGCCTCGAAATAACTCTGCGCCTTGCCCCAGAGGCGAGCTCGCACGGAGATACGGCCCAGCGCTAGCAGCAGCTGTTCGTTATGGCCGTAGTCATCGAGCCATTTTTCGACGCGCATCATCTGCGTGGTCGCATCGCGCGCCTGGTAACGGCCGTAGACCTCGATCAGGCCGTCGTCCCATTGCTGGTCGATTGCCTTGAGCAGGGCTTGCTCGGCGCTGCTGTTACTCCAGCCCTGGCGCGCAAACTGCTCGAAGTAAGAACGCAACAGGATGGCGTCTGATTGCAGGTCTTTAGGCAGCTTGCTCCAGGCAGTTTCAAAATCCTGCTGGTTGCCACTGTCGAGTTCCAGCACGCCGCGGTAGCCGCTTAATTCAAGCTCGCGCAGGCGCGCGGGCTTGACCAGTTTCCTGCGCCGCACGACGGGCAGCAACTCGACCAGGGCGCGCCAGTCCTGTAGCTCATGGTAGGCCCGCGCCAGCAGCATGGTGACGTAATCGTGCTTCGGCGCGACGCTGTGGAGATGGGTCAGGGTGGCCAGCGCCTGCTCGGTTTGCAGGTGCGCAAGCTGCAGTTCCGCCTGGGTCACACCGATCGCAAGCTCAGCATCGGGATTGGCGTCATGCGCCGCCTTGAGATAGCTGTCGCGCGCATCGTGCTTGCCCTGCAGCTGCGCCGCACGCGCCGCGGAAAGGTAATGCACGAGCGGGCTTTCGCTGAAATCGACGAGCCGCACGAGGTGGTTTTCAGCCTGTTCGAACCGACCCTCGGCGAGATCGATCAGACCCTGGGTGAGCTGCCGCCGTACCTTGGCGTAACGCCGCGTTTGCGAACGGTTCTTCATGTTGCGCGGCAGGCGCCACAGGCCGCGCAGAAACCTTAAAGAAAAATGCACGACGATGACCGCGATGATCAACGCAACCATGGCAACCGCGAGGCTGGTTTCGACCTCCCATTCGCGGTAACGCAACAACAGGAAACCGGGGTCATCGCGCACCAGCAGTACCAGGCCGAGCCCGATGACGATGAGGAGTAACAGGTACATGAAAAACTTAACCATTACCGGACTCCGGGACTGGCGTGGCAGCCGGTTGTGGAGCCATCGGTTGCGGGGCAATGGCACGCTGACTCAAGATTCTCTGCAGTTCGCGCAACGAGCCGGTGATGTCCGGTTTATCCGGGTTAATCACCATTTTCTGCAAATTCTGTAACTGGGTCATGAAATCGTGGTTGGCGGCATTGTCGAGGTCATAGAATTCGCGAAACAGGCTGATACTGCGATCCAGCAGCAGGCTATATTGGCGTGCATCGCGCTCGAGCACGGCCCAGCGCGCCAGCTTGAGGTTGTCTTCGAGTGCCTCGCCAACATCGATGACATTGGCCTCGATTTCGCTGGGCTGCGTCGCCTCCCGGCGTATCTCGATGAGCGAATCGAGAAAGGCGTTAAAGCGGCCGAGCCAGTCATCCGGCGCTATCGTTTCCTCGGCGACCGGGGTTTCGGGTTCGTCGATGCGTACGGCAAAGCCAGGGTGCAACACTCTTACCTGTCGCCCGAGCTGCGCCAGCATCAAGGTCATACCGACCAGGTCGGGGCGCTTGCGGGTTTTCAGGTCGGCGATTTCCTCGCTGACCATGACGCGCACCGGTAACAGCCCGGGATCACCGGTAAAACCGATGAGGTCGCTGGCGGCCTGCAGGGTTACCGCCGCACCTTCGAAATCATTCTGTAATATCAACTTGTGCTGGGCGACGCGCATCAGGTACTCGACTTCGGCCAGCTGCCAGTCGTTCTTGTCGCGACCGAACAGTTCGTAAAGCTTTTCGCTGGATTCGCGCAAGCTTTGCTGGCCGAGCTCGAGTTCGCCCAGCTTGCGACCCAGGCCGGTAATTTCTCCCTTGAACGGCGACAGGCTGGATTGCAGCCGGCTGGTGCTGGCCTTGTCCGCAAGCTGCCGTTGCAGATCGGCGATATCGGCCTGGTATGCGGTCTCGCTTGCGGCCTGCAATTGTTGTTGCTGGCGCCAGTAATAGCCTGCTGCGCCGGCCAGCGCCAGGATTAGTAACAAATTGAAGAGGCCAAACCAGGGGCGCCCCGCCCGGGTTACAGGCGGCGACGATGGTGCTTGCGCGGGTGGCTCCGCGAGCTCCGGCGGCGCCAGTTCGGATTCGTCTGTGGCCGTGGACTCGTCCACGGGTGGCTCCGCGAGCTCCTTCGGCGCCGGCTCGGATTCGGCTGTGGACGTGGACTCGTCCGCGGAACGGGACTCGACCCTGTTCTCATCAGAGGTATCGCCAATCTGCACCGGATCGGGATCGGTAGCCAGTATCTCGGTACCGTCGTCGGTGCTGTCGTCGTCCTTAGTAGTCTCGTTCTTGCTCATAACTGCTTATTTATCGCTGACCCGCCCATTCGCAAATCGTTTGTCGTATTCCATTATCACTCGCGCTCTGTGCGATAAGGACCGCTGCATTATGTCCCAGTTTCAATGCCGATTCACGCATTCTTTCACTGATTAAAAGCCAGGGGATACGACACAGCGAGTGCCGCGCCGCTTCATCCACCAGCTCGACGAGGTTATTCATACCCTCGGCGCTGGTGAGTATTACCAGCGTCGGAAAGCCCGCCGCGACCAGCCGATTAAAATCCGCGGCAGTGCTCTGCGGGAGGGCGCGCCGGTAGACTTCGGCATAGTCGACAGTGGCGCCCCGGCGCCTCAGTTCATCGCCGAGCAGGTTACGGCCCTGCTGTCCGCGCAGTATCAGGACACGCTTGTCCTCTACCTGCTGCAATGCCTGCGACTGTAGCAGGGCTTCACTGTTATAGGGCTCTGCGGCGACCAGGCAATCGTCGAGATCGATCCCGCCAGCCGCGAACGCCGCCGCCAGCGCGACACGGGTGGCGCTGCCAATCACGCCGAGCCGGGCTGATTGCTTCAGACGCCTGCAATCGATGAAGCGCAATGCGCCCTCGACTGCGTTGCGGCTGACGAAGAGGAGGATGTCGTAGTCACCGATAGCGTTCGCCAGTTGCTGCTGCGCGGGACCGATAGCGACCGGCTGTATGTCGATCACCGGGAAGGCGAGCACGCGCGCGCCATCCTGCTCTAACAAACGAGTGAGTCCACCCTGTTGGTGCGCTGGCCGGGTATTCAGGATGACCTGGCCCTGCAGCCTGGTCCCGGTGGATGAGATTGCTTCGCTTCGCTCGCAATGACTCTTTGGCAGGCTGGGAGGCACGGCTACTCGCGCAGCGCGTCGAGAATCCGGCCGGCGCCCTGGGCAAGCAGCTGCTGCGCCAGCTCGACACCGAGTTCGTGCGCCTGTGCGCTGCTACCGCGCACTTCGGCGCGCAGGATCTTGCTGCCATCGGGTTCGCCGACGAGGCCGCGCAGGTAGAGCTGATCGCCCTCGAGCTCCGCGTAACCGGCTATGGGCACCTGGCAACCGCCGTTCAGGGTTTGATTGAGAGCGCGTTCGGCAGTTACGCGCAGCGTAGTTTCGGCATGCGCCAGCGGCGCGATCATTTCTCGCAGTTGCGCGTCATCGCTGCGAATCTCGATGCCGAGGACACCCTGGCCGATCGCCGGCAGGCACTCTTCGGGCGCGATCGCGGCCTTGATGCGATCGACAAAACCAAGGCGCTGCAAGCCCGAAGCAGCGAGAATAATGGCGTCGTACTGGCCATCGTCGAGCTTGGCCAGGCGCGTGTTGACATTACCACGCAGCCAGTCGACGCGCAGCTCG
>Ga0164315_10002832_pt1 | contig 13361 bp, 13 predicted proteins | sample GuaBasSedimGuay6_FD_113737 | JGI IMG/M metagenome (GOLD analysis project Ga0164315, IMG submission 113737) | Subseafloor sediment microbial communities from Guaymas Basin, Gulf of California, Mexico - Guay6, Core 4569-2, 0-3 cm | ecosystem: Environmental > Aquatic > Marine > Hydrothermal vents... | reverse complement strand
TTTGTTTATTGCTATTTGCTTTTTCAATTTATTATCTATTTTTTTTAATCTTAGCCATTAAGCACTTCTATTTGTTTGAGCACATTGGCTGCAACATCAATAAACGACTTGGTTACAGGTGTTGCATCATTTAATGAAACAGGTGCACCTCCGTCACCGGCTTCCCGGATTTTTTCTACAATCGGAATTCTTCCCAAAACAGGGATGTCCAATTCTTTGGCCAATTCGTCAGTAGCACCTTGTCCGAAAATAAAATATTTCTTTTCCGGCATGTCTTCCGGAGTGAAGTATGCCATATTCTCGACAATACCCAATAATGGAATCGTCAATTTATCCTGACGGTACATCATCGCGGCACGGCGCACATCGGCTGTTGCCACTTTTTGCGGAGTAGTAACCAAAACGGTTCCACGGATGTTGTAAGATTGTGCAAGGGTTAACTGAATGTCGCCGGTTCCGGGAGGCATATCGATAACCAGAAAATCAAGGTTTCCCCATTCTGAATCTGTCATCAACTGGTTGAATGCATTGTTGATCATCGATCCCCGCCACATGAGGGCCTGGTCGGGCTGGACAAAGAATCCCAGGGAAAGAATTTTAATACCGTAATTCTCCAGAGGAACCATTACCGTTTTACCTTCTCTTTCCATTACACCAGGACTTTGTCCTTCAACACCAAACATAATCGGTACGGATGGCCCCATAATATCAGCATCGAGAATGCCAACGCTATGGCCGGCTTTGTGAAGCGAAATAGCAAGGTTCGCAGCTACGGTTGATTTACCAACACCGCCTTTACCAGAAATAACAGCGATGATATTTTTAACGCCGGCCAAAGGGCCTTTTCCTTTGTCGGCTTCCGAAACAGGTTTTACATCTACTTTTACCTCATCCCCGAATTTTTCTTTCAGTTTGTTCACAACTGAATTGTAAATTATTCCAACAGCCGGATCATCAAGTTTTGGGAAAATAACGGTCACTTTCACCTCGTTTCCCTTTATTTCAATATCGTCAATCATGTTTAAATCGACAATATTATTTTGTTTGGCAAAAAAGATGACCTCTTTCAAGGCATCGGTTACATCATGATTTGTAATGAACATATGTATCTATTTTTATTTAGATTTAATTGCAATAGTGTGATTTTTGAATCGGCAAAGATACATTTATTTTTATTCGATATGTTGATGATTTCTATTAAAAAATACTTTTAGAATTGATTCCAAATTGAAACTTTAAACAAGCCGAAAAGTAGAGAAATTTTTCTTAATTTGTAGCCCAATTTGTATTTGTAATTTGGGCAAAAAAAGGCTGATGAGAAAGCTTGGGGCAATAAGAGGCAAAGCAAGAAAAACATTTTGCCTATTACTATTATTCGGGTCTCTTGTTCTGCAAGCACAAAATCCGCTCATCGTCCGTGGGATTATTAAAGACCAATCAACACAAACCCCAATCGAGGGTATCAACATCCGCATCCAAAATACTTACTCGGGAACCACTACCAATGCACAGGGGATGTTTGAACTTCGAGTCAGGAATCTACCTGCAATTCTGGTAATTACACATATTGCCTATTTTGGGAAGCAAATCATTGTCACCCAATCTCAAGCCGATTCGATAATTGTTTTTCTAAGTTCCAGGCCAATTGATTTGGATGAAGCAGAAATTATCTCCGATCCTTATAAAGTTTTTAAAGGGAAACATCAGGAAATCATCGACTATGATTTTTTGGATACCAATCTACTGATCCTGACATACAACTTCAACAAAAACAGGCGTGAGCTTATTGTAACAGATGAACAATTCGACACCCTCAGCATTAAAGATGTTTCCTATCTGAAAAAGCCCGGGCAAATCATTAAAGACTGTATGGGCAATTGTCATTTATTAACGAAGGATACTGCTTACCAGGTTTACTATGATAAGGAAACTTTATACCTGATTTACCCAAACCCGTTGATGAATTTCTATAACCTTCTCGGTAACTGTTTGTTTGAAACTGCCACACATCTTGCTTTTGAAGAGGATGCAGACAAAACACGAAATCTTGATTATACAGCCCGCCTCCGCTCGGATATGCCAGGCACCAACTCGAAGAATGATGCATGGAAACATTTGTTTTATTTCGTGAACAAACAAACCCAAGAGAAAACCATATTGATCGCGACCAATGAATGGGAAAAGAAAAGGGATGCTTATGAACAGGCAATGTTTATTCTCAGGACCGGTGATTCTCACAGATCCTTTGATGACATCCTTCGGGGAGAAGAAATATTTTTTTACAAACCGGCTTTTCAAATACTTAAATTACTGAACGACAGCATCTATTACTTCAATCATTTACAGTCGCGAATTGATATTTATGCGGAAGACCTTACTTTAACAGATACGATTCATATTAATTACCAAAACCGAAAAAACTGGAAACCGGTCATTATTACTGATAGAGTGAAAAACAAGGCTTACACCATTCTTACAATTGGAACAAAGTTTTCACTCACTGAAATTAATTTACAGAACGGATCGGTAAAAGAAATCCATAAAATTGAGAAGCTGTTTCCAAGCAAAATCAGGGTAAACAATGGTTACCTTTACTTTTTATTTAATGATGTAAACAATGTTTGGGGGACAAGGAAATTGTTTCAGGGGGAGTTGTCTGAGGTGCGCAGTAGTGAATGACGAATTGGCTTAAGTCACAGACTTAATCCAGTGAAAGATTTGATACAAAAACCAAATTCATCAAAGTGCGATCTTATTTATGCAAGAATTGTTCGTAGTTTTCTCTGTTGACAACTTGATATTTGTGATTGGGGTAAGCATTTGCAAAACTTTTTGAAAGGGCAGGCTTCTTCTTTACATTCCACTTAATTTCATAGGAAAATAAAACGCCATCTCTATCTTCAACATAATCAATTTCTTGCTGATCTTGTGTCCGCCAAAAATATGAGTTTGCCCAAATGTTATTATAATGCAAGTATTTAATCCTGTCACTTATAATAAAGTTCTCCCACAAAGCCCCAATATCAGTCCGTAATTCAGGTAAATTAAAACTAGCCAAGAGTGCATTCCTGATACCGTTATCATAAAAATAAATCTTTCTCCCGCGTTTTAATTCTTTTCTGTGATTACGACTAAATGCAGGAAGCCTGAAAATAATAAATGTCTGTTCCAACAATTGAATATACTTTTCTACTGTTTGATTGTCCATTCCCAAAAAGGATGCTAAATTATTATAGGAAATTTCAGAGCCTATTTGAAATGCCAGGGCTTGCAATAATTTGATTAGCTTTTCCGGCTTTTTTATACGTTCCCACATCAAAATATCTTTGTACAAATAGCTGTCGGACAATTGTTTTAAAACCTCCTTTTCCTTACCGGGATTACTTACCACTTCAGGATAATAACCGTAAATCAATCGATGTGGCATCATCCGGTTTTCTTCTAAAAGACCGTGATGATTTACCATTTCTGAAAAAGAAAGGGGAAAGAGCTTGTATTCCCATTTCCGACCCGTTAAAGGCTCGTTGACTTTATTGGCAAGTTCAAATGCCGATGAACCGGTAGCAACAAGTTGAATTTCCGGTATTTCATCTGTTATTAGTTTTAATTTCAAACCAATATCAATAATGCGCTGTGCCTCATCAATAACTACAATCTTCTTTCCGGCAAATATTGCCTTAAGCCTTGAAGAAGAAGTATGTTCAAACAATGCTATTGTATCAGTTTCATCGGCATTAAGCCACAATACATCGCTTTTATTCCGGACAATCTTTTTAAGTAAGGTTGTTTTCCCACATTGTCTGGCTCCAAGTAATATAATTGCCTTACCATCAAATAGTTTATCATATATTCTGTCTTCAAGTACCCGTTTTATCATAGTACATATTTTGATTGTAATCGCAAAAATAACGTTATTTTTGCGATTACAATCGCAGAATCACCAAAATAAATAGATGCTATTAGTACCAAAGTTGAAAATTGGTCTTACTCCCCTGGCTCCCAAAACTTCTCTTTAAAATTTAGAATCTGGTCATCCTCAATAATTAGTCCTTCGCTTTCCAGCAATTGCTTCATAACTTCTGTCCCACCAAAATGACGCTTTCCGGTAAGTAGTCCATTGCTGTTAACAACACGGTGGGCAGGCAGGTTTTCAGGAATGTTTTTGCTGCTATTCATTGCCCAGCCTACCATTCGTGCCGAGCCTTTGCTCCCCAGATATTCTGCAATAGCGCCATAAGAGGTAACCCTTCCGTAAGGAATTTGACGAGCAACTTCATAAACTTTCTGAAAGAATCCGGTGTTTGTTTCCATCTTATATTCTGTATTCGACCATCAGTAGTTGATGGTGATTACAAGCTAAATTTCAAGTATTTAATTTTTGTCCCATTGCTTAGCCAGATTTTTTCGTAAAATGTCTGGATTTGTGTGATTTCATTGTCGAAGCCTTCACCGTAAACATCGTAGGTTGAAAACAATAATTCGTGACCACCTTCCTGAATCACATCCAAAGTATTTTCGAAAAAGATAATATTATCGGTTTTGACATGAATAATACCACCGGGTTTCAGGAAGCTTTTGTAGCGCTCAAGAAACTCGGGAGAAGTCAATCGTTTTTTGGCATCGCTTTTCCGTGCGCGCGGATCAGGAAAAGTAATCCAGATTTCAGAGACTTCATCTTTGTTAAAAATATAGGGAACAAGGTTTATCCTCACGCGGATAAAAGCTACATTTTTGAGTTTTTGCTCTTGGGCAGTTTTTAGTCCGCGCCACAAACGGGCACCTTGAATATCAACACCAATGAAGTTTCTATTTGGATAACGACTGGCCAAACCGGTGGTATACTCTCCCTTTCCACAACCTAATTCAAGTACCAGGTCGTTTTCATTCTTAAAAAAATCAGGAGACCAACTTCCTTTCAGGTGAAAACCTTTCAGCAATTGTTTGTAGTACAATTGGAACATATTCGCGAAAGTCTTGTTTTCGGCGAAGTGTTGGAGTTTTTTCTTTTTACCCATCTGTTAATTCATACTGTTGGTGGGACACCAACAACGGATTCCGGGGTTTGACATGAAACTAATCTACTTCCTCAGCAACCAGGCATCTGAATTCTCATCCTGGCGAATGGCAAGCAATTCCTGCTTTGCATCTGCTTTGCTTGAAAATCCTGCATAGGCTACTCGGTACATGCCATTTTTATTGGTGTCGGCAACTATTGCAGAATAGCCTTTTTCAGAGAGTTGTGCAATCAGCTTTTGGGCATTTTTTTCTTTGGAGAACGACCCCGCAATAATGTAATACTGTTTACTACTTGGATGAACCTTTATCTCGCTTTTAACAATAGTGGGCTCAGCTTTTGCAGGACTTGTTTCAACAACTACTGTTTTACTTTCGGGTAGTGGTTGACTCTCAATTAGCAATTCCTTTGGCCGATCAGCAGATTCTGTTTCAACAGCTACTTCTAAATCATTATTTCCTTCAATACCTATTTCATTTTTGGCATCAGTTTGCATTTCCAGCTCAATGATTTCCGTTTCTATTTCCTGATCGGGAACAGAAACCGTTTCGTTTAAACTGACAGGCTCAGGTTTTACTTCTGGTACAGATTCCATTGAAGAAGAAAGGAATAAACCTGAGAGCGAAATAACTGATGACTGCCGTGGCATAAACACGGAAGTAACCAAAATGACCAGCAGCAACAAGCTCATGAGGGCAACAGGAAAACGGTAGAATGTCTTTTTTGATTTCGATTGTTTTTCATCAGGCATCCGTTCCGCCTTTCGGTCAACACGCTTTTTTATTCCGGTAATCGGCAGGATAATACCTTTGATTTTTTCTTCCTGCGAAGTTCTTTTTATTACTGGGGAAACAAAACTATCTAATCCAAAAGAGTCAGGATTATAGTTGATTTGTTGGTCTTGCTCGAAAACAATATTTTTTGCATCATCAAAAAAGAGGGAGCCGATTTGTGCAAATTCAACTTTCCTTCCCAACCTCAATTCATTACGACACCAACTTACAAACTCATCGAGTTTTTGTCTTGCGTCTTTATACGAAATGGAATCTGTTTCAGAAATATGCTTTGCCAACAAGCCGTCATTTGCTGTTAACTGCACATTAAAAAGTATTTCGCGATGGGGTGCTTTGAATTGATGGGTAATCCGGTTGATTTGAGCCGGTTTGTCATTTGTAATAAATCCACCAAATTCCGGCAGCACAACACATTCGTAATCAAACAGTAATTCACTAATTCTTGCGGCAATATCCATCTTTCAGAAATACTTTGTTTTGAAGCTGCTAAAGTAGAAATTCAATCGATTACTGTCAAGTCTTGTTTGTAAGTTTTAATAAGTCATCGGGCGTATCGATCGAGACTGCTTCTATTGCTGTTACTTGCACGTTAATATTAAATCCATTTTCAAGCCATCTTAATTGCTCAAGATTCTCCGCCTTTTCCAATTCAGATGGTTTCAATTTGACAATTTTTTTCAATACATCACAGCGGTATGCATAAATACCAATGTGCTTAAAAAAGTCATGTTTTCTCAACCATTCTTCTTTCGGAATTCCACGTAAAAAAGGAATCGGCTGCCGACTAAAAAACAGTGCTTTTTTCTCCCGGTCAAAAACGGCTTTCACAACATTCGGATTAAAAAGCTCAGTTGACCCATCAATTTTTTTAACAAGGGTTGCTATCTCAGCTTCACTGTTTTCAAATAATTCGGCAACTTGGTTGATTTGTTCCGGGTCGATAAACGGTTCGTCTCCTTGGATATTTACAACAACATCGTAGTTTTCATCACTTTTCGCAAGCACTTCCAAGCAACGCGAAGTTCCGTTCAAATGATTTTCAGAAGTCATCACCACATTACCTCCAAAATTCCTGACATGTTCAAAAATCCGCGAATCATCTGTAGCAACAACTACCTTGGTCAATAAAGGCGATTTAGACGCCTGCTCATAAACCCGCTGAATCATACTTTTTCCGTCAATCATGGCCAATGGCTTTCCCGGAAAACGGGTAGATGCATAACGTGAAGGGATAATTCCAAGGATTTTCATTTGGTGGTTGTAGTTGTGTTGATAATTTAGTTTTTCCGTCTAACCCCTCTGTCCTTCGGACATCTCCCCCAAGGAGAGAAGAGGGGTTGCTTCAAATATTTAGGGGAAACACTTTCTAGTCTCAGGTCTAAAAGTCTTAGGTCAAAAAATACTCGGTCTTTATTCCAGACGCTTCCAGGTTTTTCAAACACTGGAAGGTCTTGTATCTAACACTAAAACAGTCCGTGAATTTCTCCGTTTACTTTATCAATAACAATACTCAAATCTTCGGGCTTATTAAAGTTCAGATTGTCAACATCAATAATGAGTAATTTCCCCAATGTGTAAGACGAAATCCAGTTTTCATATCTTTCATTGAGAAGTTTTAAATAATCAAGCCGGATAGATTCTTCATACTCTCTGCCCCTGCTTTGAATTTGTTCGACCAAAGTAGAAACAGATGCCCTTAAATAAATGAGCAAATCAGGTGGATCAATGAACGAACTCATCAACTCGAACAAGGCACTGTAATTCTCAAAATCGCGGCTCGACATGAGATTCATTGAGTGCAGATTAGGTGCAAAGATATTGGCATCTTCGTAAATGGTCCTGTCCTGAATGATATTCTGACCGCTCTTTCTGATTTCAACTACCTGCCGAAAGCGGGAGTTCAAAAAGTAAACTTGTAAGTTGAACGACCATCGTTGCATATCTTCATAAAAACTATGCAGATATGGATTATTATCCACATCTTCATAATGGGGTTTCCATCCCAGGTGTTTTGCCATTAACCTTGTGAGTGTTGTTTTTCCCGATCCGATATTTCCTGCTATTGCTACGTGCATTGGTTTTTTTTTGACGAATTTATAATATTTTTTGGTTCTATTGTGATTTAATGCCAACTAATTATTCTATGGTTCTACTTCAAAGTTTCTTACAATGATTGAATGCTTAAATGCTTGAATTTTGTCAGCGAATAATCTTTAGACAGACATATTCACCGCTGCATCACTTCTAAAGCAAACTTAAAATTTCATCCACATACTTTCTGTCATTCGACAAACGCGGAACTTTATTTTGCCCCCCCAACTTGTCGTTCAGTTTCATCCATCTGTAAAAAGTCCCTTCCGGAACCTGAATAACAGTTGGTTCTACCAAAACAAGATTATGATAGCGCTTGGCTTCATAATCAGAATTTGCCGATTTCAGGGCATTGTCAAGTACTTCGCAAAAGAAATCAGGATTATCGGGTAAGCGTGTAAATTCGATAATCCATTGGTGACTCACATCTCCATCTTTCATTAAAGGTGCTGCCGTATATTCATTAATAACAGCGGCTGTTTTCAGGCAGGCAACATCAATTGCTTTTTCTGCATTGTCAATAATCACCTCTTCGCCAACTACATTAATGAAACTTTTTGTTCGCCCTGTAATCAATATTCGATACGGACTTGTACTGGTAAAAGTAACAGTATCACCAATCAGGTACCGCCAGAGCCCTGCATTTGTCGAAATTACAATGGCATAATTTTTACCAATCTCTACTTCGTGAAGTTGAATAGTTTTCGGATTTTCAGCATCGAATTCATTCATCGGAATAAACTCGTAAAAAATGCCATAATCCAGCATCAATAATAAATCTGGTTTATCCTTTTGATCCTGAATACCAAAAAAGCCTTCCGACGCATTGTATGTATCGAAATAAACCATTTTCTCAGAAGAAATAATTTGTTCATACTGCTGTCGGTAAGGATTAAAGTTGACACCCCCGTGAAAGAAAACCTCCAGGTTTGGCCACACCTCCATCAAATCAGATTTATTGGCTTTTTTCAATATTTTCTTTAGCAATACCAACATCCAGGATGGAACCCCTGAAATACTCGTAACATCATGATCAATGGTTGATTCGGCCATCAATTCCAGCTTATTTTCCCATTCATCCATTAAAGCAATTGTGAGGGAAGGCGTGCGCTTAAATTGTGCCCAATAAGGCAAATTTTGCATAAGGATTGCAGAAAGATCGCCCTCATAATAAGAGGTATTACTAACCTCCTGGATAATGCCACTGCCACCCATCACCAAACTTTTTCCTTCAAAAAAACCAGATTCGGGATAGAGGCTGAAATAGATAGAAAGCATGTCTTTACCGGCTTTATAGTGACACTCTTCTATGGCTGACTCAGTAACCGGAATAAATTTACTTTTCCCGGCAGTCGTTCCCGATGACTTGGCAAACCATTTGACCTCTTCCGGCCAAAGCAAATTTTGCTCACCAGCCCGCAGCCGGTCGATTATTGGCTTCAGATCTTCGTAACTACTTATCGGTACTCGCTCGGCAAATGTTGCAATACTGCGAATACTTTTGTAATCGTATTTACGACCCCACTCGGTATCCTTAGCAGTAGCAATCAACTTTTTAAACCATTCAGCCTGCACATCGTTCGGATATTTTCTGAACAGCTCAATTTGGTGAATACGCTTCTTTATCAACCAGTTTAATACCGAATTTATTAGAATCATAGGTGAAAAATTCCATTGGAAAATTAGCCATCAAAAATAAGAAAAAACGGGGGCAATCCTCCAAACTTCTTAGTGAAACTTCTTAGCGGTTTTAAAACGAGCGCAAGCTTTCAAACTTCTTAGCAGTTTTTCTTCGCGGCTAATAACCGCTTAGAAGTTTTACACGCTTAGAAGTTTTATCTTTACCCCATGATTTGCTTTCCCAATGCCAAAATTAATCTGGGGTTAAATGTATTATCAAAAAGGACGGATGGGTTTCACAATATTGAGAGCCTGATTTACCCCATCCCGATGAGAGACACATTGGAATTTTTACCCGCAGATTCTTTTCAATTAAATGTTTCCGGCTTCCATATTGAAGGTTCTACAAAAGACAATCTCATTTATAAAGCCTGGAAATTATTGTACAAAAACTACAATCTTCCACCACTTCATATACATCTTCATAAAGGCATTCCAATAGCTTCCGGATTGGGAGGAGGCTCTTCGGATGCCGCATTTTTTATTCATGAAACCAATACGGTTTTTAAGCTGGGATTGAACGAAACCGAGATGAAAAATCTTGCCGGTCAGTTGGGAAGTGATTGCAGCTTCTTTATTGAAAACAAAGCGTCAGTAGTCAGCGGAAAAGGGGAAATTCTTCAGCAAGCAAACATCAGTTTAAGCGGAAAATACCTGGCCGTTGTCAAACCCCCGATTCATGTTTCAACCCATGAAGCATACAATTTGATTAAGCCAAAGAAACCGCAAACAAGTTTGTCAGAAATTATTTACAAACCGATTGAAGAGTGGAAAAACCTATTGATTAATGATTTTGAAAACCTTGTATTCAGGCACTATCCTGAGATTGGTGATCTCAAAAAAAAAATGTACAAATCGGGAGCTGTTTATGCATCAATGACCGGTAGCGGTTCGGCAGTCTTTGGCATATTTGAAAACAAACCCATTTTGACAGACATCAATCCAAATGATTACCTTTGGACTGGAAAACTCTAAACGAATATGAATAATATCACCTTAATTACCGGGGCAACAAGTGGCATTGGAAAAGCTTGTGCCATTTATTTTGCCAAAAACAAACACGACCTCATTATTACAGGCCGCCGGAAAGAGAGATTGCAAAAGTTGGCAGCAGAATTAGAGAAAGAATATCTGATTCAGGTACTTCCGCTGGCTTTCGACATCAGAGAACGGGAAGCAACTGAGCATGCAATTTCATCCCTTGAAGGCAAATGGAAAAACATCGAAATCCTCGTGAATAATGCCGGTTTAGCTTCAGGATTAAATACAGTACAGGATGGATTGATCGACGACTGGGAACGCATGATCGACACCAACATAAAAGGACTTTTGTATATGAGCAGGGCTGTTTTACCTTTGATGATTGGCAACGGAAAAGGCCATGTTATTAACATTGGCTCCATTGCAGGAAAAGAAGTTTACCCCAATGGAAATGTGTATTGCGCCACAAAATTCGCTGTCGATGCACTTACAAAAGGTATGCGAATTGACCTTGTTAAACATGGTATAAAAGTTACACAGATTGCACCCGGTGCAGTAGAAACAGAGTTTTCCAATGTGCGCTTTCATGGTGACATCGAGCGGGCCGCTGTTGTTTACAAAGGTTATCAGCCGCTTCGCCCGGAAGATGTTGCTGAAGTTGTCTATTACGCAACAACACTTCCCAAGCACGTCAACATCAACGATTTGGTATTGATGCCCACTGCCCAGGCAAGTGCAGTAATTATGCATAAAGAATAAATTGATTTCTATTGGTAGTTTGGTGACAAGAGTCAGAAGTCAGGAGTCAGAAGTCAGGAGTCGGAAGTCAGAAGTCAGAAGTCAGGAGTCAGAAGTCAGGAGTCGGAAGTCAGAAGTCAGGAGTCAGAAGTCAGAAATCAAGAATCAAATTTTAACGTTTAACACTTAACCTTTAACACATAACTAATTATGAAACGAATCATCATCTGTGCCGATGGCACTTGGAATCGTCCCGAAAAAGACCTGACCAAAGATTTCCCGACCAATGTTTTAAAAATGGCCCGCGCCATTTCGCCTGTGGCCAAAGATGGCACCGAACAAGTGGTATTTTACGATTGGGGGCTTGGCTCCTACCACAGTTCTTTTAGCGGGGGTGCTTTCGGAAAAGGCATCAACAAAAACGTAATGGACGACTACCGTTTTATTGTGCAAAACTACAAAGCTGGTGACGAGCTTTATTTTTTCGGCTTTAGTCGCGGAGCCTACACTGTCCGCAGCCTTGCAGGATTAATCAACAATTGCAGCATCCTGAAACGCAACAAAGCCAATATGATTGAAAAGGCATTTGATCTTTATAAAGACAGCGACATCCATCCCGATGCTCCTCAATCGGTTGAGTTTCGCAGGAAATACGCAGTCGAAGACAAAGTAAGAATTAAGTTTATTGGCGTTTGGGATACGGTTGGCGCACTGGGAGTTCCCTTACGGATGCTGGGTTTTATGGATGAGAAGAATTTATTTTACGACAATAAGATCGGCCCCAATATCGACATCGCCCGCCATGCACTGGCCATCGACGAATTGCGCAGCGATTTTGAACCGACAATATGGTTGGGACGGGACAATATGGATTTGAAACAAGTGTGGTTCACCGGTGTGCATTCTGATGTTGGCGGAGGTTACAAACCAGATAAAAACAAACAATCGTTGGCCGACATTCCTTTGGGATGGATGATTAATGAAGCTGAAAAACCGGGGCTATCTTTTGAAAGGCATTTAAAAAGCCGATTAAAAGGCCATCATCTTGCGGGACAACACCAGGAATACAAAGGCTTTTTCAAAGTGCTGGGCAAACACACGCGAGAAATTCCCGCCCATACTTTTATCCACAAAAGTGTAAAAACCCGTGTTGAAGAAATGCCGTCTTACCGTCCTAAAACACTCAGTAGTTTTATCAAAAATGGGTGGGTGAATTTAACGGAATAAGCGTTTTTTTAGTTTCTTTAAAAGTGTCGATTTTTAAATTTATCCTATTTTTGCGGAGCAAAAAAATATAATTTCATTTATGGAAGTCAACAGAATCTTTGATTTATTAGAGCAATACGAAAACAAATACAAACCCAAAGACGATGTGCTGGCCGGTAAGGAAAACGGCGAATGGGTTAAATACAGTTTGAAAACTTATCGAGAAATGGCTGACAATATCAGTTATGGCCTAATGCAACTCGGAATAAAAAAGGGAGATAAAATTGCCACCATTTCCAACAACCGGCCCGAATGGAATTTCCTCGATATGGGGATTGCGCAAATTGGTGCTGTTCATGTTCCTATTTACCCTACCATCAGCGAAGAAGATTATCGCTACATACTAAATCATGCCGAAGTCAAATACTTATTTGTTGCCGGAAAACCATTATTGCGAAAAATCAAACATATCCTTCCTGAAATCGAAAATCTTAAAGATGTTTATACTTTTAAAGAGATAGACGAATACAAACACCTGAGTGATTTAGTTGAATTGGGGAAGGCCAATTCCGACAGGGAAAAACTGGAATCTGTAAAAATAGCTATCGATAAAAATGATGTAGCGACCCTTATTTACACTTCGGGAACTACCGGTTTTCCAAAAGGCGTTATGCTTTCGCATGATAATTTACTGAGCAATGTGAAAGCTACTTATCGCATTTTTCCTGTTGACTAAAATTCCCGCGGGCTGAGTTATCTACCGCTTTGCCACGTTTACGAGCGTATGGTGAATTACGTTTTGCAGTACAAAGGCGTTTCCATTTATTATGCCGAAAATATGGCGACCATTGTAGATA
>Ga0164315_10002831_pt1 | contig 13365 bp, 14 predicted proteins | sample GuaBasSedimGuay6_FD_113737 | JGI IMG/M metagenome (GOLD analysis project Ga0164315, IMG submission 113737) | Subseafloor sediment microbial communities from Guaymas Basin, Gulf of California, Mexico - Guay6, Core 4569-2, 0-3 cm | ecosystem: Environmental > Aquatic > Marine > Hydrothermal vents... | reverse complement strand
TATAACCTACAATAGTGTAAACACGCTTAGTACCATTAGTATTCGAGATATTAACTATATCATGATAGGCATCGTACATCATCGGACGAATGAGGTGGTTCATTCCGGAGTCTACGCCTACAAATACCGTTGCCGGTGTTGTCTTTACAACATTGGTTTTTACTAACAGCACTCCTGCCTCACTAACTAAAAATTTCCCGGGTTCAAACCAAATTGTACCGGTTTGCCATATTCTTTTTGAAACTCACTAAATGCCTTTGAAATTTTTCCTCCTAAATCCTGGAGGTCAACCTTGATGTCTCCTTCCCTGTATGGCACCTTAAAGCCGCTGCCAAAGTCGAGAAACTCTATGGTGTCGAAGTTCCTGGCAAAATCGAATAGTATTTCCGCTCCTTTTAAAAACACTTCCGCATCCAGAATATCGGAACCGGTATGCATATGAACACCATTCACATGTATTTTATAAGTTTCTAAAACGCGTAAAAGGTGGCGGCTTTGCAATATTGAGATACCAAATTTAGAGTCGATATGGCCTGTAGAGATCTTATTATTACCTCCCGCCATAATATGAGGATTGAGTCTCAGGCAGACGGGTAGTGTGCTGCCATATTTATTACCAAACTGTTCCAGAATGGCAATATTGTCAATATTGATTGTTAGCCCCAGGGCAATGGCATCTTCAATCTCAGAAAAATCGACCCCACTAGGTGTAAACATTATTTCTTTAGGATCATAGCCCACGCTTAAGCCAATTGTTGCCTCTTGTATCGAAACAGCATCTAGTCCAGCACCTAAGCTTTTTATATACTTCACAATTGAAACATTGCTCAGCGCTTTCATGGCATATTTTACACGAAGGTCAACCCCCGGGAAAGAGCTTACTAGTTTTTCATATTGACTTTTGATCAACTCGGCATCATAAACATAAACCGGAGAGCCAAAATCATTGGCTATCTTGACCAGGTCTAGTCCCTGGACGGTGTACTTGTTTTTAATTAATTCCATAATGAAGAATTTGGCTGCCAAATATAGTTAAATGGGAGAATGAATGTATATACCTCGATACTTCAGTATTTAAAAGTCCTATTCAACTATTCAATTGAATAGTTGAATAGGATGATAATCGTTCTAATAAATGCAATATGAGGTCATTTGAAGTACTTTTCCCTCAAACTAGAATTATTCTTTTATTTCAATCACTATCTTACCTGTATTTTTATTGGCCTCCATGTGCCTATGGGCCAAAGCAATATCCTCGAGCTTAAACACGCTATCAATCACCGGCTTTATAGAACCTGTACTAAATTGGTGTAAGAATTTTTCGGCAAAGGCGGCTACCAGCCTACCTTTATATTCAAGGGAGCGTGAGCGAAGCGTAGTACCCACAATAGTTAAGTGCTTATGCATTATAGGAATAAGATTGATGTCAATAGCATTAAACCCTCCCATTAGCGCAATCATAACCAGTCTGCCACCATTGCCAAGCGACCGAACATTCGGCTTGATATTAGGAGCGCCAATAAAATCAAGGATAATATTTACCCCTTTATAATCTGTTTTCTCCAGAATAATTTCGTCAAAGGCCTCTACTTTATAATCGATAGCCAGGGTAGCACCAAGTTCTAAGCATGTTTTATGTTTTGGCTTAGAACAAGTAACATAAGCCTGCATACCTTCCGCTTTTGCAAGTTGAATAGCAGCAGTACCCACACCGCTGCCTCCGGCATGAATAAGTACAGAATGCCCAGGCTTAGATTTCCCCTCAAAAAACATGGTTTGGTAAGCTGTTAGAAACACCTCAGGAATGGCAGCAGCCTCTGTAAAACTTAGATTATCAGGAATGGCCATAAGCAAACTCTCAGGTACTGCCGCATATTCAGCTTGTCCGCCACCAGCCAGGAGGGCCATCACTTTGGCTCCCGGTTGCCATCTGGATTCAGAATCACTTTCTATAACCTCTCCGGCCATCTCTAAACCTAAAATGTTACTTTCTCCTTCCGGAGGCGGATATTTCCCCTGCCTTTGCAGCAAGTCTGCCCGATTTAGGGCAGTAGCTCTAACTTGTACCAATACCTGCCCAGATTTCCTCTCAGGTATAGCTACCTCACCAATGAAAAGCTCATCAGCACTGCCATGCTTATGGAGTTGTACGGCTCTCATTTAATTTACTAATTCATGTATTTACGAATAATATCTAATAAAGCACTGGGTGGCACCTCCTTGCCAACATACTTAGCCATCGTCTGAATGAATTCTTCAATCATCAATATTCTAAATCCTAGCCTTACACCTAGCTCACGCACCAGTTCTTTTTCCTCTTCTGCAACCTCACCATCAATCTTCATTAAGAAAAGCAAGTCAAACAGCACTGTCATTCGATCAGCTTCTGATTCAGGTAATGAGAAGTTGAGCCGCTCAGGGTGCTTATCAATCTCATGCACATCTGACACACTCAAGCCAATACGGCCGGCTACATTATTAATAAACCTTATCTCGTTCACATGATCCTTATCATCTGCTTCGGCCAACATGAGCAAAGTAAGAATATGTGTCTGCTTTTGATCCAGCGTCTCCGCCATGCTACAGGTTTTCTTCTTGCCAGTTCAACATTTCATCGATTGTGCTCACCGAAACGAAGTGATAGTTTGGTCTAGCTTTAGCATAAATTCCTCTTGCCATCGCCATACCAGATTCTGTTTTTGCCATCTCACCGTATAAAGGCACAAGAAATTTCCTTCTGCCAGCACTAACAAGGAAATTTTCAAGATTTTGATAACCGGGCTCGTATTCATGTTTGATTACATGAATCATCCATGCAGTAAGCATTTCTGAATTTCCGGAATAAGTAAACTGTAAGTAATCATCGAGTTCCTTCATTTGGGCTTCCGTCATCTCCCCGGGTAATTGCCTAATAAAGTGCAGCCACTCATGCGAACTCCATTTTTTCGACAAGAGATCTTCCTGAGGTATCAAAAGTCCAATTGGTGTCTCGTTTACCCAATCACTTACTACTGCATCTACTCTGTCAAACCTATCAGATACCGGATTAGGGTGAATCTCGGGTAACCCCGGGCCAAAGATCCATTGATCTAATAAATCAGGCTCTAGCGCCAGATTATTTGCCTCAAAGAGATTTTTATTAAGATAATCAATGAAATTATCTGTTGTCATCGACTTAAAAGCATTTTCAGTAAAATACGACTTAAGAAAAGCATCAAATTGATCTCTTCCCACTTTCTCCTCTAATAGGCGCAAAAAGAAATAACCTTTATTATAGGCTATATCTGTCATGCCATCATCAGGATTTCTCCCTTCAAGGTTAAGCCTTAAATGAGTGTCGGCAATCTGACCATTATCAGTAAGGTCTTTTATCGTTGCTTCCAAGTCCTGCATTGATAGAACCGCCAGCATCTCGGAATAGTCTCTGCCAAATACAGCCTCCATTATTCTTTGCTCGAAATAGACGGTAAATCCTTCATTCAGCCAAAAATCATCCCAGTTGGCATTGGTAACCAGGTTGCCAGACCATGAATGTGCCAACTCATGGGCCACCAGAGAGGTTAGCGATCTGTCGCCAGCAAGAATAGTAGGTGTAGCAAATGTAAGCCTGGGATTTTCCATGCCACCAAAGGGAAAGCTAGGAGGCAAAACAATCAAATCATATACATCCCATTGGTAGGGGCCATATAGTTCTTCAGCCGCAACAACCATTTCCTCCATCTCTTCAAACTCCCAGGCTGCAGCCTTAATAACAGTTGGCTCAGCATATACGCCCGTTCTTGAACCAACCTTCTGATAGCTAATATCCCCGGCGGTTAGCGCCATTAAATATGCCGGAATTGGTTGTTTCATTACAAAATCATATTCCCCTGTCTCACTTTTTTCCTGAGGATTTTCGGCACTCATTAGTGCCAACATCCCCTTAGGAACAGTAACATGAGCATTATACGAAAATCGTATTCCCGGCGAATCTTGTACGGGTATCCAGCTCCGGCACAATATTGCTTGCGACTGGGTAAAAAGAAAAGGCATTGTTTCCGCAGATGTTTGCTTTGGACTTAGCCATTGTAATGCTTCAGCTTCAGGGCTTGAACTATAGGTAATTTTTATTTTTGACGTGCCTTCTTCGATCTGAATTATAAGCGGGCTACCAAGGAAAGGCTTTTCTTCCCCTATTTCATAAGCTAACTCATTCCCCTCCTGATCTTCAACTACTGAAATATCAAGATCATTGATGTCTAAAATAATTTTTTCAGCGCCATCAACTGTTCTAATGTCAAACTCAGCAGTAGCCTTGATCATTTTATTATCAAAGTCTACATCTGCATCCCAGTTTAAATGGGTTATTACTGCCTCCTCAGGTTGGGCATACGAATGATGGTCAACAGTTTTCATCTCTTTATTTGTAGTTTCATCTTTATTTTCTGTTGGGCTACAAGCAATAAAACTTAGCAGGCCAAATGCCATTATCGGCAATAAGAATTTATTACGCTTCATCATATATCTATTTACGACTAAAATAACTTAACCTAGATTATTCATCCCGATATATCGCGATGAATAATTGACGAAAATGCTAATTTACCGCATTTTGTCAAGGTTAACCCAGACATTTGAAAATCTCCAAAATGAGTTTCAATAAGTTTACATAACTTGTTGATTTTCAATTCGTCTGATTATGCATTAATTTTTATTGCATAATTCCGGTTTAAAAAACTGCAATTCTATTTGCGGTTGGTAATATATACTCCCACAAGTATGATTAACATACCAATATAATGTTGGGTTAAAAGCACCTCATTATCGAAAAGACCCCATGCCACAGCCACTATAGGAATTAGATAAGTGACAGAGCTGGCAAAAATTGGTGAGACAAACTGAATCAATTTATTAAACAAAACCATGGCTAACGCGGTACCTATAACTCCTAAAATACTAACGTAAAACAGGGCCATACCGGCTCCCGGAACAGTATTTAGCTTATAAACAAAATCAGAAGCGAGAAATAAGTATCCGGCTGCGAATGGAAGAATTAAGGTAAAGGCCATACTTGTAAGCGGTATAGACTTTATACCATGAAGTCTGTACTTAATAATGTTAACATTTGTGCCATACATGATAGTAGCCACCAAAATATATAAACCGAAAAAATTAAGTTTAGAGAGCTCGCCGTCGGTACCAGCAAGCATAAGAACAGCTGTACCACCGAAGCCAATAAGTAATCCTACAATTGTTCGCCTGCCAATTTGCTGGCTGAAGAAAAGACTGCCCACAATAACAACAAACATTGGCGTAAGTGCATTAAGTACACCAGCCATCGCACTGCTAAGGCCTGTTTCAGCTTTAGCAAACAAAAATGCCGGTATAAAACTTCCAACAAAGCCAACGAAAAAGAGGTAAAAATATTGACGACGCGTAAAGGACTTAAAATGCTTTATTGCCAATGGGCTTAATACCAAGGAGGCAGCAAACATGCGTAATGCCCCTACTTCACCAGCGTCAAAGACATCCAGTCCTCTTTTTATCAGGATAAATGAGCTTCCCCAAATTAAGGTAAGTAATAGCAGAAGAACCCATCCTAATGATAATTTACTTGTGGTTGATCCAGTCATTATATAGTCACATCATCTCCTTGAAAATTATGACCAATTTCATCTAATAAATCAAGTAATGCTTGATGATCTTCCAGCTCTACCAGTTGCATCCGGTAAGGCTTAAAGTTATCAACCCCTTTAAAGTAATTAGTATAATGTCTTCGCATCTCAAAAACACCCGTTCTGTCACCTTTCCATCTAATTGAAAAATCTAAGTGTTTTTTGGCGGTCTCCACTCTTTCTTCCATTGTTGGCATTGCCAAATGGCTTCCGGTGGCCATAAAATGCTTAATTTGATTAAAAATCCAAGGGTTCCCAATTGCTGCACGACCTATCATGATGCCATCAACATCATATTTCTCTTTATACTCTACAGCCTTTTCGGGTGAGTCGATATCACCATTGCCAAAAATCGGGATATGAATGTCTGGGTGATTTTTTACCTCGGCTATATAAGACCAATCCGAATGCCCTTTATACATCTGCTGCCGTGTACGAGCATGAATGGTTAGTGCCTGAATGCCCACATCCTGCAACCTCTTGGCTACTTCAACTATCTGAATTGTGCTATCATCCCATCCCAGGCGCGTTTTAACTGTTACCGGAAGATCCACCTGCTTAACAATCTCGTCCGTCATCTTTTGCATTTTAGGAAGATCAAGCAAGATGCCTGCTCCGGCTCCTCTGCCAGCAACTTTTTTCACCGGACAACCATAATTAATGTCTATAAGTTCTGGTTGAGCTTCCTCGGCAATGGCTGCCGCCTCCCGCATCGACTCTATTTTTTCACCAAAAATCTGGATCCCGATCGGCCGTTCATAGTCATAAATATCGAGCTTTTGCCTACTTTTTCTGGCATCTCTTATCAAGCCTTCGGCTGAAATAAACTCTGTATACATTAAGTCAGCACCATTTTCCTTGCAAACAGCCCTAAATGGCGGATCGCTTACATCTTCCATTGGTGCTAATAATAGCGGAAATTCACCTATCTCATGAGATCCAATTTTTACCATTCGGAGTTATTTTCTAGCCAACCACAAAAATATAGCTTTTAGAAAAAAAAATAACCTTTACTTTTGCCAACATTAATAAAACTATGACAATTAGACCAAACCCGACAACCCATTTACTATTCAGCAAGCATAGTCCGTGGCTTTTGCTATTGATAACTATTGGAGTAACAATGGTAGGTTTTCAGTTTATCGGGGCCTTTTTAGGAATAATGATTGCTTTTCCGTTTTACCCTGGTGACATGGAAATGTTTATTCAGGCTATGCTTGATCCAACTTCAGATGAGAATATGCGAACGCCCTTCTTAATTATGCAGGGAATAGGATCATCTATAGGTTTTATTCTATTGCCTTGGCTATTGCTTAAGTATTATTATAAAGGGCAACTGGATGATTTTTCATCATCAAAAACTAATGGCCCGTTAATTTTTCTTACCGTATTTATTGCCTTGTTTTTTATGGGAGTGAATGCTCCGTTTATTGAGTGGAATCAGAATTTTATTTTTCCCGAAGCACTGGCGGGACTAGAAGAAAAGTTAAAAGCACTTGAAGATACATTGGCCGAAACCTCTGCTTTCATAACTAATTTTGACAGCATTGGTCAGCTTATGCTAGGTTTGATTGTGGTTGCCGTTATTCCTGGAATTGGTGAAGAATTTGTTTTCAGAGGGCTAGTCCAAAATCATGTTTATGGGATTTCTAAAAATATTCATGTTGCGATTTGGTTAGGTGCCTTATTATTCAGTCTTTTTCATTTACAGTTTTATGGACTAGTTCCCAGAATGCTTTTAGGGGCTATGTTTGGATATCTATATTACTTCTCCGGCAATATTATTTATCCGATGGTTGCTCACTTCTTTAATAATGGCTTTACTTTAGTCATGCTATACTTGTTTCAGCAAAATATGGTTGATTATAATATTGAAGACACCGAAGTACTTCCATGGTTTCAAGTTATTTTTTCTGCATTGATTACACTGGTTCTTTTCTTTGTGTTTATTAGAACTGCTAAACAAAAATTAGTTGATGAATAATTGGTCGATAGTCTTTGAGTCAACGCATTTGCATAAGGTAGAAATTGTGAAAGATGTATTATTTGATAGGGGGTTGGAGCCTGTGATTGTTAATAAAAAAGATACAGCATACAATATTTTTGGCCAATACGAAGTGCACGTAGCTCCGGAACACGCGGTTCGTGCTATTAGAATAATTGAAAATGACATCAAGTTCAAATAAATTCGGCGGACTCAGGTTAAGACTAATGACGGCTGTTGTTGGTGCTTTTATCATTATTGCTGGCACAGCCTATAGTATGTGGACATATTCTGCCATCTTTTTAGGGCTTAGTATTCTTACTCAGTGGGAGTTCTACAAACTCGCCCATATGGATGATAAGCTTCCATTAAAGGTTTGGGGGACAGTAATAGGTCAGAGTTTTTTCATCCTTACATTCCTCATCGAGGCTGATATTATTGAGCTTAAGTACATGCTCATTCTTTTTCCGTTACTCGCTTCCGTATTTATGATTAAGCTTTATAAAAAGAATGATGAAAAGCCTTTTACCAGTATTGCATATACGTTTTTGGGCATAATATACGTAGCCATCCCTTTTTCCTTACTTAATATCATTGCTTTCGCCAATGATGGATACAGCCATGATATAATAGTTGGCATAATGCTTATTCTATGGGCCAGTGATACGGGTGCCTATTTCTCAGGTATTATGTTAGGGAAAAAGAAGCTCTTCGAAAGAGTGTCTCCTAAAAAAACCTGGGAAGGTAGTATTGGCGGATTATTATTAGCCCTGGGAATGGCTTATGTTTTATCCCGATATTTCATTGACTTAACGACCTTTCAATGGTTGGCAGCAGCAGTTATAATTGTAATTACAGGGATCTATGGAGACCTAATAGAATCAGTATTTAAAAGGGGGCTGGAGATCAAGGATTCGGGGGATTCTTTGCCAGGTCATGGGGGATTTCTGGACCGCTTTGATAGCCTTTTACTGGCGGCTCCATTTATCGTAGTTTTTATTAAATTATTCTCTTAAAAACAGTTAGATTCTCAAGCTTTTTCTACCTTTGCAGCAGCAATTAAAAACACATAAATAATCATGGGTTACATAGAGCCTGCACCAATTCGAGATCACGAAAATCCGTTTGAATCTATGATGTCGAGATTTGACCTCGCATCGCAAACATTAGGCCTCGATGACGAACTTTATAACGTCTTAAAATCACCTGTTAAACAGGTAATTGTTTCACTTCCTGTTACTATGGATGATGGATCCATCAAAGTATTTGAGGGGTACCGTATTATTCATTCTAATATTCTAGGGCCATCAAAAGGCGGAATCAGGTTAGACCCTGCAGTGAATATTGATGAGGTAAAAGCTTTGGCTGCCTGGATGACCTGGAAATGTGCTGTTGTTGATATTCCTTTTGGCGGTGCTAAAGGTGGAATTACATGCAACCCTCGTGAGATGTCGAAAGGTGAAATTGAGAGACTAATGCGTGCGTATACAAGTGCCATGCTTGAGGTTTTTGGTCCTGATAAGGATATTCCTGCTCCCGATATGGGTACCGGTCCGGAAGAAATGGCCTGGCTAATGGATGAATACTCTCGAGCTAAGGGCATGACAATAAATGCTGTTGTAACTGGTAAGCCAATTGTATTGGGAGGTTCCCTGGGTCGTGCTGAAGCAACAGGCAGAGGGGTAATGGTTTCAGCAATGGTGGCCATGGAGAAATTGAAAATCAATCCATATAATGCTACTTGTGCTATTCAAGGTTTTGGAAACGTAGGATCTTATGCTGCAACACTAATGGCAAAAAGAGGTGTTAAAATAGTTGGTATAAGTGACATTTCCGGAGCCTACTATAATAGCGATGGCATTGATGTTAGAAAAGCACAGATATATCGCGATAAAAATAATGGTATGCTCGAGGGCTTTCCTGGTGCTGAGCCTATTACCGGTGATGAACTACTTACTTTGGATGTAGACGTGCTTATACCTGCTGCTAAAGAAGATGTTATCACTAAGCATAATGCACCAAATATTAAGGCTAAATTAATTGTTGAAGGAGCCAATGGCCCTACTTCCTTTAAAGCTGATAAGATCATTCGTGAAAAAGGAATATTAGTTGTTCCAGACATCCTTGCCAATGCCGGTGGTGTTACAGTATCATATTTCGAATGGGTACAAAACAGACTAGGGTTTAAATGGACTCGGGACAGAGTAAACAGGCGTTCTGACAGGATTATTAAGACAGCTTTTGAGAGAGTCTATAAGACTTCTAAGAAATTTGATGTAACTATGCGTATTGCTGCCTACATGAATGCCATTGATAAAGTAGCTAAAACATACACTTATCGTGGCGGATTCTAGGCAAAGCTGAAACTTATATAATAGCCTATGACAATACATAAGGAAGGAAAGGGGATACTTTTCTACCTGTTGGTAATTCTTGTAGCTATCAATATGGCAATAATTTATTTATGGCCGACCATGGTAGTAGTACAGAATTTGACCATAATAGGTAGTATTATATTCTATTTGCTAATTCTTCAATTCTTTAGAAACCCAAAAATAGAAATTACTGAAGATGCGAACTTGGTGCTTGCTCCCGCAGATGGCAAAGTTGTTGTCATTGAAAAAACACTAGAAAGTGAACATTTTAATGATGAAAGGATTCAGATTTCCATATTTATGTCACCTTTAAACGTGCATATTAATCGTTCTCCTGTTGCCGGCATAGTGAAGTACTTTAAATATCACCCCGGTAAGTATTTGGTTGCCTGGCACCCCAAATCATCTACGGAAAATGAAAGGACCACCATGGTTTTGACTATGGCCAACGGCGTAGAACTTTTAGTGAGACAAATTGCCGGAGCCATGGCCAGAAGAATAAAATGGTATGTTAATGAAGATCATACACTCTCTCAGGGCCAGGAGTTTGGCTTTATTAAGTTTGGGTCCAGAGTGGATGTTTTCCTGCCAACTAACGCCAATATTCTCGTTTCAATGGGCACAAAAACAAAAGGCGGAAGAACAGTATTAGCCGAACTTTCCTAATAATAATATACTTTTGAATATACTGCATAAGCTTGGAACCAGCTTAGTGTAAAACACGTTTAGGTGTTAAAGGCAAGGATATGAAGAAATCGCTAATCATAATACTACTGCTAATGGCCGCTAGAGAAGGAATAAGTCAAAGCAACAATAATGAAGTTGCAATTTTAGGAGCTGGATGCTTCTGGTGTATAGAAGCTGTTTTTGAGGAGCTTCAAGGAGTAGAATCTGTTGAATCGGGCTATACAGGAGGTAGTATTGAAGACCCTACTTATAAGCAAATATGTACCGGCACTACCGGCCATGCTGAAGTAGCCAAGATCACTTTCAATCCTGAGGTTGTGAGCTTTAGGGAAGTTCTCGAAGTATTCTGGAAAACTCATGACCCCACAACCCTTAATCGCCAGGGTGCCGATGTAGGAACTCAATATAGATCAGCAGTATTTTATCTTAGCGACAGCCAAAAAGAAGAGGCAGAACATTATAAGAAACGACTTAATGAGTCTGGAGCATATTCTGCACCAGTTATTACTGAAATTACCAAAGCCGGCACGTATTATCCGGCAGAAAATTATCATCAAGATTATTACTTGCAAAACCCTGACCAAGGCTACTGCCGATATGTGATACAGCCAAAGTTAGAGAAGTTTAGAAAGGCGTTTGCAGATAAGCTTAAAAAGTAATAATAATCACAGCTTTTTTTGTATTTTATAAAGAATCATGCATTAGCTTTGGTCCACGCAAAAAAATAGCTATGAATTCTATTATCCATACCCCAACCAATAAATTAGCTGAAAGTCTTGAGTTTTACTCAAAATTAGGCTTCACGAAGTTACCAAACACCGAACTGGAGCTGGTCTCTGATGGCAAAGTAGTAATTGAAATTAATCCTGACCGATTTGCCCGTGCCGGGATAAAGTTGTTTAGTGAAAGCTGGGAAACAATTGTTGAAGATGTCGAACAATTCGCCAATGTCCTCAAAATTGATAATGGATATTTACTCAGTGATCCTTCCGGTATCTGGATTTACCTGGTTGAATCTCAAGAAGAATTAGGTTTAGACATCTCTGGTATATCACCTTCTGTATTAGGTAATAATGCCGGTATTAGTCTGGAATCTACTTCAATAAACAACTCTTTCCATTTATGGAAGCTATTAGGTTTCACTGAACAAGAAGGAGATATAGAACAAGGTTGGGTTACTCTTCGTAATAGTGAGGGCCTGGTAATAAGCTTAATGAAGGCCCAGACTTGCCCTCATTTATTCTTTAATCCTTCCTTAACTTTTTTCAATGGCAAGAATAATCTGCAGATTATAAAGAAAATAAGGTCATTAAAAATCCCGATAACTGAAGAAATTACGCATTTCAATAAAGAAGGCATCGTTGACAATATCATTATAAGAGACCCCGGAGGTTATGGATTCTTTTTATTTAATGATTAATTCCATAGTTTAATGATATTATGCAGCAAAGTCTTATAACTACACTTTTCTTACCCGTTTCTCTCTTCATCATCATGTTTGGCTTAGGGTTGGCACTGCAAACAGATGATTTTAAAAGGATATTTACCTATCCGAAAGCAATATTCATCGGGCTTACCAATCAAATGATTTTATTGCCAGTAATTGGTTACGGTATAGCTTCGTTTATGAACCTCGGTCCAGAGTTAGCAGTAGGGATTATGATACTGGCCGCATGTCCGGGCGGGGTTACGTCTAACTTATATACCCATTTGTCAAATGGTGACACAGCTCTTTCTGTTACCCTTACCGCCATTAGCAGTACAATATCTATTATTACGATCCCTCTAATTATAAATTTTGGACTTAACCAGTTTATGGGTGATGGGCAAGAAATACACTTACCTGTCGTAAAAACAATAGTTCAGATTATGGCTATTACCATTGTACCCATCTTACTAGGAATGCTGGTAAGGGCTAAGAAGCCAAGGATTGCCTTACGTTTGGGAAAGACAGTTAAGGTCGCCTCAGCTATAATTTTATTTATTATTGTGCTCGGCCTAATATGGAATGAAAGGGAGCAGATGCCCGGCTTTTTCAGACAGGTTGGAATTGCCGTTGGGCTACTAAATGTAATTACCATGTTTATTGGTTTCTATTCTGCAAAATTGGCTAGATTAAGCTTACCCCAGTCCATAACAATTGCCCTCGAATCCGGACTGCAAAATGGAACATTGGGAATTGTTATATCAATATCTATTCTGGCCAATGCCGGAATGTCTATTCCAGCAGCTGTGTATAGTTTAATTATGTTCGCTACAGGCGGTATTATGATATGGCGATTTGGCAGGAATAAGTCGGTGAAGACTACTAAGCCTCAAACAACAATCTTATAAACCTCTACCTCGTAAGCAACATTTTTCAGCTGCTTAGTACCAAGACTTTCAACCTTAATATCTTCCCGATTGCGAATATTCTGAAAGACAATATTTGAAAAGCATATTTCACTGGCTCCAGCCAACGAGGCAATCCGCGAAGCAACGTTTACGCCATCGCCAAAAATATCTTTTTCAGTAAACAAGATTTCTGATACATGAACACCCATACTAAGTTTAAAATCCTCCTTAGTATTTACCTCCTTCTGAATATCAATAGCACAGTTAATAGCTTCACTGGCAGTAAAAAAAATTGCAATTGCCCCATCTCCCATCTCTTTCATCCATTTAC
>Ga0164315_10002830_pt1 | contig 13365 bp, 11 predicted proteins | sample GuaBasSedimGuay6_FD_113737 | JGI IMG/M metagenome (GOLD analysis project Ga0164315, IMG submission 113737) | Subseafloor sediment microbial communities from Guaymas Basin, Gulf of California, Mexico - Guay6, Core 4569-2, 0-3 cm | ecosystem: Environmental > Aquatic > Marine > Hydrothermal vents... | reverse complement strand
TGGTCAGGACCGTGCTGGAAACCAGCATGGCCGGCCGGGCGGCCCGTCAGGGCCAGGTTCGTTATGAAGTCGTGGACATCCGTGATTTCTCCGTCGACAAGCACCGCACCGTGGACGACACGGCATACGGTGGGGGCGCCGGCATGATCATGATGGCTCCACCGGTGGTCGAGGCGGTGGAAGCCTGCCGCGGCCGCGAAGATGCGACGGTGATCCTGACCTCACCCCAGGGCGAGACCTTTGACGAGGATCTCACCCTGGAGTTACTGGCCGACCTGGAGGAGAAGCGAGAGCTGATTCTCGTCTGTGGCCACTACAAGGGCATCGATGAACGTGCCCGGGAACTGGTGGTCACGAGGGAATTGAGCGTGGGGGACTACGTGCTCAGCGGCGGCGAATTGCCGGCCCTGGTCGTCACCGACGCGATAGTGCGCCGCCTGGAGGGTGTGTTGCACAACGAGGAATCGGCTGCGAACGACAGTTTCACCGCTCGTCGCGACGGCGGGTTGGACTGCGAGTGGTTTACGAAACCCCCGGTTTATCGGGGACTCGAGGTGCCCGAAGTGCTGCTTTCGGGACACCACGCGAAAATCGAGGCCTGGCGGAACGAACGTGCCGCAGGTCGCACCCGGCAGCGGCGTCCGGACCTGGTTCCGGACGAACGCGACGGCGACGAGCCGGCCGGGGATTGAATCGCCGCCCGCGTGAGGGCGGTGGGAACGCCGATTACCTATTGCCCCGAGGGGCGGGCGGCCGGCAGAACTGGAGGCAGAGATGAATATCGTCGAAACCATGCGCCAGGAAGGCCTGCGCGATGATCTTCCCGAAATCAAGATCGGGGATACCATCGTCGTGGGTGTGCGCATCACCGAGGGCGGCAAGAGCCGTATCCAGAATTTCATCGGCGCCGTGATCGCCCGTCAGGGCACCGGCCTCGAGGAAAGCATCACGGTGCGTAAACTCAGTGGCGGAATCGCGGTGGAGCGCGTCTTCCCCCTGCAGTCGCCCAACGTGTCATCCATCGAGGTGAAGAAGCGGGGCCGTATTCGCCGGGCCAAGCTCTACTACCTGCGGGGCCGCACCGGTCGCAAGGCCAGGATTCGCGAAGCCCGCCGGTAGCCGGCGTGGCAAGCGCGGAACAGGCGCTGATCAGTCTGGACCGGGAGAAATCCCGCAAGGGCCGATTGCTGCTGGCCGGGGTCGACGAGGCGGGGCGGGGTTGCTGGGCAGGCCCGGTGGTAGCCGCCGCCGTGGTTCTACCGGAGCAATGGTGCCCTGTCGGCCTGGATGACAGCAAGCGATTGACGCCGCGGCGACGCGAAAATATTTATGAGGAAATCCGCGCAAGCGCCCTTGCTTGGGGTGCTTGTGCGGTTTCGTGTCTGGAGATAGATCGTACGGATATACTGCGAGCCACCCTGCTGGGTATGACCCGGGCGGTGGCTCGTCTGGAACCGGCACCGGATCTCGTGCTGGTTGACGGCAATCGTGCCCCTGATCTTCCCTATCAGGTCGAGACCCTGGTCGGGGGCGATGGCCGCAGTGCCTGTATCGCGGCAGCCAGCGTCGTGGCCAAGGTCCTGCGGGACCGCATCATGGTTGCCTGGGACCGGCATTTTCCCGCCTACGGCTTTGCCCGGCACAAGGGGTATGGCGCCACGGCTCATCGTGAGGCCATTGCTCGTCACGGCCCCTGTCCCCAGCATCGTCTTAGTTTTCGCCCCCTGGCCACCCTGGGACAGCAAACCCTCTTCTAGCACAATTCTTTCATAGGCTGTCCCGAAGGGAGGGACGGCGTGGCACGCAACCACAACCTGGGGGCCTGGGGCGAAGCCCTGGCCATGGCCTATCTGCAGGCGAGGGGTTACTCCATACTGGATCGGCGCTGGCGAACGGCCGGTGGCGAATTGGATCTCGTGGCCCGCAGCGGACAGGTCGTCGTGTTCGTGGAGGTCAAGACCCGGGGCGGTCGGGCGCTCGCACCGGCTGAGGATTGGGTGGGGCCGCGGCAGCGTCAAGTACTGAGGCGCACGGCACGAGCCTGGCTGGCCGCCAACGATGGTGCTGGCGGTGCGGTTTGCCGCTTCGACGTCATCGGTGTAACTCTCGATGAAGACGGGTGCGGATTTCGTCTGCGCCACCTCGATGCCGCATTCTGACCGCCTCCAACCGAGTATCCCGCACCGCCCGGCATACGCGGATGGGATTGGCCCGATTGCCACTCCGGGACCGACTCCCTATCTTCATGCGAGCCACGACGGCGGCCGACGGCCCACAACCTACCTGCTCCCACCCCGCGTCACCGCCAAAGTGCTTCGGAACCTGCGGCCGCGCGGCTGCGTAATGTGGTCGACCTGCGATGACGCTCCCCGCTCCGAGTGTCCCGCATGTACGACAACTGCACCTGAGGTGATCAATGATCGCACGCCGCACGAAGAGCGCACGAAATGAGACCCGTGGTCATCCCAAAGGCCGTCCGGTCCCTCGCGCTGCCGCCTTTCGTCGGTTTGGGTTCATCCCGGGCATCGCGTTCGCCGCCCTGTTGGCGATCCCCGGGGGAATTCCGCCGGCGGTCGCGGGCGCCGACCCTGCTCCAGATACTGTTTCCCAGCTCCTGGATTCCGACGGTGACGGCGTGGAGGATATTCTTTCCCTCTGGCGAGCCGGCGATCTGGATTGGTCGGACCTGCGACAGCGCGCTATCCAGGCAAGGGAGCATCCCGATCTGGCTGCAGCCGGACCGGCGAAATCAGCTTGGTCGGGTCCCGAAGTGGCTCCCACCGGTGGCAGTTGGGAGCAGGGCAAGATCCGGATCCTGCATCTCGGCGGAGGTCGTGTTGCCCGCGACCAGGCCAGTGCCGCGGGTTCCCTGCAGGTGATCCATGACCTGTCCCGCCTCGACGCCAGCGTACTGGCCATGGATGAGGACGCCCTGCGCGCGTATCTCGATGCAACTCCCGGCGGCCACATCATGCTGGACCGGGACGGGGTGCCCGCCCTGGACCATACACGCACAATGGTCGGAGCCAGCGCCTTGACCGGTGATCCTTGGCGACTGGGTGACGACTGGTCGGCGACCGTGGCCATTCTGGATTCGGGATGCGACACAGCCCACGGTGATCTGGGCGATCACGATGACGATGATCGCGACGGACCGGCTCCTGCGGTGGGAGATGCGGCGGATTGGTATCCGGCGACTGCCGGGTGGCCGATTTTCAGCGGCTACAAGGTCGTCGGCTGGCAGGACGTGACCGATGATTTCCCCCAGGCCCAGGGGCCGTGGGACTATCACCACCACGGTACGGCCCTGGCTTCGGCGGTAGCCGGTGCCGCCAAGGTGGATGCTGCCGGTGCCGGCATGGCGCCCGGCGGTCGTCTGACGGTGGTCAAGTTCTACGATTTCGACGTGACGTGGCACGCCTGGGCCGGGGACTTCCTGGCTGCCTGTGACTGGGTTCTGGCGAATCAAGAGACCTACCGGGTGCGGACGGTCCTGGTAGCTGTGAACTGGGATGTCGACGCCGGCATTGGTGCAGCGATGGATGCCCTGCTGGATGCGGGTATCCTGCCGGTGGTAGCCGTGGGCAATCACGGTGATGATCAGTCCGGGCCTGGATTCCCGGCTCGCCTGCCCGGTGTCCTGACCTGTGGCGGCGTCAATGACGAAGGCATGGTGGCAGCCTTCAGTGGTCGAGGCCTGCCCGGACAGGCAAAACCGGATCTGGTGGCGCCGGCCGGGGGATTGCTGGCGGCACGCGGTCGGGTTGATGTAGCGGACAATGAACCTGACGACTCCTACAGTGGGCGTTCGGGCACGAGCCTGGCTGCTGCCCACGCCGCGGGTGCCGTCTACCTCATGGACGAGGCTCTCAGGGACCGTGGTGTCGTGTTTCCTTCGGGCCGCGAGGGTGCCCTGTTGCGCGCTACGATATTGAGGTCCACGGCATTGCCGGTGGAACAGGAGGAAACTCCGGACGGGACCGGCAATTTGGCTTTGCCCAGCCCCCTGCCCGGGGATCCGGTGCAAGGAGCCGGCCTGCTGCGTATCGATGCGGCCGTGGCCATGGTTCTGGAACCCCTGGAATCGGGTGAGGACCAGGAAGATTCGATCGAAACCGGTTGGCAGCATCCAGTACTGGCCCGTCGTCTTGTAACAACTCCGGGTATTCGTTATCTCGTCGAAGCCCTGCCAGAGCCGGGTCTTGATATCGAGTTGTCCGTGGTGGATCCCATGGGACTGGTCACGGGCCTGGACGACGTATCGGTTACCAGGGACATCAACGGCGCCGGCGTTTCCGAGTTTACCTATGTGCGGCCGGCATCCGGCCACTGGCTGGGACTTGTGGTCAAGCGGATCACAGGTCAGGGCAGGGTGACCTTGCGCCTGCTGGAAGCTGACACTTTCGCCGCCCAGGGCCGCCACCTGAAACTGCCCGGAACCCTCACCGGAAATATCAATGTGGGTGGTGGTGGAGGAGTGTCTGAACCCTTTCTCGTGGTGCCCTCGCGAGTAACGGTGGATGACGCCGCTCGTGCCCTGACCCGTGTCGAGATGGACGGAAGGGTGCCGGATGGTTGGCCGGTCTTCTTTTTCCCCCACGGTTCTGCCCAGGGTGGTTTGCACCAGCCCCTGGTGTGGGATCTGGATGGTCAGCCGGGTGATGAGATAGTTGCTTCTTCCCAGTATGGCTCGGTCTACTTCGTGTCGGGGAATGGAAGCTACACGGAAATCGGGTTGGGGCTGAATGTGCGCCTGACAATCGCCGTGGGTCTTGAAACGCCGACAGCGCGCCGGGTGGCATGTATAGACAATGCCGGCCATGCACGTGCCTGGACAGCTGGTGGGGTGGAGGTGGCCCAAGTTGACCTGGGTCATGCCGATCCCCTGTCACCTGCAGTAGGAACCCTGATTCCCGAAGCAGAAGAAGCGCTGGTTGTGGCATTTGCCGATGGCCACGTGGTGGCACTGGATACCGATCTGCAGGTCCTGCCAGGTTGGCCTCGTGATCTCGGCGAGCTCCTGACGACCGCTCCGGTTCTACTGGACCTGGATGGCAACGGGGACCACGAAATCGTCATACCGGTCAGTGACCCGAATGCGGGCAGTCTGTACCTGCGGGTTCTTGAGGGTGACGGCAGCCCACATGCGAGCGACGGCACACAACTGACGGCTCCCGCGGGAGGCGACTGGTTATTCACGACACCGGCCATGGTACGGGGCACCGTCGGGAGCGGCGGCCTGGGGTTGACCGTGCTGGGCCTGGTGCAGGCTCCCCTGGGATTTGATCGCAGTCGCTGGCTTCTGACCGCAGCAACATTGGGCCAGTCCGGGATTACCATCGAAACCCATCCGGTCCTTTACATGAACACCAGCACTTCACAGGGCCAACTCCTGGCAGAACATATTCTGGCGGCCTCACCGTTGGCCTGGGACCAGACCGGTGATGGTGTTTCGGACCCCGGCCTGCTTGTGAGCCTTGAATGGCAGGAACAGCTATACGGTGTAACCACCATCCCGGGAGCGTCCACAGGCTGGTATTTGGCAGATTCGGCAAATAGGCCCCAGGCGGCCTGGCAACCGCTGGACACTGGTGGGCCGGCGCAGATACGCCGCGGCAGGGTTGGAGCTGCTCTTTGTCAGCCGGAGGCTGGTGCCATGATCCGTGCACACGTTTTTGACACCGACCTGGTCTTCCACCCGGTACTCGAAAGCGCTCCCGGCGCTGCCGATTGGCCTGTCGCCCGAAGTGATGGCCGCAATACGGGCGCCATGGCCATCAAGACCGGAGTGAGTGCAGCAGCGCCCCTGGATTTGTCTTCTTCCCGCCTGAGAATCTATCCCAATCCCGGTTATGGTCGTGTCCATTTCCAGCTGGGAATGGAGAAGGGGCCGGGTCGCACAACGGTGGAGATCTTCGATCTCCGCGGCCGCCGCTTGAGGCGCATGTCTGCAGAGGGCACGACTCTGGTATGGGATGGCCGAGGACGTGATGGGAGGCGGCTGGCGGTGGGGACTTATTTGGCGGTGGTGAGTAGGGGGTCGATGCGACAAACCAAGAGACTAATGATTCTCCATTAAAATAGTTGTGCCTCCGAAATTGTGTCTGGCGTCCGGAAGTGATTTTGGTGGTCACTGTGTCGTTCTAGAACGCGAATTTCAGATCGTGCTTCCTCTGCTTGGCCAGCGCTCTGGTCTCCACTTCCCGCCCGTAGTACAGCCCCCAACGGTCCGGTAAGTCGATCCGGGTCGGGAATAGGCGTTCAGTCAGGATATCCTCTGCCGTTAAGCGCCGGTCCGCCATCCCTCGCGCCATTGCCGGCGTCGGACTCGCCCGACTCTTCTCACGCCTGCCCTGCATGTAGTTACGCCAGACCAGGAAGATGGCCAGCCGTTCAGCGCTCGCCTGCCGACGCTTGGACCACGCGATGGTCTCACGTTTGTGATTGGCACTGCTGTGACGGATCACCAGATCCAGCAGATTAATCTCCCACAAGCGGTTGTTGCTCCCCCGGTGCGCCCGGCTCGAGGTCACGTCATGTCGGATCACAATCGCCAAGCCGTGCATGGCAGCCGGATAGGCCCGATGATCATCGCTGTAGATCCGTACTTCATACTGGCCGCTGATCATCACTTCAAGCAGTTCACGAACATCCTTGAGGACAGCCTGCGGATCGGCACGGCCGTGGATCAGTTCCAACTCGGCTCTCTTCTTTCGCTGCTGTTTGGTCATTTTTCCGCTTCTGCGCACCTCGCTGTCGGTGAAGTAGATGAAGAAGTCGGTTTCCTTCTCGGCTGCAACGTGATGGTGGAAGGGGAAGTGTTGTGACAGTTCGAAGGATACGAATCCGTCTATGACTATCTCACTGGCGGGTTTGGCGTTGAACATTTTTTGGGCGTGAAACAACATTGAGTGTCTGCCGAGGCGTGCTATGTGTCGGTTGATGGTTTCTGGTGAAGTGCCCAGGTCGCGGGCGACTTGGCGGTTGGACATGCAGCCGGTGGTCTTGGTAAAGAGCCGGGAATCGATATCGGGTCGTTTCTGCCAGTAGGTGGTGGAGAAGGTTTGACTACTGAAGGATCTCTTACAGTGCAGGCATGTGAACCGCTGGATACGGTGTGGCTTTGTCTGCCTGGTGAAGAAGCCGATTTTCTTGTAGCGCCAGCCCTTGTTCAACTTGCTGTGGTACAGGCAGTTGGGGTTGGGGCAGAATGGTGGCCGGTAGTTCGGGGCATGTTGTGGTAGGTTGAACATATTCGGCCGGATCGCAGGGATCGGACCGGACACATTTTCGGAGGCACAACTATTGACTTGGCATGTTCTGCTGTCTACGTTTCAGAACCTCAGGGACCACCAGAAGCAAACGCCACGCATCCCCGATGCTACAGCCACGCTTCTCCGGTCCAGTAGCCTGACACGCCTGTGAATGGGAGAATACCATGCTGGCCAAGCGGATGCAGAACCTGGGCACTGAGACCGCTTTCGCGGTCCTGGCCCGTGCCAAGGCCCTCGAGGCCGAAGGTCGTGATATCGTCCACCTGGAAATCGGCGAACCTGATTTCGACACGCCGCAGAACGTCATCGACAAGGGTGTCTGGGCACTCCAGAACGGCTACACCCATTACGGTCCGGCGGCGGGTCTGCCGGATGTACGCAAGGTGTTTGCGGAGCATATCGCACGGGACAGGGGTATCGATGTCACTGCCGAGAACGTGGTCATCGTGCCCGGTGGCAAGCCCATCATTTTCTTCCCGTTGCTGGCGTTGGTGGATCCTGGTGACGAAGTCGTCTATCCCAACCCCGGGTTTCCCATCTACGAGTCGATGATAAAATTCCTCGAGGCCAAGGCTGTGCCGCTGCCGCTGAGGGAAGAGAACGATTTCAGTTTCGACATTGAGGATCTCAAGGTCAGGGTCAGCGACAAGACCAAAATGTTGATCATCAATTCGCCCCAGAATCCCACCGGCGGCGTATTGGCATCCTCCGACCTTGATGCCATTGCCGAGTTGGCGCTCAAACACGATTTCTGGGTGTTGAGTGACGAGATCTACAGCCAGATCGTTTATGACGGAACCCACGACTCGATTTCCACACGGCCGGGTATGCTCGAGCGGACGATCATCCTCGAAGGGCACTCCAAGACCTATGCCATGACGGGCTGGCGCCTGGGCTACGGCATCATGCCGGTCACCCTGGCCGATGCCGTCGCCAAGCTGCAGACCAACTGCACCAGTTGCACTGCGGCCTTCACCCAGGTTGCCGGTGCCGAGGCGTTGACCGGCCCCCAGGACGCGGTGCGGGCCATGGTCGCCGAATTCAAGGTGAGGCGTGACCTGCTCGTCGACGGTCTCAACGCCATTGAGGGTGTCAGTTGCAAAAGGCCGCGCGGTGCCTTCTACGTGTTCGCCAACATCTCCGAATTGGGGCTGACGAGCAAGCAGGTGGAGCAGAAGTTGCTGGACGACTTTGGCGTGGCGGCCCTGGCCGGTACCTCGTTCGGTGCCGAAGGCGAGGGTTTCCTGCGCTTCAGCTATGCCAACAGCCAGGACAACATCAAGAAGGCCCTGTCCCGCTTTGCCGAGTTCGTAGCTGCGGTGAGAAATGGCTGACGCTCCGCTGCGCATGGTCCTGGCCCTCGGGGGCAACGCCATCATTCCGGCGGGCCAGGAAGGCACATTCGACCAGCAAATGGCTATCACGCGGGCGACCATGGATCAGGTCGCCCGGTTGGCTTCCCTGGGGCATGAAGTGGTACTCAGCCACGGCAACGGGCCAGTGGTGGGAAACATCGTGCTGCGGGGTGACGCCGGCCAGGCGCTGCACGGTATTCCGGCCATGCCCATGTACGTCTGCGGTGCGGATAGCCAGGGTGGGCTGGGCTACATGCTGCAGCAAGCGCTGCAGAACGCTCTGCGTGCCGAGGGAATCGCCAAACCGGTGGCGACCATCGTCACCCAGGTCAGGGTGGATCCTGCTGATCCGGCTTTCGATACTCCCACCAAACCCATCGGCCCCTTCTACAGCGAGGATGAGGCTCAACGCGTGCGCGAGGAGTTCGGCTGGACAGTGGTCGAGGATGCGGGGCGTGGTTGGCGGCGCGTGGTTCCCAGTCCGCGTCCGGTGGAAGTAGTGGAGTGGGAAGCGATCAAAGCCCTGCTCGATGCCGATGTCCTGACTATTGCCGCTGGCGGCGGTGGTGTGCCGGTGATCCGCAACGCCGCGGGTGAACTCGAAGGAGTGGATGCGGTGATCGACAAGGACCGGGCCAGCGATCTGTTGGGCCGCCTGGTCGGGGCCGATACCCTGGTCATCGTCACCCAGATCGAAAAGGTCTGCGCCGGATTCGGTACGCCGTCCCAGGAGGAGTTGGATATCCTGCCGGCTGGGCGTGCGGCCGCCATGCTGGCCGCCGGCGAATTCCCTGCCGGCAGTATGGGTCCCAAGATCGAGGCCGCCCTTGGTTTTCTCGAGGCGGGTGGGCGGCGAGTGGTGATCACCGCACCGCATTCCATTCTCGAAGCGGTCGCCGGCACGGCAGGTACCAGCATCGTGCCGGATTGAGCGCCCTGGCCGATCATCCTTGTCCCTGCAATATGAAATCGGGTAGAGTCGGCGGCAGAGCGGCACTGGTGCCGTCATTCGTTTCCGGAGGATGGAGCAGATATGCCCCCCAAGGTACTAGTTGTCGGAGCCGGTGGTCGGGAGCACGCGCTCGTGCGCCAAATGGCGGCTTCGTCCCGCAAGCCCGAGATATTCGCTGCCCCGGGCAATCCCGGCACGGCAGTTCATGCCACCAATGTGGATCTGGATCCCATGGATTCCGTGGCAGTGACGGACTTCTGCCAACGAAACAACATCGACCTGGTCGTGGTCGGACCGGAGGATCCGCTTATCAACGGTCTGGCTGATCACCTGCACCGGGCCGGCATTTCCGTATTCGGCCCGGGGGCCATGGGGGCCAGGCTGGAGGGCGACAAGGAATTCGCCAAGGAGGTGCTGACGGCGGCGGGCGTGCCCACGGCGCACTACCAGGCCTTCAGCAGCTCGGACCAGGCGCTGAAGCATCTGGATACGGCTGAACTGCCCATAGTGGTCAAGGCCTGCGGGGCGGCCCAGGGCAAGGGGGTGGCGGTTTGTTCCACACGGGACGAGGCCGAGGTCCACATCCGCGCCTGTCTGGATGACCAGACCTTCGGCCAATCAGGTCTGCGGATCCTGCTTGAGGATTGCATGTTCGGTCCCGAGTTGTCGGTCCTGATCGTTACCGACGGGCAGGACTACTGCCTGCTGGCACCGAGCCGGGACCACAAACGCATCGGCGAGGGAGACAAGGGTCCCAACACCGGTGGCATGGGGGCTTTTGCCCCGGTGGACCTGCCGGAAGACCTCATGGCCGAAATCGATACCAGGTTCGTCCTGCCGGTGCTGGCGGAGCTGCGGCGCCGTGACATCCCCTACCGGGGAGTACTCTACGCCGGGTTGATGTTGACGGACAACGGGCCCTCGGTGCTCGAGTTCAACTGCCGCTTCGGCGACCCTGAGACCCAGGTGGTCCTGCCTCTGTTGACTGGTGATCTCTACGAGCTTTGCCAGGCTGCGGCCGACGGAGCCCTGGGGGCCTATCTACAGGGACTGCACGCACCGGCGGCCGGGGCGCCTGCAGTCTGGACCGGAGCGGGCCTGACGGACTGGTCACGCCACGCCATCGTGGTGGTGGGCGCTTCGGATGGTTATCCTGGCAGCTATGCCAAGGGCAAGCCCATCGAGCTGCCTGCCAGTGAGGGGGAGGATCGCTGGATGATACAGGCCGGGACCGCCAGCCTGGAGGGGACGCTGGTCACCGACGGGGGGCGGGTGCTGGGCGCCGTCGGTACGGGGTCTGATCTGGCGGCCGCACGCTCGGCGGCCTATGCCCTGTTGGACGAAACACACTTCGAGGGACTCACCTACCGCCGCGACATCGCCGGCAGCGAAGGAGCCTGATCATGGCAGCCGCCACCAGGACCAAGAAGGAACCTCGTGTCATGGTGCTGCTGGGCAGTACCAGTGACCTGCCGGTAATCGAGAAGATGAAGCCCCTGCTGGACCGTTTCGGTCTGACCTACGGCGTGGAGGTGGCCTCGGCGCACCGGCAGCCGGAGAAGCTGAAGCGGGTCCTGCGTCGCGGGGACAAGGGGGGCACAGAAATCTATATTGCCCTGGCAGGCATGGCCGCCCATCTGCCCGGAGTGGTGGCGTCCCTCACACCGAAGCCGGTAATCGGCGTGCCCGTGGCCTCGGGGCCCCTCGCGGGAGTGGATGCCCTGCTGTCCATGGTGCAGATGCCCCCGGGAGTGCCGGTAGCCACGGTGGCCATCGGCAGTGCCGGGGCTCGCAACGCGGCGGTGTTGGCGGCGCGGATCCTGGCCCTGGGTGACAAGAAGGTGGCTGCCGCCCTGACGGATTATGGCAAGGAACTGGCGCGGGGCGGACGCTGAACGTGGCCGCGCCCCTGGTGAACCGGGTCGAAGCCGCCCGCCTCCTGGAGGCGGGCGGTGTCTTGCTGATGGCCACCGACACCCTCCCTGGACTGCATGCACGGATGGACCGTCCCGAAGCACTGGCTCGCATTTCCGAAATCAAACAGCGCGATCCGGCCAAACCCCTGTTGTTGCTGGCTGCTTCACTGGATGCGGTGGCGGACGTGGCTACCCTCACTCCAAGGCAGCGCTCATACGCAGAACGCTGTTGGCCGGGACCTTACACTTTGATTCTACCTGCTTTGCCGGAATTGCCCCGGGATGTTACAACCGACGATGACACGGTGGCCGTGAGGGTGCCGGGCATGTCCGGCCTGCGGAAACTGCTGGCAGACGTGGGTGTGCCGGTGGTCTCCACCAGCGCCAATCGTTCGGGTGAGGTTCCGGACCCTACGCTGGCTGCGGCCACGGAGATCTTCCGGGAGACGGTGGATGGAGTGTACGATCCGGGCGGTGGAGCAGAGGCCATCTCGACGCGTCCCAGTGCCTTGGTGGACCTGACCGTCTGGCCACCGCTGATCCTGCGCGAAGGTCCCTGCGCCTCACCGGATGTTGCTGGTCTTGACCTCCCCCCGGGGGGGTTCTAATGTTGGACATGGTAGAATATGGAGACTCGGCCCGGATTGTGAACCGGACAGTATATTGTGTTGAAGATTAAACGGGACAGCAGGTTGGGCGGCAGGCTTGGAGTGCCGTATGAGAACCTTCTGGCCCTCGTGGACGAAGACCTGACGGGTACGGGAAGGACACACGGAACATGTTGATCGCCATCGGTTCTGATCATCGGGGTTTCGCCCACAAGGTCCTGATCAGCGAGAAACTCCGCGAGCGCGACATAACGGTCAGGGACGAGGGCTGCTTCGGCACCGAGTCGGCCGATTACCCCGGGCCCGCCCTGGCGGTGGGAGAACTCGTGGCCGGGGGCCAGGCCGCTGCCGGGGTATTGATCTGCGGCTCGGGAATCGGCATGAGCATCGCTGCCAACAAGGTCAAGGGTGTCCGGGCGAGTCTCTGTTTCACCGAGGACCAGGGCCGAACCACCAGGCAGCACAATGACAGCAATGTCCTGTGTCTCAGTGGCGACGGCGTGGATCCGGACCTGGCCTGGCGTATCTTCGATGCCTGGCTGGGGGCGACCTTCGAGGGTGGGCGGCACGGGCGGCGTGTCGACATCATCACGACCTACGAAGACGATCACATGAACCGGGAGTAATGGTCATGTACGACGAAGTGCACAGGACGGACGAACAGATCGCCACCATCCTGGAGGCGGAACTGGGACGGCAGCGTGGCCAGCTGGAGATGATCGCCAGCGAGAACTTCACCAGCGAAGCGGTCATGCAGACCACGGGCTCGGTGTTGACCAACAAGTACGCCGAGGGGTATCCGGGCAAACGCTACTACGGCGGTTGCGTCCACGTGGACGAGGCCGAGACCCTGGCCAAGAAGCGGGCCATGGCCCTGTTCGGGGCCGAGCGTGCCAACGTCCAGCCCCACAGCGGCTCGACGGCCAACATGACGGCCTATCTGTCGGTGCTGAAGCCGGGAGACAAACTGCTGGGGCTGAGCCTCAGCCACGGCGGACACTTGACCCACGGTCATCCGGTTAACTTCTCGGGACTGCTCTTTGAAGCCATCCACTACGAGGTCTCCGCAGGCACCGAGACCATCGACTACGATCGTCTGCGCGACCAGGCCCTGGCCGAGCGCCCGAAGATGATCGTGGGCGGCGCCAGCGCCTACCCACGCTTCTGGGACTACGAGAAGCTGCGCTCGATCGCCGACGAGATCGAAGCGATGCTGGTCTTTGACATGGCCCACATCGCCGGCCTGGTGGCCGGTGGCGT
>Ga0164315_10002829_pt1 | contig 13371 bp, 6 predicted proteins | sample GuaBasSedimGuay6_FD_113737 | JGI IMG/M metagenome (GOLD analysis project Ga0164315, IMG submission 113737) | Subseafloor sediment microbial communities from Guaymas Basin, Gulf of California, Mexico - Guay6, Core 4569-2, 0-3 cm | ecosystem: Environmental > Aquatic > Marine > Hydrothermal vents >... | reverse complement strand
ATGCTTGGAAATTTTCCCCATTTACAACTAGCGCACCTGAGGGGAATCCGAATGTTAAATTTCCTTTAGCATCTATGTTTGGATTAGAAATACTAGCCGATGGGAGACCATTCTTTTTTGTGTAAAATTTTAGATTTGTACCATCAAAAATAACAAGTCCTCTGTTTCTCAATCTAATATACAATCTGTTGCCAGTTTGTATTTCAGTTTGTGTTCCAGCAACGCTTGCACCCTTTAATATTCTGAAATCAGCTTTGGCATCTACACTATCAATTAGATTTATAAATTTTTCTCCGTTGAAATTATAAAAACCTCCAGCTGTTAAAAAATACATCCCATTATCTAACGTTCCTACATAATGCAATTGCTCATTAGGAATATTCCACCTATCGTTTGGATTCATCCACTTTTCCCCATCAAAAACTAGAACCTTTGTGGGAACAGAAGTTAATTCATTAAGATTATTGGCAAAGAGACCTTCCAACCAGAGGTTATTATTGTAGGATTCTTTTATAGAAATCATCTGATATTTTTTGCTATTCTCCTCCTCACTAAATGGTGATTCAATTTCAATAAATTTATTACCATCAAACTTTCCCAGATAAAAATCAGCTTTGGTAATTTCACCATATTTGGGTCTAATATAATTCTGCCACGCAAATATTTCTCCTTTAGACGTTTCATAAATAGATGAAACATTATAATCTTTTTTCCCGTTGCTTGGAATATTATTAAACTTAAAAATCCAATCGCCGTTGCCATTCTTTATCTCGCGAGCATTTACTATTCCCTTATCTGTAGCTATCCATACTCGCTCTTTTGTATCTTGATATATATTAAATGTTACATTACTTTTTAGTCCATCTTCCTCACTATATTTTCTTAAACTTTTACCATCCCAAATATTTATTCCAGTATTAGAGATATTAACATAAGCTGGTATATCAGAATAAGAATAGGAAATCCAAACTATTCCGTTTCTATCCGGATATAACAATGGTATTCCACCTTGGTTTTTTAAAAGTCCATCTTTCTTAGTAAGCATCTTAGACTTATTTGGATAGTAAATTCCAAATCCATCATTTGTAGTTATCATATATCCATCTTTAATGCCACTGATTGGGAAACCTTTAAAAGCATCAAACTTTCTCCACTCACCACTACTATGAGTAAAAAATTGACTAGGATATTTAGAACTTTGGGATTGATTTGTTGCTATAGAATTAAAAACTAATAATTCAGGAAAGTATTTGTTTTTTTTCGTTAAAAAAGTACTACTGTAGCTAAAGTCCTTAAGTTGTTTATCTGTCTTAAGATTTTTGATATAATCTATTTCCTTAAAAACTTTTGAATAGCTCCATTTCCCATTTTTGTATTCATAAATAGTTTTATTATCATTGTTAAATTGTTTAGCCTTTATGCTAAATGTTGTTGCAAATACTTTATCCAGATCTTTACTGTAATAAGCCATTATTGGTATTTGATTCGCTGTAATCAGCTTATTTAACTCTGGATATTGATGAAATTGATTCCCATCATACATCAGAAAGCCAGAAGTATTATTTTTGTCTGTTGAATTACTACTCAAAAAGGTGTTGACGCCTCGAAAAGCTAACCAAGTATTTCCTTTCTTATCAATTGAATTTGAAATAGTTTGTGGAAGTATAATTGCATTTTGTAAATAAACATCTTCATCTGGACCAATTTTTTTAAATACTCCATTCTTATAGAGTGCAATATATGACTCCTCACCAGTTTGCGTATTTCTTCCACTTGAGCTAAATATTAAATCGCCATATGGTGTTTCAATTAAATTAGTTGCATTGTGGAGTGGAAATGTAGTAGAATCGAAAACAGTAAATTTACCATCCTCAAATTTTGTTAAACCGCCATTAAATTCTTGATCAACATAAGGCATGCTTGAGCCAATCCAGATTCTGTCTCTACTATCTTTAGTTATAAAACTAATTAATTGCCCATCGGAACCATTTATTTTGTATCCTTCTTTTTCCCCAAAGACTTTGAAGTCCGCTCCATTAAATGTTATAAACTTTTCTGGTGAGGCGAAGTAAAGCATGTTTTTTGTGGAATCGTAATACATACTCTGCATTTCAGGCACACCATATTTTTCACCAACATCATCAAATAAATATCCATCAAATCTATAAGTACCTTCAATTCCGGTAATCCAAATATATCCGTCTTTAGTTTGTACAATATTGGAAATGTTGGTGGTTGGAAGTCCATCCTGAGTTGTGTATTCAACAATATCAGCATTTGCTTCAGTTTTATGTCTCGTTTGAGAATAAATTTGTAAATGGAGGGAAAATATTATTACAAATCCGATAAAATTAAAAATCTTGGTTATTTTCATTTTGTCTACAAAATAGTTTCTGATATCATGTCTTATTATTATATATAATTCCGTGTATTTAAATTGGATTTCGGATAAAGATACAAGTATATTTTTGGCAATAAATGTTAAGGTATTATTTCAATAATATCTGAGTAAAGAGGGGAACTTTTTATAGACTATTCCATCCAGCGGAATTCAACTATAAAAATTAAAAATACCAAAAGCATAAAGTGAATAAAGAGAATTTTAGAACGTCATTCTTCAACAGAAATTAAAAATCCTCTGCTGCATCACTCACAGTGTCATAAATACTAAAGACTGATGTCAATTTTGTAATGGAGAGTACACCCTTTATTTTTGTGGATAATCCAGCAAGTTTCATCTCGCCGCCAGCATCTTTAATAGTTTGAAAACCGCGAACAATAATACCAATGCCAGTACTATTTACAAATTTTACTCCACTCATATCTAAGATGAAGTTAGTTTTATTTTCTTCAATTGAATTCGCTAAAAAGTCGTGAAACTTTGCTGCTGCAGGACCACCAACTAGATTTTTTTCAAATTTTATAATAATAACATTATATTTTTCGTCTGATTTAAACATATAGCTACTCCCTTTCTTATTTTATTGTTAAATATATTTTTTGAAATAAATATTACTACCAATTTCAAAATTTATTTTATTTCTTCAACCGATGAAACTTTCTCTGCAAATTGGAAAAGTCCCATTATTGTAAAAGTTTTTTCAACTGATGGATCAAGGTTCGAGAAATATAAAATTCCCCCTTTCTCATTCAACTTTTCAATTATTTCAATTAGAAATGAGATCCCGATAGAATTCACAACTTTAGAACCCTCCATATCAATCAATAGTTTTGTAACTCCATTTTGGAAATGTGGGTCAAATTCTTGAGAAATTTTTTCTCCCCTGCATTATTGATATATCCATCAGTTGTAATAACCAAAACATCATTCTTAATTATGCATGTTAAATTAAAATCATTAATCATTATTGTTACTCCTCAAGAAATATTTTTTGTAATTGTAATTTTAGTCCCATTTTCACTAGAGTCAATTTCAAAACCATCGGATAATGATTTCATTAATTTTATTCCCCAGCCTCTCTTATTCTCGCTGCCAAGTTTGTCAATAATTGTAGGTTCCTCAACATCAGATGGTATAAATCCTTTTCCAAAATCTGTTATTAGGATAATTAGCTTCTCTTTGGTCATTGTAAAATCTACGTTGACATAGGGTACTTCATTACCTGAATGTTCTAGAGCATTTATTACACCCTCTGCTACTAAGATGCGAGCTTCCCCAATTTTTTCTTCTGTTATTCCAAGATGGCGTCCCATCAGTTCTAATCCTTCAAGAGCAACTAATTCTATATCATGTACTTTTGGGAGCTTGACTTCAAGCTTAATATGTTGATCCATTTATACCTCGAATATTGAAATTATTTAGAAAATTTTTGGATGAGTATGACCTATGCTTTTTATAAACATAAACAATATAAGAATAAATTATTAATAAAAAAAGACTTTAGGTGGTTTTATTATTATAAAATATTTTTTAAATGTTTTTTTTACAATTTGGGAAGGTGAAACTCTTTCATATTTATATATTTAAGAAACTTTCAATTGTACATTGTAAGGAATTAAAGAGATATATTTGATTAATTGGAATAAGAATAATTACAATCTGTTCTTAAAGCATTGTTCAATGCGAAATGATTTTATTATTATTAATTTTTGGCTAAGTTATAATGAATACAGCAATTTCACTTCAACCCCGTTGGGGTTGTATGTTGTTTATTTTTAAACTATGGGTTACACCCATAGTTATTAAACTTGAACTACTCTGTAGTTCATTTTATGACTGCAAAGCAGTCAAAGTTATTTAACCACGCATGAAATGCGTGGTTAAAACACTAAAATAATAAGGAACTACGGAGTAGTTCAAGTAAAACTCAATAAATTACTGTAATACTTAGAACTTAGCCTTAATTTTTATTTAGTTCCAATTTTATTAATTAAAAATTGATTCTTACAGAACCTGCTACATGCCTTCCATATTCATCCATTCCAGATCCGTGCATTCGGTATGGTTCATTAAATATATTATTAAAAGCAAGTTTCATTTCAACCCATTTCCAATTGTATCCTCCTTTTATATTAAAAATAAACCAACCAGGAGTTCCCCCTTCCATTATTCTGTAATCGTCTATATCGCCACTGGAAAGTCTCTCTTGTTTACCTGCTGCTAAAGTCTGTATGATGAAATAATAATCATTCTTGTTATAACGCAGCGAAAGGTCACCAAACAAAGGTGGGATCCGTCTGAAGGGTTCATCTTTAGTTACATTTTGTCCATAGGTATAAGTCATGTTTCCATTGATAGAAAAGTTAGAATATATTTTAGCTTCAAAGTCGATTTCGAAACCAGTTACAAAAGCCTCTCCAACATTTGCTTTAGTATATACCCTACTTCCATTTATCAGTGAGTCACCATTAATAGTGGTTGGAATCCTGTCTATTAAATCATTAATTTTTGTATAATACCAAGCCACATTCAAGCTAAACGCATTTGCTGCTAATTTATATCCTAATTCAAAATTGGTTGATTTTTCAGGTCTTAAGTTTGTTGCAGGAACTTCCACACCATAATCAAAGTCGCCCAATGAGCTGATGTCGTTTATATTTGGCGCCCTAAATCCAGTGTTAACGGCTACATAGAGCCTGCTCATGTTAAATTTATAGTTAATGCTTCCATTCCATATTATTGATGATGTGGCTAAATTTAAATCACCAAACATGTTATCTTCAGCTTCATTTGATGTATAATTCCACCTCCAGCCTAATTGAAATGCCCACCTATTAATTTCATATAAATTAGAATTATAAAATGCTGCTGTAAATGAGCTTGATCCATCTGGATATAAACCACGTGAAAAGATTGAATCCTGATCTGTTTCTAAATTTTCCAGTTTTCTGGAACTGCTAATCCAATCGTAATAATAATCCCCTCCAAAAAGAGATTCAATATTTTTGAAAAGCATGGTATTTAACTGAGCATTCACTCCAAGAGTTGAAACATCATCCCGCTCATTTTTATTAATTTGAGAGTTGTTTTTCCTCGTATCCCTTTCTTCATTAGATTGCTGGAAAGAGGTTGTAAATTGAAAATTTTTAAAAGAAGAACCTCTCCATTCCTGATCAAAACGTAGATAAGCAAGTTGACGTTGCTGCAAAGAAAAGTTGTAATACTCATAACCATCCTGAGCAACTTTATCATATCTAGGTACAGTATCCTGTTTCACCAATTGATAGTTTAATGTGACTTTTTGCTTATCTGAAATTTGCCAGAGTCCTTTAAATAGAAAATCTTTTTCAGAGTAGCCCGAGGGACTCTCATATCCTATTCCCTCTCCCGCATAAAGATCTCCAAAGTCGCGGATAGTACCATTAAGGATATACGCGAATTTTCCCAAATTACCACCCAATTCAACATTTCCTGTTTTCTCCATTCCGTGGCTCATAAACTGACCACTTGCACTTCCATATATTTTTTTATCCTTTTCGAAAGAAGGAGAAATGGTATTAATATTAATAGTTCCCCCAATGGCATCTGATCCATAAAGCGTTGAGCCCGCCCCTCTGAGTACTTCCACAGCATTTACAGTAAACGGAGATATTGTATTGAAGTACTGGTTTGGTCCAAACCTGAAAGTACTATTATTTAATCTTATACCATCAACCAACAAGAGGGTGTAATTGCCGGTAAGCCCACGGACAAAGGGAGAACCTCCACCATGGTTTGTCTTTTGCACCCAAACTCCAGCAGTAGTTGTCATTGCCTCTGCCATAGACCTAGAAACATTTTCCCGGATATTTTTTTCAGAGAGGTATGAGATAGAAACTGGTTGAGAATATCCAGGCAAGTTATTTTTGGCAACAGTTACTTGAATTGCATTAAGCATAATAGGTGTTTGTTCTAAATAGATTACAATTCCATTTTTTTTTCTATCTGGAATAAAAACAATATTCTTATATCCCACATGTGAAATTAGGAGTGTATCGCTATTACTAATATCAATTTCAAAACGACCATTCAAATCAGTGGAACAACCAATTGTGCTTTTACTATTAATAATATTTACACCCATGATAGACTTTTGAGTGCTGTTATCTAAAACAACTCCCTTCACACTTTGGGCAACAATTGATATTCTTAATAAAAGGAAAAATATAAATATACTGTAGGTGGACATTCTCAATAATTTCATTCGCATAATTTAATATTCTTCCTATCTATTTTAAAACTATTTTAATTTATATCACTTCTTTTTTAAGGTAAAAAACTGGATTCAATATTTTATTGATTTGATGAGCTTAAGATGTAACTCTCACCTGAGTTAAAGAGAACTTTAGCGGATTACAAAATTTAATCAGTAACCTATCGTGATGTAATTAAAATAATCGAGTTGGAAAACATGAAGCGTACAGATGTTTTCGATTAATTATTTTTCCAATATTAATTCTAGAATAAATTAATTCCGTATTCTTACAAGTTGAAAAACGATTTAATTTTTTCCAAAATATGATCATAAAAATGACTTTTCTTGCCACTTGCATCTTCAATTGCTTTAATGTTCATTATCTTTCTTTCAGCAATTGTATTACTAATCTCTTCAGCTAATTCTTTTCTATTTTTTAATATATCATGAATATCTTCTTTTTTAATCTCGCATACTATTGAATCCGAAATAGCCTTAACTGACGCAGAACGTGGTTCACCTGTGAACAATGACATTTCACCCAAATATGCTCCTGGTGAAAGTAAAGCTAAATCGATTTTTTCATTTTTGTCAGTTGTCATTGAAACTTGTAATAAACCCTCTACAACTAAAAACATAGATTCTCCACTTTCACTCTGCTGAATCAATACATCATCTTTTGAAACGGAAAATACTTTTATTTTTTGAGATAATTGATCGATCTCTTTTTTGATGAAATGAGAAAATAATTCGTTATGCATGAGAATCAATTTTTTATCAAACCCAAACTGGAAATAGCTCTGTTCTGTTGGAAATAGTGAATCTTTTGTAATTAATTTCATACCAGTATATGAAAGATGACTAAGTACCTTTTTATAGATTAAATCATCAATTTTTGATCTATCAATTATTTTTTCTGGTTTAAGTAAATATGTTATTGAATATTCTATGCCAAGTTCATTTGTATCGCTAATATTAATTTCTGGCTCATTTTCATCTGATAAATTAAGTGGAGTCAGAGCATCTATAGCACTAGCCATTAAGACTCTTTTCACTCTCTCTGTTGGATAAGCCGATGATAAATTGAATAACAGCTTGATAGCAATATGATCTTTTGATCCACTATAATTTTTAACTATTACATTACTCAAAATTGATTGAGGAATTACCACTATTGTGTTATCAGCACTTTTTAATTTAATATTCCGCATTCTAATATCTGTAACTTCTCCCTCTACTTCACCAATTACATTATCAATTATCTTAATCCAATCACCAATATTAAATGGTTTATCAGTTGTAAATAAGGACCCACTTGATAATGAAAGTGCTCTTCTTCGCAATGCAGTTCCAGCAATTAATATAATCACTGCAATTGTTAACCAAAATGCATTTATTGGAATTTCTATAACCTTCGTTAAAATTCCTAAAAGCGCAAATACATAAATGGATACAGCAATAAAATCAATTATTACTTGACTAAAATTACCTGAGATAGGTCTTTTAAATAGACCGCCCCAAATAAATGTTTGAACAAGAATATTAAATAATAAGGCACCAGATAACCAAGTAATAGAATTTATAAGATAATAAAAGACATGGTCTGCGTATTCATTTGGAGTTCGTTCGAATAACTGAAGTGAAGATAAAGTTAAGAAAATTGCAAAAATGATAATGGGTAATAGCATCGGAGAAGTTTTTATAAATTTCATTATAATTCCTTTATAATTTTTATAATTAAATATAAATAAATGAGAATTAAACTTCTGAGAATAATATAATTAGTCACTTTGATGAATATCACATATTATGAAAATAAATCTTTTTTATCCTATTATTTTTGTATTTTATATAAAGTTAAATTAAGTATACTTTCAGCACTAAAGTTAACTGTAAGTTTATAATCATAGATTAAATAAGTCAGAATTTTTAATATTTGAAAATAATTATTTCTATCTCAACTTTGGAGTGAACTATGAAGTTTCTAAAATCATTACTGCTTTTCACAATACTTTTACTTTCAATACCACTAATTATTTTCTCACAAACAATATCATCAACCTCATCTGGTGGTGAGTGGAATGCCACTTCTACTTGGGTCGGCGGAGTTGTACCTACAGCTTCAAACGATGTTCAAATAAATGGTGTTGTTCAAATTGAAGGTGAAAATAATTGTAGAAATCTTACAATTGCATCTAATGGAACACTCCAGAATAGGTACTATTACTACGGCTCTTGGCGTCACATTTATATCTCTGGAAATATCACAAATAATGGTACTATTAGAAACCACCCTAGTGGTGGCGATGTAATGATAATTAACTTATCAGGAAACTTAACAAACAACAATATTTCTCAAAACACTCGGATTATTTTTGAAGGTAATAAAGTTCAAAATGTATCTTTAGCAAATGGCAAAGTTTTTCAGAATGATTTTGAAATCTCAAGTTTCTCCTCTGTGCCTAAAGCAATTTCCAATATAAAACTTAATAGTCAAATTGATTTTAAAGATGACACTTTCTATTGGGATATGAATAATTACACTTTAACTTTGGATGGAAATGACCTTACAGTAGGTAATGGGAAAATCAAAAATGTAGCAGATGTAATTGGATTAAACAATGCATTTTTAGAAAACATTACACTTATCGGTGAAGTTAATTTCAAGGAAACTATTCAAGTTAGAAATGTAACAATTGAAGGTAACTTAACTATTACTGGTACAATGCAGAATCCTCACTATTATTATGGATCTTGGCGACATATTTATATTTCTGGCAATCTTACAAATAATGGAGTTATCAAAAACCATCCAGATGGTGGAGATGTCCTAATCGTTAATTTATCAGGAAACCTTTCTAACAATAATGTTTGCGAAAACACAAGAATTATTTTTGAGGGTAATAAAGTCCAAAATGTTTCATTGGCGAGTAGTAAATATTTTCAAAATGATTTTGAAATTGTTAGCTCTTCTATCCCAAGAGCTATTTCAGATATAAGACTAACTAGTAGGATTGACTTCAAAGACAATACTTCCTATTGGGATATGAATAGTTACAGTTTAACTTTAGATGGAAATGATATCACTCTTAATAGTGGTACCATGAAAAACGTTAAAGATATTATAGGATTAAATAGTGCTTATTTAGAGGACATCAAACTTTTTGGTGATGTTAACTTCAAAGAGACTGTTGCTGTTAGAAATATTACAATTGAGGGTAGCTTAACTGTAACTGATACTCTGCAGAATCCATACTACTACTATGGATCATGGCGATATCTCACATTAATTGGTAATTTAACTAACAATGGTGTAATTAGAAATAACCCTAGTGGTGGAGATGTATTAATAATTAACTTAACTGGGAACCTAACTAATAACAATATTTCCAAGAATACAAGAATTATTTTTAATGGTGGAAAAGTTCAGAATGTTTCATTAGCTAATAACAAAATTTTCCAAAATGATTTTGAAATAGCTGATTCATTAACAGTTCCAACTGCAATTTCAGATATTAAACTGAGCAGCCAAATTGATTTCAAGGAAAATAAATCCTACTGGGATATGAATAGTTACGATTTAGTTTTAGATGGAAATGATATTACTCTTAATTATGGAACCATGAAAAATGTTAAAGACGTAATTGGGTTAAATGCTTCATATTTAGAGGACATAAAGTTCATTGGAGACGTTAACTTCAAAGAAACAATTTCTGCTAAAAATGTAATAATTGATGGTAACTTAACTGTAACAGACACTCTTCAGAATAAATACTATTATTATGGGTCTTGGAGATATCTTTATATCACTGGAAATGTAACTAATAATGGGGTTATCAGAAATCATCCTAGTGGAGGAGATAAACTCATACTTGATATAGCTGGAAACTTAACTAATAACAATATCTCCAAAAATACTAGAATTATCTTTAATGGTGGAAAAGTTCAAAATGTAATGTTGGCAGATGGTATGTCTTTCCAAAATGATTTTGAAATAGCTGATTCACTTACAATTCCTACATCTATCTCTAATATTAAGCTGAGTAGTCAAATCGATTTTAAGGAGAACAAGTCCTATTGGGATATGAATAATTATAGTCTAACTTTAGATGGAAATGACATCACTCTTAATGAAGGAACAATAATAAATGTTAAAGATGTAATAGGAATAAATAGTTCATATATAGAGGATATAAAGCTGATTGGTGATGTTAACTTTAAAGAGACTGTTTCTGCTAGAAATGTATCTATTGAGGGGAGTTTAACTGTTACTGATACGCTGCAAAATGCATATTATTACTATGGCTCGTGGAGATATATTAATTTAACTGGAGACCTAAAGAATAATGGTGTTATTAGAAATCACCCAAGTGGTGGCGATAAAATGGTTATAACCGTTTCAGGAGATATGGAAATAAATGGCTCTGCAACTAATGTTGCAATGGAGCTCTCAGGAACCTATCCTAGAACTATAAGTGGAGATGGTTTAGCAGACAATGTAAGAATTAGGGTTGTTAATAATGGAGTTGAACTGACTGGAGATAATACAATTTCAAACTTAGAGGTAATAACAGATGCGAGTTGTAAATTAAGGGCTGGTGGAACATTAAATATGACAAGCACAAATATGACAGGTGATTTTCAGAATAATGGAGAAGTGACATTTATCAAAACTGACGAAGCGGGTGGACGTTTTAATTCATATGATTTGCAAGTAAATATTCCTGGCGAACATAGTTTAGATACTTTATTATTTACTAATCATGGAACTCAAGTACCACCCACTTTTGCAAATGCAGTTAAAGAATTTTGGAGTATAAATTCAACTCCAACAACATCAATGGAAGCTTCCGATATTACATTCTATTATCGCGAGGAATTATTAGGAAACAATAATGAAGATCTATTGGAAATTTACCATTCCACAGATAATGGAGAGACGTGGAGGCAAATATCAACATCATTGAATACAACAAAAAACACGGATCAAAATTATTTATCATGTACTAATGCTCCAATGCATGGAGTTTATTGTCTCTCATCAAATCCAGACCCAGTATCTGTAAGACCATCAGTGATTTTATCAATTATTGGAAGAAATTCAATACGAGTTGGTCCTCCTAACAGATATACTTTCCATTATGTAAATAATAGTGATGTTGAAAGTAACGAAATGATTATGGAATTAGGAATAGAAGGTGAAGGTGGTTTTATTGAAGAAGTTATTCCGTCAGTTCCTGAAGGTGCACCTGAAGTAAGAATTCCTGTTGATAGCTTAACTTTTGATGGACGAAAAGATACAGTCTATTTATGGATTGGAAGTATGGAGCCTCACGAAGAGAGAACGTTCGATGTAATACTATCGGCAGTTCCAAACTTATCAAAAACGAATTCACTTAATAAACCAGATTTTGTTATTACATTAAGTGGAGTTTTAATTTGGGCATCTGCTGCAGTAGTAACATCATATGTAAAGGATGTTGCATTTCAGCTCTCAGAAGAGATATGGAGACCAGTAGCAGATTGTGAAACAGTCGGGTCTGCTTTTATGGGAGCCATTAAAGATTCGTTCAAAAAGACGAATAAAAGTTGGTTCTGCTATGAAAAGCCCGTTACCACGATAGCTGAGCAAGCTATTGGTGATGGAATTAAAAAAATAGGAACTACTGCAATCAGTGTTGTAAATAAAGCTAATTTGGTTAAAGATGCATATACAGCAATAACTAAAACGCACAAAGGAATGTCACGTTATATGAGTAATGATTTCAAAGTAAAAGATTGTAGTGGTAACGAAAGAAAAATGAGAGGAGAAAGCACCAAACGTGGAAGAGAACTTACAAAAGTAACTTCTTGGGATCCAAATGAAAAGGTAGCTCCAGCTGGATTTGGGGCTGGTGGATTTATAACAACTGCAGGAAGAATGCAATACCAAATACTTTTCGAAAATAAAAAAGAAGCTACTGCACCAGCTTGGAGTATATTGATAATTGATACTCTCTCAAATAGTTTTGATCCAACAACAGTAGAATTTGGTAAGTCGAGTCATGAAGGTGAGGCATACAATTGGAAAACAACGGTGGAAGGTGACATTGTAACTTGGTACATTGAATATATTGAATTACCTCCAAATGTTACACCTCCTGAAGGTGAAGGTTATGTCTCTTTCTCTGTAATGACAAAAGATGCTTTACCTAGTGGTACTGAATTAAAAAATACTGCCGCAATTACATTTGATTTAAACAAACCGATTATAACTAATGAAGTTGTTAATACAATTGATTTCCTTTCTCCTATTACAACAATTGAAGAGTTAGTCGATACAGTCTTTGGTAATACTGTAACACTATCATGGAATGCAACTGATCCTGATAACGGTAGTGGAATAAATACAACCACAGTCTATATGTCAGATAATGATGGAGGATTTCACCCTTTTGCAACTACAGATCAGAGTTCAATGGAAATTGATCTTTTAGGTGACCATAAATATGAGTTTTATGCTCTATCAAAAGATAATGTTGGAAATATTGAAATGGAAAAACCAAATACTGTTTCAATACATGTTGTTAGTGGAACAAAGGAGGAAGTCGAAATTCCTAAAGAATATTCGCTATCACAAAATTATCCAAATCCATTTAATCCATCTACAAATATTGATTTTACATTACCATTTAACAGTGATGTTCGTATTGAGATATTTAATATTCTTGGGCAAACCGTTCAAGTTTTGGAAGAT
>Ga0164315_10002828_pt1 | contig 13372 bp, 12 predicted proteins | sample GuaBasSedimGuay6_FD_113737 | JGI IMG/M metagenome (GOLD analysis project Ga0164315, IMG submission 113737) | Subseafloor sediment microbial communities from Guaymas Basin, Gulf of California, Mexico - Guay6, Core 4569-2, 0-3 cm | ecosystem: Environmental > Aquatic > Marine > Hydrothermal vents... | reverse complement strand
GGTTTTTCGTAAGCAGCCAGAAGTTCTACAGGTTAATTTGGGTTATCGGTGCAATCTTTCCTGTTTGCACTGTCATGTTAATGCAGGTCCAACTCGCAAAGAGATGATGGAAAAGCCGGTTATTGAGACGCTTCTTTCTTATCTCGCCTCCTCGGGTGTTAAGAAGCTTGATCTGACCGGTGGAGCTCCCGAGCTTAATAGCTATTTTCGCTATCTTGTGGAGTCAGCACGTAATATGAATGTCGAGGTGATTGATCGTTGCAACTTAACGATTCTTGAAGAGCCAGGGCAAGAGACGCTAGCCAGTTTTCTTGCGGCTCAGAAAGTGGCTGTGGTGGCTTCTCTCCCTTGTTATATGGAAGATAACGTTGATGATCAGCGAGGTTCTGGGGTTTTTAAAGCCAGTATTAGAGGGCTAAAGCGTTTAAATGCCTTGGGGTACGGAGTAGAAGGAGGTGGTTTAACGTTGGATCTGGTTTTTAACCCGCAAGGGGCAACGTTGCCACCATCTCAAGAAGAACTCGAAAAGGTTTATAAGGCGCATCTTCTCGATCAGTTTGGTGTTGTTTTTAACAACTTGCTGACGGTGACTAATATGCCGGTTAACCGGTTTGGCAGCACGCTGATTTCAAAAAATGGCTTTGATGATTATATGAACCTGTTGAAATCGGCTTATAACAGCGAAAATCTTAGTTCGTTGATGTGCCGGAATATGGTTAGCGTAGATTGGCAGGGTTACTTGTATGATTGTGATTTTAATCAGATGCTCAACTTGCCGATTGAGCTTGGGAGCCATCAAAGAATGCACCTTAGTCAGCTGGCCAGTCTGAACCTGGAAGGTGCGCAGGTTAAAACAGCTGATCATTGCTATGGCTGTACTGCGGGGCAGGGAAGTAGTTGTGGTGGCGCGCTTGAGTAGCTCCTCATACAGCTATCATACAAAATGCTTTAAAATATCCACCAAATTACCATCGATAAAAAATCACCAAAGAGGTTTTAAATGAGTCAGCAGACAAATGTTTTAGATCGTTATTCTGAAGGAGCAAAAGAGCGGCAGGAGAGTCTTTGCTGTCCGGTTAATTACGATCAAAACCTTTTGAAGATGCTCCCTGCCGAAATTATTGAAAAAGATTATGGTTGCGGTGATCCTTCTAGTTACGTTCACGAGGGCGATACCGTTTTAGATTTGGGTAGTGGTGGTGGGAAAATATGCTACATGGCTGCACAACTTGTCGGAAAAAAAGGGCGGGTTATCGGTGTTGATATGAATGATGACATGCTTGAGCTGGCTAATCGTCATAAAGCAGCAATGGCGGATAAACTGGGTTCTGATCGAGTTGTCTTTCACAAGGGCTATATTCAGGATCTGGCTTTGGATCTAACAACGATTGAGGAATATCTTCGAGAAAATCCGGTAAAAGATAGCCAGGGGCTTGCCGATCTGGAAGCTTTTAAGGCGCAGCAGAAGAGGAAGTCCGCTCTGATTGAGAACGACTCGGTTGATCTCGTTATCTCTAACTGCGTACTAAATCTTGTTGACCAGGCGCTCAAACCGATGCTGATTGCCGAGATTTTTCGGGTTTTGAAGCCCGGTGGGCGCATTGCGATCTCGGATATTATTAGCGACCGGGCCATTCCGGAGCATTTACAGCAGGATGCTGAGCTTTGGTCGGGTTGTATCTCAGGTGCTTTTGAAGAGCAGGCTTTTATCGATGCATTTGTCGATGCCGGTTTTGTTGCGGTTGGGTATGACAAGTGGGAGCAGGAGCCCTGGCAGGTGGTTGAGGATATTGAGTTTCGCTCAGTGACGATCACGGCGATTAAGCCCGTAGAAGAAAGTGGTGATGGATCAACTAAAGAGGTTGTTTTTGTTGGGCCTTATCAGTTGGTTGTTGATGAAGAGGGTCACGAGTATTGGCGGGGTGAACGCACGGAGGTGACAAGTGCAAAGCAGGAACAACTGCTGAGTGCTTTGTACAATGGCCACTTTGTTTCGACTGAACAAGTGAGCTCATCTGCTGGCAGTTGTTGTGCACCCGAACCTGAAAAGTCCGGGGGTTGTTGCGGTTAGGTACTGAGGCGACGAGAGCTATAAGACGCTCTTCTTTTTCTAGGGAAGAGGGTCTTATTCATTGCTGAATTAATTAAAATCTTCAGGTAAGAGGATTGTTGGGTTTTGTTGCTCAGGGTCGGTTTCAGGATAATCCAATGTGTAATGCAATCCACGGCTTTCATGGCGAGACATCGCGCATTGAACAATCAGGTCGGCAACAGTTACAAGATTTCGAAGCTCTAAAAGATCACTGGTAATCCGAAAATTTCCGTAATATTCATCGATTTCGCTTTGTAGCAAATCGATTCGGTGTTTTGCGCGTTCTAAGCGCTTATTGCTGCGGACTATGCCCACATAGTCCCACATAAAACGGCGTAGTTCTTCCCAGTTATGGGAAACCACCACCTCTTCATCTGAATCGCTGACCTGTGATTCATCCCACTCAGAAATAGTGAGGGATCCGGGGGAGGTGTTTAAATAACCCTGAATAGCGGTTGCAGCCTGCTCAGCAAATACCAAGCACTCTAGCAGTGAATTGCTCGCCATCCTGTTTGCACCATGTAGACCAGTGCAGGCCGCTTCACCGATAGCATAGAGAGCGCTTAAATCAGTTTTGGCGTCGATGTTGGTGAGGATGCCGCCACAAGTGTAATGAGCTGCCGGGACGACAGGGATCGGCTGCTTCGTAATATCAAAACCATACTCGAGGCAGCGAGCATAGATGGTTGGGAAGTGTTCGAGAATGAACTGTTCAGGTTTGAAACTGATATCGAGATAAATGCAATCGATCCCGAGTCGTTTAATCTGGTCATCAATTGCGCGAGCAACAATATCTCGTGGTGCAAGCTCCCCACGTTCATCATACTCATGCATAAATGATGAGCCGTCAGGAAGAATTAATTTCCCCCCTTCACCCCTTAAGGCTTCACTGATTAAAAACGAACGGGCTTCAGGGTGAAACAGGCAAGTTGGATGAAACTGTATAAACTCCATATTGGCGATACGACAGCCTGCACGCCAGGCCATGGCAATGCCGTCACCCGTTGAAATGTCGGGATTGCTGGTATAGAGATAAACTTTATTTGCGCCACCAGAGGCTAATACGGTTGTTTTTGCCTTAAAGGTATGAATCTTCCCCGTTTTTGTGTCGAGAACATAGGCACCTAGCGCTCTTTGAGGGCTCTTATTTTGTTTTTTAGCAGTGATGATATCAACGGCACAGTGATGTTCAAATGTGGTGATATTAAGATGTTCGAGTGCCTGTTTTTCCAGCGAAAGTTCGACCTCTTTGCCGGTGGCATCGGCAGCGTGAACAACGCGCCGATGGGAATGCCCACCTTCTTGCGTGAGGTGTAATTTATTCGGCTTTCCAGCAAGAGTGTTATGGGTAAAGGGGACGCCTTGATCTAGCAACCACTCGATAGATTTTCTACCACGAGAGACAACAAGCTCGACAATTTTACTATCACATAGCCCAGCACCTGCATTGAGTGTGTCCTCTACGTGCGATTCGAGCGAATCCTGCTTATCGAAAACAGCGGAAATCCCGCCCTGGGCGTAGTAGGTGCTACTCTCAGACAGTGAAACTTTAGAAAGGATTGCAACTTTAGCAAAGGGAGCCAGCCGAAGGGCAAGGCTAAGGCCTGCAGCACCACTGCCGATAATTAGGACATCAAATGAATAGTCGGGAGAGTTTGTAGTCACGTAATCAAGTCATTTGCAGATGATGAAGTTGGCACTATTCTACAAAAAAGTGTTTCTATTTGGAATGAGGTATCTGTTTGTGGCGTTAAGGTATGGGTATAATCTTGCAAATGACCCTTATTGACCAAATCTACCGCCCTATATTTTTATATCACGATGAACTATAGCTATACCCAGCTGTCTATCACGCGTAAGTCAGGCGAGAGTGCCTTTCGTCTGGTAGGGACTCAATGACTAATATTGTCGATAAAGAGCTTGTTGCGCGTGTCCAGAAAGGCGATAAAAAGGCATTTGATCTTCTTGTTCAAAAATATCAACACAGGATTGTCCAATTGATAGGTCGCTATATTCATGATCCATCAGAAAGGCTGGATGTTGCTCAAGAGTCTTTCATTAAAGCCTATCGAGCGCTGCCTAACTTCCGAGGTGACAGTGCCTTTTATACGTGGCTATACAGAATTGCCATCAATACAGCTAAAAATTATTTGGTTGCCCGCTCAAGAAGGCCGACCAATAGCGATATTGAAACAGAAGTTGCGGAACAATTTGAGTCATCTGGTTCTCTAAGGAATTATGATACCCCTGAGGCTCTTTTACTTACGGATGAGATTGCCCGAACAGTTAGAGGTGCAATCGATGATTTACCTGAAGAGCTTGCCACGGCGATTACATTAAGAGAGCTTGAGGGGTTGAGTTATGAGGAGATTGCAGAGGCAATGAGTTGCCCTGTCGGGACTGTTCGCTCAAGAATATTTCGTGCCAGGGAGGCGATTGATAAAAAACTGAAACCACTGCTCGATTAACCAAAAGGTATGAATGAGATGAAAGAAGAGAGGGCATTTAGAATTTCAATGTTGATCGATGGCGAACTTTCGAAGCAGGAGTCATCAGCTTTAATCGATGAAATCCAGAGGGATAAGGCACTTCGCGAAGTTTGGGTTCGATATCAGGCTGCGAGCAGTCTAATGCGGTCAGAGATTAATGACATCGCGCCAGGTCACTTCTCAGATAGAGTGCGCCAGTCTTTACAGGCAGAACCGACAGTTCTCGCACCCAAAAGAGGCCCTAAAATTCATTTTGACAGGGCAGCAGTTGGTGCAATTGCCGCTTCAGTGCTTGTTTTTGCAGTGATGGTTGGAAATTCTCCGGATATGCCCGCGCCTTCATCGTTGGCGGAGCCCCTTAACATTGCGTCTAACGCGCCATCTTTGCCAGTATCTGGGGAAGTAGTGACTACCACTACTGGCTCAGCCATTCAGGTTGCTGAGAGCAGCGGGGTTGAGGAGGAGGTCTGGATTCAAGATGAACGGCTTAATGACTATTTGATGAAACATAGTGAAAAGACACATTCTGCAGGTGCTTTTGGTGTCCTTCCTTTTGCGCGGGTGGTCAGTTATGGAAGTGGTCATTAGTAGCCTACTATCGAGATGCGCTGCTGTCCGTTATTAATCAATTAAAAGATGGGTGATAATATTAATATTCTTTTCAAGAAATCACTCCATTTTATTGTTTTATCAGTATTTATTTCGAGTTCACTTGCTTCAGAGAAACCACTGAAGAGTGATGGGAGCAGTGCGCACGAATGGCTTATGGAAATGAGTCGCGCTATGAGGACTAAAAATTTTCAGGGCGATGTTGCTTATCTAAAGAATAATCAAATTGAAACAATACGTGTTACGCATGCTAACTACGATGGTTTTGAGAGAGAACACATTCTCACTTTGAGCGGGCCGATGAGAGAGGTGATTAGAGAGCCGGATAAAGTGACCTGCTATTTCCCTGAGTCGAAAACTAAAATCACAAATTACAACAGGCCAGATGAGCACTCTCTGTTTGCTCGCCTGCCAAAAAACTTTAAGAATTACCGCGGGCAATACCGTTTTATATTGACTGATACCGGCTATGTGACCGGTAGGAAAGCACAAAAAATCAGCATCATACCCAATGATTCTTTGCGTTATGGACAGAAGATATGGATTGATAGCGAGTCTAAATTGCCTTTGAAATATGAACTGTTTGGTAAAGACGGAAAAGTTATTGAACAGATGATTTTTACCTCTATCTCTTTAAAACAGCAGATATCTCCGAGGTATTTTAATTCGCAGATTGATGCGCGAGATTTTAAAGAGGTACACCATTTAAAAAAGAGAGAGAAAGAGGTAGAGAATAGCGCGTGGAGGTTCAGTGAATTACCAGTCGGATTCGAGATCACTTCTCACAGTCTTCAAGTTTCAACTGAAAATGAGTCTGAGTCTGAGCACTTGGTTCTAAGCGATGGTCTGGTTTCAGTCTCGATCTATGTTGAAAAAAACAGCCAGCCGAGTGCTGTTTCAAAAATGGGTGCATTTGGTGGGGTTAATGCCTATATGAGAACAATTGATGGTTTTCTGGTGACCGTTATGGGTGAAGTTCCTGCTGAAACAGTCAAGTTAATGGCTGATGCAATTCGCTGGCAGAGGCAATGATAGAGGAACTGGCAGTGGTTAGAGCTGTGCAGGGTGACATTATTATCCTTGATAGCTATCAGAAGCCATCTTGCGGTGGGTGTGTGCAAAAGTCATCATGCGGTACCTCTGTGCTTGGGCGCTTTATGGGTAATAAAGAGGTCGAATTAACGGTACAAAGTGATCTGTCTCTGAATCCGGGTGATCAGGTTTTGATTGGGATTGAGGAGTCTGCAATGCTTTGGGGGGCGCTTAGTGTTTATATTCTGCCGCTGCTGATGTTTTTTCTTTTTGGGATGGTGGGTAACCAGGTAGCAGAGGCTTTAAACTTTAAAGAAACTGAGCTGGTTAGTCTGTTTTTTGCGGTGACTGGTTTTGCCCTTAGCTTTCTTCTGCTGAAAAAGAACTTCTTATGGGGGCAAAACGTAGATCGTTTCAACCCGGTTATTATCCGTAAGCTTTGAGTGGCAGAGAAGTTTCGGCTGCCAGGTGAGAAGCCTCACTCTATTTAGTTTTACTGCCATACCGGAATATTTTTATTTCATCTGAAATTTTAAGTGTAAGTGGTGTCTCGCTTACGCCTGTATTGTTGTTAAGGAGCTGTATATGTACAAGAAAATCCAACCGTTTTATCTCGTTACGCTCTTCTATTTGGTGACTATTTCAAGTATTTCTTACGCAGGATCACTGCCTGATTTCACTCATTTAGTTGAAGAAAATAGTGCAGCAATTGTGAATATCAGTACAACTCAGAAGGCGCGGGAAAGTGTCTCTCAGCTTCAGCTTCCAAAGGGTCTTGAGCTTCCAGATGACTCACCGTTAAATGATCTGTTTAAGCATTTTCTGGACAAAAGGGGCGGGGGGATGCCGCGCCAGGGTAAATCCCTCGGTTCTGGTTTTATTATTTCAAAAGATGGCTATCTGATTACCAATCACCACGTGGTTAAGAATGCCGATGAGATTGTGGTTCGTCTTCAGGATCGGCGTGAATTAATTGCAGAGCTGGTTGGAAGTGATGAAAAGAGCGATATCGCTCTTCTAAAAATTGATGCGACAAAGTTGCCGGTTGTTAAGTTTGGCTCTGTAAAGAAACTAAAAGTGGGGGCCTGGGTTCTGGCAATCGGTTCTCCGTTTGGTTTTGACCATAGTGTCACAGCAGGTATCGTGAGCGCGAAAGGGCGCAGTTTGCCGAGCGAGAATTATATTCCTTTTATTCAAACCGATGTGGCGATCAATCCGGGTAACTCGGGAGGTCCACTTTTCAATATGGATGGCGAAGTAGTGGGCATTAACTCGCAGATCTTTAGTCGCACAGGTGGTTTTATGGGCTTATCGTTCGCAATACCAGTCGACATGGCGCTGAATGTTGTCGAGCAGATTAAGCGTAATGGTCATGTGACGCGTGGTTGGCTCGGAGTGCTGATTCAGGATGTGACACGCGAGTTAGCAGAGTCGTTCGGAATGGAACGGCCATATGGTGCATTGGTTTCTCAGGTTGTTCCTGACAGCCCTTCTGATCGGGGTGGAATTCAAGTTGGTGATGTGATTATTGAATTTAACGGAAGTGAAGTTGACCGCTCTTCAACCTTGCCGCCACTGGTTGGGAAAAGCCCCGTTGACAAAAAAGCAGAAGTTAAAGTGATTCGAGGCGGTAAAACAATCCGTTTGCAGGTTAAAATAGCAGCTTTACCCGAACAAATAGCCGATTCTGGCAGTGTGCAGGCCAATAAACAGTCGAAAATGAGTCGTATCGGGGTTGCTGTCGTCGATTTAACAGCAGAAGAACTTAAAGATACCGAGTTAAGCGGCGAAGGCGTACGGGTCGAAAAAATTGAACAAGGTGATGCGTTAACTGCCGGCATTCGTGTGGGCGATATAATTTTAAAGGTACAGGGTCATGCGATCAAAAATAGCGTGGCGTTTAGAGAGATTACCGCAAAGTTGAAAGCGGGCACATCGGTTGCACTGCTTATTCAGCGCAATGGAAATCCTCTGTTTTTAGCTTTAAAAGTAACTAATTGATTTAGAGAGTAGAAAATAACAGCGTGGCAGACTTAAAACATATCCGGAATTTCTCAATTATTGCCCATATTGACCACGGCAAGTCGACCATTGCTGATCGTTTCATCCAGGTTTGCGGTGGGTTAAGCGATCGTGAAATGAACAGTCAGGTGCTCGATTCAATGGATATTGAGCGAGAGCGTGGGATTACCATTAAAGCGCAGAGTGTCACGCTGGATTACAAGGCAATAAATGGTGAGACCTACCAACTAAATTTTATTGATACACCCGGTCATGTGGATTTTTCTTATGAAGTTTCACGATCTTTAGCGGCGTGTGAAGGCGCACTGCTTGTCGTCGATGCCGCGCAGGGCGTTGAGGCGCAGAGCGTTGCAAATTGTTATACAGCGATAGAGCAGGGGCTTGAAGTGGTTCCGGTTCTAAATAAAATCGATCTTCCTTCTGCTGAGCCTGAACGGGTGGTAACTGAAATTGAGGATATTATCGGTGTTCCAGCGGATAACGCTTTACGAGTGAGTGCGAAAAGCGGTATTGGTATTGATGATCTTCTCGAGCAAATTGTAACCGATATTCCTCCGCCAGAAGGGGACTCAGATGCGCCGCTACAGGCACTTATCATTGACTCCTGGTTTGATAACTATCTGGGTGTTGTCTCTCTGGTTCGAGTGATGAATGGTGTGATACGCCGTAAACAAAAGATTACGATCATGTCCACGGGGAAAGCTTTCCTGGCCGAGAAGGTGGGTATTTTTACGCCAAAAAGAACAGAGCTTGACCAGATTGGTACGGGTGAGGTGGGATTTGTTGTTGCTGGAATCAAAGATATTTTCGGCGCACCGGTTGGAGATACGATAACCAGCACAGATAACCTGGCGGCGGAGCCTTTGCCTGGGTTTGATTCTGTGCAGCCACGTGTTTTTGCAGGGCTTTATCCCGTCGCTTCTGATGATTATGAAGATCTGCGTGAGGCGCTGAATAAGTTACGTTTAAATGATGCCTCCCTCAATTTCGAGCCGGAAACTTCTCAGGCCCTGGGGTTTGGTTTTAGATGCGGGTTTCTCGGAATGCTCCACATGGAGATTATTCAAGAGCGTCTTGAAAGGGAATATGACCTCGATTTAATTACGACAGCACCAACCGTTATTTATGAAGTTCTCAAAAATGACGGTAGTAAATTGTTTATCGACAACCCATCAAAATTGCCAGAACTGGGTGAGATAGAAGAGCTTAGAGAGCCGATTATTGAGGCGAATATCCTTGTCCCACAGGAGTATCTTGGGAACGTGATGGGGCTCTGCATAGAAAAACGAGGTACGCAGACAAATATGCAGTACATGGGAAATCAGGTTTCGCTCTCCTATGAACTGCCGCTAAGTGAAGTGGTGTTAGACTTTTTTGACCGCCTTAAATCCGTTAGCCGAGGCTTCGCCTCTTTTGATTATGAATTCAAACGCTTCCAGGAAGCAGCTTTGATTAAACTGGATCTACTGATTAATGGTGACAAAGTTGATGCGCTTTCTTTGATTATTCATCGCGATAATTCACAACGTCGTGGACGAGAAATCGTTGAAACGATGAAGGAAATTATTCCGCGACAAATGTTTGAGGTTGCGATACAGGCGGCTATTGGTTCTAAGGTTATCGCCCGTTCAACAGTCAAAGCACTCCGGAAAAATGTGACGGCTAAATGCTACGGTGGAGATATTAGTCGTAAAAGAAAACTTCTTGAGAAACAGAAAGCGGGTAAAAAGCGGATGAAGCAGGTTGGTAGTGTGGAGATACCTCAAGAGGCATTTCTTGCAGTTCTACAGGCTGGAAAGGATAAGTAAGCTTTAGTTATATAGATTAAGAAAATAATTACCGAGAAAAATATGGATTTTGATTTTGAAACATTTTTAGTCACAGCAACATTTGCTACTGCCATTATTTGGGGGCTATATGTGTTAAAGGTGAAAAAAGAGAAGCGCGCTGCAGGTGATGCAGAAGAGCCGCTTATTGTTGAGTACGCCCGCTCTTTTTTTCCTGTCCTTCTATTTGTACTTATTTTGCGCTCTTTCCTGGTAGAACCTTTTAGAATTCCATCAGGTTCGATGATGCCAACTTTGTTGATAGGGGATTTTATTTTGGTCAACAAATTCAGTTATGGGATTCGTTTGCCGGCAGTTCATACAAAAGTGGTCGACTTGGGTCAGCCTGAGCGAGGCGATATCGTTGTGTTCAGATATCCAAAAGATCCCACAACAGACTATATTAAGAGGGTTGTTGGACTTCCAGGGGATCATCTCGCCTATTACAACAAAAAACTTTATATTAATAATGAACTGATGGAGCAGACCTCTTTAGGCATTTACTCTGGGCAAGGCAAGGGTGACACAATGTCCGGCGCAGCGCAGTGGAGTGAAATGCTAGGTGATGTTGAGCATAATATCTTGATTCGCAATGGTGCACAGACGGTAGAGGGTGAGTTTGTGATTCCGGCGGGGCAGTATTTCATGATGGGTGATAATCGTGACAATAGCAACGATAGTCGCTACTGGGGAACGGTTCCTGAAGAGAATCTTGTTGGTAAAGCTTTTTTGATCTGGATGAATTTTGATTCGGATAATGGTGGCATTGATTTTGGAAGACTTGGAACAAGCATAAAATAAATTCGGATTTTATTCCGATAGCTATATAAATGGTGATCTGATGAAAAAGCAAAATGGAATGACACTGATTGGCACCCTGATTGTGCTGGCTCTAATTGGTTTTTTTACACTACTGACATTAAATGTAGGGCCACTTTATGGGGATTACTATAAAGTCAAAAGTGCAATGACAGCGGTTGAAAAAACGCCGAACCTTTCTTCTAAAAGCATCGCTGATATCAAGTTACTTTTTAGAAAGAAACTTGATATTAATTATTTGCCGGGTGGTGAGATCATGAAGTCGACCAAGGTGAAGAAAGGTGGAGGTAAAGTGACTATGCGTGTTACACATGATTTTACTGCAACGTTAATGAATAACCTCGATGTGGTTTTGCATCTTGATGATTCTTTTGAGGTTCGTTAGCGTTGGTAAAAAGCCCCGATAAATTACTTAAAATTATTGGCCTCGACTTTCTCGATCGAACACTTTTAATTTCAGCACTGAGTCACCGCAGTACGGGGGTCGGCAATAACGAGCGACTCGAATTCCTGGGAGATTCTATACTGGGGTTTGTGATTGCGGAACAGCTATATCAGCAATTCCCTGATGCAGATGAAGGTATTTTGAGCCGCTTAAGAGCCTCTTTGGTCAACCAGAAATCACTAGCCGATATTGCCAGAGAATTGACGTTGGGTGATTTTCTTATACTCGGACCAGGGGAACTCAAAAGTGGTGGCTTCCGGCGTGACTCTATTCTTTCTGATGCGCTTGAAGCATTAATGGGGGCATTGTTAAAAGATCAGGGTTTTGAAGCCGGTAAGGCGTGGATTTTAAGGCTTTTCGCCTCTCGACTTAATGGCCTTAATTTGGTTAATGGCGAGAAAGACCCTAAAACACTTTTGCAGGAATTGCAGCAGGGAGGCAAAAAAGAGCTTCCAGAATACAAGCTGAAATCGCAGAGTGGTTTACCGCACAAGAAGGTTTTTGTTGTGGAATGTTATGTTTCAAAGCAGACGGCAACAGGACACGGTGCATCGAGAAAGAAGGCAGAACAAGAGGCCGCGTTGGCTATGCTTGAGATACTAAATAATAGTGATTCATAAAAAATGAAAACGGGTTATATCGCACTTATTGGTCGACCTAATGTCGGCAAATCTACACTTTTGAACCACCTGCTAGGTTATAAACTCAGCATTACATCAAGAAAGCCGCAGACAACCAGGCACCGGATTCTCGGTATAAAAACAACCGATAGTATGCAGGCTGTTTTTGTCGACACCCCCGGGATTCATCATGGTGGAAAGCGGGCAATGAATCGCTATATGAACAGGACAGCCTCGATGTCTATTCTCGATGTCGATATTATTGTTTGGGTCACCGATATTCAGGAATGGAATGACAATGATGAGGTTATATTAGCGAAATTGAAAGACTCTAAAACCCCCGTAATTCTTGCATTAAATAAGATTGATAAAGTCGCTGATAAAGATGAGCTTCTTCCGCGTGTTGATGAGCTTGCAAAGCGTTTTCCATTTAAAGAGATTATCCCGTTATCGGCGCTGAAGAGTGACAATCTTGAGAGGTTAGAGTCGCTTATTTATGAACTGCTGCCAGAAGGAATTCCCTTTTATCCAGAAGATCAGGTGACGGACCGGACCGAGCGTTTTCTTGCATCAGAAATTGTTCGTGAAAAGTTGTTCCGAAAGTTGGGACAGGAGCTTCCTCATGCCATAACGGTCGAAATTGAAAGTTATGAGGATAGTGAGAAACTGGTTCGTATCCAGGCCATTATCTGGGTGGAGCGTGATGGGCAAAAAACCATTGTTATTGGTGAGAAAGGGAAGGTGCTTAAAACAATTGGCCAGAGGGCGCGAATAGATATTGAGCAGTTGGTGGGCAAAAAAGTCTATTTAGGCCTTTGGGTGAAGGTTAAAAAAGGTTGGTCTGATAATGAACGAGCATTGCAGAGCCTTGGGTACTTAGATAGATAATTGAATTGGTTAAATGAGTGGTTCAAGAGTTTCATCACAACCGGCTTATTTAATACATACTCGAGCCTACCGAGAGACAAGCCTGATTATTGAAGCTTTCTCCCAGGACTATGGGAAGGTCTCGCTGATTGCAAAAGGGGTTCGGAAAAAGAACTCGCCTTCTGCCGCGCATTTGCAGCCTTTTAAAGAATTATCTCTCTCCTGGCAAGGGCGCTCGGAACTACAAACACTGACAGCTGTTGACTGTATTGATCAGGCGACAAAGTTACAGGGAAAAGCCGTTTTCTGTGGTTTTTATCTAAACGAATTGCTGACTTTTTTGTTGACTAAGCATGACCCGCACCCGGCACTTTACCTGCACTACAAAGCTTCACTTGAGGCCCTTAATAGATCAGCCTCCCAAGAGGCAGCTCTCCGCTATTTTGAACTCAAGCTGCTTGAAGAGACAGGTTACGGGTTGTGTTTAGATAGTGAAATCAGGAATGGCAACCCAATTGTCGAAGACCGGCTTTATTGCTTTCATCCAGAAG
>Ga0164315_10002827_pt1 | contig 13373 bp, 9 predicted proteins | sample GuaBasSedimGuay6_FD_113737 | JGI IMG/M metagenome (GOLD analysis project Ga0164315, IMG submission 113737) | Subseafloor sediment microbial communities from Guaymas Basin, Gulf of California, Mexico - Guay6, Core 4569-2, 0-3 cm | ecosystem: Environmental > Aquatic > Marine > Hydrothermal vents >... | reverse complement strand
GTGCTGGCATCCGGCCTGTTAATTTCAGGCGCGCATCTTCACGCGGGCGATTCAGATGAAAATTTTGGAAAGATACTGATCGCTCTGGCAGTGCTGACTTTTTTATGGGGAATAAGAAAAAACTGAGGAATTAAAAAAGCACTTCTTTTTTTCGCCGGACGGGTTGCAAACCCCGTCCGGCAACAAGAATTGAGGATTAAAAAATGCACTTCTTCTTGAAAATATTCATCATTCTGATTTTAGTACAGATTTTTGGGTTCCTGATATGGTGGAGGCGTTTGCGCCAAAAACCCAGGCTCCGCTCACTGCTGATCGGCCTTTTTATAGCAGGGAACCTGCCCTGGCCTGTTTTTTATTTCGCGTTTACCCGCCCTGAGCCGCCTTCAGTATGGATAACCTCCTTTGTTCTCAGGCTGTTTACGACTTGGCAGGCGGGGCTTGTGCTGTGGTTCTGTCTTGCCGCCATTATTGCTCTGATCGTGCTGGCTTTTTACAGAATACCCCGAAAGGTGACCCGCGTCTTTCGTGAAAAGGAGAAGTCTGCCATGAGCAATCCACCTGAAAAAGAATCTGTTCGCGTAAGCCGTCGTGAATTTCTGGTAAAAACCACTGCCAAAGCGGTCTGGGGAACGACCCTGGGGTGTGCGGCTTACGGGTTTGTCCGATCTGAGTTTGATCCTCTGGTAGTTTCGTATAACATATCTCCTGCCGCTCTTCCCGGAACTCTGGACGGATTGACGATTGCCCACTTATCCGACCTTCACGTCGGGCTGTGGACCCCGCCGGATGAAGTGCCACGGGTCATGGGCCTGACCCGGGAACTCAAGCCGGATATGGTGGTCATCACCGGCGATATTATTGACCACAATCCTTCATTCAGTCGGACATTGCTCCGCTACCTCCATTACTTGGATGATGTCCCCTTGGGCGTGTATGCTGTCATCGGCAATCACGATATTTACACAGGTGTTGACAGGATAACCCGGGCATTGCAGACCGGAGGCGTAATTATGCTCCGAGATGCTCATCATTCTTTCAGAAATCAGGGACTGCCTCTGGCATTGGTCGGCGTGGATGATCTTGGCAGGAGGTGGTTCGGATCAGGGGGGAATATTCATCTTGAACAGGCCATGTCAGAACTCTCTTCTGATCTTTTCCCCATCCTTCTGGTTCACCGTCCCACCGGATTTGAACAGGCGAGGCGCCGTCAGATTCCCCTGACTTTGTGCGGCCATACCCACGGAGGGCAGTTTGCACTGCCCGGAGGCCCTAATTTGGCTGATATTGCCTACAAATATACGCATGGCCTGTATAAACGTGAGGAAAGTTTTCTTCATGTCTCAGCCGGTACCGGCGCAGTGGGCCTGCCATTTCGCATAGGAGTTCCAGCAGAAATATCCCTGCTTCGACTCAGGAAGCTTGCGGGGATTGCCAAATCCCCCACCCGTAACGGTTCGGATTTGGCAATCCGAACCGAGCAACTTGGGAAACATCGGGCAACTTAGGAAGCTTGCGGGGGATTGGCAAATCCCCCGTCATCAAACATCAAACATCGAACATCAAACATCAAACATCAAACATCAAACATCAAACATCGAACATCAAACATCGAACATCAAACATCGAACATCAAACATCGAACATCAAACATCAAACATCAAACATCAAACATCAAACATCAAGTTTCGAGGAGGAATGATGGAACAAAAAACTGGCAAACGAAAAATGAGTACGATTTCTTTGATCGTGATTCTTGCTTCAATATTTGTGGCAACCGGATTCAGCATTTATGACTATATCAATGAAAGCCGTCGCCTGAAAACTTACTTCCGTGAGAGTGTTCATCCGATTTCAAAGCGTCTGGCCAACAGTTTGCAGAAGCCGCTCTGGTTTCTGGATAAGGAACTCACCCTGGAACTTGTCGAATTGGAGATGATGGAGAAAAGTATATATGCGGTTGTCATCAAGGAATCTGACCGTAAAACGGTTTTTTTGGCTAATGAAAGGGATGACAAATGGCAGGTCGTCGAATCCGAAGGAAATATTTCCGGTGACTTTATCATTGAACACGAAAATATTGTCCAAGAAGGAATTCTCGTCGGAGCGGTTGATATTTATTTCACAACCCGGTTTATAGAAGAATTGCTTAAAAACTTAATCATCAATGTTCTGATCAAGATCATACTGATGAGTCTGTGCTTCGTCGCCCTTCTTTCCGCTGTACTCCATTTTTTTCTCGTAAAACCTGTATCCGAAGTCACCAGAGGATTAAGGAATATTGCCCAAGGAGAGGGAGACCTGAGCCAACGGCTTGAGATAAAATCAAAAGACGAGATTGGGGAATTGGCAGCGTGTTTTAATCTTTTTATTGAAAAACTCAGGGATATTATGCTGGAGATCGCCCATAACACGAACAGTCTCTCAGAAGCGTCTGAAGAACTGGCATCGCTTTCCACGCAGATGGCGTTATCTTCCGAAAAAACAAACTTGAAAGCAGGAACTGTGGCCGCTGCCTCGGAGGAAGTCACCTCAAGCGTCGCGGCCGTGGCTTCAGGCGCGGAACAAGCCAATGCCTCTGTATCAAATATTGCCGCCATGACAGAGGAAATGTCCTCAGTATTCAATGAAGTGTCAGGTCTGGCCCAGAAAACTGCCGGCAATGTAAAGCGGATGGCAGATTCGGGTGAACGGATGTCGGTGGAGACAAACAGCGTTGCTGAAACATTGGAGAGGGTGACCCTGTCGTTAAACAAGGTGGCAAAACATACCAACCAGGCCAATCATATATCACGGAACGCCAGTCAGCGCACCGAAGAGATCAATATGAAAATGGCCGCACTGGTTTTCTCTTCAAAACAGATAGGTAAAATCATAGGGATGATTAAAGATATTGCAGACCAGACCAACATGCTGGCGTTGAATGCCACCATCGAAGCCGCAAGGGCAGGTGAAGCCGGCAAGGGATTTGCAGTGGTGGCGGGTGAAATCAAGGCCCTGGCCAGACAGTCCGCAGAGGCAACCGAGGAAATCGCAGAGCAGATAGAACATATTCAGGAGAGTACTGATGAAGCAGTTCGCACAATTGGAGAGGTGAATGATATTATCAATGAAGTTGCCGGTATCAATGAAACCATTACTTTGTCAATAGAGGAGCAGACTCTTTCGGCAACTGAAATTTCAAAATCTGTGGCAAATAACGCCGTTTCAGTGAGAAATGTCGCAGATAATGCGAGCGAATCCGCGGATATGGTCGAAGAGATTGCCATGTCAACAGATGAAACCTCAAAGGTCGCATCCAATGTGGCGCGAAATGTGGATGAACTGGCGGGGGGTATCCGGGATGTTGCCATGTCTTCCGACCAGGTAGCAAAAGGGTTGCAGGATATTTCAAGAAATATACACGATATCAGTGCTGTATCAAAACAGACAGCCAATGATGCTGCCCGGGCAAACGACTCGTCAAAGAAACTCTCAGAAATGGCATCCGCACTTTCAAAAATTGTTAAACGGTTTAAACTGTAATTTGAGGAAGCCTCAAATTATGCTTTGAGTGTGAGCAAAATGAAACACGACCCTGATGAACCCGGATTCATGAACGCAGAACCGGATCCGCCGGATTTGCCAATCCGACGGGAGCTTTCTGGGCGAGGCCGGTGCGTTTCGGATGAGCCGGAGCCGCCGGATTTGCCAATCCCGCGGGAGCTTTCTGGGCGGGCCGCCGTTTTTCCGCGCCTCATTTATTCACCCAGCCAGCAATCATCATTGCTCCAGGCGATCCCGTGCTTTTTGAAGAAATCAACAGCTCCTTTTGTAAATCCGTTAAGCGAAAAGACAAAGTTAACCGCTTTTTCAACCTGTTCGATCTCTTTCAGTTCTTCCGTCTTTTTCAGAAATTTGACAGCCTCGCTTTTTGAAAACCTGTTTCTCTCCCGGTTCTTAACTTCAGCTATGACAGAATATTCATTCTCTCCGGCCCTGGCAAAAATATCAATTTTAAGCTCACGCTTATGTAACGGAAAAGCATGGTAACACCATACGCTTTCATATTCCGCAAACTGAAAATCGTGCGGAAGGTTCTCAGTTGCAGATCGGAACCGGGCATTGCTCTGACGAGTCTTGTATCTGAGCTGGTTTATTATCAGAAATTCAGCATACGCCCCTTTCACCTGGCTCAGTTTTCCGAGCAGTTTCCAGTACCTTTTTTTATACTCCCCAAGCATCTGCCTGTATTCGCGGGTGATTTCCTTCACATCAAATGCTTCGATTTCCTTCTGGTAAACTCCCCGGAACACCTTGTCAAAGATGTTGTCCCGGACACCCTGGTAATCAAAATTGGTCTGTCCCTGGTTGATAATGTCGCTTTTCGCAAGCGCCTTAAGCTTTTTTTCCAGTTTGTCATCATCCATGTCCGGAACCAGCCTGTCCCGCAGCTCTTTCCTTGTGACCTGCCTGTCCCTGTGTCTGCTCAGATATAGCACGATGTGTTTGGCATATTTTTCATTCACCTTTGAAAAAGCGGAATTCACATATTCCATCCATGTGTTTCTGATAATCCCTCTTTTGTCCAGAGTTTCAAATTCCAGGATGTGCAGCAGTCCTTCTTCGGCAGACAGGTCTTTGTCCGGGCACTGGGATTTGAAAAGAGAACTGATATAAAACGGATTGCCCTCGCTGAGTTCTGCGATCATATATGCAGTTTCCTCTGTCACCGGAATGCCGAACAGCTGTGAATACCTGAATATGGTTTCGGCGGCCTCGTCAGCGGGCATGTTCTCAAGTTCGTCCAGAATGAATCTTCCCGGGAGCATCATGGTCAGATCATGCATCAGCCAGCCCACCCAGCTTCCGGATACCAGCAGCGGGGCGTTTTTGTATTCGGCTGTGCTCAGATATCCGGCTGCAAAATCATCAATCCGGAGGATTGTTTCCCTGTCCCGATATATCTCACTGTTTAAGAACTGGAATTCATCAATGATCTGGATTATGAATTCATTACGACGGGTTGCAAGGTTCAGGGGGGCTTCCCTGACCAGCATCCACAGATAGTCGGGGCTTTCCCGCCTTATTTCTGATTCGATTCCCCTGAGAGAGTCCTCAAGATAATCCAGCCCTTCTTTTCTGACAATCTCAATGGCTTTGGAAAAATCTGACTTGTCAGCTTCGGAAACAGCCAGATATTCCGGTTTCCGGGTTTTAAAGGCGATGTACTGATAAATAAAGGTGAGATAAAAATCTTTGCAGAAGTCAATTGCCCATTTCTTTCCCTCCCTGACTTCATAGTAAAACGGAATGACACCGTCGTTTTTGTGAAAGGTCAGGTTGTACAATCGTTGCAGCAGGGCGGTTTTTCCTGTTTTTCTCCGGGACAGGATTGCCATGCTGCTGGAAATTTCCTTTTTAATGTCTCCGATCCATCTGAGATATTTGGCCAGTTCCTTTTTTCTGCCGATAAACAGGTCCGGGTTTCCGATTTTTTCTTTGAGGTAAATTTGCATCTGCATTTCCTTTCTGGTCTGATTCATCAATTGCCTTTTATTACACAATAAAATTTATAATATCAAGATAAAAAAAGGCCGTCTGTCAAAGCAAACGGCCTTTTTTCCCCATTAAATTTTCAATTAAAAATCAGATAAAACCGAATCCTTTGAAAAACCCGGTTTTACTGAATTTCCGTTTATCCCCGCCTGTCATCACAAGCATCATCCATCTGCCTGAGAATGTTCAGCAGTGGAGGCATCCATATCCGCTTTGGGAGATTTTTCCGCTTCAGCAGGTTTCTCCGTCGTATCTTCCGCCATCTTCTTCAATGTCTCATAACGGACGCTGTATTCCTCTTCAAGAACCGTCCGCAGTTTTTTCGACTCTTCCGGAAACGCCTTCTCCAGTGAGGCATACCGCACCTCGCCCGACAGAAACTCCTGCAGGCTTCCGTCCGGCGCCTTGGAGTCAAGGACAAACGGATTCTTCCCCTCGGCTTTCAGAGTCGGATTGTAACGGTACAGGGGCCAGTATCCGCACTGGACCGCCAGCTTTGTCTCCTCCTGACTCTTGCCCATGCCCTTCCTTATGCCGTGGTTGATGCAAGGCGAATAAGCCATGATCAGGGACGGCCCGTCATAAGCCTCAGCCTCAATGAAGGCCTTCATCGTCTGCTGCTTGTTCGCACCCATGCCCACATTCGCCACATAGACATATCCGTAGGTCATGGCCATGCCGCCCATGTTCTTCTTGCCGGTCTTCTTGCCCGACGCGGCGAACTTGGCGACCGAGCCGGTGGGCGTGGCTTTGGAGGACTGCCCGCCGGTGTTGGAATAGACCTCGGTGTCATACACCATGACGTTGATATTCTCGCCCGAGGCCAGGACGTGGTCAATGCCGCCGTAGGCAATGTCGTACGCGGCCCCGTCTCCCGCAAATATCCAGTAGGACTTCTTGGCAAACAGCTTGGAGAGGCTTGCCATTTCGCTTATCACCTCATCTTCCTTGTACGAAAGCAGCATTTCTTTCAACTGATCGCCGTATTTTCTTGAGCCTTCCGGATCATTGATGTTGTCCAGCCAGCCCTGCATGGCATCTTTGACTTCCTGCAAAATATCCTTCTGCACCGCCTCCCGTGTCAGGTCTTCCAGTCTTTTGCGCTGCTGGAGATGGCCCAGAAACATTCCGTAAGTGAACTCCGCAGGGTCCTCAAACAGGGAGTTGCCCCAAGTCGGCCCGAAACCGTCTTTATTCACACAGTAGGGAATGGCCGGTGCCGAGCCGCCCCAGATGGAAGTGCAGCCGGTGGCGTTTCCAATGACCATCCGCTCGCCAAAGAGCTGGGTGAGAAGCTTTGTGTAAGGTGTCTCGCCGCATCCCGCACATGCGCCTGAGAACTCCAGAAGCGGCTGGCAGAACTGGCTGCCTTTGACGGTATTCCGCTTCGCCAGATCATCCCGCACCGGCAGGGTGAGGGCAAAATCATAGTTCGCAGCCTGGTCCCTCTGGGTCTCAAGGGGCTTCATCAGCAGGGCCGGTTTTTTGGCCGGGCAGATGTCCGCACAGTTGCCGCAGCCCATGCAGTCCAGAGGGCTGATCTGCATGCGGAAATGATACCCTTTAAGCTCCTTGCCCACAGCCTTCTTTGTATCAAACCCCGCTGGCGTATCTGATGTTTCGCTGTCGGTCAGGAGGAAAGGACGGATTGCGGCATGAGGGCAGACCATGGCACACTGGTTGCACTGGATGCAGTTGTCCGCGACCCATTCCGGCACGCTGATGGCCACGCCCCGTTTCTCGTACTGGGTTGTCGCCACCGGGAAGATGCCGTCCGGACGGAACTTGCTCACCGGGAGTTTGTCTCCCTGCTGGGCCACCATGGGACGCAGGACATCTCTCACAAATTCAGGCTCGTCTTTGGCGGCCTCCGTCCTGTCACTCGCCTCTGCCCAGGAATCAGGATAGCTGACTTCCACCAGCCTGTCAAGGGTCCTGTCCACCGCGTCCACATTCATATTGACAATCTTGTCGCCTTTTTTGCCGAACAGCTTCTTTATCTCGCCCTTGAGATACGCTACTGCTTCCTCCACAGGAATGACATTTGCCAGATTGAAGAAGGCGGTCTGCATGATCATGTTGATCCTGCCCCCGAGGCCCACATCGCCGGCAATCTTCACTGCGTCAATGGTGTAGAATTTCAGCTTCTTCTCAGCAATGGTCCTGCGCATGGCCGCGGGAAGCTTTGACTCCATCTCCTCTTCCGACCAGGGAGAGTTGATCACAAAGGTTCCCCCCTCCCTGATCCCCTCAAGCACGTCGTAGGTGTCCACATAGCTAGGATTGTGGCAGGCGATGTAGTCGGCTGAGACAAGCAGATAGGTGGACTGAATGGGAGTCTTGCCAAAACGGAGATGGGATATGGTCACGCCGCCCGACTTCTTGGAGTCGTAGGCAAAGTATGCCTGAGCGTACATATCGGTGTTGTCCCCGATGATCTTGATAGCACTCTTGTTCGCGCCCACAGTTCCATCCGCTCCCAGGCCCCAGAACTTGCACCGCACTGTTCCCTGAGGGGCCGTGTCAAAGCCGGTTTCCGTTTCCAGGGAGGTGTTGGTCACGTCGTCCGTGATTCCCACCGTGAAATGTTTCTTGGGAACTGACAACCCCATATTGTCAAAGACCGCCTTCACCATGGGGGGATTGAACTCCTTGGACCCCAGCCCGTACCGGCCGTTGACAAGCTTCATCATCCTGCCGCTCTCCATCAGTGCGGTGCAGACATCCGTGTAAAGCGGATCTCCGAGCGCACCCGGCTCCTTGGTCCGGTCAAGAACCGAAAGGGCTTTTGCTGTCTCAGGAATGACACTGAGAAACGCCTCCGCGGAGAAGGGGCGGTAGAGACGGACCTTGATCAGCCCGACCTTTTCCCCGTTTCCGACCTGATAATTGACAACCTCCTCAATAGTTTCGCACGAAGACCCCATTGAAATAATGACGTTTTCCGCATTGGGTGCTCCCACATAGTCGAAGAGCTTGTAACTGCGTCCGGTGAGATCTCCAACCTTTTTCATGTAGTCGCTGACGATCCCTGGGACTTTGAGATAGTAAGAATTCGCCGCCTCCCGGCCTTGAAAATACACATCCGGATTCTGAGCTGTGCCACGGATTTCAGGTCGTTCCGGATTTGCGCCCCTGGCACGGAATTTCGCTATCGCGTCCCAGTCAGCCAGTTTTGCCATGTCCTCATAGCTGATCATTTCAATTTTCTGGATCTCATGGGAGGTGCGGAAGCCGTCAAAGAAATGGAGAAACGGAACGCTCGCTCCGATTGCCGAGAGATGTGAGATCAGTGCCATGTCCATGGCTTCCTGGACAGAGGCTGATGCCAGAAGCGAGAATCCGGTCTGACGGACCGCCATCACGTCCTGATGATCGCCGAAGATTGAGAGGGCATGTGCGGCAACGGCCCGGGCCGTGACGTGCAGAACCGCGGGAAGAAGTTCTCCGGCCATTTTGTACATGTTGGGGATCATCAGAAGCAGCCCCTGGGATGCGGTGAAACTGCTGGTCAGCGCACCAGCGGCGAGAGAACCGTGAACCGCTGCCGCTGCCCCGGCCTCGGACTGAAGCTGGCGGACGGTCATGATCTGTCCGAATATGTTTTTGAGGCCAGCAGCCGCCCATTCGTCCGCACTCTCTCCGATGGGGGAGGACGGGGTGATGGGGTAGAGCGCGGCCACGTCGCTCATGGCATACGCCACATGCGCGGCGGCAGTGTTGCCGTCAATTGTTTTCATTTCTTTTGCCATGTATTGACTCCTTCATGGTTGTTAAATTTTTAAAATCAATTAAAAAATTGCTGATTATAACGGATTATAGGGGATCCCCCGTGCCCGTGAACGGAACATGCACGGGGGGGGGGTTCACGTTCACGGGCCTCCCCTAAAACCGTTATAATCAGAAAAATTGTTCAGTTTCATACTTTTGTCCAGGCACACACAAAGCAAAGCTTTGCACTCTGATCACCCCGTTCGTCCGCCGACAATGTCGGGGCAGGCTTTTTTATAAACGATATAACAGCCTCTCATATTCAGAATGCGGACCTATCCAGAACCAGATAAGCGTGTTTCCTTTCTTTGCTCCGACAGTCCTGTAATTATCGCTGATTCTGGCGGAATAAACAGGCTTTTCCTGATGAACTTTCTTGAAATGAAGACTCGGATGATAAGGGTCCTCACGGAATTGTTTATAAGCATTTCTTGTCTGTTTTTTATATTTTCCGGCAGTTTTACAAATGATTTGCGAAATTGTTCTGTCGTATGGGAAATAATCACAGCTTCTCAGGTTCCAGCAATTCTGTTTTACCCTGTTCAAATTCCGCAAGAGCTTCATCTGCAAGCTGGCCTAATAAATCCTGTGAGTTGGCAAAAAGCCTGTTCCATTTTTTTTCAGATGCAAGTTCCTCAAGCAACCATTTACCAAGTATGTTCTGCTCTGTCTGTGGCAATTCTGAAGCTTTTTCAAATGCCTGTTCAAGAAGATTTGTCATTATTATTTACCTCAGACCTCCGAGGTTTTTAAAACCTCGGAGGTCTTATTTTTTAGGAGGTCTTATTTTTTACAACAACCCTTCAAAAAAATCATTCCCCTTGTCGTCCACGATAATGAAAGCCGGAAAATCCTTCACGGTGATCATGAATATGGCTTCCATACCCAGCTCAGAATATTCAAGTGTTTCAATATTCGTGATGCACTCTTTCCCCAATCTGGCCGCGGGCCCGCCAATGGAACCGAGATAAAATCCGCCATATTTCCGGCATGATTCGGTAACGATTTTTGAGCGGTTTCCCTTTGCCAGCATGACCATGGAGCCGCCGTGTTCCTGGAACAGCGGCACATAAGAATCCATACGTCCGGCAGTTGTGGGGCCAAAGGACCCTGAAGGATACCCTTCCGGGGTTTTTGCCGGGCCTGCGTAATAGATGATATGATCCTTCAGATATTGGGGAAGGTCTTCCCCCCTGTCCATTCGCTCCTTGAGTTTGGCGTGGGCGATATCTCTTCCCACCACAATTTTCCCGGTCAGCAGCAGGCGGGTGGCAATCGGATACTTGCTCAGGGTCGCCCGGATATCATCCATTGGCCTGTTCAGGTCAATACGGACAGCCCCCTCATCGCTTCCCTTTGCTTCCGGCAAGTATTTTGCAGGGTCGGTTTCAAGCTTTTCCAGAAAAATGCCGTCTTTGGTTATTTTCGCCTTGACATTCCTGTCCGCGCTGCAACTCACGCCAATCCCGACCGGACAGGATGCGCCATGTCTCGGCAGGCGTATGACCCGGGTATCCAGACAGAAATACTTCCCTCCGAACTGGGCCCCGAGACCGAGATCACGCGATATTTTCAGCAGTTCAGCTTCAAGTTCCACATCTCTGAACGCGTGTCCGAGTTCATTTCCTTTTGTGGGAAGATCATCCAAGTATTTTGCCGAAGCCAGTTTGACGGTCTTGAGGGTCATTTCAGCAGAAGTGCCGCCGACCACGAAAGCAAGATGATAGGGCGGACACGCTGCCGTGCCGAGCGTTTTCATCTTTGCTTTCGCAAATTCCAGCAGTGTTTCAGGTGTCAGCAGTGCTCTGGTTTCCTGATAAAGATAGGTCTTGTTTGCAGATCCGCCTCCCTTTGCCATAAAAAGAAATTTATATGCATCTCCCTCGGTCGCGTAGAGTTCAATCTGTGCGGGAAGATTACAGCCTGTGTTCTTTTCCTCATACATGGTCAGGGGCGCATTTTGGGAATATCGCAGATTATTTTTTGTGTAAGCGTTGAAAACACCTTTTGCAATCATTGCTTCATCGGAAAAACCGGTCCGGACACGCTGTCCTTTTTTGCCCATAATAATCGCCGTGCCGGTATCCTGGCACATAGGAAACTCACTCTCAGCTGCGATCACCGCATTTTTCAGCATTTCAAGTGCGACATATTTGTCGTTTTCGGAACTTTCCGAATCATCAAAAATCTCCGCCAGCAACTTGAGATGTGAGGGCCTCAGCAGGTGCGACACATCTTTGAACGCCTGTTCGGCAAGAAGCGTAAGCCCCTCGGGAGAAATTTTCAAAAATTCCTCGCTTCCGAACGATTCCGGAAAAACATGCTCTTTTGTCAAAAGGCGGTATTCTGTTTTGTCTTCTCCCAGAGGGAACATCTCCTGATATGCAAACTCTGCCATTCCTGCAATTCTCCTTCTGTTTGTTTCAGGGATTTCCCCCTCCTCGTTCCCACGCGTGGGAACGAGATCAGGGGCAGATTATCCCTTAATGTATTGTGAAATCCTCATTCCAATTAGGAACTCGGAAAAAACGCATTATCCCGCCTGTGCGGGATGCAAAAAACCGCTTCGCTTAATTTTTGCACTCCTTTGCGAATTTTCATGAGGTAATGCGGGTCCCTTATGCCATCACATAAAGACCTCTGCCGATCCTTTTGATTTTGCCCTGCTTGGACGCGCGATGTACAATGTTCCGAATCTTTTTGTCATTAAATCCGGTCTTGGCCTTCAGTTGTGAGACATCAATCCCTTTCTTGTGCTTTTTGATAATCCCGAGGACCGTCTCCGAACCTGTTGATCCAGCTGTTTTACGGCTGATCACTCTTTTCCTGGCAGGTTTTTCCGCGGGTTTCACCTTCTTTATGGGCGTTTCTTTAATTTTCTTTTCGGGTTGGCTCTTTTTGACTTGGCTCTTTTTGGCTTGGCTCTTTTCGTCTTGGCTCTTTTCGGGTTGGCTCTTTTCGGGCCTGTCCATTTTTGCGTTGAGCTTTTCCGTTTCATCAGACAGAGAATCTAATGTTTTTGCTATGAATAGCAACATTGTACTCAAATTGTCTCTTGCATCGCGCCTGGCATCTCCCTGTATCAGAAGCGACAGCAAATGATCTTCGGTTGCCTCATACGTCGTAAATCTGTTTGAACAGGCAAGACATTTCCGACGACGACGGATGATGTTTTCATCTTTCATCAGTTTTGAATCAGTCACCTGACTCTCTGTACTTTCACATTTCGGGCATTCCATAATAAAGTCCTTAATCTGTTGAATTGAGGGATTAAGGAACGGAGCTGTGAATCTCCAAATTCCTGAATCCCCAGATTCCTAAATTCTATCGTTGAATCGTAACCTTGTTCATCACCACAGGCTCCGATGGCTTGTCCCCGGGATCTGTTTTTGTCAGGCCGATTTTTTTCACCACATCTGCTCCTTTGATCACTTTTCCAAAAACCGAATGGTTGTTATTCAAATGAGGTGTCGGCGCAAGAGTGACAAAAAACTGGCTTCCATTCGTCCCCGGTCCGGCGTTGGCCATGGAAAGGATGCCTTCGCTGTCATGTTTCAAGGATGAATCAAATTCGTCTTTGAACTTGTATCCCGGTCCCCCGGTTCCGGTTCCGAGGGGACAGCCACCCTGAATCATAAAATCCTTAATTACCCGGTGAAAAATCAGGCCGTCATAAAAATTCCCTCCTTTTTCCGTATCCTGTCTGCCCTCTGCAAGGTTGATAAAATTCCATACCGTTTCAGGACACTCTTTTGCATAAAGTTCAGCTTCAAAAACGCCAAGGTTTGTATCAAAGACAGCCGTAAACCGCTCGGCATCTTCTTTATAATCGCATTTTTTTCCTATCATAAACTCCTCCGTAAATCGCTTATTTGTCAAAAAAATCTGCTCAGGAGTGCAAAAATGGAGTGGAGCGGAACGGAACGGAATTTTTGCCCCCGATGCCGGGGAACACAAAAATTCCACTCAGCCCTGTTTTTGAACTCCGAATGCTATAATTTCGGGTGTGTCCCACCGCCTGTCAGTTCCGACCCGGAATCCACCGTTGCCGTCATTACTGATTCCAG
>Ga0164315_10002823_pt1 | contig 13385 bp, 5 predicted proteins | sample GuaBasSedimGuay6_FD_113737 | JGI IMG/M metagenome (GOLD analysis project Ga0164315, IMG submission 113737) | Subseafloor sediment microbial communities from Guaymas Basin, Gulf of California, Mexico - Guay6, Core 4569-2, 0-3 cm | ecosystem: Environmental > Aquatic > Marine > Hydrothermal vents >... | reverse complement strand
GCCGTATAGAAATCTTTGGCGGTTTTAGTCCGCTGCGCGGCCCAGTAAGTAATACCAAGCGTGGCCGCCACGAACAGAAAAAACATCACAATGGCGGCGATGTTTAAGGGTTGTTTTTCAACCACCCCATCAATAGCGCCGCCGGCCGCAAATACACCCGTGGCCGCCAAAATGATGGCAAACGCACCCCACAGTAGAAAAGGGAGAGTCTCCGTCGCTTCTGTCAAATTCTAGAAGCCCTTAACTCGGATTTGTCAAGAAGTGGGCCATCAAAAAAAATGAGTTAATCAATTCGAGAAACTGGCCCACAATTATTAGTACAACGGATACGCGAAATAAACGGATAATAATTCATAACAACGAAAACGGGCTTAATCATATGTCAGCGTCTTTCCGTTTGGGCTTAGAAGAAGGCCATCGGCGAAAAACGGGTTAATCAATTCGAGAAACTGGCCCACTTTTAGAATGAAAAATGAAAAATGAAAAATGAAAAATGAACCGGGTTTTTCCCTAATTAATTAGGGAGAGTTGGAGTCGTTTCTCTCAAATTCGAGAAGCCCTTAAATCGGATTTTGAAAGTGGGCCATCCCGAAAAACGAGTTAATCAATTCGATAAACTGGCCCACTTTATCGAGCCTAAGAAATCTGACTCAGATTTTGGTTGATTGCGTGAGGCGATAAATCGCCTACTACAAACGGTTTGGTAAATATCTGTTCGTCGTAGGTGATTTCTCAGCTATTTTGGTTGATTGCGATGTGTTCCAACGCCGGAGGAGCGTTGGAACGGGCCGGCATGAGACGCACTCGTCGTTTGCTACATAATATCTATCAACCATGCCACATTGCGAATGGCATTCCCTATCATCACGCGCAGGGTATGGGCTTCTGGGTGGTTGCTGTTGAGCAGTTTGTCCGCGGCTTTGAGCAGTTCTTTCAGTGCCTTGTCGTCCTGTTCTTGTTGGATGTAGGTGGCAGCCTTTTGAACCGATTTGAGGGCCAAAGCGTAGTATTTATCTTCGTCTTTTAGGGCCGTCAATTGTTCCAGTGCCTCTGGCAGGCATGGAGGCTTGATAACGTCAATTTCAAGACTGAGGCTTTCATAGTCGTCAAAGTCGGGGGCCGTGCCGGTTTGAACCTGCGCGTTGAGAGGCAGGAGAGTTGGTACCCAAGGTAGGCGCAGCCAGAATTCGAGTTCGGCCACTTGGTCGAGGTTAAGTTCAAACGGCCAAACGATGGCCCAGTCGAGTTCATCCATTTCTATCTCATCGGGTGTGATGACGTGTGTCCCTTCGGGCAAGTAGATGAGGGCTTGGCCGGCAGTGGCGAGGCCTTGGTTAGTCAGTTCTAACCGAAGCGGTATAATGCGACCGATGGTGTGATTGAGCCGTTCGGGGTGAACGGAACTCAGGGCCGTGAGCAACACGTCGGCAAAGAGGCTGTCTTGGCCGGTGGCCGTCGCTTGGGCCAGCAAGTCAAAGCCAACGTAGACGCTTTGACCTTCACCATATTCATGGAAGCTCATCGCCAGTTCGCGGTGTTGAGCACATTGCTCATGACGATCATCATCATCGTCCTCATCACGATCTTCATCGTCATCATCCTCGTCACGTTCATCCTCGTCATCGTCAGGTTCATCATCCTCGTCACGATCATCATCGTCATCGTCCTCACGATCATCATTGTCCTTCTCATCGTCACGATCCTTCGGGTTGCCACGCTCTTTCTCATCGTCATCGTCCTTCTCATTCTTCTGGCGTCGTGAACGAGAATCGTCGTTGTCTGACTGACAGTCGTTGTTGGCATCTAATTGGAACGTTCCAATGGTTAACGCGCCATTTAGTTCAGCCCGTTGGACTGGCTCGGCAAACGCCAATGGAATCGTGACGGTTTCCGATGGCTCAGTGTCGTCTGGCATGACAAGGCCTTGTGCTTTGGATAGCTTGCCTTTGTGCTTGATACCTAGTGCCTCGTCAACGTGGTTGCGTTGGTCATGGGCACCGGCGACGACGAGGCCTTCACCACGATAGACGGCCTCGCGCAGTTCTTTTTGGACTTGTTCAGCCAGCTTTTCGTGTTCCGAGAGCAGCGCGTAAACGAGGTAGCCACCGCTTCGGAGTTCACGAGTAAAAGCTTGTTCATCTGTAACTATCGTGTAACTCCATCCGTTGGCCTCTAACAACGCTTCAAGGTAGGTTTGCTGAGCGGTTTGAGTTGGAGCCGCTTTGCTACCGTGTGGCTCGTTGTCCTTCGGATGGCCGTCGTCGAGTAGGATGAGGAGTCGTCCTTGTTCTCCTGGTGTCAAGCTCAGGTCAATTTGGATGGGCGGCTTGTCCAGTTGGAAGACGGCATAGCCTAGTGTTTCCCATTGGCCCTCAATCAGTGCTTGAAGCACGCAAGCGTGAGCACCGACATCAAGTTCGCCTGTGGCGACAGTTCGTTCTAAGGCTTGACTGGAGCCAGCTTCTATATCTAAAGTGAGTTCAGTGACTTGCTCTTCGTTGTCGCTGTCGAGAGCCATAACCCGTTGGCGAATGGCTTGGGCGGTTAGAGGAAGCGTTCCGTCATTGGTCAGCGTGTCGGTGCAGACGTTAGGTTCACCTTGGTAGAGGCGCGGTACTTGTACCTGAACTTGTCCAAGTAAGGACAGTTTGAGGTTTTCTTGGACTTGGTACGGGGTGGTGTGGCTGGCAAGCACTTCGCCGTTGTGGGCCACTATGTCGCTTTGAACCGTGTAGAGTCCTTCGGCCGCTTGTTGGAAGCGGTACAACACCTGAGTCTCCCGCTGCGCCTTTGGTGCCAGATCGTCTAACGCGGCTTCTTGACGGAACACCGGCTGGTTGGCCGAATCAAACACCGTGACTTGCACAACCGCATCAGTCACCAAGGTATTAACGGTTTGGTTCTGGATGAGGTTGTTGATTTGGACGGTGTCGGTGGTGTGGTAGATTGGTTTCTCAACCGTCGTCTGCAGATTTAAGCGTACTTCTTCGTCCGCGGTGACGCTGAACGGATGAGAGGCCTGGGTGACTAATTCACCGTTGCGGTCAATGAGTCGGACATGGACTTGGTAGCCCGGTGCGGCTAAATAAGTGCCGGTGTTCCAATTCGCGTCAAGTGTCAAGGTTTCGCCACCCGCTAAGGTTCCTAACGTCGGCGTGTCGAGGATTTCTACCGTTTCGCCGTCGGCGTTTTCAATGCGAAGCTCGACTTGGAACAGGGCCGGTAATGCGCCTTGGTTGGTGATGGTGTAGTCAATCGCAACCGGGGCGTTGGGGCCATATTCTGGTGCGTCAGTGGTGACGCTGACGCGGCCGAGAAGGGTGGTTGTGCCGGCGCTGATTGAGGTGGAGACCTGGTTGTTAGTTTCGTTGCACTCTTCCAACATGTTGGAGGCATCGACAACGGCGTAAATGCCTTGATTAAAGTCAAGCAGTTCGACACCTTCCAGTTGAACGTCTTGATAGGTGCCCGGTGCTAGGTTCTCCAGTGTCACGGTGCCGAGTTCGGTGCCACCCAAGGCCGGATCGCCGGCATAGAAAGTGACCAAGAGGCTTTCCGAAGAAGCAAAGGCCCCGGCGTTGCCTATGCGAACTTGTAGGGTGACGGGTTGGCCGACTCCATTGTCGATGACGTGGAGGCGGCCGGCGGTGAGATCAGGAACAGCGGTAACCGATTGGCCCGGGGTGGTGTTTAGACGGTATGTGTTATGAACTTCCCAACTGTTTTGTTCAACAGCCGGCACCGTTCCGTCATCATTGATATTGGTAATGTGGTAGCTATGCTGGTTCCATATTTTTCGGGTTTTGACCCAACGGTTATTTTTGTCTTGGAAAACGCGAATACCGGTATTACCTGGCCATGGTGCCCACCCTTGATATTGTAACAATTGATTAGCACAAACGACAATATCAGCGTGATTATCATTGTCTACATCCACAATAACTGGAAGCTCATAGGTAGTACCACTGCTGTTGGGCGTTTCAAACACAACGTTTCCGCTACTTCCATGATATACCCGCAGATAACGTTCATCCGCATAGACGACTTCGGATTGACCATCACCATCAAAATCAAATACGGAGGAACCGGTCACATTTGAACTATAATCCCGTGTCACGGTCGTCCATAGAAGACTACCATCGGCTTTGAAAATCGCATACCGACTCGCTCCGGCTACACCAATTTCAGGTATCCCATCATCATCCAACTCCGCAATGGTGGGGGCACCACCATAGCCGCCACCCGGAATAGAAACGGGACCCCAAATAATTGAGCCTGTATGGTTTAACAAAAAGACTCTTCCTCGGGAAACGACAACAATTTCAGGATATTTATCATTATTGAAATTTCCAATGGCTACAAAACCGTCACCAACCGTATTATTTTGCCAAAGCTTTAGCCCAGTGTTCGAGTAAGTAGCTGCACCGGCAATAATTTCTGGTTTTCCATCCAAGTCAATATCTGCTACGACAGAAAGGGGACCCACCCTGCCGTTTCCAGTAAAACCACTTCCTTGCCAGAGTAAAGAGCCATCGGCATTCAAGACGGTATTACCGACAATGATTTCTGGGGCTTCATCACCGTTGATATCCGCAATTGATGTTCCTCCCCAACGCACATAATACGCTGGCATAGAACTCTGCCATTTAAATTCCCCAGTATGTTCAAAGGCAATTAATCCGCCTTTGTATTTTGGGACAATAATTTCAATTAGACCATCATGGTCAATGTCGGCCACAGCTATACTGCTTTCTGGAAGTGTCCAGTGATTTGACACAGTCCATAATTCAGAGCCATCTTTCCCACTGACCGCTCGCAAAACCCCCTTATCAGTGTAGAGATTTCTATAGGTGTGGAAAATAACACTTGGTATATCAAATTGATTGATTTTTCCGTCATCGTTAGTGTCTTCAAGTGGGGCAACAATAGGTATGCTCATCACCTGATTGTATTGGGGAAGCACTGAACTTCCAGTCCATTCCCATTTCAGCACCGGTTCAAAAGTGCCAATATCAGGCACCACTTCGCACATTTTGGCGGTAGTCCCAACATTATTTTGTTCATCACTTTCTACCACGGTTTGGGCATTATCCACCCAAACGTTGATAGGCGCATCCCGAAACGGCAATTCACCGGCTAGGGCGATATCAACTGTGGCACTTTCTTCTACGGCTAACGCATTTTCGAGAACGGCTTCTCCAAGTGTGACATCGGCCTCTTTGTCATAAATACCATTTAAATCAACATCATAAAAGGCCAGTAACGTGGTATGGCCGGAAGTTGGGGCCGTGCCGGCATTATTGATCTGAGCGGTGATTGAACCTGAAACCGCTAAGGTTTGTGGTTCCGTTTGGACGGCTGTGTTGTCCACTTCAACGAGCAAATCAGGTAGTAAGACCGTCACTTCTTCGGGCCGTAAGCGCACTTGGCCTAAATCGAGGATTTCGTTTTCGACCAGCAGAACGTCTAAGGTATAAGAAACGTAACCTTCCGTTGTAAATGAGAGTTGAGCGGTGAGGTTGTTTTCAACTTGGCCGCTGACGTCAAAGGTGCCATCAGTCTGGCTGGTTAAGCTTTGCGCGGTTTCGCCCAGTGTTGCTTCAATGTTCACGTCGGCCAGTGTCTGATTGGTGCTGGCATCCATGACAAGGCCTTTGACACCAACGGGAATGAGGTAGCCTTCTGGTGTCAAAACGATTTCGCCTAAGTCGAGTTGGGTAGAGGCCGATAAACTCAGCGGTAAGGTTTTGTTAAGATAACCGCTTAGCTGCCATTCAAGGGTGGTAGGAGCTGCCGCTAATTGGGTTAAATTGAATCGCCCGGTTGTGTCTGTCGTGGCCGTTTCAGTGCCATTGGTGACGGTGACGGCTTCGAGGGGAAGGCCGGTTTGTTTGTCAACAACAATGCCAGTCACGGCGGCGTTATCGGAAACGGTTGGTGTTGTGCCGGTGGGATAGAGTTGCGGCGAGAAAATCAGGGTGGTTTGAGTGGGGAGGGTAATGAGGCCACTCACACTGTCATAGCCGTCGTGTTCAACAACGATGTGGTGTTCTGAGCTTGACAAGTTGGGAAGATGGTAACGGCCCTCGGCATCGGTTTGGGCGGCGACTGTGCCATTAATAATGATATTCGCGCCGGCTAATGGGGCTTCGGTGTTACCATCGGTTATGATACCATCTAAGATGGCACGATCTGGTGATAAAGCCAGTGAAACCACTAAGCTTGTGCCGGCCGTCACTGTCACGCTGTTGGAGGCGGTGAGGTAGCCTTCATGCCGCGCTTGGATGAGCACTTGGCCGGGGTCGAGATTGCTGATGAGGTAGGCCCCTTGGTTATCGGTGACTGTTGCTTCACTGAGGCCGGTGGCCTCGATAGTCGCACCGGCTAAGGGTTCGCCGGTTGTCGCATCGGTGACGGTTCCTTGAAGGATTGTTGCACCTTCCTGAAAGAGGCGGATATCACCTAAGTTGACCTGTTGGCCTCGTTTAACTTGGGTTTCGGCCGTTAGGCCGGTTCCGCCCTCGGTGCTTAGTTGTATGCTGTAATTGCCGGCAGGTAGTCCACTGAACTGAAATTCGCCGGCCGAATTGGTGAGTTGGTTAGCCGTGGTAGTGCCAGTGAGTTGCACGGTGACACCAGAAAGGGCTAGGCCGGTTTGGCCGTCAATAACAACAGCCGCAATTTGGCCTAAGTCGGGATTGGGTTCCGGGGACTCGGCTATTTTCAGGGCCCGTAAGGCTAACGCGGTGCTGTAAATGTCGTTGTTCCAACTGCCGTTTTGGTTTTGGGCGGCGCGTAAGGCTTCTAGGCTGGCCGACACCTCGTCCAGGCTGGAGAGTCTGGGTAAGATGGCAATCAGGGCTAAGCCCGATTCAAAGGTTTCTTCCCAGAGGCCGTTGCTCTGGCGTTGTGCGAGTAGATACTGTTGGGCCTTGTCGAGGGCCGGTACCACGTTCAAGGTGGGAATGCTGCTCACCTTATCGCGATAATGCCAGAGTGCGTGCATGACTATGGCGGTGGTAGCAACGGAGGTTTCACGGCCATTCGAGGCCCAGCCTCCATTGTCGTGTTGTTGTTGCTTAAGAAAATCTATCGCTTTTAAGAGCTCGTGACTGCCGGTGTCGGCCAGTGCCGTCCGAGCAATGGCTTCTAGTGCCCAAGCAGTGTCTATCACGGTGCTGTGATAACCGACTAAGTCACCCAAGCCACCATTGCCGTTGAGCCGTGCTAACAGCAGATTGGACAGTTCGGTCACAGATTGGTTCGGATTGGCGGCCATATTGGCAATCAGTCTCCGTGACAGATGCTCGGTGCTTGGAAAGTCTTGGGCATTCAGGAAGTCAAGTGCGGCCGACACGTTTTGAGAGGCGGCCGTTTCGCCGAGTAGCTCAAATGTACGCAAGGTTTCGGCTGTCGCGGTGAATGGTGTTGCAATGTCGTTGGCCGTGCTGTAGTGGCCGTCGGGCTGGGCTTGCGCGGCCAGCCAGTCAATCCCAAGGTTGGCTTGGGTTGGCGGCGAGAAGCCGAAAAACGGCACTGCCATGACTGTGAGTAGGCGACTTTTAGTCAGTCGTCGCGGTTTGTTTAGCATATTTGAGTTCTCCTATTAACAATTTAGACTGATAGTACAACGGATACGCGAAATAAACGGATAAGTCAATGTTAATTTTCACCCGATTTTTTCTCAAGTAGAACTGAGAAAAGCTGAGCCATTTCAATAAGATTTCTCCTCATGTCGAAATGACAAAAGCTGAGCCATTTCAACAAGATTTCTGTTCATGTCGAAATGACAAAAGCTGAGCCATTTCAATAAGATTTCGTCTCTGTCGAAATGACAAAAGCTGAGCCATTTCAATAAGATTTCTCCTCATGTCGAAATGACAAAAGCTGAGCCATTTCAACAAGATTTGTCCTCAAGTAGAAATGACAAAAGTTGAGCCATTTCAACAAGATTTGTCATCAAGTCTCAATAACAAAAGCTGAGCCATTTCAACAATATTTGTCCTTATGTCTCAATGACAAAAGCTGAGCCATTTCAACAAGATTTGTCCTCAAGTATTGTTAAGCATATTTTAGTTCTCCTATTACATAACTTTCGGGTATCCAAAAAGGTGTTCCATTTAAATGAGAACGATTTCTTTGGAGCAAAGATTATCAGGGTTTGGTGAATCCATTTTCATTTAAATGGACGCGTTTTCAATTTACCAGAAAGTTAGGTATTAACAAGTTTGGTTGTCATCAAATTGACTCGTATTTATTACCGTTTTTAGGGGCCATGATGCCATAAGTTTTATCATTTCGCGTTATGGCCCTAATATAGTACAACGGATACGCGAAATAAACGGATAAGTCAATGTGAATTTTCACCCGATTTTTTCTCAAGTAGAACTGAGAAAAGCTGAGCCATTTCAATAAGATTTGTCCTCAAGTCGAAATGACAAAAGCTGAGCCATTTCAACCCGATTTGTCCTCAACTAGAAATGAGTTTCAGCGCCATTTGTGACGGCGCAAAGTCTAACTAGATATATGTCCAACCGACGTGCTTCGCAAGCGAACGGAAACCGACGCGCTGTTATTCGGTTGTGTTTGAGGTGTCAGCGGCTACTTGATTGGCGGTGTCGGTGTCGGTGAGAGTCACGCTCAGTAGGTTGCCTACCGAATCGTAAGAATAAGAAATGGTTTGTCCGGTCGGGTAATTGACTTGAATCAGTCGGTTGAGATCATCGTAGATGTAGTCAATCGCATGACTGGTTGGCGCGATCATTAAACCGGCCGTTAACACAAGCGGTTTTAGAACCAAACTAAATCGGATCATGTTGGTTTTCCTTTTTGATGGTGGAATGATAATCGTGTTAAGTACATTTTGGCGTAATCGTTAACTTATTGTTTTTTAAACATCAGCCTCAGACTCATAACGAGTTTGTTGGCCTAATACCTTGATTTTGCTCATCAAATGACCGTTGCCATCCGAACGGCGCCGCGTGACATTACTGTTAGCGTCGGTGAAACTCAACCGGTTACGGCTATGTCAGACTGGCACGGTGGGCTAATGGATTGGTTACTGACTCAAGCAGATTCACTGCCTCTGAACGGAATGGCTTTAGCGAGCGCATTCGTTACCGAGCGTGTGGTGGTTATAAGTTTTTGTCCAATCAGTCCTAGCCCGTGAACAGAGTCTGTTTGGTGCCATCGGCTTTTCACCTGGACTTGGCTAAGGGCCGGTTGGGCGTTTATCACATATTGGGTTTGGTTGATTCCAATACACTCAAGTTTCGACGTTGTACTGGTAAATAGTCAAGCCCGCTTGGATTAGGCGATTGATTGCGTGAGAGGTGGGTTTAACTCAAAGACTCAAGTTCGCTACAGCAAAACCCACCCTACACCCATCCTACGCTCGCTTACTTCCCCAAATGTCATCCGTATAAGGGTACATGATTTTTGATAATTTTTTTCTCTCCCTACCCGTAAATAGAATACAAAACGTCGGACGATCTTCTAAAAACCGCTCTATCGCTTTATTTTCTCTGTCAGCCACTTGAGGTTCTTCTAGTCTTAGCCCTATTGTTGAGAGAAGAGATTTTAAAGAAGCTTCACTTATTCCCAAAAATTGATCGTAATCGGTCAAATTGAGTGATTGCGGTCGTTTCAAATCCTCCCTAAAAGACAACACAAAGTCAGCGAGTTTATCCGCTTCAAAAGATAACAGTAGAGGGCCATACACCCAACCTAATGCATTATCTCGCCTAAAATATTCTCGTGTGGTGGTCCATTGTTCTGGCGTTCCTAATCGCTTTTCAACTTCCCAACGCTCCGTGCCAATAACTAGCCCATCCAAACCGCATGAACGTATAAATTCTAATACTGTTGTGTTTATTCCATCACCGGCTTTTTTTGACCGCATTTCTTGTCTATCAGAATCAAGCTGAACACTTCTCCCATCGACAGAAGTTTTGATGAGATGCTTTAAAAAAGATTGATCACCTAATTTCTCCGACTGAAAAATTTCATAAAAAGCACCATCCGATAACCTATAAAAGCTAACCCGAGACTTGTCAGACTTCATAAGCCCTTTAAACCAACCGGTCAATCTGATGTAATCAAAGGTAATTCCTAAAAAACCAAAAAAAAACCTGTCACTCAACTTCAATAGGTTCTTCTCTTTCTGTTCGGCTATCCACCATTCTCCTTCCCCAATCGTCATTAACCACTCAATCGCTTTCTCGCATAAAGACAGATCAATTTCAGCCAAATTGAGAGTAATTATGCCAAAATAATCCTCCCAACTGTCCTCCATATCCATACAAACTCTCCTTTAATTTTAAAAACCACGCTCGCCTCTAGCATAATTAATCTCGTTGAGTCTATTAGATATATTAGAGTTGTCCGAAAATCCCGGTTTGGTGAATTTAACGAGTTGTTTTTATTAGTTAAACCGTTATTGACTCCAAGTCGATTTGAAATAACAACTCATAAAATCTTGACAAGACTTTTGCAAGAGGCTCCATTATTAATCATTTTTTAAAGAGATAGTATCCGTTTGGGTACCATCACTACCTAGTCTGTCAGGCTCGGCGACGAAATCACACACCCCTAAATCTCCTCATGAGACTTGTCACGGGTTAGGGCAATCGCATGAAGTCGTTTTATAAAACAGTCACTTAGCTTTAGGCCGGTCGGGCCAAATAGAAAGTGATTGATTTTAGGTATGTGGTTTGAAGGCACGGATTGAGACCACTCACTCGATCACATTCTGTGCCAGCCAACCTCTCGCCTCGGCCGGCGACTAAATCTGACGCTCGACGTATCCGGTGTTACCGTTTGATTTAACAACATTGTTCATGCGATTGCCCGGTACCACGGTTTGATTACCTTTGACATCCCTTGACATATTGGCTAGGTGTCTGTTGGTCAATTTGAGTCGAACCTAATTCATTCTTACCACCTATCAGTTTTAAAATCTTAAACGGAAGAATACTAAAGCCCACTGAGTTTCGCAAAAAGACCGAAAACTCGCTCTGTGTGACTTACGTGAACTGAAGTGTTGAAACGATTTTTAAAAACTCAACCTCGATCACACGAAAAGCCCACTGATTTTTAAAAACTCAACCTCGATCACACGAAAAGCCCACTGAGTTTCACATTTTTAAAAACTGATACTCAAGAATTTATTTTTGGTGAAATGTGATTTTTATCTGGCACAGCGAATGACTTCGTTTCGGCATTGTACTGGTAAATAAATAGTAAAGCCCGCTTGGATTAGGCGATTGATTGCGTGACTCAAAGAGGTGGGTTTCGCTATATATAGCGGAACCCACCCGACACTAACCCATCCGACGCTCGCTATAAGCCTTTCCTACACGGGTTACGCTCGCTTACTTCCCCAAGTGTCATCCGCATAAGGGTACATGATTTTTGATAATTTTTTTCTATCCCTACCCGTAAACAGAATACGAAACGTCGGACGATCTTCTAAAAACCGCTCTATCGCCTTATTTGGTCTGCCAGCCATTTGAGGTTTTTTGAGTCTTAGCCCTATTGTTGAGAGAAGAGATTTTAAAGAAGCCTCACTCATTCCCAAAAATTGCTCATAATCGGTCAAATTGAGCGATTGCGGTCGTCTAAAATCCTCCCTAAAATACAACACAAACTCAGTGAGTTTATCCGCTTCAAAAGATAACAGTAGAGGACCATACACCCAAGTTAAGGCATTATCTCGCCTAAAATATTCTCGTGTGGTGGTCCATTGTTCTGGCGTTCCTAATCGTTTTTCAACTTCCCAACGCTCCGTGCCAATAACGAGTCCATCCAAACCGCATGAACGTATAAATTCTAATACCGTTGTGCTTATTCCATCACCGGCTTTTTTTGACCGCATTTCTTGACGTTCAGAATCAAGCTGAACACTTCTCCCATCGACAGAAGTTTTGATGAGATGTTTTAAAAAAGATTGATCACCTAATTTCTCCGACTGAAAAATTTCATAAAAAGCACCCTTCGGTAACCTATAAAAGCTAACCCGAGACTTGTCAGACTTCATCTGCCCATTAAACCAACCTTCTAATCTGATGCAATCAAAGGTGATTCCTAAAAAACAAAAAAAAGACCTGTCACTACTAAACTTCAACAAGTTCTTCTCTTTCTGTTCGGCTATCCACCATCCTCCTTCCCCAATCGTAATTAACCACTCAATCACTTTTTCGCATAAATCTTGATCAATTTCAGCCAAATTGAGAGTAATTATGCCTAAATAATCGTCAACAATATCCTCTATATCCATACATACTCTCCTTTAATTAATTTTTAAAACCACTCTCGCCTCTTGCATAATTAATCTAGTTGAGTTTATTAAATAAAATAGATTTAATCTAACAACTCAGAATTATTAATCATTTTTTTAATAGATCGTATCCGTTTGGGTACCATCGCTACCTAGTACATCGGTTCGTCAATTCCTCCCTTCATGATTCGTAAACCTTTGAGGTAGGGCGCGTCAAGGGGGGAATAACTTGTCAACCGGTGTACTAGTCTTTCAAAACCGGCGACGAAATCACACCCCCCTAAATCTCCTCCTGAGACTTGTCACAGGTTAGGGCAATCGCATGAAGTCGTTTTATCAAACAGTCACTTAGCTTTAGGCCGGTCAGGCCAAATAGAAAGTAAGTGATTGAGTTTAGATATGTGGTTTGAAGGCACGGATTGGGACCACTCACTCGGTCATATTCTGTGCCAGCCAACCTCTGGCCTCGGCCTGCGACTCAATCTGACGTTCAACGTATCCGGTGTTACCGTTTGATTTAACAACATTGTTCATGCGATTGCCTGCTACCACGGTTTGATTACCTTTGACATCCCTTGACATATTGGCTAGGTGTCTATTGGTCAATTTGAGTCGAACCTAATTCATCTTTACCACCTATCAGTTTGATAAACGTAAACGGAAGAATACTAAAGCCCACTTTTCGCTCGCCAAAATACCAAAAAATCGCTCTGTGTGAGTCTGTGCGACTGACGTGAACTGTTGAAACGAGTTTTAAAAACTCAACCTCGAGCACACGAAAAGCCCACGGTTTAAAAACTGATAGGTACTAAGCTAATTCACCCTCAAGAATTGATTTTTGGTGAAATGTGATTTTTATCTGGCACAGCGAATGACTTCGTTTCGGCATTGTACTGGTAAATAGTCAAGCCCGCTTTTATAGGCGATTGATTGCGTGACTCAAAGAGGTGGGTTTCGCTATAGCGAAACCCACCCGACACTAACCCATCCGACGCTCGCTATAAGCCTTTCCTACACACACGGGTTACGCTCGCTTACTTCCCCAAATGTCATCCGTATAAGGGTACATGATTTTTGATAATTTTTTTCTCTCCCTACCCGTAAATAG
>Ga0164315_10002822_pt1 | contig 13391 bp, 10 predicted proteins | sample GuaBasSedimGuay6_FD_113737 | JGI IMG/M metagenome (GOLD analysis project Ga0164315, IMG submission 113737) | Subseafloor sediment microbial communities from Guaymas Basin, Gulf of California, Mexico - Guay6, Core 4569-2, 0-3 cm | ecosystem: Environmental > Aquatic > Marine > Hydrothermal vents... | reverse complement strand
TGCGTTGTGGGTCACTACGCAAAACATATAAGACTCAAGCTCGTCTAAAGAGACATTAGAAGGCAAAAAGAGCTCATTTTAGATTGGTTTTTTTATTTTTAAGACAATTTTGGTGAACTTGGGATAAGATACCCGCCAATCATATGTGTCTTTTTCCAGATTACAGGGTCTGACAATGTCCAGGGAGTTTTAATTCCTGTAAACCAGTTTGGACGGATTCTAGTGATAAAATTACCAATTACAACAAGTGTTATTCCCATGAAAACTTTGATGAATAATATAATATTGAGGCTGCTATTCATTGAGACAATAACGGTAATCCAGGAGAGAAAAACCATTAAGGCGACCATAATCCCCCGGAGAACTCTGTATGATTTTCCAAAACGCTTATAGTTAGCTCTGCCCGGGTCGATAAGCGGAAGCCAGGTCATCAAAACCCAGATTAACGATCTCAAGGTTCCCAGCCATATCATATTGTTTCTATCTCCCCAGCGGTCCACCTGCCCGTTTATCGACCAGTGCATGGGGATCTGTGAAGGAAGTTTTGAAATAAGGAGTACAATAGTACCCTAACTTGCCAATGAAAGCATTAATAGCCAATAATCTTTTTTCATCAGTTTGCCTTATCCTTGTTTAATGAATATATCAAGGCGATAACTTCCTGGAAAACAGTTGTATTTAACGAGTAAATAATACTCTGTCCATGGCGCTCAGCAAGAATCAGATCCGCTGTCTTGAGAATTGTCAGGTGATGGCTTATTGAGGGCTTACTGATATTAAAAACAGAGGATATCTCTCCGGCACTCAGATCCTTATCTTTGAGTAGTTCCAGAATTTTACGCCTGCTGGGATCGTCCAGGGCCTTGAATACGGCATGAAATATCAAGCGGCAAAGCAAATAAAATCCTATTTGATTTTACCCTTTAAAAAATCTGAATACTGCCTGTCTGTTTTCAGAATATGATTTGTTACCCAATCCTGCAGGAAGTCCAGAACCTCATTGGTTAATACCGCCTGATCGGTTTCAAGGCCGGCAAGAAGTTCCCGTGCTTTTTTCAGCAGTGATTGATGCTGAACAATGTGCTGCTCCATTTTTGGATATCTGTATTCAGCAAATACTTTTTCTTCAGCAGAGAAATGATAATCTGTGTAATCAATCAGTTCTTCCAGTGTCGTCTTGAGTACCGATTGACCTTCACCTGATTCCATATTTACAAAGAGTTTGTTAATCAGGCTTATCAGAATACGATGGTGTTCATCGTATGTTTCAATACCGACACTGAGGCTGGGAGTCCATTTTATAAAATCATCGAAGCCGATGGTTGTCAGAATCTGAACAATCTGTTTGGATTCATCCAGAAGTTTTTCATAGAGAACGCCTGCTTCAATACGATCGTTCTTTTCGACGTAATCGAATAAATCCCGGACTGTTTTATGAAGCATCTTATGAGTTTTTTTCAGTTTTAACAGTTTTTCTTTATCTGTAACTTCTGTTTCCCCATGAGTTTGCAACCAGATACCGAGTTGACAGCTGTTATCATCTACCAGATTCACATCTTCAGCTGAAATCATTCCATCCATAACAGCTCTTGATGTAGCAACCCAGTTGATATGGGCCAGGATGATACTGGATATATTAATACGGTTTTGAGTTGTATCACTGGTTTTATGAGATGCCTTCATCAGGTTATTTCCAAGATTTTCCAGAGATCTATTGGACTTTAAATAAGACTCAGAAATCTTGGTGGAAAGGAGGTTTATTCCTCTAACCTTTTCAGTGATATGGGCCAATGACGAATCCAGTTTGTCTGCAATATCGAGGGATGATTTCAGTATTTTCCTTATTTCCTGAGATCCTACACTCATTTCCTCCATACTCAGAGCAGTTCTTTCGGATATTTCTTTGAGTGAAACAGTGGATTGGACGACACTTCCTGAGCGCCCTGATATTTCGGAAGTTAAACGATTTATATCCTTGAATGAGTTTGTTACTGAGTTGACACCCTTATCAATCTCAATAAAAGCTTCGCCGCTGGTTTTGCTCAAACTGCTGGCTTCTTTTATCTGAACCATTAATTCTCCCAATGTACTTGATATGGATTTTGCATTCTCAGAGGTGGATGTGGCCAGGTTTCTGATTTCCTCGGCAACAACCGCAAAGCCTTTTCCTGCATCTCCGGCATGAGCCGCTTCAATTGCCGCATTCATAGCCAGGAGATTCGTTTTAGATGCAATACTGTTGATAACTGATATAAGAGAGGACACATCATCAACTTTCTCGTTTACATTGTGAATTACCCTATCAGTTTCAGATATTTTACTGTTTCCCTCCTTGGTAACCCGAACAAGGTTGTCAGTTTCTAAAAGGCGTTCAGATGCTATCGTCATAACATTCTCCAATGCTGCATCTATCTCTGACATTGCATCACTGGTAATCTCGATGGCATTCAGCTGCTCCAGAACCTGCTTGTTCAAGGACTCAATGGATGCCATTATCTCTTCAACAGCAGCAGATCCTTCTGTTACATCTTCCCGAAGTTTGCTTTCAATAATCTGGTTTTTCTCAGTGTGACTACTGATATCCGCGGTAAAAATCAGTGATTTCTGGATATTTCGAGATAATCTGGTGCTGGCTCTTTCATTGGCTGCCAGGTCTTCATGCAGTATTTCCATTACAGAATTGAATTGAATCAGAGCTGACTTTACCGCAGTTACTGCGATGTCCCGGGTATCTCCTACAACATGATGAGCACCGTTTTCCATCAGCGCTGAGATTTGAAACAGGCGGTGTTTTTTTGAAGTTCTGTAATAGATAACCAGGATTACAAGAACTATGGATTCAATAAACAAGACTATTCCGAGAATAACTGCCAGGGTCATATACAGCCTCCTGTGTAATACAAGTGTCGGGTATTGCCGTAAAATAAAAAAGGCCGTCTGTAATAAAACAGACGGACTGATGTTTTAAGAATAAATAACAGGATGTCTCTATGCTTCAGCCTTTTTCTGTGTGAGCAGTGATACCACAATAATTGTGATAAAGCTTAATGGTATTGATATTATTCCCGGATTATCAAAGGGAATCGGAGCATTGGAGGCATCAAGTCCGTAGCGCTCAAACATACTTGGTGAGAGCAGTATCAAGGTAAGCGCGGAAATTGCACCAACAAGAATAGAGTATGTGATTCCTTTGGCCGTTGTTTTCTTCCAGAACAGCATCATCATGATAGAAGGCAGATTTGCAGAGGCTGCTACGGCGAAAGCCCACCCGACCAGAAAGGAGACATTCATCCCTTTGAAGAGTATCCCCAGAAGTATGGCCACAGCACCGACAATTACTGCAGTAATTTTTGCCGCTTTTACTTTTCCTTTATCCGTGAAATTCACTTCGGCAAACTTATCCATCAGGTCGTGAGCAACGGCTCCTGAGGAGGCAACGATTAAACCGCTGACTGTACCGAGTACAGTTGCAAAAGCAATGGCGGAAATGATTGCAAAAAGAAATGTTCCGAAACTTTTGGCCAGGAGAGGAGCCGCCATATTGCTTGACTCAACATCAAGAACGCCGCTTGTGGCAGCACCCAGTCCCATATAAAGGGTGAGGATATAGAAGAAACCAATGGCGGCAATTGCCACAATGGTTGAACGTCTTGCATCCCGGGGGCTGGGTACTGTGTAGTACCGAATCAGAATATGGGGAAGGGCAGCGGTCCCGAAGAACAGAGCCAGCATCAGGGATACAAAATCAAGCTTGGAGAAAATACTGGATCCCTCCCCGAGTTTGTATTTCAGTCCCGGGCGCATGAACTCTGATCCGGAAGTGGGATTCTGAGCCCATACCGTAACAGTATCACCTTCAAAATCTATATGCTTCTTTGCGTAACGTATCACCTGTCCATTTTGAATAGCTCTGAGATAGGAGATGAAATTCAGTTTTCCGGTTTTCTCTACAGTTTCTCCTTCCAGATAGATCCGGCTCATTCTGCCTACAGGATGGAACTTTCTTTCGGTTTTGACAGCTCCGTTGTACAGTGTTTCTCCATCTGATGTGTAAGTTTTAGAAAGAGCCTCCATCAGTACCGGAGTAGTTCCTGAGTTATCAAGGCTCCACCAGCTTCTGAGCCCTGCTTTTTCCAGGGCAACTAAAGTGTAATCACCGGATGTTACCTGGCCTTTTACCGTGTATCCATTTTCGGCACTGCTTACTTCACTCCCGCTGAGCTCAGCATTGATAACTTCAGGTATCCGGTACCGTTCATAATCCGGGGTGGTATCCAAACCTTTGTTCAGCAGCACAATAACCAGAATAAAGGAAAATATAATGAGTAAAGTTCCTTTGATGAATTGAACATAAGTTGTTGATTTCATTCCGGCTGTTGCAACAATGAACGTTACGATGGCACCGACGATAACAACGCCGGCCCAATGGGGAAGCCCCAGAAGAGGTGTCACCAGAGCACCGGCCCCGACCATCTGAGGTATCAGATAGAATATGGATATAATCAAAGTACTGATACCGGCCATAAGCTGAATACCCTTGGAATTGAACTTGGCGTCCAGTGCATCGGCAAAAGTGTATCTTCCCAGTCTTTTCATAGGTTCAGCCACAACGAAAAGAGCTACCATCCAACCGGCGAGATAGCCGATTGAATAAAGAAAGCCATCATAACCGACTGTGGCTATCAGTCCGCAGATACCGAGGAAGCTGGCCGCAGACAGGTAGTCCCCGGCAAAAGCAATACCATTTACCGACCAGGGAATTGTACCTCCAGCGGTAAAATATCCTTTGGCAGAACTTGTTTTACGAGCAAAATATATGGAAATACCAAGGACAAGAGCGACGATACTGATAAATAGAATTACAGCAAGGGGAGCTGGATCGTAAATCATTTATTCAGTTCCTTTTCCTTCGCCGTACACATATTGTTGTAGATAACACCCAGAACTATAGCGAGTATTATGAGAAAAAAGCCATAGAATATGGCAAAGTTCAATCCGAAGAGAAATATGGATCCCATAATCGTGGGTGAAAAAGTATTGATGGCCACAAAGCCGGCAAATACCATCCCATAAACAAAGAACAGTCGAAGGCCCAACTTCGTTTTGTAGTCAGCAGCAAGATCTTCATCTTCATTTTGTGTCGCAGGTTCATGTAACATCTTTATTCTCCCTAACTCAATTTATTATTGAGAGTTTCAGTGGCTAAATAATTGTATCGATGTACTATCAGTGAGTATGGAATTACTGTCAAGAAGGCAGTCTCTACTGGGCAGAGCACACGGCCTCAGGCTATTCTAAAGGGGTATATGATTATTAAAAATCAATTTCGGTATTCTGAAAGAACCATACTTTACTCTTACTTTATAGGGCTGATACTTACGGGAACCCTTTTATTGAGCCTTCGTATCAGTTGGAGCGGTACCGGGGGAGTAATGCATGTTCCGTTTGTCGATGCTTTTTTTACTGCAGTATCCGCAACTTGTGTTACCGGTCTGATTACAATAGATACTTCCCTCTGGAGCCGTTTCGGACAGGTTATTATTCTGCTGCTTATCCAGGCAGGAGGTCTTGGTATCGTGACTTTCGGTATGCTTTATCTTTTTCTTCCAAAGATGAGAATCTCGCTGAAGAACAGTAAAATGCTTCAGAATTCTTTTGTTGCCGAAAAGATGTCCCGGGGACGGCAGATTATAAAAAGCATCCTGAGTACAACACTGTTGGTTGAATTGATCGGTGCAATGCTCCTTACCCTCAGTTTCTTCAGAGCCGGTACTGAAGCTCCGATTTTTGAAGGGGTTTTTCATTCAGTTTCTGCGTTTTGTAATGCAGGTTTCTCATTATTCAGTGATGGAATGGTGCCGTATCGATCCAATCTTCTGGTGAATCTTACACTGATGGGACTGATTGTCGTTGGTGGAATCGGTTTTGTGGTGATGCGTGATCTGAGACGAAAATTCATGGATTGGAGACGACCACTTCTGTTTCATACAAAAATAATGCTTCTGGCCGTACCTGCCTTTATACTTATTGGATTTGCAGGTTTCCTTTTTCTTGATACCACAGCCGCATTTTCTCATCTTCCCCGGGGTGAACGTATACTGGCAGCTCTGTTCCAATCTATTACTACCCGGACGGCTGGTTTCAACACAGTTGATCAGGCAAGCCTCTCTATGACTTCCAGGTGGTTAGCTCTGGTTTTGATGTTGATAGGAGGAGGATCGGGGTCTACTGCCGGTGGGATTAAAGTTACAACAGCATTCATACTCTTTATTGTTCTTTTTCGGGGGGTGAACGAGAGAGGAGATATTCGTTTTCTTCGTCGACGTATCGCATCGGCGGATGTCAGCAGGGCCGCTATGTTTTTTCTGAAGGCAATTTCGCTGCTGTTTGTCAGTATCCTTTTACTTGGTATTGTTGAATATACCAATTCAAATGATTTTACAGCTTCAGAGCTGGTGTTTGAGAGTGTCTCGGCCATGGGAACGGTGGGTTTATCCATGGGTATCACTTCAGAGTTGTCCTTTACAGGTAAAATAATTATTGCCGCAACAATGTTTGCCGGCAGAGTTGGTTTGTTTTCACTGGTAATACGCCGGGCAAGAGATAGGGCCGATGCCCTGATAGAATACCCGAAAGGGGAGGTAATGATAGGATGAAACAATACGCACTGATCGGGGTAAGCTCCTTCGGTAAAAGGATACTGGAGGAACTGATCCTTATGGATTGTGAGATTATTCTCATTGATAAGGATCCAGAAATTATTGAATATTATAAAAATAATGTTACTGCGGCTTACATTGCTGATGTCATCAACGATGAGATTGTAACCCGCTTAATCCCCGGGGATATTGATGCTGTGGTTATCGATCTCGGGGATAAGATTGAAGCTTCGATACTTGTTACCAAATATTTAAGCAAGCTGGGAGTTTCAAATATCATCGTAAAAGCTGAAACGGATCAGCATGGCGAAATCCTGTCCATAGTAGGGGCAGACCATGTGATTTTCCCGAATCTTGAGGCTGCCAAACGTGTCACACCGCTGCTTGTATCGGAGTTACTCTTTAATTATCTGCCTATCTCCGGAGGATTGGTAATTGCCGAGACCGGTGTACCGGAAAACCTGATTGGTCATACTCTTACTGAAATCGAAATCAGAAAGTCCCGGGGTATCAATGTAATCGCCTTCCGCAGGGTGGGACAGGGGGAGTATCAGTTTTTTAAACCTGAATATCGGCTGCATGGTGATGATGTTCTGCTGATTGTAGGGCAGGATGATGATGTATCCTCCTTCACAGGAAAAGATTCCAGTAGTCAGAAGACGGGGATCGGTAATCTTTTCCGTCAGCTGTTCAGCAACACGAAGCCCGACTCCAATCAGTCATCGTAGAGAAGACGCAGGTAATCAATCCGTCCAAAGGCTTTTTCTACGGATTCTCTTACTTTCTCCGGTGAAGGGGATGAGATTTTTGTCCCAAAGCTTGAAATTATTTCGTTGAAGTTCCTTACATAAGCAGCTTCTCCGAAATGAGCTTCTATCGTACTGTCCATCTGAGGAGCCCTGGCTTTCAGGGTCCGTCCGGCAGAATCGAGTAACTCCCTGTTAAGAAGCTTTGCTTTTGTAAGCCATTCAGGATTGTTTCCCGCCAGCCTCAACGCTTCCAGCTGATCCTCAACCTTGAGATATGAGATATCGATTCCACCCCCTGCTGCAATTTTTGATACGGCAGAATTCATGGATTTAATGGCTTTATCCGAAAGATTCGGCTCCATCTTTCGGATTCTTTCCTGATAAGCTTCCTGGGTTTTAATCTTCAGCTCCTCAGTTACCGGTATACGGAAATCAGCCCAGAAACGTCTGGGGTAGTCCCCGAACAGATTCAGAATACCATCAAGTATATCCAGATACCTGGCCAGCAGAGGCTTCTGCCAATGCAGGGCATTCAGAAATAAATAACCAAACCCTTCCTGAACAGAAGTGGAAATCACAGCATCGCAGGAAGATGCAAGCTGCCGGTAACTCAGTCTCTCATCACCGCTTGCCTCAGGGCACCAGATACCGGGTATCAAACCGCTTTGAAAAGCACTTTTTACAATTCTCGAGTACTCTTTTTCCTGTTCAGAAACACCGGGAAGTGTGACAATCAGATTTGCCGGTACATCAAGCAGCCTGGCCAGTATTGCAGCTTCAATAATATTCTTACGCCTTATGGCTCTTACGGGATAAAGCAGGATGGGTGCTCCGGGGATATAGCCGGGATTGTCCTTTACGCAGAGCTCTTCAAGGGCTTTTCTCATTCCTTCAGGATTCCCCGGTGCCATTGGTTCCAGGGGTACTGGATTTGAAAGCAGAGAAACAGATTCCTCCATGCCGGCATCGGAAAGAATCCTGCGGTCTCTTTCATTTATAACAGCATATCGGATTTCAGGCCCTGAAGGGTAGGGCGGATGTTTGAGCACTGAGTCCAGACGTTTGAGATTTTCGGGTCTTCCACACTCGGGGAAGTCATGAATATGGAACAACATCTTCCGGCTTCCTGATTTTGCAATACTCACCAGTGCCGCGGTATATTCAGGATTTTTACCCAGATGGTAGTTATGTACCCACCACAGCGTATCTTCATCATAACGGGCGAGTAATCTTGCTTTAAGCTGGTCTGGATCGGGACCATGGCCATCCTCGCTGTAGTCGATTTCTTCAAGAACATCCAGCCGGACTTTATCAGCAGCATGCCGATCGAATCCTTCTCTAATCATTTCAAGAACTATTCTGGTATTCTCATCATTACCGGTTACCAGGCGGATTTCATCCAGCTTGCCCATCCGGGAGAGTAATGCGCGAATCGAATAGATAATTACATCAGTAACACCACCGGGTTTGAGATGGTAATGGAAGAGTGCAATTTTCATGAAGATGAATCCATCCGAAGATCTCCCCAATGGCGTGTTAAAACCGCTCTGAGCTGATTTCTCAGGACACTGTAAGAATAATACTGAAGCCCCAGAGCATAGTTGGCTTCTGCCATTTCTCTGGCCAGCTTCCGGTCGTTGAGAACCTCGTTGGCAGTGTTTATGGTAACTTGAGAAATAAAATTATCCATTTCGATAACTCTGAAGCCTTTTGGCCGAATATCCGTGGCATAAATGGAGTAGTTATTAACCATAATGGGCTTTCTGAACCAGAGTGTCTCCAGAAAGGCATTTCCAAAGCCTTCGATCAGGGATGGGTAGGTTACCAGGTCTGCATGGGGGTAAATATCTTCCAATGTGTATATTTTACGGCCGTCTTCGGTGGTTCCCCGTTCTTCCTGAATAATGTCATCTACGAAGAGGGCTCGAATCTTCATCATATCCGCATATTCCCGGACACGTGTCTGATACTCATACCCCTCATCCCCTGAAGCATGAGAAATAACCAGTACGGCTTTCCTGTCCATTCGGGCTACCAGTTCAATCGCATGTTCAATACCCTTTCTCTGAACAACACGGGTTGGCTGAAGCACAAACAGTTCATCTTCAGCAACTCCGAGATCTGAACGTACATTGGATATATATTCGTCCTGAGGTGGAGGGCCCAGCTCAAAATTCATAACATTGGGAATAAGAGTGGAGGATATTCCGGTTCTCAATGCCAGCTGATTTTTCGCAGAGGAGTTGATAACGACATGTTCCACATTAGGCAGGTGAGGGGGAAAGCACATATTGATGTAGTCATATACACAGTTGCGAAGGAACCGCTTTCTCTCCCAGAAAAAATCATGATGATGGGCAATTACCGGCATTCCTGTTTCTGCAATGATTTCCGTCAAGGCCAGACCGAGGGGGATATTCAAGGGGATAGTCAGGGCATTCTGCGGGATAATCAGGTCTATTTCAAACTTTTTAATGAACTCGTATATTCTGGCTTTAAGGAAATGTCTCATCTCATGGATTCTGGATGTCAGAACTGGAGATCTTGTGGTTCTGTCAAAACTAGCATTGTATATTTCCTTTATTTCGGGGTGTTGAAAATGGAGTTTTTCTTCCAGAAAAGACTTTTCCGGAGGAGTATCCAGTTCTCCGGCCATGAAATAACTTTTAAATCCGGCCTGTTCCAATACCGTAGCCCATTTTGCCGTTTCCAGGGATACGCCGTCGGTACCGGCAAGGCGGAAAGATATAAAACCGATGTGCTTTGATTTCATGTGAATATTACCTCCGAGGTATTGCTGCTTTGTTCCCTTAAAGAATAAACGATTATTCAGAAGCGTCAAGGAATCCGAATAATCTGCTATTCCAGGCGATTCAGGGATTATTGAGTGCTATAATAAGCAGTATACATCAATATTGTACGAGGTGACGATATGAGGAATTCCTCCAGGAGTTATGGAATAATTTTTTTACTGTTATCAGCTCTTCTTTTTTCTTCATGCGGCCGGCAGGCAAATGAAGATTCCGCATCACCCCGGGTTACTACTGCCGATGAGGCTTCAGTTCCCGAGACTGCCTCTTCGGATATTATACCTCGATCGGAGTCCCTCCAGGCTCTGGTAACCTTTCTCACGGGTGAGGTTGTCCTTTCCGGCTCCGAAGGGGATAGAGAACTCGAAATCGGTGATTTTATCAATATCGGGGACGAGCTTAAAACCGGAACCGACGGATATGTTGAACTGCAGTTCGGAAATCTCGGTGTACTGCGTATACAGTCCGATTCGTTATACCGCCTGGATACGGCGGATCTGAAAGAAGACAGCGAACAGGTTTCGGGATCCCTTGGAGTTGGATCGATTGTTGCAAAAATACGTCATTTGACAAACAGGGATGGATTCGAGATTAACGTTCCCGGAGCGGTTTGTGCCGTCAGAGGAACGGAGTTTCTTATCAGAGCTGAAGAGGGGGGGGCTGTGACAATTGCAGTGGCAGATGGTGCGGTATCTGTTTCACCACCGTCGTTGTCAGAGCTAGGCCGTGATACGGATATTTCCGGTAACAACCTGTCTGATATCCGATTATTGATGCCTCTTGTGACAGCAGACAAGGAGATTGTAATAAGTTTGGATACCCTTGCTGATGTGGAACAGATATTAACAGACTATCAGGAATCCGAGGACCGGAATGCTGAAACAGATAACTCAAAATTAACTGAGCTTAAGTCCCGAATCATAGGAATTGTAACCAAAGTACCACTGCCGTCTCCGGTTGCCATCGAGACGGTGAATGCGGATATTCTGGATTCTGAGACACCCGAAATTCTGGAGGTTGAGTATAAACAGGAGGGAGATGAATCCAGCTCTCTCCCGGCTCTGGTAACGCTGACTGTAACTGCAGACCCTCGGGGAACAAGAATCTTCATCAATAACAGACCGGCGGGACAGGGTGCTGCCTCCATGGTTTTAACCAAAGGCTCGGAAGTTTCCATACTGGGAGTAAGCCCCGATGGGCGCCGATTGGAAAAAGTTTTAACAGCCGGCAGCGAATCGCAGGTTTCTCTTGACTTTGAAGAACTTCCAATGCCGACAGAGAGTAATGAGGACACCGAATCAGGAGTCACTTCTGTTGACGTTCCGGTTTCAGCTGCTCTTCCAGCTGCAGTCACCCAGTCTGTTGTCTCTACAGTTACCGTATCCCCGGTTGCTGATAAGGTTGTTTTCCAAATTACTTCAGAGCCGGCTGATGCGGCGGTTTTCATTAATGGCAGCCGTCTGGGATCAGGTTCCGGCGAATATGAGGGGAATAAAGGGGAACAGCTGCTTCTCAAAGTAGAACGTCCGGGGTATGAAAATTTTACTCAAACTGTTTCTCTGAGTGCCCAGTCACCGCCCCTGCATGTGACTCTTGAACCCAGACCTATTCTCCGCAAATCCCGAATAAATGCAGCCCCGGCAGTCGGTTCTCTTGTTTCCAATGGAACAATCGCTGTAGGTGCTACCGGGGGAGGAACCGTATTCGCCGTAAACAGAAACGGGAGAATACTCTGGACAAGAACTACAAGGAACCGGGATGCTGAAAACATTACTCCGGTAATTTCCGGTAACCGGGTTTTCCTGATCGGGAATGCCGAGCTTGCCATCATCAACATCTCAGATGGAAGCATCATTGCCAGACGTGAATTAACCGGCGACCAGGCCGACCTCTTCGGAAGGCGGGTTCTCATATGGAACAAGTATATCATCCTTCCATCGGATAGTGCCCTGATATATATCAACCCGAATAACGTCCCTGAGGCAGGAAAGGTTGTTGACAGCATCAATATTCCCGGCGGCTCCCGCATGACACCTGCACTCTGGGACAATCAGATTATTCTTGCCGATCAGCGCGGAGCCCTTCTCTACATAGATCCGGTTTCCAAATCTGTAACCCGCAGTGTTTCAACCGCGTCTTCCCAACCTATCGGCCAGGCTCCGGCCATCAGCGGCAATACAGCGGTATTCTCCGGACGCCGGGGAAACGTAACTGCCATCAATCTTCAGCAGGGTGAAGTTATCTGGGATCGCAGACTGAAGGAAGGCGGTTCCGTCCGGGTTCATACCGATGCTGTATTCAGTAACAACGGTGTTTTTCTCTATGGCGACGGTGTCCTCTATGCACTGAATCTGGGGAATGGAGAGAACTTGTTTCCCCCAGTCTCAGCAGTCACGGCGCCCCCGCAGATTATTAACGGTGTTCTTTATCTGTGCAGAGACGATGGAACCATATCCTTGCTCAATCCTGACAGCGGTGCTCCAATCGGAGAGTTTCAGCTGGGGGAGTTTTCCAGGGTAAGACCGGTGGGACTGGGACCGCTGATAATAGCGGCAGGTGAGGAGAATGTATATGTTCTCGATCCGAGGTCGATGACGGATTGAACAATACCGGACTGGAAATACTGCTGTTTGTCCTTTCTCTCACCGGAGTTCTGCTGGGAGTTTTAGGTCTTCCAGGGAATTTCATACCTGTTATAGCAGCGCTTATCGCAGTGATTGCCGGCAATGGTGAGAGCTTCACCTGGGTCTGGTTTACGGTTTTTCTTATAATTGCCGCTTCAGGTGAGGTTGTGGATCAGTTGACAGGTTTCCTGGGGGCAAAAAAATATGGATCTTCCCGTGCCGGTATGGTTGGAGCTGTAATCGGAGGTTTTGCCGGGGCCGTTCTGGGTACTGCTGTGCTGCCGGTAATAGGCTCTATTGCCGGTGTTTTTATCGGATGTTTCGCCCTGACATTTGCTTTCGAATATGTCTTTTCCCGGCGAACTGCAGCTGACAGCGGTAAAGCCGGTATCGGTGCGGTTCTTGGTAAAGCAGTAGCTACAGCTTACAAAATTATCGCCGGATTTGTTCTTCTGATACTCATGATTTGGCGATTCTGGTTGATTTAAAGCATTATTTTCGAGTAATTCCGGGATTTTACCGGGCTGAACTTTTATGCTTGTCATATAT
>Ga0164315_10002820_pt1 | contig 13393 bp, 9 predicted proteins | sample GuaBasSedimGuay6_FD_113737 | JGI IMG/M metagenome (GOLD analysis project Ga0164315, IMG submission 113737) | Subseafloor sediment microbial communities from Guaymas Basin, Gulf of California, Mexico - Guay6, Core 4569-2, 0-3 cm | ecosystem: Environmental > Aquatic > Marine > Hydrothermal vents >... | reverse complement strand
CCGTTGTAGAGGGAAGCTTTCTCATACGGGATGCCAATGGCTGCTGGCCGCCGTCTGATTTACCGCCATTATTCAAAGTGACCAAGCGGATTGAACTCCTCCCTGATCGTGACACCCTGCTCCTTACCGATACCATTGAAAACGTCTTTGATAAAACACTTTTTCCCGACTGGGGATATCATGTACAACTGCGCCCGGAACCCGGATGCCGATTCACTATCCCATCAGAATCTGCCCTCCCCCGAGGTGGTGATTCATTGCCCGATGATTACCAGATCTGGCACGAAGCACTCAATCCGCCGAAGCGGGAAGAGAGAGGCTTTATACATAAAGGAATCCGATATGAGGCGCGATTCCCGGACGGTTCACCCGGATGCGAAACCCGGCTTGCCTATTCCGATGGAACCGGCATCCGCTGCCTGTTACCCCCCTCCCCTTACGTGATGAGCTGGTACTCCTGCGGTGGAGCCGATGATGATGAGTTTCTCTGGCCCGACGGTTCCAAGTGGCTGCACCGGAACTGGGACGGTGTCGGACCGGAAATCGGAGCCAGCTCCCTGGATCATGACGGTGATACCGACCCGGGAGTAACAGTGGAAGAACTCAAGCCGGGGGAAACCATCGTATTGAATATTCTGATTGAGCCTCTGGGTAAGCCGATATAAACTGGATTATTTAAACAGATCAGAGTGGGAGCCGGTTCTTTCAAAAATTATCTCTTTTGAATCTACTTTATAGATAATCAACCAGTCCGGTTCAACATAACATTCCCGTCGGCCATGATAATTACCGATCAGTTTATGATCACGATTACGATCTTTAAGCGGCTTCTGAGCGACTCAACATTATATATCTAGCTTTTCAAACATATCCTCAGCACTCTCGCAGTAAATGAGATTTTTACCCAGGCCAGTATTATCGAAGGTCTTCACCGTTTCCATTTTAGGAACCACGATTGGAAAAGGCAGACCGTGTCTCAATTTAACCTGCCGATAAAAAATATTAATAGCCTCTGTAGTGGACAGCCCCAAATCGTTAAAAAGCTGTTCCACATCTTTTTATAATTCGGGTTCAATACGAGCTATTACTGTTGCTGATTTATGCATATACAATCCCTTTCTCAATATAGCCAAAATGGGCCATCATCCAATTGATTGACTGGATGCTGTCGGCTTCACAGTGTTGCTGTAAATGAACTACCCCTCCGCCGCAAGTAGGGGTATATGACAGAGATTACATCTTAAAGTCAATTTTCTCAGGTTCGCCATTTAAAAAGCGATTGATAAAAAAACACTCATCCCGGATAAGATCCGACAAATATATCCAGAAATCTTTATTCTCCACAGTGTCTTTTACAATCTTTGGTGGAAGAAAGCGCTTCATTTCATAGATAAAAGAATCTCGCAGTGAAGGATCTTCAACTATTAATCTGCTCCGCTCATCCAGTACAGACACAGATATTCGGCTTTTTTCTTTCAGAACGTAACTATAATGACTTATGATTCCGTCGGCACTAGCTTTGCAGGCTGCGAGAAACCTGATATTTAAGTCTTCAACTGTTTCCTTTAGGGCTCCTTCAACACCATAGAGATCCCGGGTGACACTACCGGGAATTAAGAAATCCGGGAGGATTCGTACGGTATAGGACCGTCGTTTCCTGCGGGAGGTTTTACACCACAAGGATATGATTCGGATCTGGTCGTTCTCACCACTCTGGGGATTGCGAACCTTGCGGAGTGGATATCCGTGGATGCGCATAGGATGCAGAGTTCCACAGAGCAGGCATGATTCGCGGGGGAACCGTAGATGACATTGTTGGGTAAAATCTGATAGGTTTTAGTCGATGGCTGTGGTGTTTTCACAGTTGTTTCAGGCGCTTTCACTGTTGGTGCAGCGGGGCGCCGTTTTATTATTGTGGGCAAGGGAGGAAAACTTCCTGGTCAGCCTACGGAATTAAGTATCGGCAGGTTCTTGGATATTTTGAAAATTCGTCGCGCGGGGAACAGAATAGAGGAATATAGACCGCATTCTCACCACGGAAAACAAAGATAATTTAAAAACATTGCCTCCACCACGCCACTGGGGGAGCGTTTTCATTAACTACAATTCAGTAGGATCGTTTTGTACACATAATTATCAGTTTTTTCATTCTGACACGATTATTAATCTGCTATTATAGGTTGAAGATACATATTAATTGGGAGAGTTCACATTATGATAAATACAATTGGAACATCCATCAGAGATCTATACAAACCCCGGCCTGGAAAAAGATTGCGTATATCCAGTTATGATACTACCGGAGGTAATCGTGACTTTGTACGTATCAAATCAGGTGAAAGTACTACAATATTTCATTCTTCCGGGGCAGGCTGTATAACACACATCTGGATGACAATGATGGAAGAAGCTGACGAAGATGCACCATTTCTGCCCCGAAAAGTTTTACTGCGTATGTTTTGGGATGGAGAAGCCCACCCCAGTGTTGAAGCTCCGATTGGAGACTTTTTCGGAATGGGACACGGTCTAACCCGCAACTACAGTTCCGCAGTACTTTCCATGAGTCCAGAAGATGGAAAATCGTTTAACAGTTTTTTCCCCATGCCCTTTTCTGATGATGCACAAATTGAGATCCAAAATGACTCTGAAAGAACAATTCGTCTCTACTATTATATTGACTATGAGCGATACTCAGAACCTTTAGATAACCCATTCTATTTTCATGCGATGTGGAAACGAGAGCTCACACAAGGAAGTAATGAAGGCTCTCTGGATAACGCTCTATTCTCATTCTCTGGAAAGAATACCACAGGTGATAAAAACTATGTGATTCTCGATGCTGAAGGACGAGGTCATTATGTAGGCTGTAATATGAATATCCATAATCTTCGTTCTACCAGGGAGTGGAATTGGTACGGAGAAGGGGATGATATGATATTTATTGATGGAGAGAACTGGCCTCCGGCATTGCATGGAACAGGCATGGAAGATTATTTCAACTCAGCATGGTGCCCAACCCAGGAATATCACGGTCTATACCACGGGATTCTCATGGGAGGCGAATCTAACTGGTCCGGTAAGGTTTCATATTATCGCCATCACATTCAGGATCCTGTAATGTTCGATAAATCTGTTCGTGTCACTATCGAACATGGTCATAATAATCAGAGGAGTGATGATTACTCATCAACAGCCTACTGGTATCAGACAGAACCCCACAAGGAATGGGCTCCTATGCCTCAGGTTGCTGACCGTCTTCCCCTTCCGGATATACTCCCTTTCAATGAGAGATCGATGGACAAATGCTTTGATTATTAAATATGAAATAATTTGGTTGGAGTATCAATAAACATCCAGTGAAGGATTTCCTTCGCCCGGTCAAAATCAAAAACATCCTTTTCTACAATTATTGATAAAGCTCTCGAAACATTTTCTCTGGCCATGGCAGCATGGCCGTAAACCCCGTCAACAAAAAAGTAATCTCCACCAAAAGCACTGATTTTATTTGCGGGAACCAGATCGATCCATTCAACAAGGGCATTAATAGATGCTTCCGGTGAAACGATATGCGCCCAAGCCATGTCTATAAAGACGTTAGGGAAATTTTTACTTATCACACCCAGAGATTTCTGATACGGATATCCGATGTGAAAGATATCAAACTTTACTCCGGGATACTCAAGAAACAGATTAATCATAAGCTCAGGGTTGGAATTATTGATCAAATTCCCATTCCCCTCCTGTAGTCCAGTATGAAATTGAAATGTCATTTCCCGTTTTTCAGCAAGACTCAGAATATGATGCATCATATGATCCTGGAACTCACGGGGCAGAACAGTACGTGTAACGTGCACGCTCCGGGGATGTATGCCGTTAAGAATCTCGCAGAATTGAGAATCAGCAATGTAAGCAGGTACTTTCTCATAACGAAGAGAACGCTCATAGGCAAGGCCTGATTTCAGACCGACAATTCCAAATTTTCGAATCGACTCATCAAGATGAAATTCAGCAACAGCTTTCCAGTCATCAAGACAATGAATTGGAATCCCCGCTTCATCCCCTGCTCGACGGATTTCCTGCATGGAATCTGGATTTATAAACCAGTCCATTCTAAAAACAGGTCTGTAATAGTCTGTATCAGGAGTTTCCTCCATCTCCTCAATTACTGTATCAAGTACTGAAACTGCAATCCTGCTTTTTTCCTTCAGGACATAATTGTAGTGACTTTTTCTCCCATCGGCAGTATCCTTGCGAGCCGCAAGAAATCTCCAATTCAAATCTTCAATGGTCTCTTTCCGGATACCGTCAATACCATAAAGATCCCGTGCTGCACGATCCAGGGAACGCCCATAACCAGTATTCTGTGCCGCATACCAGAAAGGCTCAACAAGATTCCAGCGATCCATAAAGCTCAACGACGATTCGGAGTTTCTGACAAGCTCGAGGTTCCCGGGAGAAAGTCCAGCAGAAATCAGGTCGCATGAAAAATAAAGCTGCAGCCAATCGGACAGAACATCCCTGGGTTCCTCTATCCAGAGTTTTTCTCTCATCAGATGCTCATGAGTATCAACAATATCAAGACTCCATGAATAATCCAGAAGCCTGTCGTATGTGCCCATATTATCCTTCTTTATTTAAATTTTTCACTTCATCAAATATTATACCTGCGGCAGCTTCATGCCCCTTATTGTTCAAATGAATATTATCTTCATCAAAAAAAGAGGAGTCAGCAAGTAAGTTATGAAAATCAAGAACCTTCAGATCTCTTTCTCTGGCAACTTCTATGATTTGGGGAACTATTTCCTTTTCCAGAACGCCTCCAAGAAGCATCTTGTATGGATTATCAGGTAGAATCCTTGTCGGTGTACAAAGAAGAACTGCCGTTTTTGTACCAAGACTCAGAATACGATCAACCAGGATTGAATAGTCCCTTTTAAAATACTTACCATGTAACTTCCAATTGTAGTTCTTGGAGTCATTTCCACCCAGCTTCAAAGTTACGATGTCGGGTTTGGATACCATGAGATCTCGATATTTCTCATTTATAATATATGGATCATCCATTGAGAAAGTTGCTGTGGTATTATACTTACCAAAATTCATTACTTCATAGGATTCCCCAAGAAGAAATTGAAGGAAATAAGTAAAAGGAGTATAATCCAAGGTCCCCGGCCAACCGTCAGTATTACTGGAACCTGCACAAGAAATACGTATTTTATTATTCTCCATTTCTACAACATCACCCTTTTAGAGCACCGGAAAGAGCAGATTTTACAAAAAGATTCTGAAATGCAAGATATATAATTACAACCGGAATAATTGAAAGACAAAGCCCTGCATATATCGCCTGGTAATTAGTCGTAAAAGTTCCTTGCAAGGAGTTAATCATTGGAATCATAGTAAACTTATCTTCTTTCAGGAAAACAAGTCCCTGTAGGAGATCATTCCAGATAATCGGGAAGGTTATAGCTGCAAATGTAGCAAAAGGGACTTTTGTAAGAGGTAATAAAATACGAGTAAAATACTGCAATCTATTACCCCCATCAATCTCCACAGATTCTTTCAATGCTACCGGTATACCGGCAATGAATGATGTAAATATCATTACTGGTATCGCTCCGCCTTTAATAAAAAGCAAAAAGAGGGCAAAGTAAGTATTAGCCAGACCAAGATACTTCCCCAATATCAGATACAGGGGGATTATAATCATTACAGGGGTAATTATCATCTGAAGCATATACAAACCATAAATCCAGCTATGCCACTTTTTTTTGAAACCGGCAAGAACAGACCCGGTTGCTATAGCAAGTAATCCCCCAACTACTAAACTGGAAATTGTTAAAACAACTGTCATTATCAGTGATTTTGCAATTCTACTGTCTGTCAGAATTGTTATCCAGCCATTATATTTTATATAAGGGCTGAAGTAGTCCACAATTGTTTGCTGCGGGATATCCAAATCCTCAGAAATCTCCATCCATGAATCATTTGGATTGATATAACCACTTATTCCCAATTGTTTTTTAGCTTTGGATAAATCAATATTATAGAAAGTAGCCAGGTTTCCATAAGTACTATCCATATTGAATTCTTCAAGTTTCGGCGGGATCAAATGGAATTTTGCAGACTTGTTTGTAGGAACAAACGATCTCACACCAAGAAAATAAAATGGTACAATTGTAATAAGTGAATACATTATTAAAATAATACTGATGAGAATTCCAGCAATTTTCTTTTTACCTAAAACAGGCATATTAACCATCCTGATATTATCCATTTATATTTGTCTTTTTTTCTGCAGCTTACTTAAAAGAATACCAACAGCTAATAGCGGTACATTAATTGTCATTGCCATGGTCAGTGCTTCGGAAAGAGTTCCAGATTGACCAGTTCCGGCAAAACCTATCTTGTACAACAGCACAGAAAAGAATCTGACATTCTTATTCGCGGCAAGTGCTCCCATGCCAACCGCTTCATCAAAAACACCCCATGAACCTATTAGACATATTACGGTAGCAATCATAATACTCGAGAACATTTGCGGAAAATAAATGTTCCACAATCTCTGCAGATAATTGGCACCATCAACTCTTGATGCATCAATGGTTTCTACAGGAATGGATAACAGACCTCCAAGAAATATAGCCATATTGAAGCCGGCATATCTCCATCCTATCATCAAAGGGAAAGCCCATGCAGATACAGCGGGTTCCTTGATGTCAATAGCTTGATCAATTAACCCTATTTTTAGTAGCATCAGATTTACACTTCCAGTATCTCTGGAAAATAATAGAAGCATTATCAATCCGATACCCAAACCCGATATCATATAAGGTACATAAATAATTGTAAATAAAGGCTTTTTCAATTTGCTTTTTATTTCGTACATAAGAAGAGCAAGTGTCATTCCGAAGATAAAGACTGTTGAGTAGTTTATCAACATGAATATTGCAGTTCTTTTCACTGCCGGCAGGAACATGTCAACCATTGGTGATTTAAAAATATTTACAAAATTCTGAAACCCAATGAAGTCTATATCCGTATCAATAAACGCTATCTGATCTGTCATCAATATGGGAATGGCAATAATAAACGGGAGTATGGTAAGCCCGAAGTAGATAATGAACTGAGGTGCAAGGAAAGCAATATCCCAAGCCAGATCTTTACGTTGTCTAATTCTATAGTCGCTTCTCTGTTGCTTTTTCATCGTAAATATCCGCCTCCAGATATCTTCTAAGAGAAGGGAAGAGGATGGAGTCATAGATACCACCTCTTCCCTTTTTTAATTAGACAAGTTAATTGAACCCATCCGAAGCTTACCTGATACTAGAAGCTATATGCATTTTCCCATCTTTTCTGGTACATCTCCATCAATTCAGAGAGTGACATATCGTCATTGAAGTATTTACCTAAAGGCTCTGTTAATGCATCATCCTGAAGAACCTCCGCTTTTCCTTCAATCTTGTTAGGCCCAGCTGATGTGGTACCCCAGGGTGAATTGTCCCAGGAGAGCCCAGACCCAAATGCTCCTTCCATCGCTGGTTTTACGACACCGACATACTGAGGACTGGCAATCGAAAAGTCACTGCTCAGGTTCTTAAAATTTGGTTTTGACCCGGTAAACTGTGCTCTCATCTGGGAAACCTCAGGTGAATTATACCAATTGTAAGCTTTAACAATCTCATCAAAATCTTCAGTATCCTCATATTGTGCTAGAATTGCAGAGCTCTGTAGGGTAGTAACCGGATAAGCAGCAAGTTTACCATCTTTCCCGGCAGGAAAGGGAACTCCACCAAGCTGTGCTGAAGGATCAGCAGCAAGAACTTTATTCCAAATCCAGGGACCATGCAAAGTTAATATTGACTTCCTGTTAATAAAACCGGCTTCAAACTCATTTTCCCAATCTCTTCCGAGCCAATTCTTTGGTAGATAACCTTTCTGATAGTATTCCTTAATCTTCTCAAAGAAAGGTACATATGGATTGTTATCAAGATCAGTCCAAGCTATCTTACCAGAATAGACATCAGACAAATCTTGAATAGTTGCTCCCATCGACAAGGCTAAGATATTCGGGTAACACAGCCCCCAAACCCAGGAATGCCATCCTGTATCCAGTACATATTCAAGACCATCAGTCTTATCAACATAGACTTTAAGATCTGCCAAAAAATTATCTACATCATCCCATGTTCTTATTGAAGTGGGATCTAATCCAGCTTTCTCCATCTCATCTTCGTAGAAGAGAAAAGTAAAATTAAACGTATTAAACAACTGGATTCCAGGTACATAGTCTGCTATACCTGTTTCGGTTTCAAAAAGTGTTTTGCCGTCATAGGATAATTGGTCCCAATATGGATAATCTATATCCAGAATGTTAACAAATGTCTTATACGTAGATTTATCTGCCGTTGGAAATCCACTCGCCATAATTGCCGGACCTTCATTAGCTGCAATTCTAGCAAGAAAAGCTGTTTGCTGATCCTCATTAAGACTTGTGACTTTAATTGTAACATTGGGATTTTCTTCCATGTACAATTCCCAGATCTGCTTATCCTGTTCCAGGTATTCCGGTTGAGTAGCAACAACTTCTATGGTTACCTCTTTACCCGAACCTGAATCACCATCACCAGCCTCTGAACTACCTCCGGCAAACAATGCAGTTGCAAAGCTTACAACTAATAATACACTAAGAATTCTTTTAAACATAACTTCTCCTTATAATATAGGGAACCGAGTAAAATAAAGATACAAACCGGTCTTGTCTCTTCCGATCCTACATGCAGGAACTGATTGAAGGATAGCATCATGAGAACTGATGCATAACAGTAAAATACGATATTATTGTGTATAAAACGATTCTTGATTTATCGGAATACTTATTTCAATCCTGGTACCGTTATCCGGATTACTCCCTATAATAATATTACCTCTCGTACCATAGAGGTTTCTGACTCTTTCTTTTATATTATTCAGACCGATTGAACTGATACTGGATCCATTTTTATTCAGGTTGTCAATTCTGAAAATTTCTTTCATCCTTTCCTGAGAAATGCCTTCACCATTATCTTCAACACGTATTTTTATAAATAATTCTTCTTTCTTTATAGAGATTCTTATGAAACCAAATCGTTCAACAGGGCAAATCCCGTGAAATAACGCATTCTCCACCAACGGCTGTAGAATCATTTTAGGAACCATTGAATCAAGCAGTTCTTCTTCTATATCCCAGGATATTTCATACTTATCAGGATATCTATACTGTTGAAGCAGATTATAGTTCTTTACACTTTCCACTTCCTGCTTAATTGTAGCATATATCCCTTTTTCTCCAAAGTTAATTGAATTCTGCAATATACGGATAAAAGTTTCGATCATCCTGATAATATCATTGTTCTTGTTTTCTCTAGCCAGATAGATTAACGAATTGAGGGTATTATATATAAAATGGGGGTTAATCTGTGATATAAGTAGATTAATTTCCATTTCTCTTTTAATCTTTTCATTTTCTACAGATTCACTGATATATTGCTTTAAATCTGCTATCATGCTGTTAAAACCATAGCCGAGTACCGCAATTTCATCTCTTCCACGGGTCGGCATGCTTACATCTAAATCACCTCGGGCAACTTTCCTCATTCTATAACTGAATTCAGCGATACGACCGCCAATCCCAAACGAAATAACCAATCCAAGTACTATGGCCGTTCCAAGAGCAAGAATTATTAGAATTGCTGTCCATATATTGATGCTTCTTGCTGCAGACATTATTTCAGCCTCCGGCTGAAGACCAACAATTATCAGATCGGTATTCCTTACACTCTTATAGATCATACGGTATTTTTCCTGTCTATATTTTACCATTTGAACATCAGCATCATTGGCATTGACAATCAGAGTTGCAAGAGATTGATCTACAAAATATTTTCCGCTAATATCACTTCCTATCGAGAGATCACGTCCATCAGCACATATAAGATGAACTTCTCCCCGTTCACCAAGATCTATGTCAGTTAAAAAATTAAGAATATATTCCAGATCAATATCAATGATCATAGCACCGACAGATTTGTTTATAAAACTATTCCCTGAAATTCTCTTAACAACACCATTTAATGACATCGCATACGAGATTTCTTTTCCTATTCCATCAAGTTCCTGATGAAATCCCCAAAATTTCAACCTGCTTTTTATACCCGCACTATTCTTGTACCAATCGGATTCACTTATGAGTTTCTGATCAAACTGTAGAGGAAGCATACTTGTACCCAGACTATTATCCATACCGGCAATTATCCAAATGTTGGAAATAAATGAGCTTGAGAAAACTCTATTTGTTAAATAATTATTAGCCTTTGATTTCAAATTTGCCTTCACTATAAATGAAAATTCATCTGATTCGTCAATCTGATGATTATAATAATCTTGAACCTGACTGCTTGCTAAAATCTTAATATATTCGTCTTTAACATTCTTGAGCAGCATATCCAGAAGTTTGGCCGATTGTTTGATTGTCTCTCTGGTTGATGAAGTGACATGGTTTTCTATAGCGTTATAGGTGAGTCTTTGAGAAACATACCCTAGAAGAAAAATCGGAATAATCATAATTAAAAAAGAAAGAATGAGTTTGGTTCGAATACTTAAATGAAGAAACCGACCATTATCATTTCTCATTCAAGCACCTGATAAATAATCCTGAGGTCTTTTTCCCGTATATTTCTTAAACACCTTACTGAAATACTGACTTGTATTGTATCCAACCATTCCGGCTACTTCAAAAATCATATAGTTCCCGGAATTCAGTAATTCAAGAGCTTTTTCCATTCTTAGTTTTGTCAGATAGTGGATAATGGTGAATCCTGTTTCTTTTTTAAACAGCTTACGCAGATAAACAGCACTAATATTGAGCTTTGCTGCAATTTCATCTACAGAGATATCCCTGTGATATTCCTGATACAAGATATCAAGCAGTAATCTGACTTTCCTGGAATATCTTTTCAGGTTATTATCCCTGGCAGTTTTTGCCGTGGCAAGATACTCATCGTAGAACCAGTTTCGAATATCATTAACCGAGTATAGATTCTCAAGCCTGGATAGCAATGTTCTTCTTATTGATTGATCTTTTAGAGATTTCTGATGATTATCCTTGCGGAATTCTTCAAGAATCAGTACTAGCTTTTCACAGATTTTCTGCAATTCTTCGGGATTCCATGGGGAGTCTCCAACAATTGAAAAAAGCTCTGTTATTGCAGCTTGTAGACCTTCTTCATTGTACTCCTTAAGCATACTTTCCAGATTATCAAAGATTCCAGATAAACCAATATAATCTTGCGGCTTCCATGCACTCACTTTGTTAATATCGATCAAAATATTCCTACCTAGAAAGATACAATATTGAAAAGTATATTCTGCATTCCTGTATAGATTTTGAATATTTACAATATTATTCTCAACAATAATACTGGCTATTGTAAGAGTATGTTTATGAAGATAGAAAAAACTGGATTGGATTTTTTTACTCATCTTTGATATTGTTAGTTCCAGATTATATTCATCAGAACCATTTTTAAAGTACATAACAAATAAAGCTTCATCCGATTTCAATTTGATTACTTCTATATTTTGCCTATTTTCAACAAGTGATAGAAACTTCCAATAATGGTTATCATCACCAATTGCGGAAATCCCGATTTCCCGAAGGATTGGATATGGAGTATCAACTCTTGTAAAAAGGAATGCCAGCTTACCAATTTTATAGTCAATATATTTATTCTTAACTGCTACTTCTCCTGGGTCATGAAGATCCAAACCTTCAACCAGGGATCTGATATACCGTTGTCGCAATAATCTATCAGTAGCCTCAGAATCCTGTATCTCCATTCTCAACTTCATTAATTCTGAAATCAGGGTTTCATTATTCAATTCATGCTTTAAAAGATAGTTCGATACTCCGATCTCCACAGCTTGCTTCGCGTAATAGAAATCTTTATGCGAAGTTAAGAGCAGGATTTTCACAGGTATATTCAAAGCTAATATTTCCCTGCTCAGATCCAGCCCGTTCATCACCGGCATCATAATATCTGCAAGAACAATCTGAGGCCTATATTTATGGAAAGAGGTCAGTGCGTTCCGCGGATTTGTCTCAGATGCAACTATCTTAAAGCCTATCTGTTCCCAGTCAATCAGGTTTTTAAGGTGATTCAATGCCATTATTTCATCGTCAACTATCATGACACTGACTAATTGCTGCACCTCAAACTCCTGATATTCCAGTATCGGAACGGTTCAGATTGAACCGTTCCATTCATCATAGATTCAACTCTTATGCTGGTAAACGTCCCATCCCATATATTTACCCAAAGCTTCTTTCAGAGCATCAGAACTAAGACTACGGTTCATAGCCACATGATGTTCAAATCCATTCTCGCACATGTAACTCATCAAGCCCTGAAGATTATCGACGTGGCAGAGAGCCACTCCACCGGCGGTATCAATCGGATCGTCTCTGAAATCGCCTTCACCGACATAGGCTTTGATAGTTCCCTTCACATCATCTGTGGAAATCCTCAGGTATGTCATGGGTCCGGCCTTTACCTGGGCTTTCAACGCTCCGAAGCATTTTTCCGGTCCAATACTGGCACCAAGAATATCAAGGTTCCCTATTTCAAATTCCCCGCCGATAAAACTCTTGGGGTAGTTTGAGCAATGGATGTTGATACAGGAATCCCGATCGTCATCATAGTTGTTATTCCAGTCCAGAAACCCCGAAGGTTCTCCCGAGGCAAGCTGCAGGGCAAGCATGGAAAGAGCGCCCATTACATCAGTTTCACAGGCTGAAGGTTTGCCGGCTTCACCCATCATGCTCATGGACAGGCAGGTGGCACAGCCGTAATTCTTTTCGATGGAATCCCAGCACTGGATTGCACTGGCATCAATTTCCATCTCTTCAACCCATTTCTCAACGGCGAGAGAAAGATTTGCTGAACGTTTAACATGCTCTGGAGGCGTTCCCTCAATGATCGGTCCGTAATCATCGATTTCTTTCAGCTTATCCTGCTGTGATTTATCATCGTCCCAGTTCTGAGCTGTGGAGATGATTTCAGAGAGATCTACTGTGGAAACAGTAATACCTGAATCCTGAAGGAGCTTTTCTGAGTACCTGACAGTATTGAAGGCATTCGGCCGCTGACCGATGGCCCCCAGTCGGGCTCCCCGAAGACCGGTTACAACCCGGCAGATCTGATTGAAGCGGATCAGATCCGCCTCAAACTCTTTACTGTCGATGGAACAGGTATGGAGGGTTGTATTGGTAAAAGGAATACTCCTCTGGTATAAATTGTTACAAACCGAAAGCTTCCCGCAGAAGGCATCCCGGCGATGGGCCATGTCCATTTTG
>Ga0164315_10002819_pt1 | contig 13403 bp, 15 predicted proteins | sample GuaBasSedimGuay6_FD_113737 | JGI IMG/M metagenome (GOLD analysis project Ga0164315, IMG submission 113737) | Subseafloor sediment microbial communities from Guaymas Basin, Gulf of California, Mexico - Guay6, Core 4569-2, 0-3 cm | ecosystem: Environmental > Aquatic > Marine > Hydrothermal vents... | reverse complement strand
TGTGCCATTTGGAGAACCTATGCCTTGATTTCGGTTACTTCGATTTCAGTATAACTTTGACGGTGACCCATCTGCCGACGCGAGTGCTTGCGACGGCGGAACTTGATGATTTCAATCTTGTCGCCACGGCCATGCGCGGTGATTTTGGCAGTCACGGTGGCCTTGTCGAGTGTCGGTGAGCCCACTTCGATCTTGTCGCCGTCGGCAACCATGAGGACGTTGTCGAGTTTAATGGTCGAACCTTCTTCGCCTTCCAGCTTTTCCACGCGCAGGGTTTCTCCCTGGGTTACCTTATACTGTTTTCCGCCGGTGGCGATGACAGCGTACATGTGTGACTCCGAAGCTATACTGAAAAAGGGTGCGAATTCTAGCCGCTGGCGGGGTGCAGGTCAATGCCTTTAAGCTTCAGATTTACATAATATTTTGCGCCCTGAAACCAACCTCTGAAGGCGCTGTGCGGATGCGCCCGCGGCATCCCCTCATCACCGGACCGTTTGCGTATGCCCGCGATGCAGGCTAGCAGCAAGACAACGGCGGGATTATACTGGCTTGCGATCACAGTTCTGGCGACAAACCGCATAATAACATTAGTAAAAGAGACAATGGACAATCATTCGAGTAATACCGGCAAAGCTGGGGCCGGGCGCGGCAGGCTCTCGCTGATATTCGCGGTGCTGGCCTTCATTGCCTGCAATGGCACCATTTTTCTCATCGGCGTCTTATCCGCGATCGGCATTACCGTGTCAATCAACCCGCATCTGCAGGCAGCCGTGATATCGCTGTTTGCGATCGTAACCCTGGCGCTGGTGTTCAGGGATTTCAGAGAGCACAAGAACCTGAGCCCGCTGCTGCTCGCCGCGCTTGCCAGCGCCACCCTGATCGGAACCATGTATATTCAATACAACAAGCTTGTCGAATCGATCGCTTTGCTGGTGCTGTTTGCCGCCGCGTTGTGGAGCTGGGGAATTCATCGTCGACACTGCGCGCAAATCAAGCCGTAAGCTGTCGCGAATTCGATTAATCCAGGTCTGGTTTTACTACGCGCGTCACCGCCAGCGTCAACAACAGCAGGGCCGTGGCGCTGATGACGATGGCCGGGCCGGTCTGCCAGTCGAAGTGAAATGAGCTGGTGATACCGCCGCCGAGCGAGGCCAGCCCGTAGAGCCCGCTGATGTAGACCATTTGCTCCGGGCTGCGGCTGAACAGGCGTGCGCTGGTGGTCGGAATCACCAGCATCGCTGCAATCAGCAATACACCCATCACCTTCATCATCACCGCGACCAGCAGGGCGATCATGACGTACATCAGGAACTGAATCTTGCGCACTTCAATGCCTTCCGCCTGGGCGATTTCGCGGCTTACCGACACCGCGACAAAAGCGCGCCAGTAACGCCAGAGCAGCAACAACAACAGGATCGTCGTCAGCAGCAGGCTCAGCAGGTCGCCGCGCGTGGTCGCGAGCAGGTCGCCAAACAGAATTGCTTCGAGATTGACCGTGGGCGAGGGTAACAGCCCGACCAGGATTATGCCGCCGGCCAGCCCGGTATGCGAAATGATCGCCAGGGTCGTTTCCGATAGCGCGTTGTTGAAGCTGTTGACCCGCGACAACGAAAACACGATGACAAGCGCCAGCGCGAGCACTCCGAAGATCGGTTCCACCTGCAGCATCAGCCCGAGACCGACACCCATGACCGCGGCGTGACCGAGGGTATCGCTGAGGAATGCCAGCCGTTGCCAGACCATCAGGCAGCCCATCGGCGCGGCGATGGCAACCATGATCAGGCCGGCGATCACGGCGCGCCAGAGAAAGTCATCGAGCCATTCAGTCATGATGATGGGGGTCGGTTACGCCCGAGACATCATGCTCGTGGTCGTGATGATGCGCGTAAACCGCTATCGAATCGGCAACCTGCTGCCCAAACAAGGCCAGGTACTCAGGATGCTGACTGACCGATTCGGGCAATCCCGAACAGCACAGGTGCTGGTTCAGGCACAGCACCTGGTCGGTTTGCGACATCACCAGGTGCAGATCATGCGACACCAGCAAAACCGCGCATTGCAGCTGATCGCGCAATTCGCCGATCATCTGGTACATGCGGATTTCGCCGCTGACATCGACCCCGGCGGTGGGTTCATCGAGCACGATCAGGTCAGGGTTGCCGAGCGTGGTGCGCGCCAGCAGCACGCGCTTGAGCTCTCCTTCTGAGAGGGAGTGCACCTGGCGCTGCCGCAGATATGCAACCTCGGATTGCGCCAGCGCGCGTTCGATTTCCGCATCGCTGGAAATGCGCGTTAGCCGCAACAGGCGTTCGACGCTCAGCGGCATCAAGCGGTTGACGTAAACCTTTTGCGGCAGGTAGCCGATGCGTAGATCGGGGCTGCGTTCGATTACACCGGAGTAGTCGCTGATGAGGCCATTGACGATATTGGTCAAGGTCGATTTACCCGCTCCATTGGGTCCGATAATCGTCGTGATCTGGGCGCGCCGCAATTCGAAACTGATGCGATCGAGTATCAGTCGCTTTCCCTGCGAATAACTGATGTCCTGCGCACGCAGCAGCGTTTCAGTGGCCATGCTTCTGGCACTCCGCGCAGACGCCGGTAATCTCGACGACCGAGTGATCGACCGCGAAACCGAGATTGTCGGCGGCGGTCAGCAACCCGGGTGCGATATTTTCGAGTTCGGCTACCTGTTCGCAATCCCGGCAAATCAGGAACTGTGCCTCGGATTGATGGCCCGGGTGTATGCAGCTGATAAATGCATTGCGGCTTTCGATGCGATGTATCAAACCTTCCGCCATTAAAAACTCGAGCGCACGATAGACGATCGGCGGGGCGATCCGCTCGACGCTGTCGCCCCGATTCAACTCGGCGAGAATATCATAGGCCCCGAGCGGCTGATGGCTTGCCAGCAATATCTCGAGCACCTGTCGGCGCCGTGAAGTCAGGCGCAGTTTGCGCGTTTCACAAAGCTTGTGCGCCTGCGACAGCAACTGGCGCTGACAGCGGCGGTGATCGTGTTTGCGAAAGGCGATAGCGGAAGGCTTAATTTTTGGCGACATAGTGTTATATTATAACGTAACTCAACACCCGCCACATTCCGATTTTGCGAACCGCTTTACTGCTTCTTCTGCTTTGCCTGCAAGGCGCGACCGCGCTGGCCGCGCCGCGCGTGGTGACATCGATTGCACCACTGCAGGAAATTACCGCGGCAATCATGACGGGCATCGCCAGCCCGGAACTGATCATCACCGGGCAGGCTTCAATGCATCATTTCGCCTTCCGCCCTTCGCACATGCGCCGCCTGCAGGAAGCTGACCTGGTCATCTGGATCGATCGACACTTCGAAGCCGGATTCAACCGCGTCGCGGAGATACTGCCAGCCACTACGAGCCAGCTTGAAATTCTGCCGGCGCTCGGCCTCGACAGCACGGATGGCCACATCTGGTACTCGCCCCTACTTCTACAGCAGAGTATCGATATCATCGCCACTCGATTGACGCGGCTCGATCCTGAACATCGCGCAGGCTATCACGACAACGCCTCGCTCCTGGCAGCCGAAGTCGCCGACTGGCGCGCCGCGACCCAGACCTGGTTACAGGATCACCAACCCAGGTTCATTACCGATCACGCTTTCACCACTCATTTCGAATCCGACCTGGGCTACCCGGCGCTTGCCACCATCCACGATCAACACGACGGTCACGGCGGGCTCGGGGAGTTGAATCGAATCGAGGAATTGCTACGCCAATACCCGGCAAGCTGCCTGCTGACACTGGAGTCCAGTCCTTCGCCACTGGCGCTGGAACTCGCACACAAGTATCGGCTCAAGGTCTTCAAACTGACGCCGCCGGACGCTGTCAATGCAGCCGCAACGGGCATTATCGGGCGCCTGCAAATTCTCTCGAATGCGTTAAAAGCCTGTAGCTGAATGATTACTTCGCAGAACACGACCCTCGATCCGGATTGAGCAGATAAACCCTCTGAATGCACCCACAACCAGATTCGATTGCGAACTTCGCCGTCAATCGTTACATTCGGCTCATATCAAAGGGAAACCGACATTATGACCAAACCCGTTGGCGCCGACAGCCTGCTACCCCTGTACGTTTATGATGATAGTGAGCGCAACCGCCTGATCGAAGAGGCGCGCGATCTGCCATCCATCGAAATCAGTTCCGCCGCGGCCGCCAACGCGGTCATGCTCGGCGGCGGTTATTTCACCCCGCTGCAGGGCTATATGAACCTGCAGGACGCGCTCGGCGTAGCGCGTGATATGCGCACCGTCGACGGCCGCTTCTTCCCGGTGCCGATTATGAACCTGGTCGAGTCGACCAGCGCCATCGAGGGCGCGCGCCGAATCGCGTTGCGCGACCCTAACGTCGAGGGTAACCCGGTCATTGCGATCCAGCAGGTTGACGCTATCGAAACGGTCAGCGACGAGCAGATGGCGCTGATGACCGATAAAGTCTATCGCACCGACGACATGGATCACCCGGGCGTCGCGGCGTTCAACAACCATGGGCGCCAGGCCATCAGCGGTCCGATCCAGGTACTCAACTTCAGTTATTTCGAAACCGATTTCCCCGACACTTTCAGAACCGCGGTGCAGATTCGCGCCGAGATCGAAGCGCGCGGCTGGCAGCGCGTGGTCGCGTTTCAAACGCGCAACCCGATGCACCTCGCACACGAAGAACTCTGTCATATGGCGATGCAGCGATTGAACTGCGACGGGCTCGTCATTCACATGCTGCTGGGCAAGCTCAAGCCCGGCGACATACCCGCCGACGTGCGCGACGACGCCATTCGCACCATGGTGCGCCTGTATTTCCCGGAGAACAGCGCAATCGTCACCGGTTACGGATTCGACATGCTCTACGCCGGTCCGCGCGAAGCCGTGCTGCACGCCTATTTCCGCCAGAACATGGGCGCCAGCTATTTTATCATCGGCCGCGATCACGCCGGGGTAGGTGATTACTACGGCGCCTTCGACGCGCAGACTATTTTCGACGACGAGGTGCCCGAGGGTGCGCTCGATATCGAAATCTTCCGCGCCGATCACACCGCCTGGTCGAAAAAGCTGAACCGAGTGGTGATGATGAACGAGGCGCCCAACCACAGCAAAGAGGATTTCGTACTGCTGTCGGGGACCCGGGTACGCGAAATGCTGAGTCAGGGCACTCCCCCGCCAAAGGAATTTTCACGCCCTGAAGTCGCGGAAATTTTGATTAATTATTATCGATCCCTGTAACAAAACCTTCGCTAACGCAGGGCCTCATTCAATGAGTACTAGATCGCAGGCAGTGTCTTTGCGATACTCCGCAATATGCAAGAAGCCGCCACAAGCAAGCATCACCCCTATACTCTGGAGGATCTGAAGAAGCTGACCGACAGCGATATGCTGCGCGTCAACCAGGTCATCAGCGACCACCTCGCTTCAGACGTGGTGCTGATCAACCAGCTCAGTCAGCACATCATACTGAGCGGCGGCAAACGCCTGCGCCCGATGCTGGTGATTCTCACCGCCCGGGCCTGCGGCTACCAGGGTGAGGACGATGCGCTGCTGGCGGCCGTGGTCGAGTTCATTCATACCGCGACCCTGTTGCACGACGATGTCGTCGACGATTCGGATATGCGCCGCGGCAAGCAGACCGCGAGTACCATCTGGGGTAACGAGGCCGCCGTCCTGGTCGGTGACTACCTCTATTCGCGTGCGTTTCAGATGATGATCAAGTCGCGCTCCATGGTAATCATGGACCTGCTCGCCAACACCACTAATATCATCGCCCAGGGTGAAGTACTGCAGCTGCTCAATATTCGCGATCCCGATACCACCGAAGACAAGTATCAAGAGGTGATTTACGCCAAGACCGCCTGCCTGTTCGAAGCGGCAGCCCGTATCGGCGCGCTGCTCGGCAAGGTCGACAACGCGCGGGAACAGGCCTTGCAGGCCTACGGCAAACATCTCGGTATCGCCTTCCAGCTGATCGACGATGCGCTCGACTATTCGGCGGAAAGCGAAGAACTGGGTAAAAACGTCGGCGACGACCTCGCCGAAGGCAAACCCACCTTACCCCTGATTCGCGCCATGGAAGTCGGCGACGCCAACCAGAAGAAACTGATTCGCGACGCTATCGAAAGCGGCAGAATCGAACGCTTCGACGAGATCAACCGCGTGATCGAAGACACCGGTGCGCTGCAATACACGCTCTCGCAGGCGCAAGCAGAAGCCGCCGCGGCCAAGAACGCGATCGCAGAACTCGACGACAGCGAGTACCGCCAGGCTTTGATGTTTCTCGCCGACTACGCCGTAGAAAGACATTACTGATCATGACCAACCCGTTTGAAAAAATGCTTGCCGACAAGGACGTACTGCTCGCCGACGGCGCCACCGGCACGACTTTCTTCGGCATGGGCCTGCAAAGCGGTGATGCGCCGGAGCTGTGGAACGTGGACTATCCCGAACGCGTCGCCCAGCACTACCAGGCCTTCATCGATGCCGGTTCCGACCTGATCCTGACCAACAGTTTTGGCGGTACCCGCTATCGCCTGAAGCTACACCATGCACAGGCGCGCGTAACCGAACTCAACGTCGCCGCGGCGTCGATCCTGCGGGAAGTGGCCGCGGCCTGCGATCGCGACATCATCGTCGCCGGTTCGATCGGACCGACTGGGGAAATCCTGGCGCCGCTCGGTGACCTACAGCCGGAGGATGCGATCGCGGCTTTCGCGGAGCAGGCGTTGGCGCTGGAGCAGGGCGGTGCCGATGTCCTGTGGATCGAGACCATGTCGTCGCAGGAAGAGGTCGAATACGCCGTCGCGGGCGCGCGCAAAACCAGTTTACCAATCGTGTTTACGATGAGCTTCGACACCAACGGCCGCACCATGATGGGGGTTGGCGCTTCCGACATGATGGCCCTGCACCAGCGCCTGGGCGTACACGCCTGCGGCACCAATTGCGGAATAGGCGCATCGGAGGTAGTCGCGGCGATCCTCAACTTCCAGGCCAACGTAGCCGATGGCGGCGACAACCCGATTCTGATCGCCAAGGCAAACTGCGGCATCCCGGAATTTATCGACGGCGAAATTCACTACAACGGTACGCCCGAGATCATGGCGCGTTACGCGATCATGGCGCGCGATGCCGGAGCACGCATCGTCGGCGGCTGCTGCGGCACTTCGCCAGAACACGTCGCCGCCATGCGCCACGCACTCGATAATAGCGCACGCGGTCCGGCGCCATCGATCGGGGATGTCGAGCGTGAACTCGGCGACGTCAGCGCGGGCGCACAAGCCCAGGCCGACGGAGAACACCAGGTTAAAACACGCGGCAGCTCACGCCGGCGTCGCCGCCGCTAACCATCGCGTAATTGCAGGACCTTTTAAGAAGGGTTCTCGCGGAGGCGCTGGGAGCGCCGGGATCGCAGAGGGGACAATGGAGGGTGAGCGCCCGCGTATTCCTGGACAACTTCCGCCTACCTCCGCATTTCTCCGCGCTCTCTGCACCTCAGCGCCTCTGCGAGAACCCTTCCCCGGGAAGCATATGCAGGTTAACCGCGGTATTGAACTCCGGGGAACACGCACAACATCTCGAACATCAGGTTAGCTGCGACCAGCGCGGTGTTACCCGAGGTATCGTAGGCCGGCGCCACTTCGACGAGATCGCCCCCGACCAGGTCCAGGCCACGGCAACCCCTGACAATTTCCAATCCCCGGTGCACACTCAGGCCACCGATTTCAGGGGTACCCGTACCCGGCGCATAGGCCGGATCGAGACCGTCGATATCGAAAGTCAGGTACACCGGGCCGGCGCCCAGCTGTTCGCGCACTTCCGCCATCAGCGGCGCCAGCGACTTGTACCAGCACTCCTCGGCCTGCACCACGCGCGCACCCTGGGAACGCGGCCAGTCGAAGTCATCGGCTTCGTAACCGCTCGCGCGCAAGCCAATCTGGACCATGCGTGTCGGTTCGACCAGGCCCTCTTCGATGGCACGACGGAAGGGAGTGCCGTGAGCAATCGGCTCGCCAAACATGTGGTCATTGATATCGGCATGCGCATCGATATGAACGATACCAACCGGCCCGTGCTTCTTGTTGAGAGCGCGCAGAATCGGTAACGAGATGGTGTGATCACCGCCCATGGTCAGGGGTTTGCAATCAGCCGCCAGAATTTCATCGTAGGCCTGCTCTATGATGGCCATCGATTTCTGTAGATTGAAGGTATTGATCGCGACATCGCCGATGTCGGCCACCTGCAAGGAATCAAAAGGCGCCGCGCGCGTCGCCATGTTATAGGGTCGAATCAAACAGGACTCGGTGCGGATCTGGCGCGGCCCGAAACGCGCACCGCTGCGGTTGGAAGTGCCGATATCAAAGGGTACTCCGATAAAACCGACGTCGAGACCGTCCGCGCTGGAGGCGAGTGGTAAACGCATCATCGTCGCGATACCGCCAAAGCGCGGCATTTCGTTGCCGCCCAGCGGTTGATTGAATTTCTTTTCACTCATGATCTAGCCTGCATATTTCACCGTTATACGTTGCGAGGGCGTCGAAAAGACGCTGTGGCGCGTCACACGGACCAGAGGCCCGCTAAACGTAGTTTACACTACGTTTAGCGGGCCGCCGGGAGTACGGCATGCCACCGTGCGCTTTACGTCGTCCGCACGACTGCAGGGACGCAGGAGGTAGAGCACCAAAAGTAGGCGCTTTTAGGCGACGCAGGGAGCAGTAGCCGAGTAGGAAATCGGTGAGATATGCAGGCTGACGTCGATGCCCGTGGATGACTAAACCCGGTCGGGAGCGAGTTTGCTGTCGGTTATGCCATTCGAGTCATTGGCAAGGCGCAGATGGGCGAGCCAGTGCTTTTCCCACAAGTGAAAGCCGCGACTGATGATAAATACCAGGATCATGTAAAAAATCATCGCGGTGACAAATCCTTCATATGCCAGATAATATCTGCCGTTCAGCCAGCGGCCGGCGCCGAGGATATCCTGCAGCGTAATCGTGCTCAGTACCACCGAGCTATGCAGCATGAAAATAACTTCATTGGAATAGGCCGGCAAGGCGCGGCGAAATGCGCTCGGCAGCACAATGCGACGCATCAATGTAAGCGGCGACATACCACAGGCGCGCCCCGCCTCGATTTCACCCGCGGGCGTGGTTTCGATCGAACCGCGTAAAAACTCGGTCGTATAACCCGCCGTATTCAAGGTGAAAACTATCAGTGCGCACCACCAGGCACTGGACAGGACCGGGTCCCACAGGAAGCTTTCGCGAACCCAGTCGAACTGGGCCAGCCCGTAGTACACCAGGTAGGTTTGTACCAGCAGGGGGGTACCGCGAAAAAAATAGGTGAAACACCAGATCGGCCCATTCAACCAGCGCTGCTTGTGAGCGCGTGCAATCGCCATTGGCACCGACAACATACCCCCCAGCAGCAGGGCGATAACGGTAATTTCCAGCGTTAACAGGGTGCCCCATAGAAATCGGTCGATATGATCCCATACCAGGACAAAGTCGAGCGGTGAATGGTGTTCGCTGACATAAGCGACGTATTCCCAGAATGTGCGCTCGGTAGTATCAGCCATGGCTATACCTTGCGCACTCCAACCGAGTACTTGCGTTCCATCCAGCGCAATCCAACATCGGAAATGGCGGTCAGTATCAGGTAAATCATCAGTACCGCAAACATGAAGGTAAAAGGTTCCCGCACCGATCGACCGGCAGTCGACGCGTTCCACACCAGATCGTGTAAGCCGATAACTGAAACCAGTGCGGTCGCCTTGACCAGCACCAGCCAGTTGTTGGTAAAACTCGGTAGCGCATAGCGCACCATCTGTGGCCAGGTGATACGCAGGAATACTTTCATGCTGGTCATGCCACAGGCGATACCGGCTTCGATCTGGCCGCGGGGTATCGCCAGGATTGCGCCACGAAAGGTTTCGGTCATATAGGCGCCAAATACAAACCCGATTGAGAAAACACCGGCGGTAAACTGGTTAATTTCGAGATAGTCCCACCAACCGGTGACTTCACCGAAATCATTGAGAAGTTGCTGGCCGCCGTAAAAAAGCAGCATCATCAATACCAGGTCGGGCACCCCGCGCACCAGCGTGGTGTAGCTGCCGGCAAGCCGCTGCCACAGCGGGTTGGTTGAAAGCTTGGCGGTTGCACCGATCAGCCCGAGCAAAACCGCCAGCAATAGCGATCCGAGCGCCAGTTGCACCGTGACAACCGTACCGTCAAATAAAAGATTACGATATTGCCAGACAGTATCCATGAGAAGAGATTGTCCAGCCTGATCGGATTGCTAGCAGTTCAGGCTGGACCAACCTTGCGGGTAAAAACCTAGCCGCCGTAAATATCGATATCGAAATACTTGGCGTTAAACTTTTGATAAGTACCGTCATCGCGCATCGCCTTGATGATCTTGCTCATCGCATCACGCAGCTCGGTGTCTTTCTTGCGTACCGCAAACCCGGCGCCGACGCCCTGGCATTCCTCGTCATCGATCATATCGCCGAGAAATGCATAACCCTTGCCCATATCTTGCTTGAGGAACCCTTCGACCGCCTGCAAGGAGTCAGAAATCTGTGCATCGAGACGACCGGTCGCCAGATCCTGAAACACTTCTTCCTGGGTCGCATACAACACGAGTTCAGCATCGGGAAATAATTTTTCCGCGGTGCACTGGTGGGTAGTTGCACGCTGTACGCCAAGGCGTTTGCCTTTCATGCTCGCATTGGTACGCATGAAACCGGCATTTTTCTTGGCCACGATACCCGGGGGCGTATTGTAATACTTTTCGGTAAAATCGATTTTCTTCTTGCGCTCTTCGGTAATCGACATCGACGCGATAATGGTGTCGAACTTCTTTGCCAACAGGGCCGGAATCATACCGTCCCATTCCTGCTCAATCAGCTTGCATTCACGCTTCAGGCGTTTGCAGACTTCCAGAGCAATATCGATATCGAATCCCTTCAGAGAGCCATCGGGTTCTTTCCATGAAAATGGCGGATAGGCACCTTCGACGCCAACCCGTAGTTCATCTGCCTGGGCAGACGCACTGGCTAGCGCAATAGTCAGAAACAGGAACAGCAGTTTTTTGATACTCATGATAAATTACCTCCAATAGGTATTATTATTGTAACCCCGGGTCGCAACCTCGATCCGGAAACTTTTCCAACCACTCGCAATCAGTGCAGGGCTTTCGCCATAAACTGGTTAAATCGATCCGATTTCGAGTCGCCGAACATTTGCTGCGGCGGGCCTTCGGCTTCAATTCGGCCCTCGTGCAAAAAAATAACCTTATTTGATACATCACGTGCGAACCCGACCTCGTGCGTGACCACAATCATCGTCGTGCCTTCATCCGCCAGGTCGCGCATGACCCGCAACACTTCCCCGACCAGCTCAGGGTCCAGCGCCGATGTCGGCTCATCGAACAACATGACGTCGGGCTCCATGGCCAATGCCCGGGCGATGGCGGCGCGTTGCTGCTGTCCACCGGAGATATGGGCCGGGTAATAATCCTTACGATCATACATGCCAACCTTATGCAGCACCGCCTCGGCACGCTCATTGGCCTCGTTCTTCGGCATTTCCAGCACGTGAACAAGCGCCTCGGACACGTTTTGCAAAACGGTCATATGGGCCCAGAGATTAAAGCTCTGGAATACCATACCGAGTTTGGCCCGTAAACGAATCACCTGCTTCATGTCCTCCGGCACAAATGTTCCATACTTGTCCTTGTGCATGCGAATTATTTCACCGTGCACGGTCACGCTGCCGCTATTCGGTATTTCAAGTAGATTGATACAACGCAGAAAGGTGCTTTTACCAGAGCCCGAGGCGCCCAGCATTGAGATAACATCGCCTTCATCGGCAAGCAAATGGACCCCCTTGAGCACTTCGACCGAACCGAAGCTTTTATGAAGGTCTATGATCTCAAGCGCGGCTGTGTCGCTTGATGGGTCGCTCATTCGGTTTGTTCCCCCTCCGGGTATATCGCCTTGCGCGATGTATTCTAGTTATCGGCACATGTTAACACTATTTAATCGCGCTACTCCAAATCATTCTCGTGGTTAATGTCATCCCGCGGTATGACGGTAAATACTCACCGCAGCTGCGCTGCCAGTGGGGCCCAATCAATCACAGCAAACGAAATTCGCCCGGCGCCAGGCCGTCGATCGTCCAGTCGCCTATGCCGATGCGCAGCAGCCGCAGCGTGGGATGCCCGACCGCCGCCGTCATGCGCCGCACCTGGCGGTTACGGCCTTCCGTAATTTCCAGCCGTAGCCACTGCGTAGGAATGTTGCGACGTTCGCGTATCGGCGGACAGCGCGGCCAAAGCCAGGCGGGCTCGTCGACCGCTTCAACGGCGGCGCGGCGGGTTGGCCCATCCTTCAGTACTACCCCGGCCGAGAGCTTGCGCAAGGCGTGATCATCGACCACTCCCTCGACCTGCGCGAGGTATGTTTTTGCAAGCCGGTAACGAGGGTTTGCGATGCGCGCCTGCAATCCGCCGTCATCGGTTAGCAGCATCAGCCCCTCGCTGTCGTAGTCGAGTCGGCCAGCGGCGTAAACGTCGGGAATATCGATGTAGTCAGCCAAGCTGCGTTTTCCGGCCACCGGCGAAAATTGGCTCAGCACCTGGAATGGTTTGTTGAACAGCAGGCTGCAGGTCATCGCATCACTCCGCATCAACTCATGGGGCCGGCCAGGTAGTTACGCCAGCGCTCGACACGCGGCGCCTCGAAGGCCTGCTCGCGCATCATGTCTTCCAGTGTATCGGCCTGCGCCGCCCGGCGCGTAATCTCAACCTGCCGCATCTCCTCGATTTCGCAATTGATGCGCGTCAACTGCAGGCCAATATCGAGCAGCGCCTGGTGCTCGATCAGTGAACGCTGCACCGACGCGGCGTAACGAAATTTCATGCTACCGACTTCATCCAGGTGATGCCGGAGGTTTTCCAGGGTATCGTATTTCGTGAGCAGGCGTGCGGCGGTCTTGCGCCCTATTTCCGGTATCCCGGGGATGTTATCGACCTTGTCCCCGGTCAACGCCAACTGTGCCGCGATCTGATCCGGACGTACACCGAACTTGCGGCACACCGCCCGATAGTCGTGCCTGATGTTGTCCAGGTACGACCACCACAGGTCGCGCTCGCCGATCAATTGCGCAAGATCCTTGTCTGCCGTCAGAATGGCAGCCGGCAACCGCGGCGAAGCGTGATAGTGGTGCAATGATCCGATGAGGTCATCGGCTTCCCATTGATTGCTGCGGACACAGCTGATCCCGAGCGCTTCGAGCCACTGCCGGCACCACGCGAACTGGCGTTTAAGCTCCAGTGGCGCGGGACTGCGATTGGCCTTGTAATCGGCGTAAATCGACTTGCGCGCGCA
>Ga0164315_10002818_pt1 | contig 13408 bp, 11 predicted proteins | sample GuaBasSedimGuay6_FD_113737 | JGI IMG/M metagenome (GOLD analysis project Ga0164315, IMG submission 113737) | Subseafloor sediment microbial communities from Guaymas Basin, Gulf of California, Mexico - Guay6, Core 4569-2, 0-3 cm | ecosystem: Environmental > Aquatic > Marine > Hydrothermal vents... | reverse complement strand
GCTATGTCGCCATCTCTTAGTTTGCTTTCCAGCTCTGCTACTTTAGTTTCAGGAATGTAGAACATAAGCCTTGCTGATATTTCCTTCTCCTGTGCAGCAATAAGATCCACCAGCGGAGCACTTTCTTTTAATTGCCTGTAACTATCCGGGTGGGTACTCATAAAATTGATCTGTTTGGGGAAGGGCGTCTGTGCAATCCCTTCAGACATATCCCCAATCAGATTTTTTTGAGCGTTGTTAAAGATCCAGTCACAAAAATAGTGCAAGCGGGAAGGGTAAGCTTCGATGATTCCATCACGATATCGTATGAATTGTAACTCAGAGGTAAATTGTTCGAAAGTATGCTTATCACTTTTAATGGTTCTGGAGATGGCCAGACAGTTTTCTGCGAATGTGGTGCAGTCCATCTCCCGCAAATTTATGACCAGCTGCTCTTCCTCTGTTTCCAGAGTATGGGCAACATAGGGTGTTTCCTGAAAGAAGCTGCCCACTTTTACCATCAGAGCTGAAGTTGTTGCCTCTTTATCTGCTGAATAGAGGTCAAGTACTTGTTCCAGTATCTCTTTGTCTTTGAGCTGGTAAACAATAAGTTCCGGATCAAGGCCTTGGCTTGTAGGTGTTGAATTACAGGAAACAAGGCAGGATAGAACCAGTAATGCCAATAGCTGTGTCTTCATAGAGATATGATTATCTCTCAAATATACGTTTTACATCATTTAAGTTTCACCAACCTTAAAGGAATATCATTTATGATAATATTCCCCAAAATTGGATCACTGGTTAAGGAAACTTCAATTGTTTTGACTGGAGAGAGCTTTTTCAACTTCCTGGATATGCAGATAAACTCTATGTCTATAGGAAGGCCTTAAATTCCAGGAGTCATTGAGAATTTTCAGCGCTTCTTCAACCTTGCCTTGCTTGTACAGGCCCCATCCTTTGGTATCTAAATAATAGCAATTATCAGGCCTGAGTTCCAATGCATTTTGTATAAGGTCAAGGCCTTCATCTAAATTGATATCATGATCAATCAGGAACCAGGCCAGGTCATACATTCTTGAAGGATTCCCGGGATCTAATGTAAGGCCCTGCCGATAACTTATTTCTGCTTCATCAAATAAATTCGCTTCTGAATATATATACCCTACACTTGAAAGTATTCTGGACTCTGGCCACAGATTTTTATTCTTTCTAATGGATTTATATTTAGTTATTAAAATCTCGGCCTCATCTGTATCTCCCTGTGAAAGAGCACAAATGGTCTGATGTTGTATTATTCTTGAATGATCAGGGAATATGCTTAATCCCAATTCATACACCTCTTTTTCTTTTTTATGTTCGTTGATTTTATGGTATGCGTGTCCCAGCCAATGATATATAAATGGATTGCGAAAATTGGTCCCCCACTTTTTATGAATTTCGAGGGCCTTTTCATAATAAATTGTAGCATCGTTATATTGATACATTTTGGAGTATGCTTTCCCAAGTAATTTCCAATATGTAGAATTCAGTTCATCAATCTCCAGAATTTGTTTGAGATATTTGATTTGATCATTTGGGGTTTCAAAAATATAAGCATGGAGGTAATCCAACGTTAGTTGTCCTTTTAATGGCAATTCATCCCTATTTTTATAAGCCATGTTGCACAAGTTCTTTGCCAGTTCATCATTTCCCGTAGTTAAATAAGTAAATAACAAGGGCACATAAGCGCTGATAAAACCCGAATCGCATTCTATTGCTTTTGAAAGCCATTCTGTAGCTGCTTGCTGATCTAAATCCATAAATGTGTTCCATCCGTGAATAAAATACTGAAATGCTTCAGATGAGTTTGTATTAAAAGTTCCATAAATTGCAGGTGAATCATACTCTTCAATAAGTTTTCTGATTTCAAGATAATTTCTTATCAGTCCGGACAAGGAGTCGGCCATGGCGAAAATATCATCTTCACTGTTCAGGTCTACCTCGTACGTTTTATATATTTCTTCTGTTTCAGCATCCACCAGTTGAGCATTCACCCGGATTTTATTTCCTGCCTTCAGTATGTTGCCGAGAATAAATGTTTTTGTTTCAAGTTTTAATGCAAGCTCACTGGCTACTGAGGGGGTGATAGAGGCATAGCTTATATTTCTTTCACTCTCAAGTATAGCATACATGGTCTGATACTGGCGGACTGATAACTCCTTGGAATTTGATAGAGTAGTGATAAGAAGATTTTGAAAGCCACCCTGCCAGACATTATAAAGTGTATCTCCCGATAAATTTTCAAATGGCATAACTGCAATGGAGATCTTACCATCGGGATCCCTGATCCTTTCAAACTTATCTTTTTTGAATATTTTGGGATAAAGAAGAATACAAACTACCACAAGCAGCAATGCAATAACCCCATCGCTTATTCTCAGCCCTCTTTTAACAGGCTCTGGAATTGTCTCTTTCTTCTTTGCAATCTGAACAGGTTCAGTTTTCTTTACCCCTTCAGGAGTCACATCAAAGATCCAGGAAAGAATGATGGTTATGGGAAATCCAACAATCAAAAGAATAATGATGAATGTGACCGTCCAGTCAGGCAAGCCCAGCCTTGGCAGCATAATATCTCCTGCCTCCATGATAATAAAAGCAGTGGCAGCATACATGGCCATCACCCTGATGACCTTTCTGCGTTTCAGCTCCTGCCAGAATTGGATGAGTCTGTTGGGGCTCCCGGGCATGTTGTGGTGCGATTGGTCATATACAATTTACAACCTTACTGAATATGAGTCAAATAATGAAGCATTACTTAAAGCTGATTAGGGGCGTTTGAAGCGTCCGGTGGCTCGGGTCATAAAGGTGGCAAAGGCCACAACTGATACGGAACTTACCGGCATCAGGATGGCTGCCACGATGGGAGAGAGGTTTCCTGTAATGGCAAAGCTGATCCCTACAATATTGTAAAGGAAGGAGATCAGGAAGCTGGCCTTTACGATCTTTAGTGAAGTCTTGGTATATCGGATAAACCGGGCCAGTTTTGAGAACTGATCCGCCTCCAGGATCGCATCACTGGCCGGAGAAAAGTGGTAGACCTTGTTGGCAAGGGTCAGGGCTACATCGCTCTGCATTAGTGCTCCACCATCGTTAAGGCCGTCTCCTGTCATCAATACAGTATGTCCCTTTTCCTGTAGCCTTTTTATAAAATCAGCCTTTTCACCTGGTTTCTGGTTAAACAGAATATGATCACGCTGAAACCAGGTGGACAGCTGTTCTGCCTCCGAATCATTATCGCCTGAAACCAGGTATAGAGTGAACTGTCTTTTCAGAAGCTCCAGCACCTGGGCAATACCTTCCCGGTATTGATTTGAAATGGTATAGTGCCCACGATAAGAGCCATCGATGGAAATATGCACCTCCGAGGCAGTCCGCGATTTTGCTCCTGAGGAGTTTGTTACATACTCTTCCGATCCCAGCCTGATTTCCATGCCTTCCACCTGGCCAAAGATTCCTCGTCCCGATACCTCCACAAAGTGAGCCGGTGCATGATAGGTGATCCGGGGATGTGCGCTAACAAGGGCAATACTCAGTGGGTGGGTGGACTGTTTGGCAAGAGAACAAAGGGCACTCAGCTCTTTTTCCTTAATGGGCACACCAGTATAGTCGATAGTATGTGCATTGGGCCGTGTCAGGGTACCGGTTTTATCAAAAACAATGGTATCTACATGTGAAAGCCGCTCAATCACACTGGTGTTCTTGATGTATAGTCCGTTCTTCCCAAATATTCGCATGGTCGATCCAAAGGTGAAGGGAATGGAGAGGGCAAGGGCACAGGGACATGCCACAATAAGTACTGCCGTAAAAACAAAGATTGCAGTGTGCGAATCTCCCTTGAGGAGCCAGAAGAGGAAGCCCAGGATGGCAATGGAGATTATGGTAATAGTAAAATACCTGGATATGGTATCTGACAGTGATTTGATGGAATCGCTTGGTTTCTCATAGCTCCGGTCCTGATTCCATAGTTCGGTAAGGTGGCTTTGACTGACCCGCTTCTGCACCCTGATTTTAATGATCTCACCCATCTGCCTTCCTCCCGCATAGATGAAGTCGCCTTCGCTCTTTCTGACCGGATCAGCCTCGCCGGTCACAAAACTATAGTCGATCCGACCTGTTCCTTCCAGAAGGACAGAATCTGCGGGGATAAGCTCTTTATTGCGAATGATCAGCTCATCATCTACATCGATATGTTCCAGCAGAATACTTTCCTCTATCTGTTTATTGATGCGGGTAACGGCAATGGGGAAATAGGATTTATAATTCCTGTCGAAGGAGAGGGCTTGATAGGTTTTTCCCTGGTACCATTTTCCCACCAGAAGGAAGAAAATGAGTCCGCTTAAGCTGTCACAATAGCCCGAACCCTGAGCAAATAGTATTTCATAGGCAGAGACCAGGAAGAGGACGGTGATACCTAGCGCTATGGGCAAATCAATGCTGATGGTCTTTTTCGCGAGGCTTTTCAGGGATGAGGCAAAGTAGTCGCTTCCGCAGTAGAATACTACAGGGACTACCAGGACAAAACTGAGGATGCTCAGCAGGGATTGCAGATTTTCCTCCAGGGGTGCGCCGTTAAAATAGGCGGGCAGACTGTAGGTCATCACATTGATAAAGACAAAACCTGCTACTCCGATTCGGTACAGGAGCTTCTTATTGGAGGGAGTCTCATCCTTCTTTTCTGAAAGGCTCAGGGAGAGGTCGGGAATGTAGTGAATGGTGGAGAGCAGTTCGACCACCTCTCTCAGACTGATCTTTGACTGGTCGAAGGTGATATCAACTTCCTTGGAGGTGAAATTTACGATCGACTGCCTGATGCCCTTGTGGAGCAGGTGCAATCTCTCCAGCAACCAGATGCAGGAGGCACAGTGAATCACAGGAACATAGAACTTTACTTTCGAAATACCTCCCTCGGAAAAGGAGATCAGTTTCTGCTTGATCTCTTCCTTGTCAAGAAATTCATACTTGTTCCCGAACATGGTGGTCTCTACCTTTATACCCGGGTTTTTTTCCAGGTCGTAGTAGGAGTAGAGCTTATTTTCGTTCAGGAGCTGGTAGACGGTCTTACACCCGCTGCAACAGAAGGACAGATCGTTCCAGACGACCGGATGCATTCCATTGTTGGCTCCACAATGCACACAGCTGTTATTTTTGTCCGCAGCCATTATGCATGGAAGAATCTGCTGTCGTTGACCAGGCTCAGGGTCCTGGCGCTTTGCTCTTTTTCAAGACTCTTCTCGAATTTCTTTTCTATTTTCTCTCTCGGCGGACTTAAATAGGGAATGCCCAGGCTGAGTCCGCGCAGAATAAAGAATATGCCCACCACCACCACCATAAGCGGGATAAGTTTATTGATGCGCTTGCGTACGGCAAGGCTAAGGAGGTTACCGGCCAGGGAGATGCCCAGGAGCATGGGTATGGTACCCAATCCGAAAAGGATCATATAGAGTGTTCCCATGCCAACACTGCCTGTGCCAATGGCCCCTGCAATTGCCATATAGACCAGTCCGCATGGCAGCAGACCGTTAAGCATGCCGATAAAAAACAGACTTGGATATGAGCGGATGGAAAACATCCGACCAATGGTGGACTTCAGTTTGCCCACAAGGGAGAACCAGCTCTTGCTCAAAGTGTACTGGTTTTTGAAGAGGGCGGGGAAGAGAATTGAGATGATCATCAGGCTACCCATAATTACGGAGATCTTCTGTTGAAAACCAATCATGGCTACTCCCTGTCCCAGCAGTCCGAATAAAGCACCCATAACTCCATAGGTAATGGTTCTACCCAAATTGTATAAGGTGCCCCCAAATATCTTACCTCCCACAGAGTTGCCGTGAAGGGGCAGGGCGATGGCAATGGGACCACACATCCCGGCACAATGAAAGCTGCCCATGATGCCCAGTACAAAAGCTGAAATCAAAATACTCATATCTTAAATAGGGTTTTAGGGGATGAAGACCGATTGGTCGATCTCGTAGTTTAAGCCACCAGAAGACCAGTATACCTTGAGAATATATCTTCCGGGAATAAGCTCCTCCCCTGGAATAATCAATGGGCTCTGTGAAGCGTCAAAGGTTTGTTGGATATCGTATTTGCTATCGGAAGGCCTGTAAAGATGAAAACGTGCGGAATCCATCTTCGCAGCCAGGGCTTGCTCAATATCAATCTGAAGTACTCCCTGGTTCAATTGTGTTCCGATGGCATTCTTATATTGTGCCGAGCGGGCCTCCACATTCATCTGCTGGCTATGATCCACACCCTTTTCATAATAGTCTTTGTGTACCAGACTAACCTCCTGTCGCATGGCGAACCCGATAAAAAGGCCACATGCCAGCAGAAACAGAATCAGAAAGATCAGGATCCCCGTGCCCCAGTTAAACTTCATAGCTATACGTATTAAGGACCGATAAATGACGATTTGTAGCTCTCAATCAGCTCGTTGTTGCTGAAAATACCAAATTCAAGCTCTGTATTATCACCGGTCAAAAGGTCCTCATGAATATACAAAATGAAAGTGGATTCGAATCGGTCCTGATCTGCAATTTCCATTTTAGTGCCGGCCATTGTGATTTGACCTTCATGGGATAGAAGGCGAATCTCCAAAGGCAGCACCTCGTGGGTTTTATTCACAATCTTAATGTTATAGACATTGGAGATGCTTCCACCCGGATTATTCTGGTAGAGCAATCCTGGTGTTCGCAGGATGGTGGTTTCGATTACCGGCCGGGTAAAAAGTGTGTATAGGAAGAACGAAAAGAGGATGAGCAGTACCATGGAGTAGGCTCTGTTACGGGGGGTCCAGATAGATTGGTGCCCTTGCTGGATACCTTTCTCTGAATCGAAACGGATCAATCCCGGATCCTTTTTTGTGGCCTTCATCACACTATTGCACTGGTCGATACAGGCTGTACAGTTAATGCATTCAAGCTGTGTTCCGTTTCGGATATCAATGGCAGTGGGACATACAGAGATGCATTGCCGGCAGTCGATGCAGTCACCCTCTGTTTTGGGTCCGCGGGGCTCACCTCGTGTGTAATCATAAGTCACCACAATGGACCTTGAATCGAGCAGCACCCCCTGCATTCGGCCATAGGGACAGACCATGGTGCAGATCTGTTCCCGAAACCAGCCATAGACCCAGTAGAAAAAGGCCGATACGACAAGCATTATGGAGAAGCCTGTGAGGTTTTCACTGATGGGTTCTGATATCAGCTGAAACCATTTCTCAGAGCCTATGAACCAGAGCAGGAAGGTATTAGTCATGGCCACGGATATCAAAATGAAGATGCCGTTCTTGGTAGCTTTTTTCAGGATTTTCTCCCGCGTCCACGGTCCGCGGTCCAGCGCATTCCGCTTCCTGTAATCTCCCTCAATCAGATATTCGATCTTCCGGAACACCATTTCAAGGAAGATGGTTTGCGGACATGCCCATCCACACCACAGCCTTCCGAAGGTAACGGTGAATAGGATTATAAACAGGACAAATGAGAGCATCAACAGGGCAAGGATTAAGGTGTCCTGGGCCCAGAAAATGGCACCGAAAAGAATGAATTTCCGGCCGGCAATATCAAGCAGAACAAATGGATTACCATTGATTCGAATAAAGGGAACCGCGATGAAGAACAGGAGCATAAACCAGCTGAATACGGTGCGTCGTCTGTACCAGGGCCCTTTTGGTTTCTTGGCATATACCCACTTCCTGCTCCCGCTTTCGTCCAGATTGATAGGACGATCCCTGAATGAAATATCGTTCTTACTCACAGGGCTCCCCCTGCGCTTCCTTTGCATTGGCCGGATTGCTCCCCCTCAGGCTCAGTACATAAGAGGCCGCAAGTTGTATCCGGCTGTCGCTTAATTGTGTTTTGTATGCAGCCATCCCCTTGGCTGGCTTGCCATTCTTAATAATACTAAATACACTCTGAAAATCGCATCCGTTCAAGCTTACATCATCGCAGAGATTTGGACCGATGGCGTTCCCTTCGCCGTTCATACCGTGGCAGGCAAAACAGCTCATCTCGCTGTATATGGCTTTCCCTTCTTCAATATCAGTCGATTCCGTCATTACTATAAGTTCATCAGAAGCTTCATTGGCCACCTGGTATTTGGTGTCGTGAATCTGCGATTTTTTCACATACTGGGCATCCTGCAGGTCACCCACATCGAACCAGAAGAAGTAGGCTGCATAGATAATGGAAAAACCTATGGTGATATAGAATAGGGCCATAATCCACCGTGGTGGAGGATTATCCAGCTCCTGAATGCCATCGTAGTTGTGTTCGGCATCATGCTCTTCATTTTGGGCTGTGCTTGAGGGCTGGCTATTATGATTCTTCTCTTCCATCTTCAAGTTGTTTTTGACTCATCCGGGTCATTTTCAATCAATATGGACTCCTTGATCTCATTCATTTCTGCCGCGGGCCTGCGCATGGTCCTTACAACAATGACAATAAAAAGAATTAAGAACAGGAGAAGACCGATCACATAAAAAATGTGAATGCCAACCATACCTTCCAGTATATTACTTACCATTTTCATGGGAGTCGTTGTTTAAGGTTGAAGCAGGCTCAATATCCCCGCCCATTTTATGCATATAGGCAATCATTGCCACCATCTGCTTAGTGGGTTCAATCTCAATGCCCGAATTAAGCAGATCGGCTACAATTTGCTCGGCCTGCTTTATCAGATCATCAACTGCCAACTGGTCATATCCTTCGGGATAGGGAACACCAAGGGTTTGCATGGCCCTGATCTTGTTCGGGATCAGATCCAGGTTGATATCCTTTTTGGCAAACCATGCATAATTGGGCATGATCGACTGGTCGTTCAGTTTCCGTGGATCCATAAAATGGTTATAGTGCCAGGCAGCATTCTTATACATCGGTCCACTCACATATCCTGTCCGGGCCAGGTCGGGTCCGGTTCGCCGCGATCCCCACTGATAGGGATGGTCGTAAACAAATTCGCCGATCTTGGAGTACTCGCCATACCTGTCAGTCTCCCAGCGGAACGGTCGAATCACCTGCGAGTGGCATGTGTAGCAGCCCTCTTTGACATAGATATCCCTCCCTTCAAGCTCCAGAGGAGTATAGGGCGTAACGGCATCGATGGTGGGGATATTTGATTTAATAAAAATCATGGGAATTATTTCCACGGCACCACCAATAAAGAGGGCCACAAAGACCCAGATGGAGAACCGCACCGCCTTACGTTCCATCCAACGGTGGATAGTCTCCGTCATGGGATTACGGGCTCCCTTTGGTACCAGGGCAGGGGCCTCCGACAGTTCATTGGCTTCTACTTTTCCTGCGGCCATGGTCTTGAAGAGGTTAAATACCATCAGCAGGAAGCCGGTAAGGAACATTACGCCACCGACGATCCGTAGGGTGTACATGGGCAGGATATGGGTGAGGGTCTCCATAAAAATGGGATAGGCCAGGAATCCTTCAGGTGTATACTCCCTGAGCATCAGCCATTGGGTAACTGCCGCCCAGTAAAGAGGAATGGCATAGATCAGGATAGAGAGGGTGGCGATCCAGAAGTGGGTATTGGCCAGTTTTTCGGAGTAGAGTTTAGTCCGGAATAGTTTGGGGACCATCCAGTAGAGCATACCGAATGCAATACCGCCGTTCCATCCCATTCCTGCAATATGTGTATGGGCAATGGTCCAGTCTGTAAAGTGGGTAATCTGGTTCACATTCCGCAGCGACATCATGGGGCCCTCGAATGTCGACATGCCATAGGCAGTAACGGCCACTACCATGAACTTTAGTTCGGCTTTGTCACGTACTTTGTCCCACGCTCCCCGAAGGGTGAGCAAACCATTGATCATTCCACCCCATGAAGGGGCGATGAGCATGATGGAGAAGGTGACTCCCAGTGCCTGCACCCATTCGGGCAAGGCCTGGTAAAGCAGATGGTGCGGTCCGGCCCACATATAGAGGAAAATAAGCGACCAGAAATGTATGATGGATAGCCTGTAAGAATAAATGGGCCGGCCAGCTGCCTTGGGCAGATAATAGTACATCAGTCCCAGGAAGGGAGTGGTCAGGAAGAAAGCCACGGCATTGTGACCGTACCACCATTGAACCACCGCATCCTGAGCCCCTGCATAGATGGAGTAACTCTTGAAGAGGGAGATGGGCAGTTCAAAGGAGTTGACCACATGCAAAATGGCCACGCCCAGGAAGGAGGCCAGGTACCACCAGATAGCCGCATAGATATGCTGAACCCTGCGTTTCAGGATGGTTCCAATCATGTTCCATCCGAAAATAATCCAGACAATGGCAATCATGATATCGATGGGCCATTCCAGCTCGGCATACTCTTTTGAGGTGGTGAATCCCAGCGTAAAAGTGACTGCAGCAAGGACAATGATCAACTGCCAGCCCCAGAAGTGGACCTTGCTGAGCACATCACTGAACATTCTGGCTTTAAGCAGTTTCTGCAAGGAGTAGTAGACGCCGGCAAAGATGGCATTTCCCACAAAAGCAAAAATCATCGCATTGGTATGCAGGGGGCGCATTCTACCGAAGGAGGTGAACTCGATACCAAAATTAAAGGCAGGGAAAGCCAGCTGCAAGGCAATCAGAACACCCACCAGTACAGCAACCACACCCCAAATGATGGTGGCAAGTATAAAGTATTTTACAATCTTGTTATCGTAGTAGAATTTCTGATTTTCCATAGCTCAGGTCTTATTTCATTTGTCGATAGGATCACCTTGCTTCTCAGGCTCTATATTATCATCATCAAACAACATTCGTCTTGGCGGCGTCTCATTGTCATCGAACTGTCCGTCCCGGACAGCCCAGATAAAGGCACCCAGAAAAATAAGTGCGGCAAATAAGCTAACTCCTATCAAGAGGTAAAAAATATTCATTTGACACAAGATTATGAGGTGCGGCTATATTTTTTAATTTTTACAATCTGAACGATTACATATATAATAACCATCCATGCTCCTGCTGCTGCCAGGAGATAGGAGATGAGCACCCATAGAGAAACATTGTTGTTGGTGGACCACAAGACTCCCTTCCGTATCAGTTCGGGGACCTCTTTGGGACTTCCTACCAGGGCATTCTCAAGAATGACCTCAGCGGCTTCATATTCGTCAGAGAGCGAGACCACGATGCTGAGATATCCCTGTTCATCACCCATGGTATTCTCAGGAATGGTATAAATGGCTCTCCCCTGGTCGTTGGTAACAGTTTCCCCGATCTTCATGCTTCCAAATGCCTTTTTGGCACTAATGGTGACAGGAGCATTTAAGAGGGGAACATATACCGCATTTGCATCTTCAAATTCAGCCATGATATCTACTGAGCCCAGGGCTTCATTGACTGAAGCCAGCAATTTGGCCCTTATGGGTGGCAATTCCAGAAGCACCTGCTCGTGATCGGGACTGTAGTTTTGAATGAAGTTCACCAGCTGCCAGCGGTCGTTTACTGAAAGGGTGGATGCAAAAGGTGGCATAAGCCCTAAGCCAGTGGTGATCTTATAAAACAGTGAACCTTCGCTGTTGGCCTGCATCTTCTCCGAAGCGATATCAACCGGCATGGGGACTAAGGCAAGGGGATTGTTTTTGCCCGGATCGCCGTGACAGGATTTACAATTCATGATATAAATGGCTTTCCCCATCTTTACATTATCAAGTGTATATTCCGATGGATTGGCAAGGCTTGCCTCTTCGTCAGGCACGATCCATTCCTGACACAGTACCGGTAGAGCCAGTATCATCAACACGCCTGTACCTATAATATTTTTCAGTCTGTTCATGGTTAGCTGCTTATTGGGTGTTTGACTTTTCCGATAGGTATTCTTTTTTGATTCCCTGCTCCTCAGCTACTTCCCATATGGTGATAACGGGGAAAAGCTTTGCCAGAATTGAAATAATCAACAATGCCGCAAAAAAGGAGAAGAGCATAATCAGCATCTCAGTGCTGGTGGGTTTATAGTGATGAAAGCTTTCAGGAACGTTCTGTACGGGCAGAAACGGATGTTCCATGGTGGGGATCACAATCAGGTAGCGCTTGAACCAGGCAGAAAGCAGGATCACCACTGAAATGAGCGAAAGGGGCAATGGTTTTCTGAAAAACTTCAACTGGATAAGCAGGATGGGGAGTATAAGTCCCACAATCTGTGCAAACCAGAACATAAAAGCATATCCTCCCGAGAACAGGGTTTTCAGGTGCACTCCTTCGGCCAGTTTCATCTTATATACCGGCACGAAAAATTCATTTATATTGAAGTAGAGGTAAACCAGGCAAACAAGGACCATGAGTTTTCCCATCCGATCGAAGTGCATATCTGTATAATACTCCTTCAAACCATACCTTAAACGATATACATACATCAGTATAATTAAGGCACCGCAACCAGCCACAAAGGCGCCCACAACAAAATAGGGCCCGAATATGGTGCTGTCCCAGCCTGGCCGCAGGGTGGCTGCAAAGAGCCAGGAAGTGACCGTATGAATGGAAAGGCCCACCGGTATGATCAGGATCATCAATACGCGAAGAGCATGGTAAACAGTCTTGAATTGCAGGTCATTTCCTTTCCACCCCAGAGCCAGAACTTTATAAAGCTTTCTCTTCCAGTTGGGGAGCTCCGGGCCCATCCGTTCAGCCATAAGAGCCAGGTCGGGGATAAGGGGGAGATAGAAAAGTAAGACAGAGATGGCCAGGTAGGTGGATACCACCGTAAGATCCCAGATTATGGGAGAGGCGAATCTTCCGTGAAGAAAGACATTAAGCAGCCTGTCGGGCCGTCCCATATCCATCACAATAATAATGCCCGCCAGGGCCACAGCAGCAATGGCAATTTGCTCGGCAGCTCGTGAAACGGGTTTAGCCCAGCTAATTTTCAGCAGTTGCAGCACCGAGCTGATCAGGAGACCAACCAGGCTAATGGCCACAAAGAATACAAAATTGGCGATGTACAATCCCCAGGATACATAATCGCCCATCCCGGTCACCCCGAGTCCGTTTTTTGTCTGGAGTATCCAGCCCCAGAGTCCCACACCCGTAAACATGATCAGGATAAAGAACCAGAACCGTGATAGCTCATCTTTGAGCGTGATGGAGCGCGTGAGGTCGGAAACAATTTTATTCAGTGCTTTCCTTGACGCTTCAGGAGATTCAATTTTTTGCATGTCTCTGATTTAAGGTTTCGGTTATATGTGGTCTCCTTCGATTGGTGATGCATCCTGGCCCTTTGCTGGCAGGTAGTAGACCCTGGGCTTGGTTCCAAGCTCCTTCATCAGTGTATATGCAGCTCCGTCCTTCACCAAGTTGCTAAATGAGACGGTCTCTTTTGTGGTGCCATTGGTAACGGCATCTTCGTTCCTGTCACCAAACCAGTATACGCCGTTCGGACAGGCCGATACGCAGGAGGGAAG
>Ga0164315_10002817_pt1 | contig 13409 bp, 11 predicted proteins | sample GuaBasSedimGuay6_FD_113737 | JGI IMG/M metagenome (GOLD analysis project Ga0164315, IMG submission 113737) | Subseafloor sediment microbial communities from Guaymas Basin, Gulf of California, Mexico - Guay6, Core 4569-2, 0-3 cm | ecosystem: Environmental > Aquatic > Marine > Hydrothermal vents... | reverse complement strand
TGTTGCAAGACGGGGTTCAAATTTTCCATCCTTGGTCCAGCGTACAAGTGGATCAAATGCCCAGTGAGCATACTGAAGCATACCACCGGAAAGCTGCACCTGTGGATCAAGGGATACAGGGTCTGCTGCAAGCCCTACTTTCAATGTTTTTGCATTTACAGAAAAGGCAAAAGACATGACCAACAATAAGCTTAAACCAAATAAAACTAATTTTTTCATCTTACCCTCCATTAAAAAATTAAAACCACATACCAAAATCTATTTTTCAAGTATATTTTGGTGGAAAGGAACTATACCTTCTTAGATAAATTGCAATTACCAAAAATCAACAAAAGGGTCAAGGAATTTAGAGGAATTCAATCTTAAAAATTATTATGGGCAGTCCTTAGTATAATCTCTTCCTGAAGGGCCAAAGTAAGATCCACAAAATAATCAGAATATCCCGCCACCCTGACAATTAGATCCTGATAGTTTGAAGGATGCTTCTGGGCATCTCTTAACGTTTTTTCAGACACCACGTTAAACTGTACATGGTGGCCATCCATTTTAAAATAAGACCGGATCAAATGGACAAGGGCAGAAACTCCTTTTTCCTCTTTAAAAAGATCGGGCAGAAATTTTTGATTTAAGAGTGTCCCACCTGTTTTTAAATGATCAATTTTGGCTGCAGATTTTAACACGGCTGTGGGGCCACATCGATCCGCCCCCTGTACCGGTGATATTCCTTCGGAAAACGGCACTCCTTTTTTTCTCCCATCGGGCAGGGCACCGGTGATTTCTCCAAAATAAACATGACAGGTAGTGGGCAGCAGATTAATCCGGTAAACTCCTCCTTTGGCATTGGGTCTTCCGGTCACGAATCCATGGTATGCATGAAAGACCATTTTAAGAATATCGTCTGCCTCATCGTTATCATTGCCATACTTGGGGGCCTGATCCAGCTTATAAAGGAGAATATCGTTCCCCTCAAAGTCTTTTTCCAGCGCATCCATCAGGGTTTTCATGGACATATTTTTTTTATCATACACATTATATTTCAATGATGAAAAGCAATCTGTAAGAGTTCCCACACCAACACCCTGAACATAGGAAGTATTGTATCTTGCTCCTCCCTGATTGTAATCTTTTGCATTTTTGATACAGTCCTCGGTAACAAGGGAGAGTAACGGAACCGGCATATATTTTGCGTTAATCTGTTCAATAATATTGCTGCCCTTGATCTTTATATTAATAAAATATTCCAGTTGGGCTTTATACGCATCAAAAAGCTGATCAAAGGTATCAAATGTTTTGGGATCTCCTGTTTTAAGACCGATCTGCTTTTTTGTTCTTGGATCAAAACCATTGTAAAGGGTAATTTCCAGAATCTTGGGAAGATTGAAATAGCCTGTCAGGATATAGCATTCCTTTCCAAAGGCCCCGGCTTCTATGCAACCCGAGGCGCCGGCTTTTCTTGCATCTTCCACAGATTTGCCATGGAGGATCATCTCCTGAACAATGGCATCGGTGTTGAACACTGATGGCTGACCAAATCCGGTTGCAATAATTTTCAATGCCCGCTTGATAAACCGGTCTGGATTTTTTTGTGACACCTGGATCATGGAGCTGGGCTGTAAAAGCCTCATCTCTTCAATTACATCAAGAGTAAGGTAGGTCAATTCATTAACACCATCCTGATTGTCAGGTGTGACACCACCAAGATTGATCAGGCAAAAGTCCACATAAGTATTGCTTTCCTTTGCCGTTACGCCGACCTTTGGAGGGGCTGGATGGTTATGAAACTTTATCCAGAAACAACACAATAATTCCTTTGCTTCCTCCTTAGTTAATGTCCCGTTTTCAATGTCTTTTTTATAAAAAGGATACAGATTCTGATCAAACCTGCCCGGATTATAAGCATCCCATGGATTGAGTTCCGTGATGATCCCGACATGGAGAAACCAGTAGTACTGCAATGCTTCATGAAAAGTTTCCGGCTTATTAGCAGGCACTTTCCGGCAGATGCGAGCCATACTCTCAAATTCTGATTTTCGTTTTTTATCTTTTGCGCCTTTTGCCCTTTCTTCCAGTTCAACTGCATGCCGTTTGGCAAAAACAATCAAGGCATCTGCTGCAATATCAAAGGAGTTTAAAACTTCCTGTTTTTCAAGAGCATTTTTATCTTTTAAAAAGTCAACTCCTTCAAGGTATTGACTGATATCAGTTTTCAGATCATTAAATCCTTTTTGATAAATCAACTCCCCTCCGGCTGTGTGCCCCGGGGATCTCTGTTCCTGAAACTCCGTAAAAATACCCGCATTAAAAGAATCAAGCCACTGATCCTCCATGGCCGAAAATATCTTTTCTCTTATGGTCTTACCCTTCCAAAACGGGATAATCTTTTCTTTATAAATTGCCTTTGTTTCCTTAGAAACTTTATAGGCCACTTTGGGTCTTGAGTCTAAAATTTCAAGATCTGCCAGAGAATGCAGACAGATTTCAGGGTATGTGGGAACAGCTTTTGGTTCCGGCCCCCGTTCTCCAACAATCAACTCGTTGTCATCAATAAATATTTTTTTATTTTTCAACACATATTTCAGACACAATGCCCGTTGAACCGGGATAGATTCATCCATGCTGACATAGGTCTTGAAAAAATCAGTAACAAGATCTGCCCTTTCATGGGAGAGGGTCACCTCTTTTTCTCTTGTTTTATTTCTTAAATTATCTATTCTTGAATTCATTTTTATCCCCCAATTGTTACATTGAATCCTCTGGACTCAAATTGTTCTTTTACTTTTAAGACCCTTTCTCTGGAAGGCACTTGTATATCCTGCAAATAATTTTTCATATTCAATGCCTTATATTTTGCCTCCCCTGTCTTATGCAACGGCAGAATATGGATATCACGATAAATTGTATCTTTTTTTAGAAATGCAATTATCCTGCCAATATTTTCATCCATATCCGTCATGTGCGGAATAAGGGGAAACCGCAATCTGATATTGGCCTTTTGTTTTGATAATTGTTTTAAATTATCCAGTACAGGCAAGACACTTCTCCCCGTAAATTTCATGTGACCTTTTTCATCAATCAGTTTAATATCATAAAGAATCAAATCAATTTTTTCTGCGGCTCTCAAAATGATTTTAATATCAGCATATCCTGATGTATCTATACAGGTATGAATCTCTTTTTCCCGGCACAGATCTGATAGTTTAAATAATAATTCGGGTTGATACAAAGGTTCCCCACCTGAAAAAGTGACCCCGCCGCCTGAATCATCATAGAAAATAAGATCTTTCTCAATTTCTTCCATCAACCCGACCGCAACCTTGTCCATGTCTCCCACATCTATTTCCAAAGGTTTTGCCCGACTTTCAGGGTTATGACACCAGAGACAGGTTAAAGGACAGCCCTGAAAAAAAAGTGTGGTTCTGATTCCGGGACCATCATGAATGGAATACCTTTGAACTTTAAAAATAGTGTGACTTTCATGCATTCAATTTTTTCCCCATCAAATTCATTGCGTACAATTAATATAAAAAGCCTTTGCCTGATCCAGTTCATTTTCTGAAAACACCCTGATGCCGCTCTGTTTTAAAATTGCAGCGGTCACGCCAGAGCCAGAGATAAGGGTTGAATCAAAATGTCCGTCATAAATATGGTGAATACCGCAAGATGGGCTTTTTTCTTTTAATAAGGCAATCTCAATTTTATACTTTTTCACCTTACTGAGTGCATATTCAGCACCTTTGAGAAAAGCAATTGTGACATCATGTCCCTCGATATCCATCACTTTTGCTTTTCCTTCTAAAACATCCTGGCCGTTCCCATTCACGATTTGAGCCGGAAGTCTCGGAATTTTAAGGCCGCCTGAAACTTCAGGACAGACTTTTACAAACAACCCTTTCCAGTTCCATTTGCACAATAATTCATCTGTTAAAGGCACAGATTTACCGTCATACCTGACCAGATCTCCTGCGAGGCAGGCACTTATTAAAATTTTTTTCATACCGGGGAGTATATAAAATTATTATGAGTTTGTAAAAAATAATTATTGACACACTCAAAATTTAATGTAATGAATGAGTATTCATTTTTTAAGAAACAAGTATTTAACAGGATATTTTTTGACAGATGATACATAATAAGTCTTATAACTTTCTATTTTTATTAAGCAAAGTATTTAATAAATATAACGCTCACAATTGTTTCGGAATAGATATCATCTGCTTTATTTCAATGAGCATCAATTCATTATCCTACAAATCAAAATTTTAACTTTAAATTTAAATTTTATACCATAAATAGTAGGAGGGTTTTAAAAATGACACAAGTAATTACCGATCGCAGGGATATTGAATTTGTACTCCATGAGCAGCTTGACGCTGAGAATCTTGCCCAACTTCATGAAGATTTTGCTGATTTTGATAAAAAGACAATCAACCTTGTCATAGCAGAAGCAAAAAACTTTGCTGTCAAAGAATTGCTGCCCACCAACAAGGAAGGTGATGAGCAGGGCTGCACACTTGAAAATGGCAAAGTAACCACCCCGGAGTCTTTTAAAAGACTTTATAAAATATTTAATGAAGGAGAGTGGCTGGCAACAACCGAAGATCCGGAATGGGGCGGTCAGGGAATGCCAAGGACGGTTGCTGCCGGTGTTGCTGAATATTTCAATGGTGCAAATTTTCCTTTCATGATGTATCCGGGGTTGACCCAGGGAGCCGGCCACCTGGTGGAACATTTCGGCACCCAGGAACAAAAAGAAACCTATCTTAAAAATATGTTTACCGGAAAATGGACCGGCACCATGCTCCTGACTGAACCCGGAGCAGGCTCTGATGTTGGTGCATTGACGACCAAAGCAGTCAAAAATGATGATGGTACTTTTTCAATCACCGGTGAAAAAATATTTATTTCAGGCGGTGATCACGATCTGACAGAAAATATCATCCATCCGGTTCTTGCACGAATAGAAGGCGCACCCGAGGGCACAAAAGGTATTTCTCTCTTTCTTGTACCTAAATATCTTGTGAACAAAGATGGGTCACTGGGTGAATTTAATGATGTAATCTGTACAGGGATAGAGCATAAAATGGGCATCCATGGGAACAGCACCTGTTCCCTGTCCCTTGGTTCCAAAGGCAATTGTATCGGGACCCTTCTTGGCGAAGAAAACAAAGGAATGAAAGCCATGTTCCTGATGATGAACGAAGCAAGATGTCTTGTTGGATTCCAGGGATTTGCGTGTGCTACAGCCGCTTATATGTATGCCCTTGATTATGCAAAAAACAGAATACAGGGTAAAAATCTGCTTGAATTCATGAATCCGGATGCCAAATCCGTCTCTATCATGAGACACCCGGATGTCCGAAGGCAGTTAATGATGATGAAGGTAATGGTCGAAGGCATGCGATCCCTGCTTTATTTTGTTATGTATTCTGCTGACATGTCCCGCCACGCACCCACCCAGAAAGAAAAAGACAAATACCAGGGATTTGTTGAAGTATTGACTCCGATTGCAAAAGGATATGTAACTGATAGAGCTTTTGAAATCTGCAGTCAGGCAATGCAGGTATACGGCGGATACGGCTTTATTGAAGAATATCCAGTAGCCCAGCTTCTCAGGGATTGCAGAATCACAATGATTTATGAAGGAACAAACGGTATTCAGGCCATGGATCTTCTGGGAAGAAAACTGGGATTAAACAAAGGCAAACCCATCATGGATCTGTTTGGTGAAATGCAGAAGGCTGTCACCGCTGCTAAAGCCTTACCCGAACTTGAAAAACAGGCTGTCAAAATCGAAGAAGCCATGAACAAACTTGCAGAGGTCGCTATCCACATGGGCCAGACTGCCATGTCTGAAAAAGCCTTGAATGCCTTTGCCAATGCTCATCCTTTTCAGGATGCAACTGGTGATGTCACCATGGCGTGGATGCTGCTCTGGAGAGCCACCATTGCTGTTCAAAAACTTGAAAAAGCCAAAAAGAAAGATAAATCTTTTTATAAAGGCATCATTAAATCCCTACAGTTTTACGTAGAGACTCAGCTTCCTGTGACACTTGGCAGATTCAATGCACTAATGAACACCAGCAGTGCTGCAATAGATATTGATGATAATATGTTTCCCAGCTAAACTAACTTTGCCAACTTTGCCAACTTTGAAGGAAAAATAAAAAATGGTAAACTTTAAGGCCAATGGGCTGCCCCTGTTAATCGGAAGCCTTCCCATGGACAGCCACAAAGAAGCGACAAAACTTGTTCTTGATTATACTCCTGATATCCCGCTCTGGGTACAGCTGCCTCTTTATAAGGAAGAAGGCATGATCAACCAGTTTCTTCCCGGACTCCCCGGATTTACTAATGAAATTGAAAAAAGCCTGCTTGATACATCAAAATCTGGATTTGATGAAGAATTTCTTGCCTTTTTTGAAGATTATCTATCCATAACTGAATCCGGAGCAGATGTTGGTGCTTCAAGATTTGCCCTGTCAGGCTCAAGAGCAAAAGGCTTTATCGAATTTTTAAAACAGGTGGATGAAAAAGACTCACCTTTTATTGCCCTGAAAGGTCAGGTAACAGGCCCCATCACTTTCGGGACTGCGGTAAAAGATGAAAATGATAAAGATATTTTTTATAATGATCAGTTAAAAGATGCCGCCATAAAAAAGCTTGCCTTGAACGCCAGATGGCAGGCCGAAGAGTTTTCAAAGAGAGGGGCTGTTCCCATTATTTTTATCGATGAACCGGCATTGGCAGGATTTGGGACCTCTGCGTATATTACTATTACCAAAGAAGATGTCATTCAAAGCATTGAAGAAATCATCCGGGAAATACATGCCCGGAACGGCCTGGCAGGTGTCCATGTCTGCGCCAACACAGAATGGGATATGCTTTTGGACTCAAAGATTGATATTATCAGTTTTGATGCATTTTCTTTTTTTGATAAATTTATCCTTTACCCTGAAATGATCAAAGCCTATCTGGAACAGGGGAAAATCCTTGCCTGGGGAATTGTTCCGACATCCAAACCAGAGGTGATCGCAGCCCAAACCACCCGGGGACTTGTTCAATTGCTCCATGACCAGATGGATGAATTATCAGACAAAACAAGCATTGATAAAGAGACCATTATATCACAAGCCTTTATCACTCCAAGCTGCGGCACAGGCTCCCTTGATCTTGACTCGGCCAAAACTGTATTAAACCTGACCAAAGAAGTGGCAGCAGCATTCAGACAGAAATAAAATCATGGCAATACTATTGATTTTCTTTTAAGGCTTCTGCTGAAAAATCCTCGGAACCTCTTTCAAAATTTTTAAAATAAACAGGATAAGATTTCATCATCGCGGCAAGGAGTGTATCCCACGGAAGGTCTGAAAATGTCCCATGATCCTCTACATATTCCATATGTTTGTTCCCTGATTTATCCAGGGGATGGAATATGGAATCTTTTGTACCATCAAATTCCAGGGGTTTTACATTAAAATTATTGCAAAGCGTAAGGTTGAACGCAGGGGTTGCCTTCACCCATTTATTGTTTAAAAACAACTCCGTATAGCCGTGGTAGACAAAGGTATCCGTTCCCATCAATTCCTTTAACCGCTTGGTGTTAAGGTGGTTCTTAACATCAGCAAACCCAAGTCTTGCCGATATCTTCTGGCTCCTGGCACAGGCAGCCAGAAGCACTGCCTTGGCCACACAATACCCCTTTCCTTTACTCAGAACAGAACTCGCCTTCATTGATTCTTTTGAAGGTTCTATACTGTATGGGTCGTATCTGATGCCGTCTCTGACTGCATAGTAAAGAGAAATTGCCTTTTCAATCTCAGTGACACCTGATTCACAATTCTTACTTGCAAACTCAATCACCTGTGGATGATCACTGTCAATAAAATACGTTGGTTGTAAATATTCTTTCATGGTTTAGCCCCTATCTGTTGAAACTTTTAAAATTAGCATCGTCAGGCGTGAAACACAGATTAACTCACTTTTTTCATTTTCGATGGAAATATCCCATACCTGGGTTGTTTTGCCAAGGTGTACCGGTTTTACCACACCTTTTACCCTTCCTTTGCTTACACTTTTCAGGTGGTTGGCTTTTATTTCCAGCCCCACACTGTAGCTGGAGTCATCAAGAGTCATATAGGATGCGGTGCTGCCCAAGGTTTCAGCCAGGACCGCTGATGCCCCGCCATGCAGGATACCAAGGGGTTGTTTGGTCCTTTTATCCACAGGCATGGTTGCGCTTATAAAATCTTTACCCTTTTCTAAAAATTCAATGCCAGTATTTCCAACAATCGACTCTTTTGAAAAGAGATTGAGTTCATCAATTTCAAATTCTTTTTTCCATATTTTTACCATTTTTATACCCTTTTGCTGTGTTGAACGGCTTTCATTCTTTCCTAAATGTTATCCTACTGCATATATTAATAAAGTTTCATCAGGAAAGCCGTATCAAGAAATTCTGAAGCTGTAAACAGATATTCAATTATACTGAAAAAAAACACAATCAAGAGTGCAAAAAAAATATTGATTGTCTCTCGAAACAAAAATGTCCCATGGTTTGAGACACAAATCCTGGTAAATCCAACCACTCATCCCCTTTTCTTTAGGTCAGGCGGTATCCCAATATCTGGCATACTTTATGCTTTTTAATTCTTAATAAGTTTTGAAGTAAGTTCTTAAAATTAAAATAAAAAAGTAGGTATCCCATGACAAAACCCTATGGAAGAAAAACAAAGAAAAAAGTAGGACAAATTCTTCTGGAACCCCGTCGGGCGACAGCAATGGAAATGTTAGAGCAAATTCCGGATGAGCAGCTGACAGGTCATCTTTTTTCTCATTTTTATCATAAAGATGAACTGGTAAAATTCCGGAGTATTGCTGCGATGGGAGCTCTTGTATCACGAATAGAACAAAAGAATATGGAAAAAGCCAGGATTGTCCTGAGACGGATCATGTGGAATCTGAATGACGAATCCGGTGGAATTGGATGGGGATCACCTGAAGCCATGGGAGAAATTCTTTGCCTGAGCCCGCAACTTGCTCTGGAATTTAAATCCATTCTTTTCTCGTACCTTGATCCGGAAGGCAATTATATTGAACATGAAGCACTTCAAAGAGGTGTCTTATGGGGAGTTGGGACATATCTCGAATCTTCAAACCCCCAGGATTTGAATAGTGAAACAAAAGGATTCCTGTTTGGACATCTACATTCTTTAGATCCCGTTAAAAGGGGATATGCTGTGAGAGCCCTGATGAATGCCGGATGTTTTGACTGCAGTCTTGTGCCTGAAAATATTATGACAGACAAACACCGGATTGACATATTTAACGATTGGGATTTTGTTGTTACGCGCATTTCAGATATGGCCCTTTCCCATGAAGAATGCACAATATTTGCGTAAATCATTTTGTGGCATGCTTATTGAATACTAACCTTACAAACGAAGTTAGCCGGATATATGTGAGACAAATAATAACAATGATGGACTTATGCTAGAAAAAAAATGTGACATAAATATTGCCCGAACCATTGATCTTGCACAAAAAATGATCAAACTTGCGCAAATGGGTTACGAGCAGCGGGAAGATCCTGGATGCGGCGTGCTTTACGGCATTTTGCTGGATTCCGGGTACAGGCTTCTCGATCTTGCACAAAAAGAAAAGCATACACATATGCAAAAAGGCTGGTGGGACAATTCAATAAAAAAGGAGACAAGTAAATGAAGACTTATGTTTGTTCAGTATGTGGTTATTCTCACACGGGTGACCAAGCCCCTGAAAAATGCCCTAACTGTGGTGCAGCAAAAGAAAAATTTTCCGTACAGGAAGGTGAACTAGTATGGGCAGACGCCCATGTAATCGGAGTGGCAAAAGATGTGGATGCTGAAATCCTTCAGGGATTAAAGGACAATTTTATGGGCGAATGCACGGAAGTGGGAATGTACATTGCCATGAGCCGCCAGGCAGACCGTGAGGGATACCCGGAAGTTGCTGAAGCCTATAAAAGAATCGCTTATGAAGAAGCGGATCATGCATCAAAATTTGCAGAACTTCTAGGCGAAGTGCTTGAAGCTGATACAAAAGCAAACCTGACAGCCAGAGTACTTGCGGAAAATGGTGCCTGTACCGGAAAAAAAGCCATTGCCGTAAAAGCAAAAGAGCTGGGTTATGATGCTATTCATGATACTGTACATGAGATGTGCAAGGATGAAGCACGCCATGGAATGGCATTTCAGGGACTATTAAACCGGTTCTTTAAATAAGCCGATTTTTTAGATTATGGAGCCGTTGTTGTCTATGAAAACCCCTGTTGTTGATTTAGGCAGTTGTATTCTCTGTGAAATCTGTGTTGAGCTGGCTCCCCATGCATTTGAGATCAATGACGCAGGCTTTGTTGAAGTAGTTTTCCTTGATGACTACTCAGATGAAGACATCCATGAAGTCATAAAAAATTGTCCCAAAGACTGTATCACCTGGGAATAAATTTCAACCCGAAGATTTGAATTTCAAATCTTCGGGTTTGGTTTTATCTCACCCGAACGTCCCCTCCCATACTCATATTCTATAAGTATTTTATAAATCAGTTAAAAAAACATTGCTTCTGATACACAAATGTGTCATTTACCAACTCAGTAACCTTGACGAATGACTATTTTATATATTTGGTGAATGACACGATGAACGATTTGATACAACCCATACTTGACCACGACAACCTTAATCTTGTTCTCGACAGCCTGAAACTTGGAATCATCTGCCATACCCCTGAAAGAATCATTACTGTTTTCAATAAGGAAGCAGAAAGAATTACCGGATATTTAAAAGCTGAGGTTGTTGGCAACGATTGTCATACAGTTTTTCAGACACCTTTTTGCGGAGGAAAATGTTCTTTCTGCGATGGTGCGCCACAGTTTCCTTTTGGTGCAAAAGAATATCCTTTGAACATCATCACAAAAGACGGTTCTGCCCGTCAGCTTGAAATGACTGTCTCTGCCATCATCAGTCATGACAATATATTTAAGGGAGTACTTGCATCCTTCCGGGATGTGACTGAATCCTTTAACCTGTCTTTAAAAGCTGAAAACCTCTCAAACTTTGCAGGTATCATCGGCAAACACAAATCAATGCAGGATATTTTCAGACAAATCAGGGATGTTGCCCTGTATAACTATCCGGTCCATGTTTCAGGTGATACCGGAACAGGGAAGGAGCGGGTAGCCTATGCCATTCATGATATCAGTTCTTATGGCGCCGGTGCCTTTGTTCCTGTAAACTGCGGTGCCATTCCTGAAGGGATTGTGGAAAGTGAATTATTCGGGCATGTCAAAGGGGCCTTTTCCGGTGCTGTTAAAGATAGAAAGGGAAGATTTGAGCTGGCTGACAAGGGCACACTCTTTCTGGATGAAGTGGCTGAACTACCCTTAAAAACCCAGGTAAAACTTTTAAGATTTTTACAGGAAGGTTCTTTTGAAAAAGTCGGCGGTGAAAAAAAAGTATCCGTGGATGTCAGGATTATCAGTGCATCCAATAAAAACCTTAAAGAGGAAGTCAAAGCCGGCAGATTCAGGGAAGACCTTTTTTACAGGCTCAACGTCATCCCCATCCATCTACCCCCTTTAAGGCAGCGCAAAAGTGATATCCATCTTCTGGCTGCCCATTTTTTAAAGGAAGCTGAACAGGAAAGTCCCAATGCAGTCCCAAAACTTGCTGACGAAGCCATCAATTTCATGCTCGATTACCATTGGCCGGGAAATGTCAGGGAATTAAAAAATGTGATCCAGTTTTCCGTGGTTCGGTCCCGTGGAAGTGAGATACTGCCATCAGATCTACCCATGGAAATCACCCAGGGTAAAGATGTGAACTTCCAGTTCCCAAACAGATCTGAGCCACAGGAGAGTATTCCTGCCAGGAGCAAACTGGACATTGAATCGGTAAAAGCTGCAATCAAAAAGACCGGAGGCAACAAATCTAAGGCGGCAAGGGTATTAGGAGTTGGCAGGGCAACCCTTTACAGATTCCTTACCCAGAATAAAGAGATAAAAAGTTATATTGATCAGTTTTGAGGATCACTGATTTAACCAATCTTTATTTTTAAACGGTTTTCAGTTTCATCAAAACTGAATTCAAATGTCTCATTCTTACTGAAATCTCCCTTAAGAATTGTCATAGACAAAGGATTTTCAATCTCCTGCTGAATAACCCGTTTTAAAGGGCGTGCGCCAAAGATGGGATCGTATCCTTTCTGAGCCAGGTGATCCATGGCTTTGTCATCCAGAAGAATTGAAAGGCTACGGGATTTCAGCCGCTGATTAAGCTGTTTGATCTGGATACCGGCAATCTGCTTAATATCCTCCATAGTCAAAGCATGAAAGGTAATGATTTCATCAATCCGGTTCAAAAATTCCGGTCTGAACGCCTCTTTTAATGCCTGGGCAATACCCTGCTTAATATCGGTATCCTCAAATCCGTTGTTTATCCCTGCCTCCTGTAGAAATCGGGAGCCTACATTGGATGTCATGATGATAATGGTGTTTCGAAAATCCACAGTCCTGCCATGGCCGTCTGTCATCCTGCCATCATCTAAGACCTGCAAAAGAACATTGAACACATCCTGATGGGCTTTCTCAATCTCATCAAACAGGATCACCGAGTAAGGACGTCTTCTGACTGCCTCTGTTAAAAACCCACCCTCATCATACCCCACATATCCCGGAGGGGCACCAATGAGCCGTGCCACAGAATGCCTTTCCATATATTCCGACATATCCACCCGGATCATATTCTCGTCACTGTCAAAGATAAATTCGGCAAGGGATTTTGCCAGTTCAGTCTTTCCAACGCCTGTGGGCCCCATGAAAATAAAGGTACCGATGGGACGGTCTTCCGGTGAAAGTCCCGATCTGGCACGTCTTACCGCATTCGATACAGCATCAATGGCTTTTTGCTGGCCTATCACCCTTTTTTGAATATGGCCTTCCATTTGAATCAGTTTTTCCTGCTCACCCTTGAGCATTTTAGACACTGGAATTCCTGTCCAGGCTGAAACAACCTCTGCCACATCAGACGCTTCCACATCTTCTTTAAGCATTCTTTTGTCCTTTTGAAGATCATTGAGTGCCTGTTTTTTGGCTTCAAGGTCTTTTTGAAGTTGTTCCATGGTGCCATATCTGATCTTGGCAACCTTTTCAAGATCTCCGTTACGCTCTGCCATATGAGCCTCGGTCTGGGCTGTGTCCATGGCCTCTCTTATACTGCTTATGGATTGTATCAACTGCTTCTCACTGTCCCAATGAAGTTTTAACGGGCCAACTTCCTCTTTCATGACCGCAATGTCCATTTCGAGTTTTTCAAGCCGCTCCCGGGAGGCCTTGTCTTTTTCCTTGATAAGGGCCTGCCGCTCAATCTGAGCCTGT
>Ga0164315_10002815_pt1 | contig 13414 bp, 11 predicted proteins | sample GuaBasSedimGuay6_FD_113737 | JGI IMG/M metagenome (GOLD analysis project Ga0164315, IMG submission 113737) | Subseafloor sediment microbial communities from Guaymas Basin, Gulf of California, Mexico - Guay6, Core 4569-2, 0-3 cm | ecosystem: Environmental > Aquatic > Marine > Hydrothermal vents... | reverse complement strand
CCTGGCCGAGGTTTCTGCCCCGAAACAACGGCTATTTGGCCCGCAGTCATTATATGATTTGCGGGCTTTTTTATTGATAAAACAACAAGAAAAGACACTATCTTCAAGTAGTTTATAGGCTTGATGTCGTCTGTGTCGCAAATAGCCATGCATTTGGCGCTCACGGCCATGTAAAAAAATACCTCCCCCACGGTATTATCTCTCCCACGATGAGTGAACGCGGCGATATCTGCCAGATAGGCGGTAGTCGGCTACAAATGCTCCAATGGAAGCGCAGTTCCCTACCTTGCCCGGCCCCTGGTTGTATGTGGGGGAATCACCGGGCACTTTTTAGGGGCTGGAGGTAGTTTGCGATCAACGAGTTATCTCCCTGTAGGAAATCCCTGTTTTGCCTGGTTTTATGCCGGGCTTTTTTTGACTGAACTCACCCTCGCTCAAATGACGCCAATTTATCGTCGGACAGAGCTACTGTTCCATCTCGAAGTATATTAAATTGGTCGTTACTGTTGCGTGTTGTAGAACACGCAAGTTTTTGTGAATTATTGTTTAATTTCGATTGGAGGTGTTATGGCCAGCCCGATCAAGAAACGCCTGGCGGATCTTCTGGATCACGACTTGTTTATGCCGCGGGAGTTGAGTTGGCTGTCGTTTAACGCACGTGTATTACAGGAGGCGGCGGATGATTCCGTCCCTATCATTGAGCGCCTGCGCTATCTGGGTATATTTTCCAATAACTCTGATGAGTTTTTCCGGGTGCGTGTGGCGGAAGTCAGGCGATTGATCGCCATGTCCGGTGGCGATAACAGGCAGCAATCCAAAGACCTGCTGGTGGCGATTCAAAAGCGCGTGGTTGAACTGCAAAAGGAATTTGACAGGATTTATATAGAGATATTGAAGGGTCTGGCGGCGCGTAAAATTTACATGATCAATGAAAACCAGCTGGACCCCGGCCAGGCCGCTTTTGTGCAATCGTATTTTACCAGCAGGGTGCTACCTGAACTGGAGCCGATCATGCTCAGGGAGACGCAGGCCATACCGACACTGAACGATGAGTCGATTTACCTGGCGGTTGATATCAGGTCAGGGGATGACTATCACTATGCGGTGGTAGAAGTGCCTACTGACCGACTGGATCGTTTTATCGAAATACCCCGCAGGAGAGGTAGGGGTGGCAAGGTCTTTGTTGTACTGGACAACATTATGCGCGCCTGTCTGCCGCAGATGTTTCGCGGTGTTATTCCCATCGACGAGGTGCAGGCCTATTGCTTCAAGTTCTCCAGGGACGCGGAACTGGAAATCGATACCGGTATCAGCCAGAGCCTGATCGACAAGATGGCGGTGAGCCTGAAACAACGCCGCAAGGCAGATGCGGTGCGCATGGTATATGACGGGAAAATGCCCGAGCGGCTGGTGGAATACCTGTGCCACCGCTTCGGCTTCGGTAAGTACGATAGCCTGATTTCCGGTGGGCGTTACCATAACTCCAAGGATTTTATGAGCTTTCCCAATGTCGGGCCAAAATACCTGGAGTTCAAGCCCCTGCCGCCCGTACGTATTGCCCGCCTGGATGAACAGGCCAGCATGTTTGACACTATCCGGGAAAAGGATGTTTTTCTTTATTATCCCTACCACCCATACGATTACGTGGTGGACTTGCTAAAGACCGCGGCCCTGGATCCGCACGTGACCAGGATTAAAATTTGTCTTTATCGGGTGGCCAGAAATTCACAGGTTATCGATGCCCTGGTGAATGCCGTGCACAATGGCAAGCGGGTACTGGCGGTAGTGGAGTTGGCGGCGCGCTTTGATGAAGAAGCCAACATCAACTGGGCACAGCGTTTGACGGAGAGTGGCATCAACGTGATTTTCGGTATTCCCGGACTCAAGGTGCACAGCAAGCTGTTACTAATTGAACGCCGCGAGGGCAATGCTACCCGTTATTACAGCCATATCGGCACCGGCAATTTCAATGAGAAAACGGCGCGACTGTATACTGATTTCACCCTGATTACCCACGACCAGAATATGGGCAAGGATGTATACAATGTCTTTGATTTTCTGCAGTACAACTACCGGCGCCCCAAATACCGCATGCTGCTGGTGTCTCCCCACACCGCACGCTCCGGCCTTATGGAGTTGATAGAGCAGGAAATCACTAACGTCCAGGCGGGTTATCGCGCGTCCATGACCCTCAAGTGCAACAACCTGGTGGATAAAGAGATGGTGATGAAGCTCTATGAAGCCAGCCAGGCAGGGGTGGAAATCAAGCTTAATGTGCGTGGCATGTGTTCGCTGCTGCCAGGGGTAAAGGGCATCTCTGAGAATATCGAGGCTATCAGTATTGTCGATCGCTATCTGGAGCACCCCAGGGTCTATGTATTTTATAACCGTGGCAACCCACGCTACCTGATCGGCTCGGCAGATCTGATGACGCGCAACCTGGACTACCGCGTGGAGGTGTTGTGCCCTATTTTCGATGAGGACGCGCAGCAGATACTGCAGGACACTCTGGATCAGCAATGGCACGATAACGTGAGGGCGCGCGTGCTGGACCAGAACCAGAGCAATGCCTATGTGCAGAACAAGAAAAAGTCTACCAGGATTCGCTCCCAGGAAACCATTCATCGCTATCTGGAGACCGGCAAGTTGCCGCGTTACCCGAAATCACGAATGAATCAGCCGACCAGGCGCAGACGCAACCTGAAGTGACAATGGCAGAGACTTACTACAATGACTGAGAAGATTGAGATCGTACGTGTGTTGCAGATAGCAGGTAGTGGTGTAAACTCGCCGGTCAGACAACTGTCTGATGCTCGTCATCGCCTGATTCACAGGATTATTCAAACGGAGAAAACAAATGATCGGTTATGTCACCATAGGTACGGCGGATATTGAAAAAGCCAAGGCCTTCTATGTTGCCTTGCTGGAGGATCTGGGTGCCTCTGTTCTGATGGATATGGGTCGCTTTGTGGCAATCGGCTCCCCCGGAAGCCCGATGCTCGCGGTTTGTACACCCCACAACGAAGAGGCGCCGAATCCCGGCAACGGCAATATGGTCGCTATTTCGCCGGGTTCAACGGAAATGGTCGATAAGTTGTACACCAAAGCGCTGGAACTTGGCGGTACCGACGAAGGTGAGCCGGGGCAGCGTATGGACGGTTTCTACGGGGCCTATTTCCGCGACCCGGACGGCAATAAAATGTGCTTCTTCCATATGGGGTAATAGTCAGAGGTAGCGCATCAGGAGGGCCTTACCGCCATCTCCGGTAACGCCATGCCCCTCGGGCAGGGGAATGGTGACTACATGGCCTGACCCCGGCGCTTCTTTCACGGCATTGCCGCTGCGGTTGGTGATTTGTTCCAGAGTGAAGCGTTGATTACCCGCGGGGCTGATCAGTTCCAGGATGTCGCCCACCTGAAAATAGTTCTTCACATCCACTGTCATGCGCTCGCCGTCACAGGCCAGCGCCTCCCCCACGAATTGTTGGTTGGGGTTGCCGGAGTAGCCCGTCTCATAGTTCTGGTACTCGCTGGGCACATGGCGGCGATAAAACCCCTCGGTGTAACCACGATTGGCCAGGTGTTCCAGTTCTCCCATCAAGCCCATGTCGAAGGGCCTGCCGGCCACGGCGTTGTCTATGGCCCGGCGGTAGACCTGGGCGGTGCGCGCCACGTAATAGTGGCTCTTGGTGCGGCCCTCGATCTTCAATGAGTGGATGCCCATCGCCACCAGTTGCTCTACGTGCTGTACAGCGCGCAGGTCCTTTGAATTCATGATATAGGTGCCGTGCTCGTCCTCGTAGGCGGGCATGTACTCACCGGGACGGTTCTTTTCCTGCAGCAGAACCGGTTGGTCTGCCCCGGGATGGCCGGCTATGTGCTCTTTGGCGATGATGTCACCGGTGTCGGTCTGCTGGGCCTCGTGGGTATTGTATTCCCAGCGGCAGGAGTTGGTGCAGGCACCCTGGTTGGAATCCCGGTGGCTCATGTAGCCGGACAACAGACAACGGCCCGAGTAGGCGATGCACAGGGCGCCATGTACAAATACCTCCAGTTCCATCTCGGGGCACTGCTGGCGGATTTCCTCAATTTCTTCCAGGCCCAGCTCCCGCGACAGGATAACCCGGCTGATACCTTGCCTGTGCCAGAATTTTACTGTCGCCCAGTTCACGGTATTGGCCTGTACCGACAGGTGAATTTCCTGCTCGGGCCAGCGCTCCTTTACCAGCATGATCAGGCCCGGGTCGGACATGATCAGGGCATTCGGCCCCATCTCGATGACCGGCTCCAGGTCGCGAATATAGGAGCGCACTTTATCGTTATGTGGTGATATGTTGGAGGCGAGGTAGAACTGCTTGCCCAGGGCGTGGGCCTCCTCCATCGCCGCCGCCAGGTTCTCGAGCTTGTTAAATTCGTTGTTACGTACCCGCAGGCTGTAGCGGGGCTGGCCGGCATACACTGCGTCGGCGCCGTAGGCGAATGCGTAGCGCATGGCCTTCAGGGTGCCGGCCGGGGAAAGCAACTCAGGTGCTGTTATTGTAGGCATGGCTGTAGACATGGTTGTGGTCATGGCTGTTTGTAGAGTTTTTGATCAAAATGTGGCGCGCATTCTACCCATATACGCATTACCCAGCTAGTGTTTCAGGTTAATGAAGGGCAAAATACCCCTTTAAGAACAAGTATTTATTGGAGCCAGGCATTATGGCGGGCAGCAGCTTACTGTTATTGTTAGACGATATCGCCGCGGTGTTGGACGATGTGGCACTGATGACCAAGGTAGCGGCGAAGAAGACTGCCGGAGTACTTGGTGATGACCTGGCGGTCAATGCGGAAAAAGTGACCGGTGTGCGAGCTGACAGGGAGTTGCCTGTTGTCTGGGCGGTGGCCAAGGGGTCTTTTCGCAATAAGTGCATTCTGGTGCCCGCGGCACTGGCTATATCCATTGTGCTTCCCTGGTTGATTACTCCTTTGCTGATGCTCGGTGGGCTGTACCTCTGCTATGAGGGTTTTGAAAAAGTCGCTCACAAATTCCTGCACGGTGCAGAAGAGGCCGCCGAGCATGAAGATCTGGTAGAGCATCTGGCGGACCCTGCTGTCGACCTTGTGGAATATGAAAAATCCAAGATCAAGGGCGCCGTGCGCACGGACTTTATTCTCTCTGCGGAAATTATTGTACTTACCCTCGGAATCGTCGCCGATATGGACTTCACCTCGCAGGTATTGGTGCTGTGCGGTATCGCCATCATTATGACAATAGGCGTCTATGGTCTGGTAGCCGGTATTGTAAAGCTGGACGATGCCGGCCTGTATCTCATGCAGCGGGGGGGAGAGGGTGCCTGGTGGGGGTTGCAGCGCTGGTTTGGCGCCCGCTTGTTGAGCTTCGCCCCCTGGCTGATGAAGGCGCTGGCGGTGGTGGGTACTATAGCGATGTTTATGGTGGGCGGTGGTATTTTGATACATGGGATGCATACGCTGGCGGTATGGATCGGGTTGCTGGCGGAGCAGGTGGGAACCATTCCTGCCGTGGGCTCTGTACTGGCAGCTCTTACCCCGACCCTGGCCAGTGTACTGATCGGGATGGTCGCCGGCGCACTGGTGTTGGGCGCTGCCAGTCTCTGGCAGCGCCTGCGATACGTTTTCCGGTAAGAACCCCTGAAGGTGTGCGATACCCGATAAAGCAGGATTGGCTCTGCGCACCCCGTTTGGGGTCTTAGTTGATGATCAACACCTGGCCACCGGACTTGTCCAGTGCGGCCTCCAGTACATCCGGGGGGATGCCCTGCAGGCAATCCCTGGGCAACAGCAGCAGGTCGTAGGGTGACCGCTGTATCAGTGCTGTGAGGCTCGCGGCATCGCAGGAGAAGTTGGTCTGCAGGCGCACCTGGTGCCCTGGCCGGTATAAATTATGCAATTGCTCCGGCAGCGGTGGTCGACTGGACAAAACATAGATATCGCCAACCAGTCCGGCTGTTACCAGCGCCCCGGCGGTATTGATTACCCGGGTGCAGGGCTGGTTTTGCGGCAGTACCATACCCATGCATTTGATAATCCCGCTTCTGCTGGGGTGGCCGCTTTCCGGCAGGTGCCAACGTTGGCGCGCGGGGAAAAATATGTCCAGATGGCCGTCCCGTTCCAGTACCGTGTGCCAGCGTGCGCCAGAGGCGTCCTCGAAAGTGAGTTCCACCTGGTGGCGCTCAGCCAACTCATTTAGCAGGCGGCGGGTGTCTGTACCCACCAGGCTGTGACGCTGGGAAAGATGGTCGCGCAGCAGGCTTCTTTCATGGCCGCCACTGAGGGTGATCTCTGAAGTGAAGGGCAGGTCGGCCACCTGCTGCAGGCGAATATCTTCCAGCAACAGGCCGAGCACACCGCGGTTCAAGTGTCTGGCGATTCGCACCAGCGTTTCAAGGGTGCTGCGATTGATGCCGTGCAGGTCGATGGGAACCAGGATAACCCGGGGCGGGGTGGGTTTAGTCATCATCCTTGTCGCTCCCCTTGCTGTTAAACTTCTTGGCCAGTTTGTGCAGTTCCTCTACCCGGGCCAGAACACAGTCATCAATGGAAGCGGCGCTGTAACCGGTGAGCAGTTCCAGGGCCTGGTCGATGTTTTCTGCACAGTAAATATGAAACTGGTTGGCAGCAACCGCGTCCAATACGTCCTGGCGCAGCATCAGGTGCACCTCGTTAGCCCGGGGTATCACCACACCTTGAGTGCCACTGAGTCCGCGTGAAAAGCAGATATCGAAAAACCCCTCGATTTTTTCATTGACGCCACCGATGGCCTGTACCTGCCCGTGCTGGTTCAGTGAGCCAGTCACGGCCAGGTCCTGCCGTATCGGAATCCCGGCGATGGCGGATATCAGCGCCACCAATTCCGCCACCGAGGCGCTGTCTCCCTCTATGCCCCCGTAGGATTGCTCAAACACCAGGCTGGCGGACAGGGGCAGGGGTTGGCTGCGAGCATAGCGGTTGGCCAGCAGGGCGCTGATAATCATCACCGCCTTGGAGTGGATTTTACCACCCAGGTCCACCTCACGCTCTATATCCAGCACTTTACCGGGGCCCAGCCGGGCGGTCGCTGTAATTCGCGAGGGTTTGCCAAAGGCGTAGTCGCCGAGCAGGTAGACCGCCAGGCCATTAATCTGGCCCACCGCAGAGCCGGTGGTATCCACCAGCATGATATCGCGCAATATGCCCTCGTGGGACTTTTCCCGGAACTGGTCCATGCGGTGTTTAGCGGCCTCGGCTGCACCGTTTACATGGTTCGCATCGATTATGTCGGCGCCGGCCTGGCGTGCGCGGAAGTCGCTTTCGGTCAACAGATTGCTCAGGCGGCCCTGGTGCAGGCTGAGTTTTTCACTGTCCTCCATGCGCCTGGCGGCGTGCTCGATAATCCTGGCCACGGCGCCGTTGTCCAGAGGCAGCAACTTATCGCGATCCTGCAGGGTTTTTATCATACGGGCGAACAGGATGGAACTCTCGGGTGAGCGTGAGACATCTTCCGACATATCCGCGGCCACTTTGAACAGGGTCGAAAACTCCGGGTCATACTGTTGCAGTATGTAGTAGATGTAGCGGTCGCCGGCAAGTACTACTTTTACATTCAGGGGTATTGGCTCAGGCTGTAGCTGTACAGTACTCATAAAACTGAAGATCTGTTCCAGGGATTGGATGCGGATTTCCTGTGCCTTCAGGGCGCGCTTGAGGGTCATCCAGGCGTAGGGGCTGGTGAGCACCTTGTCGGCTTCCAGTATCAGGTAGCCACTGTTGGCACGGTGCAGGGCCCCGGGTTTTATCAGGGTAAAGTCAGTGGTCAGGGTCCCCATCTGTGATACATATTCCACGCGGCCGATCAAATTCGCGAAGCCGGGATTGTCCTCATGGATTACCGGGGCGGCGGGCAAATCCTGATTATCTACCAATACGTTGATGCTGTACTGGGGGAACTCCCGTACCCTCTGCTTCAGGTTATCCGGGATAGCGGACTCCTCTGGCGTCTGGGTAAAGGCCTCCGCCTCATCCAACACGCTGCTGTGCACCGTGTCCAGGTGCGTCAGTACACTGGGGTAGTCCTTGTACTTTTCTTTCAACTCGTTCATGACCGGGTCGATTGCCAGTTGGCTGAATTCCCTGTTTAACTCTTTGAACCGGTCACGGCTCTCTTTTTTCCAGCTCGGAAGCTGGCGTACGATCACCTTCAGATCCTCCTTTAGGACCTCTATAACCTCCATGGATTGTGATTTTTCTTCCTCTGGCAGTGCTTCGAAATCCTGGGGTTTGATGATTTCCCCATCTTTCGTGGGTGCCAGTGTGTAGCCGCTGGGAGTCTGGATCATGGCGACCTGCTTATCTTTGGCTTTTTCCGCCAGTGCGCCAAACGCTTCCTTTTCCCTGTTCTGGTATTCTTCGGCCAATTCCTGCACCCTGGCCTGGTATTCGTCACTCTGGAAAGTGGCGGGCATTATGCCCAGTAGGTCTTCCAGCGTTTGCGCCATATCATCGCGCAATTGGCGGCCCATGCCCCTGGGTAGTTGCAGGGCTATGGGCCTGTCCGGTGACTTGAAATTGTTCACGTAACACCAGTCGGACACTTCGCCCTGTGGCACGGCGGATTCCTTGTTAAGCAGTTTGGCCAACAGCTCCCTTTTGCCCACCCCGGTACTGCCAAGCATGAAAATGTTGTAGCCGTCGTGAGGTATTTGCAGGCCGAACTCCAACGCCTCTACAGCGCGATCCTGTCCCAGGTGTTCACCCAGGGGCTCAAGTTCATCTGTGCTTTGAAAGGGCAGCTCCGCCGGGTCGCAGTGGCTATAAAGACGCGCCACAGGTAGTGCGTCAGGGCTTTGGGCTGGTTTGAGTTCAGGGCTTTGATCTGTCATGTTGCGTGCTCTCATCCATGGGCTTACCAGATCGAGCATAGACTAGTAAGCTGAGTATTGGCTAATGGCAAATCAATAATTCGGTAAAAAAATGTCAAAAATATCTGACGGTGACAAAGTGGAGTGATAAATGAGGCAGGCAGTAGAAGAGTTTGGCATAGTAGTCACACCCGGATAAATTGAGCCTGGCTTTATGGAACAGCCAAAAATAACGTTCATCGTAAATAACACAACCTATAGCCTTCGAGCGAATGATGCTGAGGCTCTACGAGATATTCCCGGTGCTGATCGACAGCAGCTCATCGTATTGCTGGAGGCCATAAAGCAGCAGGACGCTTTAGCTCGAGTAGCGGTTCAAAATGCCGTAGATAGAGTAAAGGTTTCCTCAAGAATCCCACTGAATGGCCCTGCTGATGAAGGCATACTTGACCATAAAGCCCCAAAATCCGAGCGTCTGGGCAGCGGCGACATCGATGCCCTGATGAACAGGCTGATTATGGAAGAAAAACGCGACAAGACACCCGGATTGACCACACAGGATTTAGTTAAATGGGTGGTGGGCCTGACGGTCGCAATTATTCTGTTAGTGCTTATTTTTTAATTTCAGGAGCCGCTGGCTCTGTCTCCAGTAATGTGACAAATGCCTGGGCCAGAGTGTCCGGCAAGGCGCAATCCGGGCATGATTTGCGCAGTTGCTGGTAGGCTGCACGAGCCCGCTCTTCATCGCCTTTTTTCACCATGTCAGCGTAGAGCTGCAATTTGTCATGAAGTTCTTCGCTAGTAAACTTTTTCAACTCCGCGGCAGACAGGGTCAGCTCAAGAGGTTGCGTGGCGCCATGGATCCTTTCCTCATCGGCCTCTACAACCTCAGCCATGGCATCTGCCGCAATTTCCTGTTCAGGCAACGACTCATCTGCGAGATTTTTGTATTTATCCATGCGTGCTGCCTGACCCGTGCTGCGGGACATTTTCATGGTTGCGGCCGGTGCGGCCAGTTCCCTTTTTGCTTTTTCCGCCCGGTCAGCGTCAGGCGGCAGGTTCTCCTGAAGCGACGGTGCAGGAGTCCTGAAGTCTGGCTCCAGTCGCTGTGGTTCAGTGATAAACAGGGCCAGCGCCACGATGCTCGCGGTAGCAAGTCCCGCGATCCAGCGAGGCTGTCTAAAAAACTTTCTTTCAGGCGCGTTACCCCGCGCATAGGCGAGGATCTTGTCATCCAGCTGTTGTGGTGACCGGGGTGAGGGCAGGGGTAGCTTGCCTTCAGCCGGGCCCTGTCTGCGCTCAGTCATAATTCATCTCCCACTTGCTGCCGCAATTGTTTACGCGCGTAGCGCAATCTGCTTTTCACCGTTTCCTCTGCGCAGCGGGTAATATCTGCGATCTCCCGTTGTGAGAAGCCCTGTTCCTGTAGCAGTAAAGCATCACGCTGCTCGTTGGGTAACTGGCCGATGGCGTTCATCAATTGCCGGGCCAGTTCGTCTGTCGCTGCGGGGTTTATTGCGGTGGCGGGTTCTGGTGCATTTTCCAGGTCTGTATGCTGGTTATCCCTGCGGCGCCAGAAATCCACCAGCCGGTTGTGTGCTATCTGGTACAGCCAGGTTCTGAAGCGCGCCTCGGTCTTGTAAGTAGGCGCTGAGTTAATTACTCCCACCCAGGCGTCCTGGGCCAATTCCTCCACGATGGCGTGGCGGGAGCAACTGCGATACAGAAACGCGAAAAGGCCGTCCTTGTGGCGGCGATACAGGCAGTCGAAGGCCGCTGTATCACCACGCTGGTAGGCCAGCATCAGTGCTTCGTCGCTCTTAAGGCGGTTTATCAGCGTTAACATTGAGCCCTGTTCTTCTACCTGACTATGTCCCTGAGGATAATGATTGTGCCAGTTCGATCAAGTGTACAAATTCGCTGCGGTAACCGTGAGGGTCATCGCCGCGGGCGTTGCGGGCCAGGGCCAGGGCATCACCGTAGCTCCAGTCGCCGGTGAAGGTGCCGCCCCGCAGGATCTGGCCAAAGCCCGCCACGCTGGCGGCGAAGCGCAGATCGTCACTGCTGTTGTCAATTGAATTGTTCAGGGCGTCGTGACTGATGGCCCGGCTCAATTCCACGCTGTGGCTTGCTCCGGGTTGCTTGTAGCGCAGTTTGATGAAAGCCAGCTCTCCGGCATTGTTATGCGCCCGGCCCCGTTCCGTGCCATAGCGCAGGTTGGCGATGCGCTCGCCACCACTACCGGCCAATACGATTTCGTACAGGGCGGTAACGGTATGGCCGGCACCAATGTCGCCCGCATCTACCTTGTCGTTGCTGAAATCCTCCCTGTTCAGCAGTCGGTTTTCATAACCGATCAGGCGATATTCGCTTACCAGGGCCGGGTTGAACTCCACCTGTATTTTTACGTCGGAAGCGATGGTGAGCAGGGTGGATTGCATCTCGTTCACCAGCACTTTCTGCGCTTCCTTGAGTGAATCGATGTAGGAGGCATTGCCGTTGCCCACATCGGCCAGTTGTTCCATCAGCGCATAGTTGTAGTTGCCAGAGCCGAAGCCCAGGGTGGTGAGGGCGATGCCGCTCATGCGCTTGTGCTCGACCAGGTCCTTGAGAGCATCTATATTGATGGTGCCCACGTTCATATCGCCGTCAGAGGCGATGACCACCCGGTTGATGCCGCCCTCGATTTTATGCTGCTCTGCAAGAGCATAGGCCAGCTTGATGCCGGCGCTGCCATGGGTGCTGCCCCCGGCCTGCAACCCATCAATAGCCGCCAGGATTTTTGCTTTTTCATTGCCCGGGGTGCTCTCCAGTACTGTGCCCGCGGCACCGGCGTAGACCGCCAGAGCGATACGGTCCTGAGCGTTCATTTTGTTCACCAGCAGACGCAGGGATTTTTTCACCAACCCCAGTTTGTCTGGCGACTGCATGCTGCCGGAGACATCCACCAGGAATACCAGGTTGGCGGGTGGGCGCTGCTCCAGATGCGGCTCGAACCCCTTAAGTCCGATTTGCAGCAGTTGATGCTTGTCACTCCAGGGCGCCGGCGCCAGCTCTGTATTAATACTGAATGGCTGCGCGGTGGATTTGGGAGTCGTATAACTGTAACTAAAATAGTTGATCATTTCCTCCAGGCGCACAGCGTCGGACGGTGGCAGCCGGCCCTCCCTGACCAGCATGCGACGTACATTGGCGTAGCCGGCTGTATCCACGTCCACACTGAATGTGGATACAGGCTGTTCGGTAACCACTTTGACGCTGTTTTGGTCATAGTGCAGGTAGTTTTCCCGGTCGATCATTGGTTCGGGGTAGGGTGCGATCATAATGTTGCTCGCTATTCCCATACCCGCCATATCAGCAGCGGAGTAAGCCAGTTCATGTCGGGAGTGCTTGAGTTTTGCAGTTGGGGCTACGGGGTGGGGCAGCACGCCTTGATCAGACTCTATTTCCGTGACGCGGCTCTCCGCAGGGCTTGTCTCGCCTGCCACCGGGTGTTGCGGCTGTGTTTGCTCCGGTTCGGTGGTGGAAACTTTGTCAGGGGTCTGCCCCTGCTGGTCGACGCATGCGGCGATAAACAGAGCCAGGGCGATGGTAGTCATGTGCTTTGCTGCTTTCATGGGGAAATCCTCCAGTGGGTTTAGAGGGTTTATCGAATGACCGGGGGAAAAGGGGTTAACGGGGTGAAAAAATAAGTTGCCATGACCTGTCGCCTTTTCAATCTGATTGAAAAGTGGACAGATGGTGCACAGGGGCATTGGTAGGGATCATGGCAGCGTAAAGACATTTAACGGAGAATCACGTCATGACTGCGGCAAAATTAATCGAATACCGGATCACTCAGCAATTGCTCCGCCGGCGAGGGAGAGTAACAGAGCCTGTGAATACGCAGGTGGTGAATCGGCTAATCAAAATCGCTGCCGCAACTGTCGCGGTGCTGTTATTGGGCAGCTATTCGCCGGAGTTATTGTGGGTAGTCGTGGCCGCCAGTACCGTGCTGGCGCTTGGTATATGAGATTAAATAAAAATACATACAAAACAACAAAGTATAAATGTAAATTAAAGTAAAATATAGGTTATTTTGAATACAGGTGAATGCTGCCCGCCGCACGGTACGTAGCCACTTTCACCGCGGCTGAATGTTGTTCGAGTACCCGATAAACCGGAGACGGCGGCATATAATTATCAGGACCTGTGACCCTTTTGGGTCCGCAACCAGTTATTTGCCGGGGCATTTAATTGACCTGGCTATGGGCTGGGCAAGCCGGACCCTGTAGCATTACAGTTTCCTCCACGGAATGGATGGCACCATGGAAAATCCGGTTATTACCTTGTCCCTGCCACAATTGGCACTGGGCTTTATACCTGTTGCCATCACGCTGCTCATATTGCTGCGCTGGTCGTTTGGTACGGGCAACGTGCTCTACGCCCTGGGTCGCATGCTGGTGCAGTTGCTGTTGATTGGCTATGTACTGGCCTGGTTATTCGGCGCGGATAACGGCCTGCTGATTCTACTGGTGCTGGCGATCATGCTAATCGCTTCCAGCTGGATCGCCATG
>Ga0164315_10002814_pt1 | contig 13414 bp, 9 predicted proteins | sample GuaBasSedimGuay6_FD_113737 | JGI IMG/M metagenome (GOLD analysis project Ga0164315, IMG submission 113737) | Subseafloor sediment microbial communities from Guaymas Basin, Gulf of California, Mexico - Guay6, Core 4569-2, 0-3 cm | ecosystem: Environmental > Aquatic > Marine > Hydrothermal vents >... | reverse complement strand
GTCGCGGCAGCCTGACCTCCGGATTTTGATACAGGTGCAGTCGGCTGATCAAAGCTGTGGCTCCATGAAAAGATCTCAATCCAGTCCTGATGATTCTCATCAGTGGCGCCGCCCGTAATACTGTCCAATTGCAAAAACAAGTTTGTGGCCATTTTCTTACCTTCTCCTTTTATTTATGGTTAAGGGTTATGCTTAGGTCCAAAAAACATATCTTCTGTTCATTGCTTCTATTAACAGAAAAAATCAATAGGGTGAAAATAGTATTTTAAGGTAGTCTTATGCTCATTCAAGTTAAAGATAGGCTACATCCATATAGCCTGAGCAGCTACATTCCGAACTCGCCGCAACCACCCGGAACCAAGATTATGTAAAGACAATAATTGATTGTCGGTTGCTGAGACTAAATCGCCGATTGTTTTTAAATCCGCTTTGAGAAGTAAATTGATCTTGTTATCTGTAAGACCATAAGGATAAGCATCAGATTTTTTCAAATTTCCAATCGGTTGCTTAATGATAGATAAATTAACAGAATCAGACAGTTCAGGAGGTTTAATGGCATTGATTTCGTTTCCTCTGTGAAATTCAGCAGGCTCATCACGTTTATCTGTCCAATTTTGAAACAGTTCTTTAGTCAACCGGGTTCCGGAGGTGTTTTCCAAAAGGACACATAGACTTAAAACAAATCGGGAACCCCGTCCTCCGGATTTCATCGCTCTTGAGGCATCTCGCCTTGAGATAAAACCGGCATATTCAAGCACTTCAAAGGGTTTAGCCAATTTACTGATGATATCCCGATGGATCAGCGCCGATCTTCTTCCCTGATCACCGCATTTTCTGAACATGATATCAGCTATTTTTATCGCAGGATCTATCATTGGCTCATATTTTCCCATCTTAGGTGTCAGTTCCTCAAGTAAGGGCCAATAATAATTATTGCAAAGAGAAAGTAATGTACCGCCCAATTTTTTCAGATTGATCTTATCATCACCTTTAAAAAGCTCATTACACGCAAATATAAAAGCTCGCATATTCCCCAAAACTGCCTGACCTAAAAAGCCCGCAAATTCCTTTGGGAAGGGTGTCGCAAAATGAAGTTTGCTGATATCTGCGAACAATTCATCAAAACCCGGCAGTTCTTCGTTCCTGGAAATATCTAAGACAGTGGCATCATTGCAGACATCAAATCTTTTACCAAATTGTGTAACCCCCGGATAAATAGCCGCTTTACATGAAACCGTACTACTCGAAAGCGTCCTGAATATGTCAAAAAAAGGTTCCAATGACGTTTCCCGACCGATATGCGCAGCATCATCAAAAAGCAGAACCACTCTTAATTTAAGTTTGATGCTTAATTTTGAAAGCTTGGTTTGAACGGATGAAATATCTGACTCTGGATCAAATAAAACGGGCATGTTTTCCATGTTTTTCAAACTTTCCTGAACACGGGAGATAAGCAATTCAAAGAACAGACTTTCATACGCTTTTCCTTCACTTCGGAGAAGCCCTAAATGACGTAAACTGATATACACGCCAAAAGCCGACGCATTTTTTTTATAAGGTGCAAGCTGTTGTGAAGCCTCAATCATCAGCGCACTTTTACCACTCCCGCGACCGCCCCTCAGAAGTACGGGACCATGAGCAGCTAATTTTGAGATAAGCCGTCTGTCATACTTTGAAAAGCAATGGCGATTTGAAAATTCTTCAGGCGAGTAGTCTTCTGCCGCAAGTATTAAGGATTCAAATTTGTCTAACATCATATTATCTCTGTTTTTTGAATATTTTCATAGTAGTTCCAATCTGGTTCAGCACCTCACCCAACTCCGATTCATTGTCAGGAATACCGCATAATAAAAGTCTTAAATTTCTGCTCATTTTTTGGCATCCTTCGTTTGAAGGGTTAAGGGTTAGGGCATCCTTAACTTTCGGCTTTTGTGAAGGATGCCCATTTTTTTAATTAAAATTCCTAATTCCCCAATTCCTTATTTTGCCGGCTTGGGCAAATCTGCAACCAAACGGATGGACGCGGTCAGTTCTTCCAACTGGAAATGGGGTCTCAGAAAGGCAACAGCCTTGTAGGAACCCGGTTTTCCAGGAACTTCGGTGACATCTATCCTGGCCTCTCGTAGCGGATGCTTGGCTTTCAGTTCCTGATCCGCGTCGTCTCTGTCCAGAACATACTGCCTGATCCAGTTGTTCAGAAAAACCGAAACTTTGTCGGCCGTTGCAAAGGAGCCGATCTTGTCCCGCATCATAGACTTCATATAATGGGCAATACGGGAGCATGTGAACACATAAGGGAGCACCGTGGAGATTCTCGCGTTTGCGTTGGCCTCATCCGTATTATAAACTTTGGGTTTCTGGGTGGTCTGCCCCCCAAAGAATGCCGCATAATCCTTGCCCTTGCAATGAACCAGCGAGATAAATCCCAGATCGCTCAGTTCTTTTTCCCTTCGGTCCGTGATGGCAATCTCAGTGGGACATTTGAGTGCGATATCTCCCTCATCGGTTCCGAAGGTATGAGTGGGCAGGCCTTCCACCAGTCCTCCCCCTTCCACGCCGCGTATGGCCGCGCACCAGTTGAACTTTGAGAACGCGTCCGCGATCCGCTGACCCAGAGCGTACGCGGCATTGCCCCAGAGATATTTTTCATGGACCTTGCCGCTCACATCCTCCTCAAAATTAAAGCCCTCCACCGGCTTTGTCTTGGCCCCGTAGGGGAGACGCATCAGGATGTGGGGCATGACCAGTGCGACATAACGGGAATCTTCGCTGTCTCTGAAAGATCGCCATTTGATCATCCCGGCCTCTTTGCTCTCAAATATCTTGGACAGATCCCGGGGATCGCTCAGCTGGTTGAAACTGTCCATGTCAAAAAGATCAGGGCTTGCCGCGGCAATAAAGGGCGCGTGCGCGGCAGCAGCGACATTGGACATCTTTTCAAGCAAATCAATGTCCTGGGGATGACGGCCGAACTCATAATCTCCGATCAGGAGGCTGTATGGCATCCCTCCGAACACACCGTACTCTGCCTCATAAATCTTCTTGAAGAGCTGACTCTGATCAAACTCAACAGCCCTTTCCAAGTCCTTGTGCACATCTTTTTTGCTGATATTCAGCAGGCGCAGTTTCAGCGAAGGACTGGTTTCGGTGTTTTTCACCAGAAACTCCAGCCCTTTCCATGATCCCTCAAGCTTCTGAAATTCTTCAGCATGCATGATCTCATTCACCTGAGCGGTAAGGAGCTCGTCAATATCGGCGATCCGCTGGTTAATGGCCGCCACTGTGTCTTTTTGAACGGTCATTCCCTCATCAAGGACCTGTGTGACAAATTCACCGAGCATATCCCGGGCATAAGGCTCCTGGGACTTGTCTCGGGCCATCCTGCCCTGTTCAATGATTTTGTCAAGCAGACCGGCCCCATCCGGGCTTTCAGAGGGCTGTTCCTGAACTTGTTGTTCCTTTTCTTCTTCAGCCATTTTTATTTATCCCCCTCACCAGCTTGTTTGTAAGATTTTCTGATATTCTCCATGCCTTCTGTATTCTTCACCACATCCTGAAGCAGATCATCCAGTTCATCGTTCCCATCCAGTTTGGTCAGAAGGTCTGAAAGCCGTTCCCTTGCCTCGTAAAGCTTTTGAAGCGGCTTAACCTGCTTGACAACATTCAGCGGATTAAAGTCATCCATATTTTTGAACTTGAGTTCGATATTCAGATTTGACTTGTCATCCTTTTTCAGTTTGTTGTCAACCTGCACCACAAGACGAGGACCGATGGCTCCCATCACATCGTTAAAATTATCCCGGTCAATATCCACAAATTTCCGGTCTTTGAGTTTGGGCAGCGGCTCTTCCGGTTTTCCTGACAGATCCGCCATGATACCAGCCACAAAGGGAAGTTCCTTTGTCTCAATGGCATCCCCCACCTGGACATCATAGGTGATCTGAACCCGGGGAGGACGGACGCGGCTGAGTTTTTTTTGTGTGCTTGCTAACGCCATAGTCGTCTTTTCCTTTTTTCAGGGTTAAAGGGTTAAGGGTTGTAAGGAATTCATTTTTTTTTACCCTGCAACCCGAGTAAGCTGAATATCTGTTGCAGATCGTTATCATCCTTTATAAGTTCCGGGAGGAGATCCCCGAGTTTTTTGTCCTTCCAGGAAACAGCCCGCTTAACAAGGTATGGCGCGGGGCTGTGGGGTTCGTGTGTGCTCAGGAAATCGGCCGCCTGGGAAAGCATTTCATATGCCTCATCACGCTCCGATTTGCTGTCTTTCCACGACACAGCATGTTTCATCAGGTTCAATGCCGGACTCTGGGGCCTGGCTTTGAGCAGATAATCTGTTATCTCAGAAAGAACTTTATAGGTTTCTTTCATACTTTTTTTCTTCTCTTTCTTACCGGGTTTCCAACTGAATAAGCCTCCCCGTCCTTCAGGGCCTCCCCCAGTGGCCGGCCCGGGTTCAGATTCAGATTCAGATTCAGGTTCAGGTTCGGCCGGCAGAGGTTCCGGGTCCGCTTCAGGCTCCGGGGCTGAGAATTTGCCAGAGGCAAAACGCTGAATCTCTTCAAGCATCTCGCGGAATTGCCTCAGACTGGGCGAGTCTCTGCCGCATTTTTCATCCAGAAAGTTGTTCAAATCCTCCAAAAGCCCCAGGGCAGATGTCACATTCAGATGGAGTTTCGCATAAAAAGGTTCCTGTGTCAGGGAAAGGCTTTTTTCAAACGCTTCCAGCAGTTCCCCGCCTTCTGCTTTTGCCTTTTCCATGTTCGCAAAACAATACGGCTCAGAATCTCCCGAGGCAGGCGGCCCTGTGATCGGTATGAATTTAAGGGACAGAAAAAGCTTTTCGTTCATCCAGGTGACAGGGGACAGCCGGAACTCCGGGTCCCCGTCCTCATCAATTTCAGGATAAAGAGTCGGCCAGAATTTTTCACAGAGCTTTTTTGACAAATCCAGGCCCTCTTTCACACCTGCGAATCCGTGTTTATGCAAAAGAGCTTCAGACAGCCACACTGCAATCTGCAAATCTTTGGATTTTTGCAGCGCGTCTGTGGAAATTTTTATAACTTCCCCCCAATCCGCCCTTTTCTCCTCCCTTGTCCATACCCCTGAGGAAAGGCTCAGGTCATCCTCTCTGCGGGCCTCCTTAATCCGATCATAAGTGAGGGATTTGCGCAGGTCTTCCCCTGAGGGATTCTCCCCTGGGACAGGTGTCAGAATTTTTTCCAATATTTGTTCATCAATAATCATGGGACGATTGTGCCTCTTCATTTATTCTGATTATAACGGATGCGAGCCTTTGAACTTGAACTTGAACTTGAACTTGAACTTGAACTTGAACTTGAACTTGAACTTGAACTTGGATTTGAACCTCAAGTTTGCGGGCATGTTCACAGGGGCTCACCGCATCCGTTATAATCAGTATTCATTTCTTCATTTCTTCATCTTTGCCACGATCCGCTTTTGCACCTGACTGGCGCAGTTTCAGCCTGGCCTGGCCAGATGCGCTCAGATTCAGGTCCGGCGCGCTGACCGGGAAACGCGGCAGCGTCAGAACTTTTTTTGTCTTATCCGGTGTCATAAGGATCATGCGGATAAACACTCTTGTTGTAAGCGATTCTTCAGCCGCAGCCGCTGATTCTCCGGCAGATCCTTTATCCGCCGATATGGCTGGCAATATGGCTGATTTTTCATTCCTTTCTCCTTTCCCGTTCAGATTCACGGTTTTAATATCAAATTTAAGGGTGTGAGGTTCAGGATCGGCAAGATGGTCATAATAGCTCGGAGAACCGGGATATTTTCTCAGAAAACGCAAAAGCGACCATCGGGTATCACCGTTCATTTTGTATGTCACCGTTCTGCTGTCAACTGTTTCTGCCTCATCCGCATCAGGATGGTACATGCCATGCTTTGCCCACCTGAGTGAAAAGGATATGGGATCGCCAAATCGCCATCGCCCCTTATTTTTGGCGCCCCTGTATTGAAACTCCTGTTCCCCCACAGTCAGATGCCAGCCAATAATCTGATTTGCCAGTCTTTCATGCTCGGTGTTGACGCGGAATTTCACTTCAAAATCCAATGCCGGAAGATCATCTTCTGCCTGCCTGTCTTCCTCTGCCACATTTTCTCCCCCATGATTCTCAAGGCATGATGCGAACACAGGGCGGGCTTTCTTCATCTGCCTCAGAAAATCGGATGCCTCATATACCTCTGAGCCTGTAGATTGCTTATTGACCTTCAGCACCTCCTCAAGTTCTGCCACATCAGCATCAAACCGCCGGTAGAAGTCACGGATATCCCCGGGATCTGCTTCGGATCGTCTTGCATCTTGGGAAAAAGGGAAGTTGCCTGCCAGTCTGTCATTAAAGAAAGTTTCAAGTTTTGTGTATTTTGCCACAATCTGCCTGGCAGCAAGCTCATGGCAACGCGTGTAAAGCTTTTCTTCGAGATCATTTTTTCTCTGCATAAAGATATCCGGAGATTCTTTCAGGCCCGTCAGGGCTATCTTTTTATAATAGTTGGACGGACTGATATGATTCATATCAAAAAGAATGAATTTTTCCAAGGCAGTCGCAGAGTTTCCGGGAATCTTTCTTTCATAATAATCAATTACCTCCATGGTTCTTTTCAGTGTCCGGAATCTTCGGTTCTCCTTCTGTCCCTGGCTGACATACAGAGTGAAAAGCGGCTCGGCATATTCATAAAAGATATGCTTGATACGCTCTCTCTGAAGTTTCAGATAATATTTGAGCTCAATATCATCAGCGACATCAAAAGTTGCAAGTGAAAGCGGCTCCTGCTCGCCATCCCACCATGAGAAGTCATCCCCCTTTCTGACCTCATATATCTTCTCTTTTTCAAACAGATCGTTCACCGCTGCAATCAGTCTGTTCGTCTGGGATCTGAGAACACCCGACAAAATTGTATGAGAACCTTTCAGCTTGAGCCGGTCACAGTCACTCAGCAATGTATTTAAAGGTTTTGAAGCTTCTTTGAGATTTTTTATTTCCGCGGCAATATAAACTTCCTGATGCTGAATCGTCATAATCTCTCCCGGAAGCGGCACCAGCCGCCGAGCATCCCCGAGCATATCCCACAGCTTCTGATTCATACTTATTTCTGCGGCTTTTGCGATTTCTTTCTGCAACCTTCTCAGAGTTTTATTGTTAAATTCTTCTTTCTGCCTCTTTAAAAAGCTTTTATACGGTTCAAGACTGTCAACCGCCTCTTTAAGCACATCAACTTCCCACACCACCCGTTTTCCGGGCGGACAGGTTTTTGCAATATCTCCCTCTTGTTCGGGGATATATATATCCATAAATCCCTGTCCCAGAAGTTTCTTAACCTCGTGTTTGAAGAGAAGCCTCTTGTCAGACAACTTCATGATCACATTTTTTCCATCCTGTTCCAACAACTTTTTCTGTCCGAGTTCCTTTTTCAGTTTTTCAAAAGCTTTCTCTCCCTTATCATACATAGCTGAAGCCAAATCCTTACCGAGAAATTCTGATTTCCTGACTTTGTCAAGTATGTCATTCTCGAATTCATCAAGAAAGAACTCTTTATTGGAAAGCCATGCAAACTCAGGTTTGGAAAGAGTGTTCTCTGTGTCGTCAAAGGTTTCCAGAATATTTTCCAGAACATTTTTGATTGAACGCCCTCCCCTTCTGGCGGAAACCCGGCCTTTCCATTTGAAATTTTCCAGTTGGTCTGACAGTTCTTCCAAAGATTCGCTGATTGTGACGGATTCAAATATTCTTTCATAAAATCTGTCTGTCAGATCAATAAGCCTGCCTTCTCTTGCCTTTACCTTGAAAATTCTGTTTCTGATCGGCTCATATTTAACCTCGCTCCAACTGTCATTATAATATTTGGGATCCAAACTCGCGTCAAACAGGTATTTTGCCAGCCCTTTGAGGCCCGTGATCAATTTTTCGGGGTCCGGCTGTTTTTTGACTGTGTCAAGATTGTTGTATATGTTGAAATGATATTCAAATTTTTCAAAATCTTCGATAAAATTCCTGAGATATTCAAACTCGGAGGTCTTTCCGGGAAAAAGCACTTCTCCCCTCTTTTTGCGAGAAGGATAGGTTCTGTATTCTTTGGAAATACCGTCACCCTTCATAATCAGCACACTCCGCATTGAGTCAACCACGATCCTTTTGTAAGCATCGCTGATAGATTTCTCAATTTTTTCAAGAGGCTGACTGAAAAATGGGAGGGGGATGACAGAGGAGGGAAAAAACACAGACGGCAATTTTTTTGCAATATCCGTGCCTTTGGACAGATTCTTCGTGCTTTCCGGAAAAAAATCTTTTTCTTCCTCAACAAGCCTGTCAGCTTCCTTCTCGTCAAGTTTCTCAATATCCTTGTTTATATGCTTGTAAACAATTTTCATCACATCTTTGTTATTCTGAAGATTGTTGTAAGCACTCCATAATCCGAGAATGCTGGCCAGAGCAATGACTCCTGCAACACACTGGGCTCCAAGCACCCGCCGGTTTCTTGACATCAGCACCCTTTCAAGGGGGCGGGCGATCCCGAATTCAGGGAATATTTTCTTTTCAAGAAGGTCCCTCAGAAAGAAAGGTCTGATCACATCAGAGTTGCCCCACGATTTTTTTCCCCCTGTTCTGCTTTGTTTAAGGCCGCTGTCTCCGCAAAAATAGACACCCCGGAAGATAAATGATTCGTGATAGACGCTCCCTTTGAAAAGCCGGTCCGCGTATGTCTGAACGGAGTCCTCAATCATCCGGAAATTGGCAGGGAATACAAAAAGTCCGTCGCTTTCCTCTGACTCAGTTCCTTTGGTAAACATTTCAAACTGTGTCCGGAACAATTCGCTGTTAATGTTTTGAAAGGCTTCGCTGACCCAGGTTTCCGAATAAGCGGTTTCAATGTTGTAGGGACTGGACCAGCCGAAGATATGATTGCGCAGACGCTCAGGAAGAGATCTGCAAAAACTCCGGAATCCTTCGACATGGTCGCACTTGGTAATCAGAAGATAGACAGGAAGGCGGATTCCGAGGGTTTGCTGGGCATTCCAGAGTTTTTCGTACAGAAGTTCCGTCTTTTCTGAAATCCTGATCAGGCCGGCACTTTTCCGGTCGTCGTCAGAAAAAACAAGATCAGTGCATGGTATGGTAAGGATAATCCCGTCAATCGGGCGTTTTGACCTGTATTTCTGAAGGAGCCTCAGAAGGTGTCTCCATACTTTGATATTGGCCTGGGCACTTGCTCCGCCCTCCCGGAGAACCAGATCCCCGGCCACGTCAATAACAATCCCTTTTTCAAAAAAGCACCAGTTGCATGCGCGCTTTGCTTTCTGAATTTTCCTGAACGGTATGGCCTCGGAATGCGGATCGCTCCATTTGAGGGCCGTGCTTTTTCCGGATTCAGCTTCACCCAGCATCATAAACCAGGGGATTTTATAATGGCCGGAAATGCCGGCTCTCAGCCGTTTTACGGACCAGGCAAAGTGCTTGCCGAGTTCCTTTATGGAAAAATCGGCTTTTTCAGCATGAACTCCGGATTTTCCTATGGTCTCATTGTCAATGTCCGCCGAGTCAAATTCCGGAGATGCTGTTTTTGCTGAGGAACGGAAGAGAAAAATGATAACCGCCAGTATGGTGAAAATCAGGACGGCAACACCTGCAAGAAGATAAGGCAATGCGTCATTTTGATTGATAAAAAAAGAGGTGATCTTGTTTCCGTAGATAAAAAGAGCGGCGACAACAGCCCCCACAAGAATAAAAATCAGTATGCGTCTTATCATTTTCATCATTATCTATGATCCTGCCTTGATAATTTTTTCAGCGCTGTCAACCAGATCACTGATCGAATGATCCCATATTCCGTGGGACACAAATACAAAGAAAATAATCAGCAGAGCAATCAGCCCGATCCATCGCCTTATATAAGGAAGCCTTTTTCCGGCTCCCTCCGTCTGTGTGTGGGTGTATGATTCCGGGAAAAGATATTTTTTATTTGAAAGAATGTCCGGCTTGCTTTTGAAAATAAAGGCAAAAAGCTGTTTGCGGTAATATTCGAGCCGGCCGTCATCATCCTTATCCCAGAATTTGCCCCTGAAACCGAGTGAGATTGCCATGAAATATACTGCTGCCATCTCCACATAAGAGACATCCCGATCTCTCAGAAGTCTCTCCACATCCTCAAAAAAACGATCACCCGCGACATAAGTGCCGAAAAGTTCGTATTCCAGCAGATTGGACTGCCATTCGTCCCTTCCGGGCCAGTCGATGTGAAGAAAAATGTCATCTGCCAATGCGGCCATGACATACTGAGCCTCTTCATAAAATTTGACTCCGTATTCGCCGCCGTGTCTGCGCGCATCAGGAACCTGCCCTTTCAGCACATTCAGGAGTCTGTCATAGACCGGATAGGCAATACCCCCTGTTGCTGCATCCGACAGGACCTCTTGATCAGGCCTGAACATTGAAGAGTGTTGTGGCAAGGCTTCGATCTCTTTTTTCTGGGCGATGACTTCAACATAAAATTCCTGAAAGTGTTTCAGGAAACGGGAGTCTTCCAGTTCTGCTGTATTCATAATATTCTGCAATGTCCTGTGTCAAAGTTACAGGTTGTCTGAGTATCCGTGAGCAAGGCAGTTCGGATTTGTCAATCCGGATTCAGTGCGGCAAAAACCGCCGAAGGCGGAACTGCGAGCTGCTCTGAAATCTGTGGGGATCAGTTTCTGTTTCGCACATACAATACAATTTCAGAAGGAATAGCACCTGATGGACTGAATATATGCAATTCTTCGCCAGGTACAACAAACCTCTCTTCTTTTTCCGGTTTCACTGTCACAGCAAAGAGAACCGTTCCTTTTGGCGGGACAAGGTCTTCATCTTTTTCAATCTTCTCTCTGGGGACAGCACCGAGAATTCGTCTGGCTTCTATTGACTGGACCTTTGACACTGACCCGATCTGGCATTTTCTTTCCATCCAGAGAGACACATCCTGTTCCCGCATGCCCGGCTTTCCCCTCACTCCGATGATAAGCTGCCTCGTTGCCCATTCCTCTCTTAATTTGAGCTTGAATGTCCTGTTCTCAAACGTGAACTTATGCACAGTGTGGGACTCACGGATGCCTTCTGTGATCATATCGGAAATAAATTTCAGGACAGGTTCAAAAGTGACCCTGAGATCATTGTGATTGTATTGATCCAAAACCGGCGGCACCTTTCCGAAACCGATTGAGGCCAGATTTCCAAGCAGGGCTGACAGGGAAACATATAACAGGTACGGATGGGTGACACCTGTTTTTAAAACAGCTTCAAATTGCGGCAGCGCGGAGACAATGCTTCTGAACGACAATTTCGTTTCTCTGCTTGGTGAATCTTCAGCATTTATCTTTTCTGATAAGAAAACAGCTTTCTCTCTCAGTTCCTGGCCCACAGAAGCACACATCTCTCCGACATCCGAACCGCGAGAAACTTTTAAAAGCGGGGGAATAAAATCGGTCAGTTTGAAAGTTTCATCTTTATATTCGACTTTGGCAAGGGGAAAAGAGCAATATTTGGGTTCCGGCATTTCAGCCGCGAGGAGGGTGACACGGGGGAGGAGACGGGGAATGGCAAGGCCGGATTCTCCTGTGTTCTCGTCCGGCACCGTTTCCCCTTCAACGGAATCATACCGCGGCAGGATTCCTTTTGCATAAGCCGCGCCGGTTCTTTTAGCGGGTACTGCCAAATGAATTGCTACCGGTGTCTTCTTCATGTCTTCTTTGTGGTCTTTCAAAGAGATTTGCAGATCATTTTTCCCGTCAGGATAACGGACAACAAGACCGTCCGGCATGATGGCCTCCAATTCTGAAACCCTGAAGGTTCCGTCTTGGAGCAGGAGGGATTCGTCTATCTCTAATTTCTGTATCCCCCAGTGAAAAGGGGCAATTGTCATCAGGTGATAATGCAAAAGTGCTTCCTGACGGGTGTTGACCTGCTGAAAATGTTGCGGGGCCAGCAACATGCCTTCTGACCATTGAATTGCGTGGGGCAAGTTCTCTATGCTCATAATATGCCGATCCTTATTCTTTTGACAATTATTATCTTACCAATTTTATCTGATCCGGAAGGCTCTGAGCGTCAGCAGGGATTCCGGAAGAGATGATTCTGAAAAAAAAATTGTGAAAAGGCGATCAAAACCTCTATTTTTTAATTTCCTGAAACACCTTATAAACGCTTATATATTATAGACTAAGGCAAGTCAACACTTTTTTCCAGAAACTTTTTATGGATTTTAACTGTATATTCCCGCGGGATTGCATATTTTTTTGTTGCAATCTGAAAAAAATTGGCATAGTGGAATAGAACTCTGCTGAAAAGAGTGCTGAAATGAAATTTCAGCACCAGATTGTTTTACATGATTTACATGATAAGTACCTGGCCATATATTTCCAGGTATTTGCATATAAGGAACCGCAGATGAACACAGATAACGCAGATGCCTGTCTGCCCTCTGTGAGATACCGGCGTGAAATTGCGGCCCCCTAAAACTTAAGAAGGTACCTTTAATTATATGTCTGCTAAATTTTTCCTCACCATTGAAGAAGGGCCGGAGACTGGCAAGAAATATTTTTTTGATAAAGGAATAATCGTCATAGGGCGGAGTGACGAAAATGATCTTACGCTCGAAGATGACTCTGTATCCGGCAAACATGCAAAAATCACTTTTGAAAACAGAGAGCTTTTTCTTCAGGATATCGGAAGCACAAACGATACCTATTATAATGGAGAGTCTTTGCAAAAACGAGGACCCGCAATGCTTCAGGATGGCGGCAAGTTCAAACTCGGGGATGTTGTCCTCAGATACACAGCATTTGTCAAACTTTCGCTTTTTATCATAAAAGGATCTGAAATCGGGAAGGAATTTCCTCTTGAAGCGAATGAAGAGGATATCCGCATAGGACGAACCGCAAAAGACAATGACATCTTTTTCACCAATCAGTCTGTTTCCGGCAAACATGCAAAGATCACATTTAAAAACGGAGAGTTCCTTCTTGAAGATATTGGAAGCAAAAACGGAACCTATCATAAAGGTGAAAAAGAGCGGCTTCAGAAAGGTGAAAAAAGGCCGCTTCAGAAAGGGGATGAATTTGCTCTCGGATATGGAACAGGAGAAGTCGTTTTCAGAGTTGAACAGAGAGCTGATTTTCAGCCCATGTCCGATAAGACTGTTGCTTATCCTTGTCATGAAGAGAAACAGCCTGTAATTTTAATAATCAGTGTCGGGGTCATACTGCTCATAGCCATTTTGTTAATTTATATATGCAAATAACCTGATTATAACGGATTCAGGGGAGGGTACAACCTGCTGAAATCACTGAGCCGGATACCGGCAGTTCTGTCCGTTCCGGGCTTTCCGGTCCGGAAGCCGGGCATAAATGCGTCCACTTTCTCTC
>Ga0164315_10002813_pt1 | contig 13420 bp, 15 predicted proteins | sample GuaBasSedimGuay6_FD_113737 | JGI IMG/M metagenome (GOLD analysis project Ga0164315, IMG submission 113737) | Subseafloor sediment microbial communities from Guaymas Basin, Gulf of California, Mexico - Guay6, Core 4569-2, 0-3 cm | ecosystem: Environmental > Aquatic > Marine > Hydrothermal vents... | reverse complement strand
ATCATCAAGCGAGATCGTGTCGTTATCAGCATCGGTGGTATCGCCGAGCTTCGGACTTACCATCGCAGCTTTCAGATACTTGGGCATCATCTCGGATATTAATTCCAAGTGATCGGCCTCGGTTAATTCCTTCTCAGCCCCGCCCGCTCCTCGGACAATACCGAGAGCTTTCTTTCCGATAATCCGCAAGCCCGCTCCTGCGGAAATACGGCGTAAAGTAAAGTCCACTCCGTCGATAGTTTCGACGAAGTGGACTCGTTTTAGAATGTCATTAGTTGCGCTCATTCTTGGACTGCCTTTTGGTTTGTGTTTACGGTGCTGGTACGGTAGTAACCACTTCCAGCCATGATGCCGTCCCGCTGATTGTGAAGTCAATTACTCCCTCGGCGAGAGCCGGGAAATCGCCTGACATCATTGCATCTTTAATCAGGAACTCGGTCCCGATAGTTATGTCTCCCAGAGGTGTTCCTGCGTTGAACGCCTCCAGCAAACCAACAGTATTATTATCAGTCCCGTCATCAAGTTCACAGTTCAAAGAGAAGGTAACTTCGGGACGAGAGTTCGTAATCGGTTCCTTCATTTCCCCGCCCAAGCAGCGACGGTCGAACCCAGTCTTTGGTACGGAGACTTCCATGGTTGCGCTTTGCAGGCAAACCGTTGTCTCGTGAGTCTCACCAACTCCGACTGTCACTATACCGATTCCGTCCGGCATCAATACGTCACACTCGACAGGAGGATCTGGCGGGATAGACAACCCCTTTTCCGCCATGGTTCCGAACTGCCCGATGGATACGAGGGTCAGCGTGCTGTTGGAGTCAGCGACTAATTCGATCCTGAGAGCCGTTGCCTTTACGCCGGGGAAAATGTATTCCAGATTGTCAGTCGGAGCGGCCCCGCCCCCGCCGTAACTAATCAGCGCAGAGATTGAGTCATTGGCAGGAGCGGAGCCATCGCCGAGTACGAAAGTATCAGCGTTATCGACCCCGGCCAGTCCGAGGATATCACCGATAACGGCCTTCGCCATATCCATCCCGACAACGACGTCGCCATCAGCGTAAATGCCAGAGTATTTCTTGCAGGCGCTGGCCGCATAAGACAACAAAGTTGGCGTGATTATCTCTCGCCTGTTTCCGAGCGTGGCCGATACCGGATGTTGCCAAACCCAATTCGCTGGATCAGGAACTATACCATAGCCGAGTTCTGGTACGACTGCGATTCCGCCGAGATTGCCGATGGGTGTTCCCATAATAAAATCCTTCCTTTACCACCCTCCGGTGGTGCTTCCACTCTTATAAGTAAATGAAACAGGCAGCAGAAATGCAGCCATGCCATCTGTTGCCAGCGCACCCTGATCAGTATCCAAATCCCCGTAAGAGAGAGCGATCCCTCCTCCTGCCAGATCCGAAATCAAACCGAGGTTTTTACTCATCGCATTACGAACATCTTGGATTAATTGATTTAACATCATAGCTGGGTTTGAATCTTTGCTTGTCGCATAACCGAAAATGTCAATCGTGAGATCGACCGTCATACAGCCGCCGATCCCGACCTCGGTAATAGACTCAGCTCCTTGCCCGATGAGGATAGTAAAAGACTCTTCGCTGGACTGAGAAAGACGGGGGTCCGTTGTCACAAATGGCTGGGTATTGTAGCCGTTCACGATCCTGATTCTCCCGCATACCTCTGCGACTGCATCCCAGAGAAGCTGACGGCGGAATTTTGAAAAGTCGCTACCCTGCATCATCGATCCCTTTCAATGTAGCGGTTGCCATTGCTGCTGATATTTTCCCGAGAACCGCTTTATCTTCCTCGACCTGTTTCATCATAAAGCGGCCCCTGATTGTTACTTCTTTAACTTTCACCCAAGCGGCACCAATACGGAAATGAAGATACGCAGCCTTCTTCGCACGAATAGTTCCTCCGTGTTCGAGGATTCCTGAGCGTTTCAGAGTCGATCCATGGTACCCGGTAAACTGTCCCGGCTTCCAGCTTGAGATATAACTCTTGGCCAGCGTGCCGGTACGCCAGACCAGCTTATCGGGGTACGTCGTCGGGTCTTTGGATTGCCCCCTGACGAACAATTTTTTATGCGACCGCTCGATGATAGCCAGCGAGTTCCTGACTCCGACTGATATAGCTTTTTTCATCTTCCCCGGCATAGGGGTTTTAAGGAAGTTTAACCCGTCCTTGTTTATTTGATATTCAAAGCTCATATCATAACCCGATATCGTTTCCAAGTATTCTCGACGGACTCCAACAGCCCCTCGTTATTCAGCGCCTGAGCATCATTATAATTGCTTCCTGCCAGTAGGCCGATGTTTCCTTTAAGCCGTTCAAGGTCCATCCTGATTTGCTCAAACGCACCGAGCATTACGTCACCCGGTACGGGTTCCCAGCCGCCGCTGTAAGACAGGTGGAGCGTAGGGAATGTGGATCCGCCTCGGTGGAAACTTTGTTCCGGAGAGGGGATTCCAGCGACTGCTGATCCACAACCACAGAAGGAGGGGAAGGGGATACAGCCAGAGCGGGCGATGCGGCCCCGTTCCCAGTCCACGACCAGCTCGCCTGCCTGAACGGAGTACGATTCCGTCACGATCCCGTTAGGATCTTTCAGCTCGATCAGAACGTCCTCGGCTGGGTCGATAGGCGAGGCGTGGGACCAGACCAATACGCCGTCAATGGCTCGGGTTAATTCCTCAACGGCTGACTTATTGATCTGGACCCGATTGGTGTATTTCCGAAACTTCTGTGAAACAGAATTAATAAGTACGATTGTCTGCTGCTCGTCGTTCATCCCGAGAACGTCTTTACATTCTTGGAGAGTCACGATCGGGTCGCCAGTGAGTGCGATTGCCATGCTATACTCCAGTCGGGGTTTTTACCCGAAAAAGAAACTCCTCGGTAAAGAATTTCTCATCCACCGGACCCTTAACCTCGATGATAGATTCCCAGTCTCCGGACTCATCAAAAAGATCCAAAGCAGGAAGCTCGGCCTCGCCCTTGGCTGGGTCAATGATGGTTAAGTCTTCTGTAAACTTGACGGTCCCGTTGAACGCAGCCGTCATCGTGACGGTGTAGCTGGTTAGGTCGATAGGCTCGCTTCCCTCGATAAGCTGAAAAGGGATAGCCGTCACCTGAGTGGCGAAGACTTCTACGACCGGCCAGAAGTGGATTCCCCTACCCATTTTTAAGCACCTCCAATTTCGTTACCGTCCTGACGATCACGAGTTTCGTTACGCCTCTCGGGATAATTAATTTCACCGGATCCATTATCTACTTCCCACAAGTTCGGGGTGCAGCGCCGGGTTCGTAGATGACCATCATCCGGGTGATGTAATGATCCATCCGCTCGCCCTCTCTCGGGGCATCATACTCGGGCATAATCGCATATCGTTCCATCGCTCCCCGGATAATTCGTGCGTCCATTTCGTGGGCGATGAACGAGTCACCGGGCACGACATTACTGCCGTCACCTTTCCTGAACCTGAGGCGAACACAGACCAGCTTCGTATTACGGTCGATTCCTTTTTCGATCAGCTTATAACACTCGGCCCGAAATCCTTCTGGCTTTCCTTTTGGTCCGGGCTTGGCCCGCTCTTTTTTCTCGACGACAGGCTCGTCCTGATTTGCTTCGTCAGAGGGGAAATCAATGGCTTCGTTACTTCCGAGCGTCCCAAGTTCCGGCTTACTGTAGTGCCTTTTTTCGGGGTTTTTTTTCTCTTCCATTTCATAACTCCAACCATCTTTTTGTGTGAGTTTTTATGCCGCCCCGGTAGCTCATAATTACCGGGGCGGCTCTCGTGTGATTGCCCGCTATACGGTGGCGTAATCGCCCTTGCTCATGCCGCTGACGTTCGAGAGTACCCAATCGAAATAGGTGTACATCTTGATCGAGATGCAGTGGCTGGACCAGCCGGGGCTGGCGTAAGGATTAATGTCGATGGACATTCCGCCGGTCGTGGCGGTAACGATATCCTGAGGATTCAGGAAAGCGGCCCAGTCCTCAGTCATCTGCATACCAGCGTGAGGCACGGCGGGATAACCGAGAGGGCTTCCCGGTGCGCCCGGCTTCATAGAATCCCAGCCGGGGCTTACGGCCAGCTTGGAAACCATGTTCGACATTAAAGCAAAGTAACGAGACAGAGGCAGGAACAATACGCCGCTCACGAAGAGAGCGTTGTAATTATCCACAGCCGCACCGATGAAGGTCAGATAGTCTTCGAGAGTCGTGTCAGCAGGCAAGCCAGCCAAGATATCAAAGACGCCGGTATCAACCAGCACTCCGTCAGCAGGAGGAGCAGCGGCACCGCCGACAGCGGAGTCGCCTTGCAGAATACCGAACTCTTTCTTCTCAACGATAGATCGCATCGTGTTGTCTGCAACGATCTCGGCGAAGTTCGCACCGGGATAGTTGAACAGCTCCTGCGAGACGGGGATAATATCACCGAGCAAGCAGGGTTCCAGAGTCAGTTGCTCAAGCAGAATCTCGGACTCAGGAACCGCAGTGCATTCGGCACAGCGCCAGCTGGCTGCGGCCTTCGTGGCCTGCTGGTTGATCTTCAAAGTAGAGCCGGGACTCATATTGATGGACCGGACCAGAGGAAGCAGGTTCCCGTAGATATCTTCCGCAGCCAGAAGCTCAGGAAAGAGAATATCAGGGACGAGAAAACCAGCGTTCGTATCAACCTGTGTCGTGGCGTTTGCCTTCTGGGTGAAGTCGTACCCATCGAGCAGGAATTGATCCGGCACACGACCGTGACGTTTCTGGTGGTAGACACCCAGAATGAACTTACCGAAAATATTCAGCCAGTCCTCGGAGCCAGACTTTCCATGATTGTGTTCGAGGAGTTTTCGGATGCCTGTGATCCGTTTTTCTTGGCCGTCATATTTGTCGGCAATGTCCTCGATCAACTTGGCTGATGCGGCCGAATTAACTTCCGCTTCCTTATTGATTTCCTCGATGGAGGCGACACGTTTTCCGACTTCCTCAACGGACTCAGAAAGAGAACCAACTTCGGTCACCATCTTTTCGGTGCCGATAGAAATACCTTCCAGAGTCTTTTCCAACTTTTCCATTTCGTTGCCCATTGTAGGCTCCTTTTTTTTTCGGTTTATTTCCGTATCCGGGTCCACTTTTAAGAACCATTTGGATCTATACGGAGGTCACTACAGCCCGAGCCATATCGGCGGGCAGCATGATCGAATGGTCAAAGTGTTGACCAATTTTTATTTTAGAACACCCGGTTGAGAAACCTGAGTTCGGGTTAATGTCCATCGTGATCTGGCCGTCGGTTGCATAAACAATATGCTGGGCTGTAAACATACCGAGCCAGCTCACGGCATCGACCACGGCCTCGGTATGGGGAATCAACGGGTAGCAGAGGAAGTTAAACTCTCCACCGGGGAGACAGCCTGCCATCGGCTGGCCGCCACCGGAGATAAGTGCGATCACGTTGGGCGGAGCTACGATGATGGAGTTGAGTGGATTGGCCAGCGATGGCTGATTCAGGATTGCCTCGTTCACGAACCCGGCGAGTGCGGCCCCGTCAGTCAGGGTTACGTCAGCCAAGTCGGTAACGGATGCGTTAACAAAAAGCCCCTCGTGAGGAAATCCGTTAGCGAGTACGCCTTGCAAAATACACTTCTCTTCTTCCAAAACAATGGCCCGTAGCATGAGGTCGAAGAGGAGAGCGGAGAAGTCCGCACCCGGAACTTCGAGGATTTCGTTACTTGCGTTAACGATGCAGCCGACGAAGGCTGGTTTAAGATGATCAGGAGCGGCTTCGAGTTCGATACTGCTTTCTGTGATTGGGTCACACTCTGGGACTCGGAACCACGCTTCAATATCAAGTTCCAGTTCGTTGATTCGGACCTTCGCCCCAGCAGGAACCGTTACCTGAGGAAGCCGGGCCAAGAGGTGGCCCACATCGTGAAGCACACGACCGACTTCGGGGCGAATCTGGACCGGCACGAGATAGCCACCAGAGCCATCATTTGTGGTTGTTGATTCCTTTTCTGCGTACTTATAACCGTCGATGGTTTTCGCCTTGGATACCTTCCCGGTGGTTTTAAATTCGCTCATCCCGCTGACCCATTTGTTGAAAATGGATAGCACTTCATCGCCACGCTTACCGCCATAAATGCGGTAAAGAATTTCGCTTGGTTTCATTAGCTTCGACCTCCACGGAAAGCGGCTTGGGTTTTTGCGATCTGGCGGGCGAGGTCGGTGACCGCATCCCATCTATTGTCGTCGCTGGGGCGGTGAGTCTCTGCGTTAATAACCTGCCCCTGCATATCATCGAGGACTGTTTTCAGCTTCTCTTCAACCGCGGCAATTCGTGCGATAAACTCTTTTCGCATTTCCTTCAACTCCTGATCTTCGTGGACCTCGATGAGGTTTCCTAAGTCTGGACAATCCAAACAGGCCGACTTGATAAACGACTCCGTATCTGGGTTCGCTCCTCTGTTCACCCACGAGAATTCTATCAGCTCTTGCTCGTGAAAATTGTATCCAGTGAATCCGTTATCGGAATCAATGGGAGCGAACTTCGATGCGACGAAACCGACTGACGTTTCAGAGATAACGCCTCGCCGGATCTTGCTTTCTATCTGGCGGGCGAACTCGTCTTCCTGATCAAAATTTGCTCTGGCAAATAAAGCGATCCCGCTTTCTGTCTCCCCGAGATAGGCCTCGGCCTTTCCCATCGACGGACGATAATGATCGTGCATCCAGAGCATCAGTGGGTGCTTATTGAAACGATCCAGAATCCAACCAGCGCCGTTGTTTGACTTACCTTGCTGGATGATATCCCCGTCGCTGTCAACGCTGCTGGTGGATATGATGGCCGTTATCTGGCCGTCCTGTTGCTGCGGTGCTATTTCCACGCCCACGATTTTTTGGACGAGCTTCGTTCCGTTGGTTAATTCGAGCTGCATTTTCATTCCTCCACTACTGGCAAAGTTAGGCACCGGCAATTAATTACTTCTCCGGGTTCTCCGCCCGGCTCCTGAGGATACAGAAGCCCGGTGGTTGGGAAACGGTCGTTGACTTTTACGACAGTGCCGTTTTCCATTTCGTGAGTCTCACGAGTATCATCATCGCCAGCGTTGGCGATCCACTCGTGCTTCTCGAAACCCTGCTCACCCATCTCGTTGAAGCGACCGATATTGTAGGCGGTCCCGACCTCGGTACGAGCGATAGTGGTGGCCCGGTTTGCTGAGTTATTGAAATCGTGCTTAATCGCCTTCTGTGCGTCAAGCGACTTCTGAATCTCTGTCTTTACTTCGCCGAGTTCGCCGAGTTCGTTTATCGTTTTATAAACTGAATCTACGATGGGTTGAAATAGCCCGTCGTCCGTCAGCTCGACGATGAAGTTCTCTCGCCCCTTAATCTGGAGGAGAGTCTTCGGGGAGAGGCGGCCCGCTTTAGTGTTCATCGTATCGAACTGAGCTTCTCGGGTGGCCAGAGTCTCGATACTGGACTCACCGATCTCGCCGGACTGAATCTGGCGGGGCTGGATATCATCGACCGCTTGATCGCCCATCTCGTCCACCAGAATCGGTTCGATTGCGGTTGTAAATGCCTGATAAGCTACATCGACTGACGGGTTTTCTTTAACGGCCTTATCCCATTCTTTTAGTATCCGTTTACGATATTCGTAATTCAGTGATCGCCATGATCTACCGACGGCCCGCTCAAGCGACCCCAGCTGCCTGTCTCGCTGTCTGATTGCGAGCGGGTCTGTAGATCTCTTTCGGATCTCGGAGTTCGTTAGCGACTTACTTCTGGGACGCTGACTGGATCCTGATTCCTTGGCCGCTGGTGCGGCTGGCGGTTTATATTCCCAGTCGGCGATCAGCTGTGAAAGAGGAGCGTTGGTCGACGGCACCATTACTTCTTCGGCTCCCGGAATTTCTTCTACGGGCAATCCCATTTTTAGGTGGGAGTTTATAACGGCCCAAGGAAGTCCGGCACGCTTGAGAACGCCAGCGGTATCGGCCTGCGCCCGCTGATCGGCTTGCAGTCCCTTGATCTGGGTCCGGTCCCAGCGCACATAAACTGGGTCTGATCCTGAGGCGAAGATCGGGTCGAAGGCCTTCTCCATCCCGGTGATTATAGGCAGTACGGTCTGCTGCCAGTAGATCTTTAAACGGCCTTCAAAAGTGGCGTAGTTCGGTTCGTCGTCATGCCCGATCAGCGATGGAGACAGTCCGTAGACCATCGTTATTTTTTGCATCGCAGGGGGCATCCGATCGAACACTGCATAGTCAAAAGCCGTAAACTTTGGGTCTGTGATTGTTAGCCCGCCGGTGAGTAGCATATCTTTCGGGATGCGGCCCTTGCTATCTCGCCTCGATTTGAGTTTAGACTCCAGCTCGTCATGTTGCTCAGGCATCAGCTCGTCCTCGATCTCGTAGACGAGGCCCGTTTCTCCTCCTCGGTCCATGATATCGGCTCCGAGTTGATCGCCGCTCACATCAATGTTAAGTGCGTATGCTGCGGCCGATAAAGGGGAGAGTCCTCGGTAAGGATTAGCTGGATTAATATAACGGTGATGAGTTAATTCGTCGGGCGTAAAGACACGAGGCCGACCTCTGGACGTTAGCTCAAACCCGGCCAGCCCTTCTGGACCGGACAGCGTCCGAAATGACAGAGGATCAGCTACGGGAATCATCACGGTTGGGTTTTGTGGATCGTCGTAAATCACGAAATATTCGCCACGCAATTGCAGCCAAGTTGTGATGTATTGGAGAAACTGCTCAGTCGTCAGATATGGGGCCGGTGATTTAAATAATTTAACCGTAGGGTTCGTATCAGGAACGATTGAGGTTGTGTCGTAGGGGTCACGGAGGAAGATCAGCGGCGACCCGGAGATATCCTGACTCACCCGTTTAATGCAGGAGTAAGCTACCGCTGATTTGTCATAAGCCGATGCGATGGAAATGCCACCGCCTCCCGGCATCATTGTTATCGCTGTCGGACTGGAAATAGAGAAGAGTCCGGAGGCAGCTTTAACTGCTTTCCTTAATTGTTTTTGGATGCCCATTTAATCCCTCTCAAGCCACAAGAATATTTGGTTTCGGCCTCACGACTCCGGCCTTGGCGATCCACAAAGACATTAATCTGTCTCCCGTATGATGGCCTAGATCGGGAGTCCATGCAACCATTTCCTCTTTCAAGCTATTTATTTCGTCGTGCTCTGGTAATTCAAGCCGCTCCATTTCTAGGTCGGCCGCCAGTGCCTGAATACCCAGCACGGGGTCACGTTTCTTCTTCGTCGTCGTTCTCCCCTTGACGTTGAAGTGTGCTATCTGTTTGGATTTAGCTCCGAGAGCTTTCAGGACGACAGCATCTTTCGCCATCTGTTCGATATAAACTTGCTGGGCATTATCTTCTACGAGGAAGCGGGCGAACCCCGAACCCATGTGGAACCGTTTGTGCAGGTCGATCATATTCCGGATGATATCACCAGCCACCGCCCGGACGGCCCGAACATTTATGACCCGGATCTTGGGGTGATCATATACGACTGTCGTAAAGACGGTGAGATCCTTATTTTTTTCCTCTCCTGTTGCCAAGTCAATGCCGGTGCAGACTTTCAGCGGGCCTCGGTAGCTTGAATGCCACGGCGACTTCCCGATCTGTCGGTCGATGATCCCTTCGTCGAAATATCCCATCGAAGCTGAGAGCGGTTTATTGCGGTACGTCAAGTCAAAAGCGAGAGTCCCGATATCATCTTTAATGGAATCTAGCTCTGACCTCGGGAACCTGTCGGGCCAGAGTACGCCATCACCATACGGGCTTACCATCGCATCGTAGACGACGCTATGCCACGACTTCTTTTTCATGAGAGTGTGGGGAAGATCATCGAGCGTCCAAGCTGTGTCGGTGACGTAAGCTCGGCCTGTCTTCGGGATCAGCCGACCCATCGCTTCTTTAAGGAATCGCTCGGTTATTTTTCCCCGTTGATAGCGGCTGGAAGTATTCTCAAAATTCATCACGTTGTCGGCGAAGAGGAGATCGACCCGAGATCCTGAGATCTTACCATCGACCCCGAAACTGGCCAGCGATGCGTCCTTCTGGCTGGACGGTGCCCCGTCTACACGCAGAGCTGATCCCTTCCAAGTATCAACGGCGACACGAATAGATCCGAGAGCGGGCTTTAAATCAGGAAAGACGGACTGAACTTTCTTGTTCTCGGTGATCTCTCTGGCTACCGCCTGAACCACTTTCTGGGGAGCTTCACCGTTGGCACCGAGTACGACGGACCGAATAGATGGATCCTTGCCCAGCTCCCAGACCAGCCGCATCTGGACCTGCGTCGTCTTCCCGAAGCCTACGGGGTAAAGTATAACGGCCCGCCTTTTGGTGGAGAAGATTTCCTGCAATTCTAGGTGGTGTGCTTCCTGAGAAATAGGCTTGCCGGTATCGTCATCAAAACACAACTCGGCGAAGATATTGAAGTCCAGTCGGGCCGCTACTTTTTCTTTATCGGTGAGGAGATCAGTAACGGTGGCCCGTTGAGCGGCCAACACAATCTCTTGGACTATTTCACTCTGCATCTGTTTCTATTCTCGCCAAGTCTCCGATGATGGCCTCACGGAGCTGCGTGTCCGTTACATGGACAAAGACAACGCCCATGATCCTATCGAGATAACCCCGAACTTTTTCGACCGTCATAACGACGTTCTGGGTGTCCTGTTTGAGATCCACGCCACTGAACCGGGCGAGTTCTTTATCTAACTCATGCACCAGTTTTAAATCCCGGCCCTTGATTTTCGTACTGCCGACATGATCTACTTCGACCCAGCCGGTGAGAGCTTTTCTCCTCAGCGTTTTCAGGCGGGCGTTATATTCGTCCCGACCTACGAGTTCCGTCTTCTCGTCCAGATCCTTCCGATGTTGTTTCCTGAGTCTTACGATATCGTTTCGGATCGTGCCATACGTCACCGAAATATTCTCCGACAGCTTCTCGTGGATCTCCTTCGCCCGGTATCCGCTTAAAACCAATTCCTCAACGAGCCTGAGTCTGGCCCGTGTCGATGTTCGGATTGCTGGATTTCCTGAGACAGTCATTTTATGTGATCCTTTGATAGATTAGGTGCAACATTTATGTGGCACTCGGGTTATATGTCATTCCGAATTCGTTCGCTTTTTCACTGAACGTCACATCTTTTCGCCTGATCAGCCCTTGATTCCTGAAAACGGTATAGTCTACGTCATGGTGCCATCGCCCATATTTCTTAACCAGCGTCGAAATATCTGGGTGCATTGCAACCTGCATTTTTGACTTCGCCAGCGTCCCTTCGTGCGCATAAAACTCCTCAGTGTTCCCGCCTTTAACGGTCTGGGTCGGGAGTTTATTTTGAAGGAAGGCGTTAAACTGAACCGTGCACCATCCTGATTTCAGCATCCTGAGCGACAGGTCGGTGTCCTCGTTATATCTTCCTCGCCACCGGAACGGGACTGAGTTACGAATCAGGTTGCAGGAATAGATTCTCGTATTCATTATAAATGCTTTTACTTTTGCTTTTCGTGGCACGAACATCGCATAGTTCGGCCCGGCCATTGCGATATTTTCGTATCGCAGTACGAATTCCTCCATCGCCCTCCAAGCGGAGCCACAGGTAACCGGAACTTTCAGGTTATCATCGAGCCTGTAGAAGTCTGATATGTTATCGTCCATGACCCAGTGAAAATCAAACCCGAGATCCATCGAGTGCTGCCAGACGAAGTTCCTCGCTGCACCGGGCCCTTTACTTTTTGAGTCTCCCAGATTGTCAAACGTGTCGTAGTCTTTTTGAAATTGTGGATCGAGGATCAGGACTCGTTCTCGTCCGAGGACTTCGGCATAATGGTCCGCTTCCTGAGCTTCGACCACGATCCTGAATGGGACGTTCTGCCGTATCAGTGCCTTGGCAGTCTTACGGCCCTCCCATCGTCCTTTAGAAACGATGTAGAGTGGGAACTGGGGCATATTATTGCTGGTCAGCTTCATAGGCCTTGCCCCTCGCTCCGTCGATAATGATTTCTGGATACCAGATATATTTTGCTTGGTTGGTGAAGTCTTTATTTACGGCCGCCTTAAAATCGTCTACGCCTTTTTGATCGTGGAAATGCACGATAACGGATCTAAAGATAGAATCTTCCTGATCAAACTTGGGCATCCCGCCCCACTCTTTATCCGGGTCTGTAGCTTCATCGTTCATCGCCATCATAAGAGTGTCTATCTCTGCTCCTGAATAGCCGGTAAAAGAATCAATGGAAGACAGCTCAGCGATCAGAGCGTCGATATCATACTCGCCTTCCGCTACCCTGTTGTCGGCGATCCTGAGTCCGTTGGCTTGCTCGTCGGTTAAGTCGGTCCTGATTATGCAAGGCACTGTTTTCATTTCCAGTAACTTCGCAGCCATGAGTCGTCCGTGGCCCATGATGACTACCCCGTCACCATCGACAACCAGCGGGACTGTGAAGCCGTATTCAGAAATCGAGTCGGCTATTTTCTGAACCTGATCCTTGGGGTGCATTTTAACGTTCCGGTGATACGGTTTTAGCTTACTTATGCCCACGTTTTTGGTTACGATTTTCAAAGTCCGTCCCGCCTTTTTTGTATGGAAATAGATTAATCCGCTACCGACTCTCCGGAAACGGTAGCGGATTTAATTATTTTTGTCAAGCTCGGTCCAGATTCAATGACACCCCATGATCGGGAGCGAGTTCCCAGATGGTGAAGTAGCAAGCGGCTGCTGTCCTTCCTGCGGGCTGTTTATCAAGCTTGTGTATCTGAGCTTCGTAGAACTGAGAATCGTCTGTGATAAGCCCGCTAGACTGGATCGCATCCAACAGGGCTTTCAGTCGATTATCAAAGTCATATTTGTGGGCGGTCGGCGGTACCAGCCAGACGGCTATCCCGAGTCGTCCGGTGAATCGGTTTTTTCGGTATCCGGGTGTCGTGAATATCATCAACTCAGCAGCGTCGGCCCACGCCTTTGTTTTTTTACATTTGATGACTTTCTTCTTCGTCCTGATGTAGGTGTGATTTACGGTAGGCGGAAACGGAATTTTTGCGTTGAACTTACCAGCCATTTTATCAGCTCCTTGGTCGTGTTTTTCTAGCCCGTTTTCATTACCTTGTCAGCGATTCCTTACCCCTCTAAGAGACTACACTGTTTTTTACTTTTTTTTTTACATATCATACTAATAATATAATATATTCTCTGAACTCTTAAAAAGGTATTAGGGTATTATTCTTGCGTTTTTTTTATTTGTTTTCAATAACTTACAAGAATCGACAACCTATTTTTCAAGGTATCACCCCCGACCCGCCGTATTATTCTCAGGTATTACGCTGGATCGGGGGTTTGTGACCTCTTATTTCTTTAGGTAATATCGGTTCGGATTGTTCCCCTTTCTCGTCTT
>Ga0164315_10002810_pt1 | contig 13425 bp, 4 predicted proteins | sample GuaBasSedimGuay6_FD_113737 | JGI IMG/M metagenome (GOLD analysis project Ga0164315, IMG submission 113737) | Subseafloor sediment microbial communities from Guaymas Basin, Gulf of California, Mexico - Guay6, Core 4569-2, 0-3 cm | ecosystem: Environmental > Aquatic > Marine > Hydrothermal vents >... | reverse complement strand
CTCGGTACGGACATGCGCCAGACATACGAGCGCCTCTACGGCGGCACGGCCGAAGAACATCTGCGCCAGGCGTTGGCGAGTGACGACGAGCAGGGCCTGCGCGCCGTCATCCGCCGCTTCGAGGCAACGCAGGCGGGACTCGGCGCCATCGTGGCGCTGTCCGACCGCGCGCTGCAGCGCGGACACCCCGCGGAGGCGCGCCTGCTTCTCGCGCGTATCACGCATCTTCATCCCGATGCGCTCGCACGGAACGTTCCGGCGGCGGCGGCGCTGCGCGCCCGCATGCGCGTCGCCGCACGCCGCGACCACGCCACGGGTGGCCCCGCCGTGCCGGAGCCGGAAAGTCTGTCCGAAAGCGGCGATGGCGCTGCGACGGACGACAATGAGGAGTCGCACGCGCGCCTCGACTGGCCCATGATGGGCGGCGACGCCACCCGCACCCGCGTCGCCGCCGCGATTCGCACGCGCGCCGGCGACCGCGTTGCCGAACCGGAGGCGGAGTCCGCGTTCGACATCGACTTGGCGATCGGCGAACGCTACTCGGACGAGCCGATCCAGCCGGATCGCGGGTTTGGCAGTCGTCGCGGTGCCGAAGCGGCGAACCTCTGGAGAAGTGCCTGGCATGACTACACGCCGCTCGCCCCCGTCATCGCGCGCGGCCGTCTCGTCTACATGGACGGCAAGCAGGTAGTGGCGACCAACCTCTACACCGGCGACGTGTTGTGGCGCTGGCCGAGGGATCCGTTCCCCGAAACGAAGGGGCGCACGAACATCAGCCAGATCTTCTCGCCTACGGTCGTGGACGGAACGGTCTACGCCACGGTCGAGGTATCCGTCGCGTGGCGCCCGCAACACCTGCAGACCGTCCCGATCACCTACTACCTGCCCCACCGGCGACTGGTCGCACTCGACCTCGACACCGGCGCGATGCGTTGGTCGCACCGCGAGACGGAACTCCAGCAACGCACCGTGCGCACGGGAATCGCCGCCGCGCCGGAGCTGAGCAGGCTCTCGGTCGTCGGCGTCCCGCTGGTGCGCGGCGATCGCATCTACGCGCCTGCCGCCTACACGGAAGGCACGATCCACACGCACCTCATGGCGATCGACCGGCACACCGGCGATCTCGTCTACGCGACGCGCATCAGCAACGGCCAGCAGGAGCTGAATCTCTTCGGGCGACAACTCAACGAACTGGTCACGACGCCGGTCGCCGAGTCGGACGGGCAGATTCTCTTCGGCACCAATCTTGGACTCGTCTGCGCCCTCGACGCGGTCCTTGGCAGCCCGCTCTGGGTGCGTCCGTATCGCATCCGGACCATTCCCTCGACCTATCTCTGGTTCGAGGCGCCGCGCCGCTGGCCGGTACTCGACAATGGCCCCCCGCTCATCGTCGGCGACCGCGTTATTCTCACGCCGGCCGACGGACGCGGCATCATCTGCATCCAGCGCAGCAGCGGTCGCATCGTCTGGGAATTCGCGGCACGCCACAATCCGCTCAACTTCCCGGTGCGGCGCATTCACGGAACCGACGGCGAACGCGTCTTCCTCGGCGGCGACCACGGCGTGCTCGCGCTCTGGGTGCGCGACGGAGCCGAGGGCGACCGGCGCGGCGGCGAGCGTGCGTGGAGCTTCGACTTCGACGGCAGCTCGCAAGGTGCGGGGCGCGGCGTCCTCGCCGAGGACGGCCTCTGGGTGCCCACGTATCCCTCCATCCTGCGACTCGACCCCGAGACGGGCGCCGAACTCCCGGGCAGCTTCGTACGCGAAGGCGGCGACGCCGACCGACGCGTGCAACTTTTCGCCGGCGATGGCGCCATCGTTACCGCCGGGCGCGATTTCATCGCCGTGCGCTATGTGCGTGAAGACGTCCTGCGACTCGCGACGGAAGCGATCCGGCGCAACCCGAGCGCGGCCGCGCCGAGGTTGTCGGCGGCCGACATCCATTTGGCGGTCGATGCATACGCCGAGGCGATCCGTTCGTATCGCGATGCACTGGAACGCGCCGAACGCGCGGGCGAGGCGGCACTGGCGGAACGCGCCCGCATCGGCTTGCACCGCGCCCTGCTCCAGCGCGCGATACGCCTGCTCGACGAGGACCCGGACCGCGCCCGCACGGCGTTCGACGCAGCGTTCCGCGCCGCGCCCGACGCTGCCCGCGAATGGGAGGCGCGCCGCGGACTCGAAGTGCGCCTGGCCGCGCGACGACTCGCCCGCGACGCGGACTGGCGCCTCCAGAACCTGCGGCGCATCGAGAAGAAGTTCGGCGACCGCGCGCTCGACGGTACGGCAACGGGGCGGCGCAACGCGCCGGGGAGAGCCGCGAGCGGCCGCACCGCGCGCGGCTGGGCACTGCGGCGGATGGCCCGCATCCATGTGACTCGAGGGGATCCGCGGCGCGCCGTGGCCGACCTGCAGACATTGCTGGAGCGCAATCCGGAGGGCGCCGACGCAATCGCCGCATCAGACGACATCGCGTTGATCCTGCAGGCGGCGGGCCGCAAGGTCTACGAGACCTACGAACGACGCGCACGCGATCTCTACAAGGCGACGCTGAGCAGCGGCAACCTCGACGCGCTCGAACGCGGGTTGCGCATCTACGCCAATTCGCTGGCGGCTTCCGACGCCACGCTGCAACTCGCCACGCGACGCCTGGACAACGGCGATCCCGCGCGCGCATCGGCTCTGCTCCAGCGCTTCCTCGTCGATCGGCCCAATGACCCGCGCACCCCCGAGGCGCTGCGCCTGCTCTTTCGCTCTTTCCACACGCGCAAGGCGCACGGCCCCGCCTACGGCGCCCTGCAGCGTTTGCGGCGCAGCCATCCGCGGGCGCGCCTGACACGCGACGACGGCGCCACGGTCCAGGCGAGCACGTGGGCCGACAGGTGGTTCGCGCGCGAGCCGTACGCCACCCTGCGGCGCAGCGCGCATCGCCGCGACCTCGAACCTCCGCTCGTCGAGCGCTTCGACGTCACGTTCCCCGGCAACATCGTCGATGTGCCGGACCTGTTGGGACAACGCCATCCCGCCCTGCGCAACGCCATCCTGGTGCGGCTCGGCCGGCAGGCCGCCGCACTCGACGCCAGGAGCGGCACGACGATCTACCGGCTCAACTTCGGCCGGCGACCGCCCATCGGCCCCTTCGTGCTGGCGGGCGGGCATCTGCTCGCGACCACCAGCGAACGCGTACACGTGTTCGACGCCGCCACCGGGCGCGTCGTGGCAAGGCAGCCCATACCGGCCGGCAACGAGGGCATCCGCCTCGTGGAGCAGAACGGCCAGGTCTTCCTGCTCTCGCGCGGACGCCGCCAACGCGGCAGCCTGCGTGTGACCGCGCTCGATCCGGAGTCGGGCACACCTCTCTGGTCGAGGAGCATTCCGCGGCGGGACAAGACCGAACAGCACAGCGAGCGGTTCGTCGTAGCACAGGCGGATCGACTGGTGCTCTTCTCGACCGGCACGGCGTACATCACGGTTCTCGACACATCCAGCGGCGCCATCGAGAACCGCATCGCGGTGCACGAGGAAGGCACCGCATACCTGCCGTCTACGCCGCAAGCGTTGCCGGATGGCCGAATTCTGGCCAGCTACGTCGCGACGACCGGCACACGCCGCTCGCGTTCGGGACGTTCCTACATGCTGGCACTCATCGATCCCGGCCAGGCCGGGCGCGAGGCGATCATCTGGAAGAGCGTGCCCGGTCGAGGCGGGCGCGCGCGCCGACTCGACCACGTGCAGGTGATCGGCGATCACGTCCTGGCAGTGGAGAGCGGCGGCAGCGACCGCATCGCGGTGATTCGCCTCCACGACGGACACCTCATCCGCGAACGCCCGCTGGAGGATCTGCTGGGCGAACCGGTCGTCCTCGCCAAGTCCCAGCCCCGGAGCGATTCGCTTCTGCTGTTGCTCACCGCCGGAAGCGATGGCCTGCCGCCGCGGCTCATCGCGCTCGAACCGCCCGATCTGTCGCTCAAGTACGCGCTCGAGATGGCGACCGCTTCCAATGTGCGCCCTGGAGTGGTGCGCTCCGACGGAGTCATCACCATCTCGCTGGAGCCGAAGCGCCTCAAGCGCGGCGGATTGCTCCAGTTCCAGCTCGTGGACGCGCTCAACGCGCGGCGGGTGCAGACGATCGAGCCGCGCGTCGGCGACGGAAACTGGTTCACTGCCAAGGTTCAGAACGGGTATCTGCTGGTCACGCTGGCCAACCGGGTGATCGCGTACGGCCCGAAGTAGGACGCCTGGCCTTCAAGCCGGCGCCGCCCCATAACCGAGAAGTTCTTACGGGCTCCGAAGGTCTTCCTAAACTACCGACGGTTCTCGGACGTATAATTCTGTAGGCCGACATGCATCTTCGATCGACAGCCGTGCTTCTGACGGGCGTTACGCTCGTCGCGATCTTCGCTGGTACGCGGGTTTCCGCGGACGAGGAGATTCGTCCCACCAAGCGTGAGAAGCCCTCGCTCGTCAACGATCGCACCCAACGGGCGATCGACGGCGCCCTGCGCTGGCTCGCCGATCACCAGAACACCGGGGGGCACCAGAACACCAAAGGCAAGGCGAAGGGCTCGTGGAACGGCCACGTCGGTTTCAAGATCAACGACGGCTACCGCCTGCAGCCGATGGACCAGCGCATGGAGGGACTGCCCCATCTGGGTGTCACCTCGTTGGCGGCCATGGCCTTCCTCTCCGGTGGCCACCTGCCCGGACAGGGCCCGTACGGCAAGCAGACGCGCGCGGCGCTCGATTTCGTGCTGCGCAACGTGCAGGAAAACGGGTTCATCACCGCCTACGGCACGCGCATGTACTCGCACGCCTTCAGCCTGCTCTACCTCACCGAGGTGTACGGCATGACGGGCGATCCGAAGCTGCGCGAGAAGCTCGACAAGGCAGTCGAGTTCACCTACCGCTCCCAGAACAAGGAGGGCGGCTGGCGCTACGCGCCGCTGGCGCAGGATTCCGACATGTCGATCACCGTTTGCCAGGTGGTCGCGCTGCGCGAGGCGCGCAACATCGGCATCCGCGTCCCCCGCGAAACGATCGACAAGGCGCTCAAGTACGTGATGGCATCGGCCGTGACAGGCCCGTCCAACCCGCAGCGCGGCGCCTTCCTCTACCAGCACGAGAGTGTGCCCTTCAACCGCAACAGCTTCGCGCTCACGGCGGCGGGCATCACCACGATCCACCAGGCGGGCCTCTACACGCAGGCCGACATCGATCGCTACTGCCACAAGGAGGGCATTCAGGCGCCGCGCCTGACCGATTGCCTGCAGTACCTCAACGAGACCTACGAGCCGATCTGGCGCGACTACTCGAACCACTATTTCTTCTTCTACGGGAACTACTACGCCACCCAGGCCTGGTACACCCGCGGAGGCCGACAGTGGCGGCGCTGGTACACGCGCATTCGGGACGATCTGATCAGCGTGGCCCGACACCGCCGCGGCACCGACGGCAAGCGCCGCACCCAGTGGGAGTCGCGGCATGTAGGTGATGCGTACGCGACGGCGGTAGCCGCGATCATCCTGCAGGTCCCGAACCACTACCTGCCTATCTTCCAGCGATAGGCGTGGGATCTCGGCTTTGGGCTATGGGCTTTGAGCTTTGGGACTCGAACTTGACTGTCCGCTTGGGAGTGGAATCCACCCGAGGCCCCAGCCCGCTAGATTCTCGAGGAGCTGGCCTGGTTGCGGCGCAAAGCCCAGAGCCCAAAGCCCAAGGCCGTTCGCGCAACTCCTTGCGGGGCAATAGGTTGCGCTCGAACTGAGGGGGCATTAGATTGCCGGTTCGTTCACTGAACCTCGGCTGCGGATGCCGGTTCTACGAACGGTGGGAACGTCATTCAACAACATGCCCAGTCTCTCTCGGATCACGAGCTCATGGCTCGGATGCAAGCCGACGATGTAAAGGCTTTTGAGTTGCTGTACGCCCGCTACGAACGCCCCCTGGTCAACTTCTTCTATCAGATGTGTTTTGACCGCGTCGCCTCGGAGGACTACCTCCAGGAGACGTTCATGCGGGTCTGGCGGGCGCGGGCCACCTACCGCCCCATCGGCAAGGTTTCGACCTGGCTCTACCAGATCGCCAAGCACTACTGGTTCAACGAGCGGGAAAAGCAGATCCGGCGTCCCTTCCACAAGGTGGCGGGCGGCGATGACGCGCACGCGCAGTGGAACAACGTCGCCGACCGGACCGAGGAGACCGCACCCGACGCGGTCGCCCAGGCGGGCGAGACGGAAGCTGCCATCGAAGAGGCGGTCTCCGCGCTCAGCGATAAGCTGCGCTCGGTGTTCGTGCTCGCCCGCTATCGGGGGCTGCCCTACGCCGAGATCTCCGCGATTCTCGACATCCCGGTAGGCACGGTGAAAAGCCGCATGTCGTTGGCGGAACAACGGCTGCGCACATCGCTGGCGCCGATCCTGCAGGGGGAACGCTAATGTCGCCGGCTCCGAATAACAGAGAACAGAACCCCCACGACGATAACCGCGCGGACCTCGTGGCTTTCGCTCTCGGCCAATTGGACGAAAGCGAGGCCACGGCGGTCCGCGAACTCATTTTGGCCGAGCCCGAACTCGCCGCCGAGTTCGATTCGATTCGATGTCATCTCGATCTGCACGCCGAGGTGCGCGAGATGCAGCCTACCGCCGGCGGCTTCGCCCTGTTGACTCAACGTATTGAGCAGGAACCCGTCACCGGCGCTGAACTCCGCATGCCGGAGTCCCCGCCGGAATGCCCGCCGGAACGGACTTTCATCAAACGCTACTGGATGAGCCTGACCGCCGCCGCGCTGCTGATTGGCGCGATCATCATTCCGCGCGGTCCGAGCGCGCCCGTGAAAACGCCGAACCTGAAGGCGCTTGTGGGCGATCTCTCCCGCGACGCATCGGGCGCCTACACTGCGACCGGCGTCGCGCGCGTTACATTCGGAACCGGCGTCACCGTGATGGTCGATGCCGATTCCGTCCTGCTCCCCCTCGATTCCCAACGGCTCGTCCTCAAGACGGGCCGCATCTTTTTGAATGTCGCACCGCACCGCCGCGGCTTCACCGTGCTGGCCGGCGACGCCCGCCTCACGACGCTGGGAACGGCGTTTTCGGTGGAGCAGCGACGCGACGGAACCGGCCGCGTAGCCGTCGAAACCGGCACCGTTCGGCTTCAGCGCGGCTCCCAGCGGGTGGACGTCGGTTCCGGCCGCGCCGCCACCTGGCCCGACGGCGCCTGGGAGGGGATCGACAGCCCCAGCCTGCCTTCGGCGAGCGCCCAGGTCCGTTGGTTCGAAATCCCGTCCCTGTCGGCGAAGATTCTCAACGACCGGCGCATTGTCGTCGTACTTAAGAACGAGATGATCGACGTGATTCGGCTAGCCCCGCCCACGGGCGGCGAGCCGCTTTTCTACGCCACCGTTGGCGAGCACAACTGGCCGCATGAGCCCAGCGACTGGGGCTATAACGTCGTGCTCGACCCGGGCGAGGAGTTCACCTTCGAAATGAAGCTGCCTGAGCCGCTGAAACCGGGCGACAGCGTGAGTATTCGCGTTCCGTCGCTAGGTATGACCACCCGAATCAAGTTCACTGGGAAAACAACGGAGACGGGACGCTGAACCTCCACGAACTGACGCGCCCCCTGCGCCGCGGGCTCGCCCTGCTGCGCGCACGCGTCCGATCCCTGCTGCTTCTGCACGGCGCCTCGCGCGCCGCGGTCTTTCTCATCACCGTACTCGTCCTGCTGTTTGTCGGCGACTACGTGCTGCGCCTGCCGCTCGCGGTGCGCCAGGTCACGTTCGTCGCCATGCTGGCGGGGCTCGCGCTGGTGCTCTTCCGACGCCTCGTGATCCCGCTGCGCCAGCCGCTCAGCGACGCCGTCCTTGCGACGCGCGTCGAGGAGCGCTACCCGCAGCTGGAAAACCGGCTCGTGAGCAGCCTCGCGTTCCTCCACGCGGAAGAGGATCCCGAAAACAGCGATTCGCCCGACCTCATGCGGGCGGTCGTGGAAGAGACGGCGCGACTCGCCCCCTCCATCCGCTTCGGCGACGTCGCCCTCGCGCGGGTTCCCTTGCGCTGGGCGTCGGGGGCCGGCGCGCTGATCCTGCTGGCAACGACCGCCGCGTTCGCGCAGCCCGAGCTTGTCGGCACCTTCGTGGAGCGCGACCTGCTCCTGCGCGACATCTCATGGCCGCGCCGCACCACGCTGAGCGTGATCGACATGCAGCCGGGCGTGGCGCGCGAGGTGACACTGCATCACGAGACGGTCCTGCGCATTCGCGCCGAGGGCTCCGCCCCGGACCGCGTCGTCCTGCGCTATCGCGAACGTGGCTCCGGCGGAAGCGGGGACGGCATCGAGGAACTCGTCGAACTCTCGCCGAGCGCCGAGGATGCCGCGCTCTACGTCTTCAACCTGCACGTCGATGCGGACTACCAGTTCGAAGTGACTGGCGGCGACGACGATCGCGCCGAGACCTATCTCATCGACGCGCTTACGCCGCCGGCGGTGGTCGGCATCGAGATGCGCTGCAGCTATCCCGACTATCTCGAGCGCGCCGACGACGTGTTGACCGACGGCGATCAGCGCGTGCCCGAAGGCACGAAGATCGAGATGCATGTCACCGTGAACATGGACCTCGCAGAGGCGCGACTGCTTGTCGCGGGCACGGATGCGACCGACCTCGAACCGCTCCCGGGTAGTGCGCGCACCTATCGCACCAGACTCGAGCCCAAGGCCGATCTGCGCTACTCGTTCCTGCTCACCGGAACGCACGGCGAACGAAACGAGCCGCACACCTTCGTGGTGCGCGTCTCGCGCGACCGCGCGCCCGATCTCCGCGTGCGCGCGCCGGCCTCCCGCGCGGAGCGGACCCCGGGCGGCGTTGCGCTGATCGCGTTCACCGCGCGTGACGATCACCGCATCGTTGGTGCGCGATTCATCTATCGCGTAGCCACTCCCGGGAAACAGAGTGGCGAAGAGCAGAGCGTGACAATGGGTGCCGAGGGCGAGCAGCCGGCACCTGGTACCGCGATTCGTTTCATGCGCGCCACGGGTTCTCCCAAGGCGGACGAGCCCGATAGTCCCGCCAAGAAGGGCGACCAGGTGCTCGGCCTGATCGCCATCGACCTGGCCCGATTGCGAGTAGACGACAAGGAACTGGCGACCGACACCATGATCGCCTACCGCGTCGAGGCGCGCGACTCCGCGGGCAAGCTCTCGCACACGCGCGACGGCCGCCTGATCGCCGTCATCGCGGAAAGCGAGATCGAGCAGGATGTCGAGGGACGCCAGCGTGACTTGCGTGACGCCGTCGGCCGCGCCGAGACGCAGGCCGCCACCGTTCGCATCGAGCTGAGCGAAACCGACTCGGACATCCCGACCGCGGCCGTGACCGACGCGGACTTCCGGCGGCAGCTGGGCCGTTCGCAGGCGGCGGTCGGCCGCATGGTCGATCAGCTCAGCCTGCTCTCCGGCCATATCCGCGGCCTCGTGAACCTCTACGTGTTCAACCGGCTCGACGACCGCGCGACCGCGGACCAGGCCCTGCCCTACTACGAACGCCACCTGCTCCATCCGAAGGCGAAGAGCGCAGCACCGTTCCGCGGCGAACTCTACCGAAGCCTCTGGCTGGCCAAACAGGCCAGCTCGTTGCGCGCCGGCGGCGCCTACCTGCAACTGCTCGAAATGGCGGACCTCGCCGATCGACTCGCCGTCGATCACGCCCCCGCCGTCTATCGCCGACTGCGCGAGGCGGCACACGCCCAGTCGGGAGGATCGGCGGGAGGATCGGCGGGAGGATCGGCGGGAGGATCGGCCGGCGGGCCGAAAGACGAAACCCCGAAGCAGGCCATCGCGCGGGCGCACACCCTGGTCGGCGACGCGGTGCGCGAACACGATAACGTCGAAGACGGCCTCCAACGCCTGCGCCGGCTCATGCGCGAATGGCAGAGCTACGAGGGCGTGGTGCGCGGACTGCGGCGTCTCAAGGACGAGGAGTCGCGCATCGTGGAAGAACTCAAGGACGACAAGAAGACCCCCCCGGGGAAGAACCGTTAGGAGTGACGATCATGCGAATCGAAATCCCGCATTCCCTCCGCTTCCGCTCGAGTCATCTGCGGAATGCCCTCCTTGTGTGCGGAACGCTCATTGCCGCGGTTCCCCTGCACGCACAGGAAGCGGACGCGGATCAAGCCCGGCTCATCAAGACGCTCGGGCTGCGCCAGGCCGACGCGGTGAAACGCCTCGTGCGCCTCCTGGACGATGCCAAGCTGCTCACGCAGGACCTGCGCGCTCGCGGACAGAACGCGAAGGCGGAGCTGCTCGAAAAAGCGATCGCGATCGTCACCGGACGCGCCATCACGCTCGAGACGGTGCCCGGCGCCGGCAACGAGAGCGAGAAGATCCTCGGTGATCTGCGCTCGGCGATGGATCGCATGCATCAACTGCTCGAGGAGAGTCCCAACAACACCGACGAGGTGCAGGTACTCGGCAAGCGCGTCGTCGAGACGCTCGCCCGTGTGCTGACCGTTCTGACCGGACACGACGAGGTGCGTTCGCTCGCCAATCGCGAGGAGAACCTGGCGGCAATCCGCCGCGATGCACGCCGTCTGGCCGGCCAGCAGGAAGACCTGCGCGACAAGACGAGACACGCCGTGCCGCGCACCGAAGCGGAAAAAGCCGCGCAAAAGGTAGTCCGGAACCTGGAGCAACTTCAGGCGATCCTCGACAAGCTCGATCGCGATTCGCGCGAAGCGCTGACCGACGTCGAAAAGGCGCAGGAGATGTCCGCGCGGCTCAAGGCGCTCCTCGACCAGCAGAAGCGCCTGCGCAGCGAAACGGCGATTCGCGCCGGTGCGGCCAACGAACTGGCGCCCAGGCTCAACCGCGAACTCGCGGAAATGCAGGCGCTCGCCAAGCAGGCGCGCAAGGCGGAGGGCGAGGCGGCCGAAGCGGTGCAGACCGCGGAGCTGGCCAAGGAACTCGACAGACTCGTGCGTCGCCAGGCGCGGCTGGCGCTCGAAATGGAACGCCGCGCCGCGATCGAGAAGGCCTCCGCCGCGATCGAAAAGATGCGCGAGGGCGGAGCGGATGCGCAACAGGCGCGCGCCGAGGCTGAAAAGGCGCTACGCAAACTCGACGGCGCGCGGACCGAAGCGATGCGCAAGGTGCTGGACGCGCTCGAGGCGGGCAAGACTCCCTCCGAAAACGCGGACAAGGCGCTTTCGCCCGAGAACATCAAAAAAGCGATCGAGGCGGAGAAGAAGAAGCTGGCGGCGCGCGAGGACACGGCGCGCGACCAGAAGTCGCTCGAACGTGACCTCAAGGCGGCCGGAGATGACGCTGGGAACAGCGCCGCGCAGGACGCCATCAAGGCAGCCGCGCGACGCGCCGCCGAAGCGGCCAAACAGTTCGCGAAAACGCAGGCGCAGGATCCGAGTGGAGTGCCCGCCGCGAAGGCAGCCAAGCAGGCACGCGACGCGGAAAAAGCACTGCGACGCGCCCTGGAGAAGGTCAAGAAGGCCGCCCAGGACGCCGCCGAGCGCGGCAAGCAAGCCGAACAGCAGCGCAACGAGACTGCCAAGCGCGCCGCCAAGGCGGGCGAACGCATGGGCAAGGTCGCGCAAAGCGAACAGGCGCGCGCCGCCGGTCTCGAATCGCTGGCGCGCGAGGCGCAGCGGGCGCTTGAGCGTGCGTCCAAGGAGATGCAGGCGGCAGCCAAGGGCGGCAAGCAAGGAAACCCGCAGCAGGCGCAGGAACAGGCTCGCAACGCGGCCGAACGCATCGAGCGCGCGATTCGAAACCTCCGCGACGGACTGAAGCAGCGCGGCGACATCGCCCAGCGCCAAGGCAAGGTCGCCGAAGAACTCGATCACCTCGCTACCAAGCAGGAGCGCAAGAGCGCGGGTAGCCAGCAGAATAGCGGGCAGAAGAACGGCGGCCAGGAGAACAGCGGCCAGCAGGGTGGTCAGCAGAAGGGCGGCGAGCAGACAGGTAGCGAGCAGACAACACAGATGCGCAAGGCGGCCGAATCGGCCAAACAGGCGCAACAGGATCTCAAGCAGGGCGACCACAAGTCGGCCGGCGAGAACCAGCAGCAGGCGACCGAGCGCATCGAGCGCGCACTCAAATCCGCACAGAAGCAGGCGCAAGCGGCCGCAGAGCGCAACCAAAAGGAGCTGGAGCGCCTCCAGAAGGAAACCAAACGCGCAGCGGAGCTGGCCAAGAAGGCGAAGCAGGATCTCAAGCAGGGCGCCGCGAAGGCGAAGGAACCCGACGCAGCCAAGCGCATGCAAGGGGCGGCGGATCGCATAGAGCAGGCGGAAGAAGAGATTCGACGCTCGCTCAAGAAGCTCTCGGAGGCGATGCCGCGCGGCGCCGAGCGCGACCGCGCCGCCGCCAAGGAGCAGACGGAAAAGGCGATCCGCGACCTCAACGGGGTGCGCGAGGGCCACAAGGTCGGCGACCAGAAGACGAGCGACGAACTCAAGAAGATCGCACGTGAGCAGGATGAGCTCGAAAAGCGCGTGCGCAAACTCGACGAGCAGCTCAAGCGGCTGAACGAGAAGCGCGGACGCGAACAGCTCCAGGACGCCCAGTCCGCCATGCGCGACGCCTCGCGACGCCTCGAGGAAGGCGATTCCGACGGCGCCGAGCAGGACCAGCAGCGCGCGCAGAAGTCACTCGAACAGGCGGACCACGAACTCAACGAAGAGGAGCGGAAGTACCGCAACCTGCACCAGTACGAGTTGCTATTCAAGCTGCGCGAGGAACTGAAGCGCTTCCAGCGCGAGTCGCAGGCGCACCGCGAGACGCTCCAGAAGATCGGCGCGATGGTGCGCAAGAGCGGCCGCGTGACACGTCACATCAACCGATCGGAACTGCAGCCGCTGCGCGCCAAGATCCGCGCGTTGACGCGCAACGTGAAGGAGAAGGCGGAGGCGATCGAGAAGGAGCGCGCCGTCGTCTACACCTACCTGCTGAAGGGTTGCGCGACCGATCTCGCCGAGATCGAAGTGCTGCTCTCCTCCAAGGAAGTCGGCCTCATTCCGCAGGAGCTTCTGGGCGATGTCGTACGCCGCTTCGAGATGGCGATCGCCGGTCTTGAGCGCGAACTCCAGGAGCGCCGCGAGGAGAACCAGCAGCAGCAGCAGGGGCAAGGACAGGGTGGCCAGAATCAGGGCGGCGGTCGGCGACCGCTGGTTCCGCCGGACGCCGAGATTCGCATGATTCTCGTCCTGCAGCGCTCCCTCAACGACGAGCGTGGGAGCTTCCTCGCCAATCGGCCGGATCTGGACGAGCGGACGCTCACCGAGACCGAGAAGGCGCGCCTGCGTCGCCTCTACCACCAGCAGGGTTCGCTCGCCGAACTGTTCGACACGCTACGCCAGAGCCTGACCGGCGAGGAGCCCGCGGGCCCTGAGATGCCGGAAGGTGAAGGCGGAGCCG